>Ga0181559_10003976_pt1 | contig 14416 bp, 10 predicted proteins | sample 011ome_21_FD_133752 | JGI IMG/M metagenome (GOLD analysis project Ga0181559, IMG submission 133752) | Coastal salt marsh microbial communities from the Groves Creek Marsh, Skidaway Island, Georgia - 011508AT metaG (megahit assembly) | ecosystem: Environmental > Aquatic > Marine > Intertidal...
CGGTCGATCCTGCCCTCCCTCATCAGGCGGCGGTGGCAGGGGGCGGAGATCAGGAAGGTGACTGCCCAGGCAAGGAGCACGCAGAGCAGACGTGCCCAGGCGAGATCATCTCCCACAAAAAAACAGGTGGAGGCAGAATCAAGCAACTGGGCAATCATCAGAGGGAGCACAAACCAACCAATCCGATTGCAATACTGCGGATGCCAGGTGGAGAAGCGCCCGTCCGGGATTTCCCGAAAAACCGGATAGACGATCACCTGTACCAGCCATATAAGTACAAACATGGCAAAATCGATGCTCAATGCATGCTCGTGCAAAAACTCAAGAAACTGGCTCATTATTGAAAATATGGAGATATTGAGGGCACAGCCCAATTTATGATGAGTTTGGTCAATCGGGCAAATCTTTGCTTTCTTCTGTTGAGCATTTTTCTGGGCGGATGCTCGGATGGCGGAACCTTTTCCTCGCCTTTGGTCCATGATGTACCCCAGACCGATGGCCCCGCTCCTTTTCGCATCCTTATACTTGGGGACTCGCTGACCGAAGGTTACGGGGTATCCCCCGACCAGGCCTACCCCGCCCTGCTTGAGCAAAAATTAAATGCGTCCCGGCTACCCGGCCACCCTCCCTATGAAGTGTTCAACGGAGGAGTCACTGGTTCCACCACCAGTGGCGGGGCATCCCGGATCGACTGGTATCTGAAAACCCCGCCGGACTACCTCGTGGTCGCCCTGGGCGGAAATGACGGACTGCGGGGCATATCGCCGAAGGAATCGAAAAAGAACCTGGCCAGCATCCTCGACCAGGCAAAGCAACTTGGGGTGCCCGTCCTGCTTGCGGGAATGAAGATGCCCCCAAACTATGGAATGGACTACCGTAAGTCCTTCGAAAATATTTTCCCAGAACTGGCCAGGGAAAAGAAGGTGCCCCTCCTCCCCTTCCTCCTCGAGGAGGTGGGGGGAGAGCCAACAATGAACCTGCCCGACCGGATCCATCCCAACCCCGAAGGACACAAAAAAATTTGCCAAACCATGTACCAGCACTTGATCGATCACCTTAATCACCCATCCTTGTGAATCCTATCCTTAAAGTCCACCGGGCATGCAAGTGCTTTCATCAGGGAAACCACCGGGTGGAAGTGCTCGAACACCTGAGCATGCAGGCAAATGCCAAAGAGAAGCTTGCCATTCTTGGACCCAGCGGGTGCGGGAAATCCACCCTACTCTCCCTCCTTGCCGGGCTGGACAAACCCGATGTGGGCACCGTGGAACTGGAGGGCAACAACCTCGCCCAACTAAGCGAGGATGAGCGCTCCCGTTTGCGCTCCAAAAAAATAGGGATCGTCTTTCAACAATACCATCTGATGCGTAACCTCACCGCCATCGAAAATGTCGGCCTGCCCATGGAAATTCTCGGCCTGCCCGATTATGCCGAACGGGCGAGAATGGCCCTCAAAGAAGTGGGCCTTTCCCACCGGGTAGCCCACTTTCCCTCTGAAATGTCGGGGGGTGAGTGCCAGCGGGTGGCAATCGCCCGGGCCTTGGTCACCCGTCCCGCCCTGGTGCTCGCAGACGAACCATCAGGCAACCTCGACCAAAAGACCGGCGAAGAGGTAATGGATCTGCTCTTTAATCTTTGCTCGGAACACGGGCTCACCCTGGTACTGGTGACCCACAACCGGGAACTGGCCAAGCGTTGCGACCGTGCTCTCCTGCTCAAGGACGGAGCATTGAACAAGCTCGGAAAATGAGGTTCATCCTGCGCCAGGCCTGGCGGGAGATGCGCAATAGCCGGTCTTTCTGTCTGTTCTATGCAGTCAACTTGGCTCTCGGACTGGTCGGGTTTGTGGTGGTGGACTCCTTTCGCGAATCGATCGAAACCAAGGTGGCGAGCGAATCGAGGGAACTGCTCGGTGCGGACCTCGCCATCCGGGCAAGGCGCCCGATTACCCACGAGGAACTGGACCGTGCCCGTGGCACTCTCCCTGGCGAGACCCGTGAGGCGGGAACGGTGGATTTTTTCTCAATGGCCGCCGGACCGACTGGGAGGAGCCGGCTGGTCAAGGTGGTGGCGATGGACCGGGGCTTTCCCTTTCATGGGAAATTTAAACTGCGACTGGGCGGGGAACTTGAAGGCGACGAGATCGGACTGCTCCACCAAAGACGGCACGCCTGGATTTATCCCGAAGCCCGTGCACAGTTAGAGATCGATCTGGGCGAGGAATTGAAACTGGGAAATTCTAGATTTCGGATCGCTGATCTGATCACTGAGGAGGCGGGCCTCTCCTTCCAACCGACCGATCTCGCCCCCAAGGTGTTCATCAGTAAGGAGTTTCTCGATTCCACCGGCCTGCTCGGTGAAGGGAATATCGCTTTTCATACCCATTTATTCCGATTACCGGACGGGGCAGACCCGGAGATCTTTGGCCCCGCCCTTGACCGGGTGATCGATTCGCCCGAGGCACGGATCTACACTCACCGCCAGGCAGGCCACCGTGCAGGCAGACTCTTGCGCTACCTCACCGACTTTCTATCCCTCGTCTCCCTTGTGGCCCTCTTTCTTGCCTGCCTGGGAAGCGGATTCCTCTTTCACGGGTTCCTTACCCACCGCATGCCCGAGCTGGCCACCCTGGTCAGCCTGGGAGCCACCCGGTCCACCGCCCTGAGCATCTTCAGCCTGCAACTCGGCCTGCTGGGCATCTTTGCCGCGGTGCCTGCCTGCCTAGCCTGCTCGATCTTTTTACCGGCACTTAGCTCTGTAGTGGCGGATATGGGCACTGCCGGAGTGCAGGTATTCGTCAGTCTGCGAAGCATCCTGCTCACCTTTGGGGTGGCGGTCGCATCCGGCTGGCTCCTCGCCCTGCCCGCCCTCCACAAGATCAGGTCCCTGCAGCCTGCCGAATTGTTCCGCGAAGCGGCCCGTCCAGGCACCCGCACCTCTGGAATGAATCTCCTCTGGGCCCTACCCGGGCTTTTCGCTTTTTGGGGACTGTGCCTGACTCAGGCCAACTCGGACAAACTGGCCAACCTCTTTTTTCTCTGCTTTCTCGGCTCGCTGGTCCTGCTCTACCTTCTCTCCCGGTTCGGGTTCGGTCTGGTGGAACGGATCTTTGCCCGGGCCCGCCTGCCCCTGCGCCTAGCCGCCCGTTCGCTTGCCCGCAACCGGGCGGGTGCGGTGACCGGATTTCTCGCCCTCGGACTGGGCGTGCTCCTGCTCACCCTGATTCCACAGACTCACCATGGCCTGGGCAGGGAGATCGGGTTGGACGATCCGTTGAGCGACCTGCCCAGTCTTTTTCTCTTTGATCTGCAGGAGGAACAACTGGATCAGGTGCAGTCTTTTTTGGCCGAACAGGACGCCCCATTGAGCAACCTGACTCCATGGGTACGGGGAAAGATCAAAACGATCAAGGGCTTACCCTATGAGAAATCCATCCGCGAAGAAAAGGATCTGAACAACCCGGACGAGCAAAGACGCAGTGCTTTCCGTAACCGCAGCTTTAACCTGAGCTACCGGGAGCACCTGCTGACCAGCGAACAACTGCTGGAGGGACGGCCCTTTTCCGGCACTTATGATGCCGGGACTGGCCGACCGGCAGAGGTTTCGATTGAACAAAAGTATGCCAAGGCTCTGGGATTGGGCGTGGGCGACCGGATGGGCATCGAGGTGGCAGGTATTCCCATCGAGGCGAAAGTGGTCAATTTGCGCCGGGTGAGATGGACGAGTTTCCAACCCAACTTTTTTGTACAGATGCAACCGGGTGTGCTCGAGGAGGCACCCAAGACCTTCCTCGGTACCCTGCACAATTTGGAGAAGGAAGAAAAGAGCCGCTTGCAGGATTTGCTGGTAAATGAATTTCCCACCGTCTCCATTCTCGATGTCGAGCGGACGGGAAGAAAGATCCTCGAAGTGGTCGGTCAAATGACCTGGGCCCTGCAGGTTATGGCGATTTTGTCCATACTCGCTGGGCTGGTCATTCTCTTTTGCGTGGTGCGGGAAAAGACCCGTTCCCAGCGATGGGAAATGAACCTGCAAAAAGTGCTCGGATCCACCACCGGAGAGTTACGCCTGCAGATATGGATTGAATTTGGACTGCTAGGCGCGGGTGCTTCCATTATCGGGACCTGCCTCAGTCTGGTGACCAGTTATCTTATCTCCGTCGAGGTATTCGACCGGGTCTGGAGTTTTCGTTGGGATCTTCCCCTGCTGGTGGTTGGATGTGTGGTCGGGCTGTCTGTAATCACCGCAGATATCGCCGCCCGTCGGGCCCTGCGGGAAAAACCCGTCCGTTTGCTCCAGGAGGGATAGATCACCTCCCCCATGCTTTGCACCTTGTCGATCATGGGCAGGCGACTTAGAGTGCAAATAATCCTGACTTATATGAGCAGACCTCTTCAACACGAATGAAAGAAGATCTCGTCCAGCAGCAGAAAAAAAAGTTCTTTCCGCTGAGCGATCCCCTGCGGGAATACCTCAAGTACTACAAGAGACAGTTCGACTTGCCGGTGCATTATGAAAACCTGCTCCAGTCCGAGGACTGCTACCCGGTAATGAACGCCAAAAACGAAGATACCCTCTGGCAAACCATGGTCTACGATCAGAACTATGGTCGCGAGATGTTCGAGGGCTTGAAAAAAATCTATGTCCTTTTGCGGTCTGGGGGAGATGAGCGCATTCTGCCCAATCTCTATGTTGACCGGGTCGATTACTGCACCTTTGGGAACACCAAGCCCTTCCGTATACGAATCGTCAACCAGTACAACGACAACCACGACTACTTCTATGTCAAGAAAGCGGACGCCTCCCGGCTCTACGGGCTGGAACTTGAACAATTGCTCTCTCCCAATGAAATCAATTTTCAGGTGGACAAGGATACCCTCATTGAGGAGCACATTATCGGGGTTCCCGGGGATGACTTCATCCGCGACTACTTGCAAAAGGAGGAGCTCAACGAAGTCCGACTGGCCAAGGAATTTATCAAGTTCAACGAGCGCTGCTTCGTCCGTTTGCTCGGCGACATGCGGGCCTATAACTATGTTGTGGAAATGACTCCCGATCTCGAACATACCCAATACCGGGTGCGGGCGATCGATTTCGACCAGCAATCCTACGAGGGCAGGCGTAGTTTTTATCTACCCCAGTTTTTTAAGAATAACCTTCCCGTGGTGACACTCTGTACCAACCTAATCAACAAAGACACTAGCTTACAGTACCAACGGGAGGAACGGGCACTGATTCAAAGGAGGTTCAATTTTTCCCAGACCCGGATCAAACGACTACGCACCTGTATGTGCGAGGACCGGATATCGAGTGATGAAAAAGTGCGCCGCTTGCGCAATGAGCTCAGCAGAATGCAGGGGGATAGAAGGTTCGAGCAGTGCGAAACCATGGGAGAAATCACTTTTCTCAATGTGGCGGTCACCCTTGGTCTCGAAGACGAAGCACCCGCCCGCTTTTTGAGGTAAAAAGAAGCTTCAACCGGTGGTGCGCAACCCGCTGGCAATGGCATTGACCACCAGGAGCATGCGCTCGACCCGCTCCGGTTGGTCTCCCCCCTCTTTGCGAAATTCCCGCAGCAAGCGAATTTGCTGACCGTGCAAAAGACGCAAAGCATCCTCGCGTGCCTGAAGGGTTTTCCAGAAACGGGGCCTTCTCTCCTGCAAGGTTCCCTGAAACATCACCGTAAAATGCTGCTCGGCCAGGCTTCTTTCCGCGAGAATCTTGTTCAACATCAATGACCGGAGATTTTCGTCCTCAACCAGCTCGGCATAGGCGGTCATCCAGGATGGGTCAGAACTGGCCAGACTGCTCTCCGCATTGTAAAATACATAGCGCAAAAATGAGCTCTTGCCGAGCAATGAGGGCAGTTCATCAAAGAGGTCAGGATGGCCTTTTTTCAGTGCTTCAAGCCCGGCACCGACTCCATACCAACCGGGCAGGTAGTAACGGGACTGGTTCCAGCTGAACACCCATGGGATGGCCCTCAGATCCTGCAGGCTGGCCTGGCCCGTACGTCGGCTCGGGCGGGAACCTATACGGCTGCGCTCAATGGCATCGATCGGGGTCGCCTGACGGTAGAACTGCACAAAGCCCTCGGTTTCCAGCAGCTCCCGGTAGGCCAACCGCGAGGACTTTGCTAGGCAATCCATCATCCGGGCAGTTTTTTCGGGCTCTCCTCTTTCCGAGGGCAACATGCGGGCACCGAGGGATCCGGCAAGCAGGGCCTCCAGGTTGGAAGATGCGTTGGTAGCAGTGTTGAATTTTTGACCGATCACCTCCCCCTGCTCGGTTATGCGCAGACCACCGGCAAGCGAACCATCCGGAAGAGCCTCCAAGAAACGGTGAGTTGGCCCGGCCCCTCTTCCCACAGTTCCTCCACGGCCATGAAAAAAGGTGAGTGTGACCCCATGATCCACTCCAATTTCCAGCAGACGCTTCTGGGCACGCTGCAGGGCCCATTGACTGGCAATAATGCCTGTATCCTTATTGCTGTCACTGTAACCAAGCATGATCACCTGGTTCGACTCTTCTCCTACCTTCTGCAGACTTGCCTTAGCAGATGGATAGGAGAGGAAATCAGCGAGGATGCCCGGAGCCGCTTCCAAATCCTCAAAAGTTTCAAATAGGGGAACCACTGGCAGTGCACAGGTCATCCGTCCGTTAATCAGGCGGGTAAGTCCCACCTCTTTGCCGAGGACATGCACCACCAGCAAATCAGCCACACTGCGAGTCATGCTTACAACCAGGCAGCCCAACCCCTCCGGCCCACTATTATCAAGATGATGGACGACTTCAGTGAGGGTCGCCCGTACTTCCTCTGCCTCAGGAGGAAGTTCCATGGATGCGTGGGTCATCGGCCGGGGATGGCTCAGTTCCTCCTTTAAGAAGGAAAGCTTTTTTTCGAGCGACCACTGACCAAAATTTATTCCATCCTCTATACCTGCCGCATCCATCATCTGCCCGAGGGCCAAATCATAAGCGGCACTGTTTTGGCGGATGTCCAGACGGGCAAGATGCAGCCCGAAACTATTGACCAGGCGCATCACTGGGCGGACATACAAATCCACCGTCCAACGGGCTCCGGCATCAACCAGGCTTTGGATCAGCACCTCGAGGTTTCGGCGCAAAGGAACGACCCCCTGATCGAGCCGTTCGATCATGCCGAGAACAAATGTCTTCCAAGGTTCGCCTACATCTTCGCCCTCACCCCACTCCCGTAATTGTTGCACCAGTTGGGGAGGAGCCTGCAGACCCGCCCGGCTGAAGGCCAATTTTTGACCAAGATCCCGCAAGCGCACCCGCACCACCTCCTGTGCTCCTTTATTCAAAGTATGGAGCGTGCTTCGGGTCACTTCGGCAGTTACCTTAGGGTGCCCATCCCGGTCTCCGCCCACCCATGAGCCAAAGATCAGGCTGGGCAGCTCTTCGTCGAGCAGCGGATCGGCCCCGGGCCAGACCAGCGACCAGGCATGGCGCAGTCGGTCATCGAGGTTGTTAAATACAACTGGAAAAATCTGCTTCAAGTAATAACTGAGGTTTTCCAGTTCGTTTTCAACCTCGGGCTTGCGCGAGAACACCTCACCGGTCAGCCAAAGTCTTTCCAGCACCGCCTGCAGACATTGTGAGCAAAAGCTTCGCTCAAAACTGGTTTGGACGGAGTCATGCTTACGCAAGAGCCGGACAATTTCGCGGTGCAATCCAAGAACCGCCCATCTTTTTGCCTCAGTCGGATGCTTGGTGAAGACCGGTTCCACCCGCAGTCGCGAAAGCTGGGCCCGGATCTCTTCCGGAGAATGCCCTTCAGCCTTGAGCCTTTTGAGGTAATGCCCCCAACGGCCGGGCTCGGCATCTCCACCGAGCTCCTTTTCGCGCTGCCGGGCACTTCTGCCCGCTCCGTGTTCCTCAACCAGGTTGAGCAACTGAAAATAAAAGGAGATCGCCTGAATGGTTTGGGGATCCAGAATTTCAAACGTTTCGGAAAAGTTTTTATTGCGTAAAAGAGAGGCAGGCCCCGCAAACCCGAGGGTGTTCAGCACCCGTGAAAAGGACTCCACTAAAAATTCGTGATCGGTCGAAACCTGTTCCAGACCTGATTCAATTGACCGGCCAAATGCCAAGTGGTTCTTGCTAGATGATTCTTTCATTATTTAAGAGCAATCTTAGAGAATGAGAGATTTCGCACAAGCGACATCGGTAAAAAAGGTTCAATATGTAACGATCACCCCTATGTCTTTCAGTCCTTGCCTAATCGCTATATCCCTGTTGATATGAGCAGAGGACATTTTATATTTGGGAACACACATATGAAAAACAACATGAAATCGGTGGCAGAGTGGAAAAAGCTGGTGGAAGAATTCCAGAAACCTCATCTCGGGCGGGCACTTTGGCAATGTGCCAACACCCTCCTACCCGTTCTGGGTATCTGGATTGCCCTATATTTTGTTTACCCCGTATCCTTGTGGTCATCCATCCTCCTCGCTGCACTGGCGGGTTTATTTTTAGTACGGGCCTTCATTATCTTTCATGACTGCGGGCACGGTTCTTTTTTCAAAAACAAAAAAGCCAACGATGCCCTCGGTTTCTTCACTGGCATGCTCACCTTCACGCCCTACCATCATTGGAAGTGGGAACATGCGGTGCATCACGCCACCAATGGCGATCTGGACAAGCGCGGGATCGGCGATGTCTGGACGATGACGGTGGAGGAATACCTCACCTCCTCCCGCCGGGTAAAGATCAGCTATCGTCTTCTGCGCAACCCATTCATTCTTTTCGGCCTCGCTCCTCTGTTCCTCTTCTTTGTGCTTGAACGCTTTCCCTCATCCCAGTCCAAGCCCAGAGAGCGTCGTTCTGTCTACCTGATGAATTTGACTCTCATTCTATGGGGCACAGTGATGAGCCTGATTTATGGCTTCATCCCATGGTTGATCATTCAAACAGTAATGATGGGTGTGGCTGGTGGATGTGGCATCTGGCTATTTTATGTGCAGCACCAGTTTGAAGACACCTACTGGGCCCAGGGTAAGGACTGGGACTTTACCACCGCCGCCATGGAGGGCAGTAGCTACTACAAGTTGCCCAAAATCATGCAGTGGTTTTCAGGTAACATTGGCTTTCATCATATTCACCACCTCAACCCGATGGTGCCCAATTATAACTTGGAACGCTGCCATCATTCCGATCCCTTCTTTCAGGTCGCTCCGGAACTCAATCTTTGGAGCAGTATTAAGACCATCAAGTTTCGTTTATGGGACGAGGCAAATTGCAAGATGATCAGCTTTGGTGAACTCAAAAACCAGTTGGCAAACGAACAGCTAAAAGCCGCCTGATCCACGAGCCGTTTGTCGGGATACTAATTTTTAATCGTAGGGCGATTCGAGCATCGCTGTCTCGAAGATCGCTTCTAACTTCTTTTGCATATGCCTCACCCGCTCGGGGTATCGTCGTGCAAGGTTCTGTTTCTCCTGGGGATCTTCTTGTAAGTTGTAGAGTTCATTCCTGACCAATTTCCACGAGCCTACGCGGAGGGCTCCGTTTCCATTTTTTTCCCAGAGCACGGCTCTTTCCGGCAAGGGCCGAGATTTGAAAAGGGCCGGTCCGACATCGATCCCGTCCATCTTGATTTCATCGGGCAGTTGAATTTTAGCGAGGGCCAGGGTGGTCGGCATGATATCCATTCCCACGATCAGTTCGGAACTGGTACCTGGCAGGATACGACCAGGTGCCCAGACGATTCCAGGCACACGGTGCCCCCCTTCGTAAAGAGAAGCCTTACCTCCACGGGTCATGAGACTGGTGGAATAGTTACCTTTGGTTCCCCCATTATCAGATATAAACCAAAGGAGGGTATTCTCTGCCAGCCCGAGCTCCACCAGTTCTCTGCGGATTCGCCCCACTCCCTCATCAAGTGGTAAGACGAAATGTTTAATCAACCAGTTCTCGTCCTTTGGGTTATTGGAGTATTTCGTAGGAGGTTCTCCGGCCGGAATCTTTCCTTTTTGAGGACCTCGCAGAACGGGCGATCCCCGTGCCTGATGAGGGCTATGCGGGGTGCCATGAGCAGCGTAAATAAAGAAAGGCTTGTCCTGGTTTTCACGAATAAATCGTAAAGTATGTTCCGTAATCAGATCGGTGTGATACCCGGGCTCATCTTGAACCTCCTGATTTTGCCACCAGTCCTTGACCAGTACTCGGTCATAGTGGGAATGGGCATCAATATTTCCGCTGATAAATCCATTAAACTGATCAAATCCGTGTCGAATAGGATTAAACTCAGGCTTATATCCCAGGTGCCACTTTCCAAAGATCGCGGTCTTGTACCCCCCTTCCTTCAGAGCTTCCGCCAAAGTCCATTCATGGTCAGGCATGCCCCGGCGATGATCGACATGACTACGATCGGCATTGATGACCACATGGCAACCGAATCGGTGCGGGTATCTCCCGGTCATCAGGGCTGCCCGGGTGGGTGAGCAAACCGTTCCATTCGAATGAAAATCTCTCAGCAGTAACCCTTCGGACGCGAGCCGATCGATTTCGGGCGTCTTGAAGTATGGATTGTCATAACAACTCAGTCCGCCGTAGCCCATATCATCCGCAAGGATAATGATAACATTCGGGAGGGTCGTGGTTGCTTTGGCAGGGGCCTTGCCAAAGAGCAATCCAACCAATGAAAAAAAGAGGAAACAGGTAAGCACTTGCATCATGTACTTCAACTTACCCGGTTAGGTTCGGATACCTAAAGGCGTGACAACGGCCCCTTTACGATTGCGTAATAACAACCCAGCTCTCCCTGCGGGATGGTGAAGTAGGGAGAAAGCTGGTGCTTGCCCTTTGATAGCTCAATCTCGAAAGTCACACTTTCAGTATCGTCGTCCACGGGCTTGTTTTCGGAATCCTTCCCATTTAAACGCATGGTGGCCGCAGTGGCCCCGATCCCCAGACCCGGACGGGCCCGAAAGGCCTGATCCGCCCCGGGCACATCTTCGCCCGGCGGCAACTCCTCGTTGATTTTTTTGCCTGACTCCTCAGGCCAGCGCCTGACTTCCACTTCATAGGTGCCCTCACACAGCACTTTGACTGCCCAGTGCCCCTCATGCTTGATATTTAATTTGCGCGGGTGAACCGGTTGCTTGTTGCGATTCTGGGCCTGGTTCCAGGGAGGGTAGGCCTCCTGAATCCAGTCGTGGCTGGTCAGGGTGACCACTGGGTGATCCTTGTGGCCAAGGTGAAGTTCAGTGGTTCGGGCGAAGGAGGGCTCCAGTTCCGCCCACCAGGCCTCGTAAAAGGCCCGCATCTTTGCCATCCGCCCCGGGTATTTTCCGGCCAGGTCCTTTTCCTGGGCGGCATCCTCATCGATATGGTAAAGTTCTTTTCCATTAACCAGGCGCCAACCCTGGCTCATCACCGCCGATTGCTTCCACTTGATGGGGTCACGCACCCGCTGAGAGTCGGTCACCAGCATCCGCTCAGGCCAATCCGGTCCACCCTTTCCGGCGAGCAGGGACTTAATCGAAACTCCGTCAAAAAGATAGCCCTCGGGTGGCTCTGCCCCAATCAGGTCAAGCAAGGTGGGTGCAATGTCCACGGCATGGCAAAGCGTGTTCACCACCCGCTTGCTCGACATCCCTCCGCGAGGCCAGTGAACAATAAAAGGCACCCGGTGCCCCCCATCGTACTCGCTTCCTTTTTGCCCACGCATGCCGGCATTGTAAATTTCCCTCCCCCGGGCGGTACCGTTATCGGTGGTAAAAATAAAAATCGTATCTTCGTAAACCCCTAGTTCTTTGAGCAGTTTCCTGGTCCTGCCCACATTTTCATCAATATTGGTGATCATTCCATAAAACGCCTGGATGGTTGGGCTTTGCCCTTGATAGAGGTCCATGTATTTTTGGGGACAGTGAAATGGGCCATGGGGGGCATTGGTCGAAATGTAGGCCAAAAAGGGTTTCCCGCTTCTCGCAGACTCGGTGATAAAGCGGTTTGCCTGGTTGAAAAACACATCCGTGCAAAACCCCTTGGCCCCAACGATCTTCCCATTATGGAAATATCCCCCATCGAAATAGGAATTGTCCCATACATCCGGAGTCTGCCCGACTCCTCCCCCACCATGCCGGTAAACCTCGTCAAACCCACGGTCTTCCGGGCGGTAGGGAAAGTTGTCTCCCAGATGCCATTTCCCGAACATGCCTGTCTGATAACCCGCACCCTTGAAGAATTCACCAAGGGTTCCTTCATCTTCCCGAAGCATCGACCGGCCCATGATGGTATGCCAGGCACCGGTTCGATTGGTCCAATGCCCCGACATCAGGGCCGCACGGGTGGGCGAACAGGTGGGAGCCACATGATAGTCCTGTAGCCAGACGGACTCGCCGGCCAGCCTGTCAATCTCCGGCGTTTGAATAATGGGGTTGCCGGTGCACCCAAGGTCCCCGTAGCCCTGATCGTCGGTGATGACGATGACCACATTGGGCCGCTGGGCCCATAGGTTGAGGGACAGAGCAGCCAGAGTCGCACTCAGGCGGATGAATGATTTGATCGACATATCCATATCATTCAATGTCCTAAGCCCTCGGACTTGGGAAGACCAACCATAAAATAGGTGAGGCAGAAAGTTTTTCCTCGTCCCTGGTCTTGCGCTTGCCCGTTCGCCCGTCTCCCCCTAGGGTAAATGGCTCATGAACCTTTTCCGCATATTGCTTTGCTTCAGTTTTTTTGCCATCTGGGGATGCTCTGGCGACGATCCTTCCTCCTCCCATGGCAGTGCCCATGTGCACCAGGCACCCCGGGGTGGTGTTCTGCTGGAGCTTGGGCCACATGGATCCGGTCACAATCTCGAGTTACTGGAAAACCCCGAAGGTAAGTTGGAGATTTATGTTTTGGACGCTCATGCGGAGAACCATGTCCGTATCAGCCAGCCCTTCTTGGAACTCAGCCTGATCGATGCCAATGGATCGGCCAATCCTCTCTTGTTGCAGGCAATCGCGGATGCGGCCACTGGGGAGACCGTGGGCAACACTGCCCTCTTTCGCTCGGAACCATCCATTACCGAGCTTCTACCTCTACGGGGCGAGATTCTTTCGATTGCGATCGGGAGCAAGACCTACACCGCTCAAGCTTTTGAATTCTCTGGTAATCCCTAGGACGAATCTATTATGAACATGGATGCAAAATGCGAGCAATTGGTAGAAGAGCTAATGCCCTTTGAGGACCCCCTCGAGCGCTTCGCCTATGTCATTGACCGGGCAAAGGATGCCCCCGGTCTGGAAGCGGAATACAAGATCGACACCTTTTTAATCAAGGGCTGCATATCCCAACTCTGGGTATTCCCCAGGTTTGAGGATGGGAAATGTTACTTTCAGGCGGATTCCGATGCATCCATCACCAAGGGCACAGCCACCTTGCTTTGCGAACTTTACAGTGGCGAACCCCCCGAAGAAGTCATCCGGGTGGAACCGGATTTTTTGTCAGAGGTGGGTATCACCCAGCACCTTTCCCCAAACCGCAGAAACGGGCTCACCGGGGTGCGGGAGAAGATTAAGGCCTACGCTCAGCACTGCCTCAGCAATCCTTCCTGATTTCTTTGGGTCATTTTTGATTTGCCGCCCAGGGAAATAACTCGGCCGGTATTGCTTCAAAGTGGGCATGCACTTCATTTCCTTTGTTTTTGAGCTTAATCTTATTCAGAAAATTAAGAGGTACTGCGGGCGGAGACTGTGGATTTTTCATCTGTTGCCTCATCGCACTCAGTTGAGCCATGCCCAAAGAGGCCTGGGCCACGCTCCAAATTGCCCGTGCTGACTCTGTGTCCGCACAACTAACGGTCAGATCAATATGAGCTTGCCCGCCGGCAATTTTTGATCGGCCCGAAATTTTTCTTATTTTGTAGGCCGCCTCTCCTAATGTAGTCGCCAGGGGACCGAGCGGACCATTGGGGTCCGACAACGGATTGGCTTCCAGTTTTTTGAGAATTTCTCCATCCATCGGAATGGAGAAGGTAGCAAATCCCTCATCAACTGAATTTTGTGAAAGTGAGGCGTTTTGGTTTTCATGTGCAAAAAAAGCAAGCACTCCTTCTTTCGACCCTAAGGCAAAAATGGTTCCGCTCTTTTCTGTCTGCATACCCATGGAAATTTTCAGTTTCCCCAGTTCATCCTTGGCAAAATTTTCGTCCAATGCACCTACAGGAATTGTGAAGAGAGTCGTCTCTCCAACTTTTTCTGACTTTTCCATTCCCGCGTATAATTCCTGCCTCAATCTTCGGGCGTTGCTCATCTGCTCTATTTTCTCGGCCTCTAGACGAGCATCTTTTCGAAATCGATCAATATCCGAGGGATAAAACGCCGGTCCTGATGCCCAGCGGTCAAATTTTTCATAAAATGTATCGGGAGAGACTTCGCCTTTTGTTCTAAAAATCATC
>Ga0181559_10003978_pt1 | contig 14412 bp, 18 predicted proteins | sample 011ome_21_FD_133752 | JGI IMG/M metagenome (GOLD analysis project Ga0181559, IMG submission 133752) | Coastal salt marsh microbial communities from the Groves Creek Marsh, Skidaway Island, Georgia - 011508AT metaG (megahit assembly) | ecosystem: Environmental > Aquatic > Marine > Intertidal...
ATTGAAAATGGTGTGCCAACCGGTGAATACATCGATTTCCTGGTGGGTTTTATTGATGAAGATGGCAATCCCTGGGGGCGCCCGGTCGCAACAGTCGTCATGCAGGATGGCTCTTTGCTCCTAAGCGACGATGGCGCCAACATCATTTATCGAATTTCCTATAATCAGTAGGCACCTGGAACAGGTGTGGCTTTCAAAGTCACACCTGTATCGCTGGACTCAATCCCACCTTAATATACTTCCTTAATTCCTTTTATCCTGGGGCGCAAGTTAGAATATCCCGGATGAGCGGTAATACACCCCAGGGCTTCAGCGCAGGAGAACCCTTGAAAAAAGCCACGCTGCCTACAGCTGTATTGAACAACCTGGAAGATCTTATCCAGACCTTCGAATATTCCCTGGATATTGATGAGACCCTGGCCGTCACCTTGCAAAAACTCATGGAGCACATGCACTGTGAAGCGGCTTCCATTTTCCTTAATGACAATGAAGAAGACGGCATCCTTACCTGCATGGCCAATGCCGGACCGGTGGATATCAAGGGCTTTACCGTTGAAGACGGCAAGGGCATTCTTGGAAAAGCTATAGAGGAATCCGAAGTACAACTGATTGTCGATACCAGGGATTCGGATTTCTTTTTCGGGGGCATTGACGAGGAAACCGGTTTCGAAACCCGCTCTATACTCTGTGTTCCGCTGGTTGTACACAAGGAAACCATCGGCGCCATCGAACTGCTGAACAAAAAGCCCACCAAAACAAACCCCGACGGTCTGTTCAGCGAAGTAGATAAGTACCTCCTCAGTATCCTGTCAGCTTCCGCGGCACTGGCCATTCACAATTCGCGCATGGCTTCCGAGCTGGTTCAGACAGAGATGATCCAGCAGGAATTACAGATTGCCCGTACAATCCAGGAAAGTTTTTTACCACCCAACGAAAATAGCCACCCGATTGTCGGTATAAACCAGGCAGCAAAAAATGTCTCCGGTGATTTCTTTGATTACTTCATGCATACCGATGGTACCTATGTGTTTAATATCGGCGATGTCAGTGGCAAGGGTATGGATGCTGCATTATTAATGGCGAAGGCCAGCAGCCTTTATCACTGCCTGGGAAAAACTGTTCAGTCACCAGCTAAAATTATGGAAGTAATTAATGAAGAACTTGTTGAGCACACTACCCGGGGTATGTTTATCACCATGGTCGGAGGGATTTACAACCCGGCCACAGGGTCTGTTACCTTATCCAATGCCGGTCATCTACCGGTAATACAGCGAACTCAAGATGGCGAATACCTGGAGTACGAATCAAGAACTTTGCCACTTGGCATCATGGGCGACCAGGTATTTGAGGAAGTCACCTTCTCTCTGGCAGGGTCAAGCCTATATTTGTATACTGATGGCTTGTCGGAGGGACTGGCCAGAACGCTGGACAGGCCAGATGAAGTGCAAAATCTGCACACGTTATTTGACCGCTTCAGTGATGTACCGCGCCAGGAAAGACTCAAGCGCCTTGCTGAAGAAGCCTCGCGGTTTGATGCCGGATTTGATGACCTGACCATATTGCTGATTGAAGACATCAGGCAGGAAGAAACACTGGATGAGCCTGTGAAAAAGTCTGAAGATATAGCAGCACAGCAATAATTGCAGGCGAGCAATATTCTCATCAAGATTAATCACACAGGATAACTATGGGCGCTGCTGAGAAACTACTGGAGTTTCAATTTCCTGCCAAAAGTGAAAATCTCTGTACACTCAGGGAAAAGCTCAGGGAAGTTCTGGAAACCTGCAGTAAGTCAGAAGAATTGAAAAACTGCATAGTCCTTGCTGTCGGCGAGGCTGCCATGAATATCATTGAGCACGCATACTGCGAAGATGATTGCGGCGATATCATCCTGGAAATCGAAAGACGTGATGACAGTATGGTATTCAGGCTCACAGATTTTGCTCATCGCAAATCACGTCTGGATGAAATGAAGTCAAGACCACTTGAAGAAATTCGGCCCGGCGGCCTGGGCTGCCACATCATTAATGAGATCATGGATGAAGTGAACCTGATTGAATGTGGCGAAGAATGCGGCAACGTGCTGCAAATGAAAAAGAAAATGGATGATTGATAATCAAGAAGTAAATAAACCATGAAATGCGTTTTGCGCTCCGAAAATGAATACCACGTACTCGAACTCAGCGGGGAAATCGACCTGCACTTTTCTCCTGAATTGAGAAAACAGATCCTTGGCTCTCTGAATGAAGGTAAACCCCTGCTTATCGATATGGCAGAAGTCAGTTATATCGATTCTTCCGGAATTGCCAGCCTGGTCGAAGGATTCCAGACCGCCAAGTCCTCGGACCTGGCTTATGGACTGCTGAGTATTTCCAGTCCAGCGCTACAGGTACTTACCCTGACTCGCCTGGACAAGGTTTTCTCTCTCTATGACGACATAGAGCAGTTTCAATCAGCTATCTGAACTTCTGAAACCAGAAATTATCCATGGAAAGCAGCAACGCTATAGAAATTCGCGATCTTGTTGTGGACTATGGCACCCGCCGCATACTCAACGAAATCAGTTTCGATATCCGCCAGGGTGAGATCATGGTTATCATGGGTGGCAGTGGCGCCGGCAAGAGTACACTGCTGCGCTGCATGCTGGGCCTGAAATCACCAACCAGCGGTCATATTCATATGCTGGGCACCGATATTTGCCATGCATCCCGGGAGGAATTGTACAAACTGCGCGAGCAAATGGGTGTCGCATTCCAGGGTGGTGCGCTGTTCACATCCATGTCCGTGGCTGAAAACATCCAACTACCCCTTCGGGAACATACCGACCTGGATGAGAACACGATACAGATCATGACACGCATCAAGCTGGACATGGTCAACCTGCTTCCCCATGAAAACCTGATGCCTTCGGAGTTATCCGGAGGCATGACCAAACGCGCCGCACTCGCTCGGGCAATTATCATGGATCCGAAACTGCTTTTCTTTGATGAACCCTCCGCAGGACTCGATCCGATTACATCCGCAGAACTGGATGAGCTGATTATCTCATTGAAAGAAAGCATGAATATGACCATTGTGGTGGTCACACATGAACTTGAAAGTGTTTTTGCAATTGCCGACCGCATAGCCATTCTCGGCGATGGCGAATTAATCCAGGTTGGCACACCCGAAGAAATTAAAGCGTCCACCGATGAGCGTGTTGTTAACCTGCTCAACAGGACTCCCCGCGAGTCTGTTGTGGATGGCGACCAGCACCTCCAGCGGCTTACGGCTGAATGACCATGAATAAAGCAATCAGCAATATTGGCAGTAATGTCATCGAAAGCGTGGAGCAGATAGGTCGCACCTTCAACCTGCTGCTGATTATTGCCTGGAAGATACTGCTGCCGCCCTACCAGGTGTTCCCTGTCATTAAGCAAATCTATTTCATCGGCGCGCGATCGATGACCGTTATTATTATTTCCGGCGTCACGATTGGTATGGTGCTTGGCCTGCAGTTCTATAACACACTGGAGCGTTTCGGTTCTGTGGGTGTTCTGGGGTCAGCTGTAGCTCTGAGCATCATTCGGGAACTGGGTCCTGTGATGACCGCCCTGATGGTAGTGGGTCGTGCCGGTTCAGCCATCTGTGCAGAGCTGGGCATCATGCGTATCTCTGAACAGGTCGATGCCCTGGAATGCATGGCCATTTCCCCGGACAAATACCTGGTTGCCCCGAAACTGCTGGGCGGCATCATTTCAGTACCCCTGCTCAACTTTGTGTTCAACGTGGTAGCCATCGGCGGTGGGTATATCGTAGGTGTCGTCATATTTGGCGTCGCGGAAGGCTCATATGTAAACGGTATGATTGATGCGGTAGTGTGGAGTGATGTGCGACTCGGACTGGTAAAATCACTTATCTTTGGCATGCTGATTACCCTGATCTGCTGTGCCAAGGGTTTTTACCTGCACTTGAGCCGCTATGGATCACATGGTGCGGAAGGTGTCAGCCGCGCAACGACTGATGCCGTAGTGATTTCTTCTATTTCGGTGCTGTTCTGTGACTTTCTCATTGGCGCACTGATGTCATAGAAAATTTACGCTTTAAAGATTTAAATTTTATATATAGAAACAAGAATAAAAATGCAGTTATAAAAAGCAGGAATACTAGAAGAAGTACAAAGAGAAAAACCATGAACAAGATCAACATAGAACTGGTTACCGGCATTTTCGTCATCATAGGTATTGCCTGCTTTACATGGCTAGCCGTTTCAGTGGCCGGTGCCACTTTTTCCGAACAGCCTGGCTATACACTCTCTGCCCGCTTCACTTCGATTTCGGGTTTGCGTGAGGGGGCTATCATTGAAGGGGCCGGAGTCCGCATAGGCACTGTCTCGGAAATCAGTTTTGACCCTGACTCTTTTGAAGCCATTGTTCAATTACGCATTAATGAAGGTATTCCCATCCAGGAAGATGCCATAGCAGCCATCCGGACGCAGGGCATCATCGGTGAAAAATACATCAAGATTATTCCAGGTGGTTTCGACGAATTACTGGAAGATGGCAGTGAGTTATATGAAACCGAATCATCCATCAGTCTGGAAGAACTGGTTAGCCGTTATATTTTCTCAGACGATTAGATTTTGAATCCACGACCATGTATCGAATTAGTGAAGCAACTAAACAATTACTGGCCCTGATTTTTCTGCTTGGAATCTGGAGCACCCCTTTACTTGCCCAGGAAGACGATGATGATTTTTTCATTTTCGATGAGGAAGAGGATGACTCCCTGACCATTTCGGACCCGCTTGAAGATATGAATCGTGTGATCTTCAATTTCAATGACGCCATTTACCGCGGCCTTATGAAACCGGTAGCAAAGGGATTACGTGTGCTGCCTGTTCCGGTTCGCACCTCAGGTGCCAACTTTTTCGATAACCTGGGCACACCTGTTTCTGCCATGAATGCCCTGCTGCAGGGGGATATGCCCAATACGGGAACAGAGCTTTCACGTTTCGTTATCAATACCACAGTTGGCATACTCGGGCTTTTTGACCCTGCTACCAACATGGGCATCGATCGCGACCAGGAAGATCTTGGTCAGACATTTGGCCGCTGGGGAATCGATCACGGCTTTTACATCGTCTTTCCATTTATTGGCTCCAGGAGTCTTCGCGACGGGATTGGCAGTATGGGTAATACCGCGATGAACCCGGTCTACTGGGAACTCCACCCGGACGCTGTTTTACCCATCACCCTGGTGGATGCTGAAATCAGCCTTTCGCTGGACCAGGATACCTACGAGGCCTTCTACGACAGTGCGCTTGACCCCTATATCTTTTTCCGCAGCGCTTACGTCCAGAACAGGGCTGGTCGCGTAGAGGAATAGCCACTAGCCACTAGCCACTAGCCACTAGCCACTAGCCACTAGCCACTAGCCACTAGCCACTAGCCACTAGCCACTAGAATTGTGGTTTTTTTTCGTCATGCATATCAAGCTTTCATTCAGCTAGATTCTTGTCCCCTGAAAATGGGTAGGTATAATCGACTCCCCCAATTGGATATACCTGGAACGCATCATGAGTTTTGTAATGAGAAAACTAACTAACAGGATTACTGCAACGCTCTTTTCCCTGCTGGTGTTGAGCCTGACAGTGCCTGTTTCAGCCCAGGAAGCAACACCCACCCAGACAGTAGAAAACACCGTCAATGCTATCCTGGTCATTCTTCGCAATGACACCCTGACACAGGAAGATAAACGCAACCAGATGCGGGAAAAAATCAGTGCAGCTTTTGATGCCAGGGCCATGTCCCAGAGCGTGCTTTCCACGAATTGGCGCCAGGCCACAAAAGAACAGCAGCAGGAATTCCAGGAACTATTCATGCAGACACTGGAAGACACGTACATGGGAAGGCTGGAAGCCTACACCAATGAAATCGTTGAATTTCGGGATGAGGAAATCAACAATAACCGCTCCCAGGTGGACACAGTCATTGTGACAGCCAATAACGAGATTCCCATCAACTACAAGCTTCGCCTGCGCAATGAAGGCTGGTATGTCTATGACGTGGAAGTGGAAAACGTGAGCATGGTCAGCTCCTACCGGGAAACCTATCGCAGCGTCGTAAGGCGTGATGGCATGGACGGCCTGCTGGAGCAGATGCGGGAACGCGCGGCCCAGTAAGCCCTTTTTTCATCAAAAATCCTTTTTTCTTCTGCCTGAACCGGGCTTTAGGCTTGGCAGGCAGCTATATGCCTGTGATAGAATGCGCGCCCTGACGCAGTCAGCATCCCCTTAAAATCAAGTTAAATCAAAAGCAGAAGCAGCAAAAGCTCGTACAGCTATGTCTCAAGTATTAAGTCTCAAGGAAATCCGCTCCAGCAGCGCCCTCAAAGCGGAAATCAAAAAGCTCGAAGAAGAAATTGAGCAGCTCAAGGAACAGCTTGAGCGCCAGAAAAAGGTCGAGCAGAAACTGCACAACGATATCCTTGATCACAAGAAAGATTTCGAGCACCTGGAAAAACAGTTCAACCACTTCGCCGGCCTGGAAGCCGATTACGAGGCACTGCAACAGGAATTGCAGATGGAGCGGCTTGAAAAACTGATCCAGACCGACCAGAAAGATAACCAGGTCAACACGCAGGTCAAAAAAGCCAGGGAAGAACTGGCAAAAGCACAATCAGAGCTGAAAGAACTCAAGAAACTGGACCCGCAACGCCTGAAAAAGCAGGTCACAGAACTGAAGAAGAAAAACCAGGACCAGGCCAAGGACAACAAAAACCTCAATACTGCTCTGGTCGCCGAGCGCAAGGAAGTCAAAGAGCTCACTGCCGAAAAAACACGACTTGAAGCAGAGGCGGAAGCTGCTGCCAAGCAGGTGGATTTTTTCTGGGAATCAGAAGATGGCAACTGGGCCTTGTTTGAAACCGGCATGCTACTCAAGGATGAAAAAGAAAGTGATGACGCCCTTAACCGAATCCAGTGTCTGAACCGGGAAACCGGCGCCAGCGTGGTGAGCACCGGACTTGGTGATGACGACAAGGCCACCTGGTCATTTGATATCCAGACACCTGACGATATTTCTGTCGAAGCAGGCAAACGCCTTAAGCACATCGCTGCTGAAGCTGAAGACGACGAATAAACCTGTATTTTAGGGCCTTTTTCACCAACTGGTGAAATCCCGGTGTATTGAGTAGACTGGAAATCAGTTACTTTATACTCCAGATTGAGACCAGAGATGTCCACTCGTCAGGCCCCACACCCTATTTCTTTTTCCGGAATCAGCACCGCATTGATTTCAGTTCTTTGCGCTGTTTTTCTCTATGCTGCCGAACCGGAAGAGCCCGGTGTCGTGATTCTCAGCAGTGAACCCAATGCTGAAAACCAGCAGGGGTTTACCAATGCCGTTGTTATCCCTCTGCCACATGGAGGAAGCATCATGGCATTGCGAACACAAGGCACCGGTGTACCTGCCTATACATTCATGCTCGAGCAAGCAAATCTTGTCGCCCTGTTACAGGTACTGGCACAGTCCATGATTCCCCCGGTTGAAATTACGCTTTCACCCTACGAAATCGTAGATTACAGTGAGTCAGGCATGGCAGCTCCTACTGTCGCTATCAAGACAGCTATAGCCTATGTACTGGATGTCAGCATCCAGGTCGACAGTGCTTCGCTGATGGAAACCCTGGACCAGGCAGCCATTGCCTCGGGCTGTAATATCTACCTTGATGGGCAAACCATTGTTGTGGATCGCTGTTAATCCAGTGACCTGCTGGCACCTCAATTACGTTATCATTCCTTAATCACTGAACCGCAGTTCACTGCCTATTAGCCACAGATAAAAACTTATGAAAATTGAACTCATCTGTACAGGTGAAGAAGTCCTGTCCGGCCAGATCATCGATACCAATGCCGCCTGGTTTGCCAATACCCTGATGGATCATGGTCTTGAGCTCCAGCGCAAGACTACTGTTGGTGATCGTATGGAAGACCTGGTGACAACATTCAAGAATCGCAGCCAACAGGCTGATGTCATTCTCGTCAATGGCGGACTAGGCCCCACTTCCGATGACCTGTCGGCCGAAGCTGCTGCCCAGGCCCTTGGTGTGGCGTTGGTGGAGGACTCAGGCTGGCGTAAACATCTGGAGGATTGGTTCACCAGGCGGGGCCGGACGATACCTGCCAGTAATTACAAGCAGTGTCTGCTGCCGGAAGGCGCCATACTGGTTGATAATCCTATCGGATCGGCGCCTGGCTTTCGCCTGCAGCTGAATGACTGCTGGCTGTTTTTTACGCCGGGCGTACCTTCTGAATACAAACGTATGGTCGAGGAACAGTTCCTGCCCTTCATTGAAGCTGAATTTGGCATCTCCGATCCCACCCACCTGCACAAACTGGTCACAATAGGTCACGGAGAATCCACACTCGCTGACCAGCTGGAATCACTGGACATACCACAGGGCATTACACTGGGTTTTCGCCCTTCAGCACCCCACGTGGAAATCAAGATTTTTGGACGCGGTGAAAAAGCCATCAACAGTATGCCCGGCTATATTGGCGACGTTAAAAAGATACTTGGCACCGCCGTAGTGACCGAACGCTTTCCTTCCATTGCCCTGGAAGTGCATACGCTAATGCAGGAGTCCGGCAAGACACTGGCCATCGCCGAGTCCTGCACGGGCGGGCTGCTCACCAGCTTGCTGGTAGAACATCCCGGCTCATCGGATTACCTGCTGCAGGGACTGGTGACCTATGCCAATACTGCCAAGGAGAAAATCCTCGGTGTGAAGTCGGCAACCCTGGAAAGCCATGGTGCTGTGTCCATGGAAACCGCCGCCGAAATGGCCATGGGGGCACGCGCCTCGGTCGATGCCGATTTTGGCCTGGCGACCACAGGAATTGCGGGGCCAGATGGCGGCACAGAGGAAAAGCCTGTGGGCACCGTTGTCCTGGCGCTATGTGACAGGGAGAAATGCTGGGTTCAGACAGTCAACCTGACCATTCGCACACGCACTATCGTGCGGGTCATGAGCTGTGCCGTAGCCCTGGATATGCTGCGCCGTTGCCTGCTCAATGAAAGCCCGATTGTGGAATACCCTTTTATTCCGCGCCGCGAGGAGTCCATCCTGGATATTGACCAGCCCGAATAAAAGCCTTCGTCTTTTAGTCTCAACTCAATGACCGGTGTAAAATAGCCTGTTATGCCGGTAACGGGTCTGCACCCGGGGATTTATTATCAAACTGCAATTTTCCATCCGCTGGAAACTGATCCTTTCCATCGTCCTGCCCCTGATCATCATCACGACTGTGGTGATGGGCTTTGCCCTCAGTCGTATTTATGACTTTGCCGTAGTCAGTATCCAGGAGCAAGAACAGGCCGAGCTGAATCTCTATGCAGCCAGCATCGCAGCACAGTTTGAAGGCCTTGCCCGAATCGCCGACACCACGGCCAACCTGCTGGGACAGGAAGAGGAATTTTTGAAGGATGAGCTTTACGGTCTCCTTTACAGCAATGTGGCAGAAAATCCCCTGGTCTACGGTGCGGCAATCGCTTTTACCCCCTTCAGTTTCAATGCAGACCAGCGCCTGTTCTCTCCTTATGTGTACGGTAAGGACACTGATCTGACCTCGATTGATATCGGGATGGATTCCTACGATTACACCAACGGTGACTGGGAATGGTACAGCGGCGTCCTCAACAGTGGCGAAGCACACTGGACCGAACCCTATTTTGATGAAGGTGCCGGTAATGTGCTGATGACCACTTACTCAGCACCCTTTGACCGGGACAATGAATTTATCGGTGTCGCCACTATTGATATCCGCCTGGACGAACTGCACGAAGAAGCCACCCTGCAGTTCAGCGGCGAGAATTTTGCCATCCTTAGCAAAGCTGGCCATTTTATTTCCCACTTCAATCCCGAGATGGTCATGAATTCCTCCATCCAGGAACAGGTGGCCATGCAGGGCAACCCGAACTACGCCAGCGCCGCCGACAGTGTCATGTCAGGCACCAGTGGTATGGCTGTTGTACGCGACCTGTTTCTCAATGGTGCCGTCGTCAGTGGTGACTCCTGGATTTTCTACACCCCGGTGTCTTCCACGGGCTGGACGCTCACCTCCACCCTGCCACGCGCCACCCTGACAGAAGAGTTGTGGTCCCTGATCAGCATTGCCATCTACGGCCTGGCCCTGATGATTGCCCTGGCGATTGCCCTGACTCTTTATGTCAGCTCGCGCATGACCCGCCCCATCAAGACGCTGTCCGCAGCAGTATCCGAAGTCGCGCGTGGAAAACTGGACACTAATATTGAAAAAATCCATTCCATGGATGAGCTGGGCAAACTGTCTGTCGGATTCAACCGCATGCTCAAGAACCTGAAAAAGCAGCTGGAGATACAGAGCCAGCAAGCCGCGGAAAAACAGATCGTGGAAAAGGAACTGCAGATGGCGCGGCAGACCCAGCAAGCCTTGCTGCCGCATCAGTTCCCGCCATTCCCGGACCGCAAGGAATTTGAACTGCATGCCGTGAACAAGGCCGCCATGCATGTCGCCGGTGACTTTTTTGATTTCTTCCTGATCAATCCCAAGACACTGGTCTTTGTCATTGCCGATGTCAGCGGCAAGGGCATGTCTGCTGCACTGGTGATGGCTGTTACCCGCACCATCGTCCGCAACCTTGCCCGCAGCGGTAAAACACCCGCCGCCATCCTCGCCGAGACCAATGACCTGCTGCGGGAAAACCAGGCCGGCGGCGCATTCGTCACCATTTTCCTGGGTATCTACAACACCAGCAACGGTCGCATCGTCTATGCCAACGGCGGCCATTCACCACCACTGCTGATCGACAAGCATGGACGTTCAGAACAAATGGGCAGCGCCACGGGCACTATCGTTGGCATGCTGGAAAACCAGGAATACCAGAATGCCGAGGCACGCCTGCATCCAGGCGAAACCTTGCTGCTTTATACCGATGGCCTGACCGAAGCGCGCTCACCCAACGGCGAGTTCTATGGAGAAGGCAAGTTAAGAGCCTGGGTGCAGAACCACCCCAACTACAGTGCAGGCAAACTGTGTAATGAGCTGGAAAAAGAAATCTGCGGATTTCAGCAAATGAACCTCGCTGACGACCTGACCATCCTGGCCTTAAAACGCATGGGTTCCAGGGTATCGCGGTTTATTGAGGATCTGGTCAGAAAAGGTAAGTAGGGTCGGGGTTTTCAATGACAGCCGGTCCTCAGGGATTTTGGAGGTTTGAAGAACCGACTGCCACTGAAAATTTTTAGCATCCTTGCTATAAAAGCTCCTGATCCATGGAGCTTTGAAAAATATTTCCCTATTTGGTTCAAACAGAGTAATAATCTTTCATTGCCGAGTTTCCAGAGATGGAAAATTACTGTCAATAACATTTTTTATAGAATTGAATTATTTTTTTTGAGAAATGTATTCCCATATCTGGAAGTACTATTCCCAAAAATAGGAAATATTTTTTATCTATAAATCAATGAGTTGTATTGGAATTGTTTAGAAAGCAATACTGAATGTTCCAGATGGAAAGCAACCAGTTAACAACAGAATTTAATGTAATTTTAGCGATTCCGTCGCTAATCACACTTGCCATTATTTTTTGTCTTTTAAGCATTAAAAGATCGAGAGCACTGCTTTGGGAAAATTTTCTAATTAGCGGGCTTATCGTTGCTTTGGCCTCAATGAATTTGCTTGAAGTAATAACTTTCGGAAATCTCATCGGCAATTTCAGCCTGCTCATCAAACCTTATTATGCTATTGCGATAATTTCATGCTCATTTTTTCTATGTTTGAGTTGGAGGCTAAACAGCCCTTCCGAAAGCACTCAACGAACATTTTATTTAGTTGTTATTCTTGCCAATCTGGTCGTTTTGCCCCTTATTTTGTTCACTGACGCTATTATTACCGGCGCAGTACGTACAAGTTATACAGTTTCCAGGGTGCCGGGAGATCAGTACTGGATATTCCAGATTTACTCATTGGTTTGCATCCTGGTAGGAATGATTTTGATTTGGAGAAGTTATGCAAGGGCTAATAATCCTCTTGATAAGAAAAGACATATCGTCATTTTCTATTCTTTTCTCCCTATAGTGATTACCGGTATCAGTGTTTTGATTTTGATGCAGTTGGGCTTCGATATAAATTTCTCTATATTCCTTCCCCTTTCAACTCTACTTTTCGTAATCGTTTATTTGTTCACTGAAAACAGAAGTGACCTTTTCAAATTTCTGGTCAATATTCCGTATTCTGAAGAGAGAGCAGCTTACAAGGAAGTGAATGACAGGTTAATTGAGTATCTTGCCAGAACCCAAACAGATGAAAAGATATCGTTGAAGGAAGCGATGGGAAGTATTGAAAAAGCATTTATAGCAAGAGCCCTGGAACTGAAGGGCGGGGATCATAACCTTGCCGCAGAAATGCTTTCTATTTCAATGAGTACTATATACAGAAAGGAAGATAAGTCAGCCGCAAATGATGCAAAATAAAAGCGATTCAATCTATTACTTACGTCGCGAGAACTTTCTCACAGCCTATTATTTACTATTTTCGAGTTTCTGAATCCGCCTGCCAAGACCAGCCAGCTTTTCTTCCACTTCATCCTCGAATTCATCACTGTAGGTATTTTCCTGCAACTCCAGCTCTCGCAGTCGCATCTTTTGCATTCTTTCTTTATGCCCCAGGGAAATAACGACAATCACGAGAACAATACCGCTCACTGTTACTGCTGTCAGGAAAACTGCCAATTCAACACCCATAGAAATTCCTCATTAACAGCGAGCCGCTGCTATAAATCAATCGATTGAAATTATTTTATCTGAATTTGTTCCTGAGCGAACCCACACCACGGCCCAACAGGCTAACTCCCCACTCGATACCATCGATGGTGAGCTTCACGGTACCCAGGACACCGAGCTTGATCTTGTCCCACCAGTGCAGGTCCATGAAGCCGTTGCTCATGCGCATGGCCTTGTAGGTGTAACGGTTCTGCTCCATGCAAAAGGCCAGTGCCGGGATATGCCGGGAGGCAATCAGCGCTGCGATAAACAGGAACAACAGGCCAGGCAGGATGGGCAGGAGAATACCGAGCACACCCAGTGCCACAAAGAAAATCACCAGCGCAAAGCTGATGATTTTTCCGACTGTATGTTTAACCTTTTCTACCATTGCAGAGTTAACCTGTTCCTAATTGTGTTGTAGGTCGGAAGAGTCCGCAGGACGTCATCCGACGCACATTGCGTTAATCGTAATAATAGTAATGACGTTCATACGCTGGCTTCTGTTTCACCGGCGCCAGGAAGAAGTAGAAGATCCAGGCAAACCAGCTCAGGAATATGATGGCCAGGATCCAGCAGACCTTTTCGCCCCCGGTAGTCTTGTTGGAATCCGCGATTATCAGGATCGGCAGCAACCAGACGAAAAAGACTCCGGCCATGAATAACAGGGCCAGTCCAAATGTCAGTACCGGCAACAGCGCTACGCCTACCATGGCGATCAACACAAGGATGAAAAGGGTCGTTAAAGCTTTCATTTTGTTACTCCCGTTGGATTATTGACCAACTTTCTATCGTTTTACCCATTTATGTTGCGAGTTTCGTGCCAAGTTTTTTTATCTATATATATCAGTATGTTATATATTACTGATACTTTTTGAACTACAAATATAGCCACATTTACCCCAACTAGTGGCCTAAATCACCACGCATGAAATTCACGTTGTATTTACCCCCACAGACAGGTGTAATACGGACAGTCCAATCCAGGGAACAGATCCATGAAGCAGTGGCTGACCACTAAAAAGGCAGGTGTGCTCGACAAGTACCGGTCCGTGATCCGGGAAAAAGCCATCGACCAGGCCAAGGTGGAAATCGCACTAGCCGGCAAGGAAGTCACTGACTATACCGCCGAGCAACTGGAAGTGATCGTCAAAGACCAGGAAGACAAGATCGTCCAGAAATACCGCAATTCCACGCTCGTGGTGTTCCTGCTCGCACTGGGCATTTATTAAAGGCTGACTGCACATGTATAACTGGCTGAAAATTGGTGCGTTTATTGCCCTTGGCCGTTTCCTGAAACCCAGGTTGAAAGGTCTGCTGGTGCTGGTCGTGTTCTGGGTCATCATCAGCTTCCTGCATGACGAATATGAAAGCTACGTCGAGCTCTCGGGTAACACGGACTACCTGGTCACTGCGGCACTGGCCAAGATCGCCCTGTACCTCATTGGCTTTGCACTCTATGTATTGGTTATTGAGCGCAAAATCCTGAAACGCACCGCTTCCCAGATCCAGGCCCAGCAAATCCAGGAACGACCCCCGGGTGAAGATGACGGGTTTGATTTTCTGCGGGAAAAGAAAAAACTCAGCAACCAGGCTGACAAGCTGCTGGAAAAATAATTCATTATGTCC
>Ga0181559_10003983_pt1 | contig 14400 bp, 8 predicted proteins | sample 011ome_21_FD_133752 | JGI IMG/M metagenome (GOLD analysis project Ga0181559, IMG submission 133752) | Coastal salt marsh microbial communities from the Groves Creek Marsh, Skidaway Island, Georgia - 011508AT metaG (megahit assembly) | ecosystem: Environmental > Aquatic > Marine > Intertidal zone...
ATGCTCGCGGGGTACCCGCCGTTCCACGCTCGCGAAAACGAAAACGAAAACGAAAACGCGCGGGACGAAAACGTCGGCGGCGCGAGCGGAGACCGAAACGCGTTTCGTTCGCGTTCGGCGAGTCTCTCGCCGACGTCGACGCGCGACGACTCCGACTCGGCGGCGTCGGCGACGTTCACGGACGACGGCGGCTCGTTTTCCTCCGCCGCCTCCGGGGACGCGAGCTGCTCGGCGTCGCGCGCCGAGACGTACAGCCGCATCGTGCACACCTCGCCCGCGTTCCCGGCGCACTTCTCGCGCGACGCCGAGCAGCTCCTCGCGCGGCTGCTCGAGAAGAACCCCGCGAGACGCGCGCGCGGGCGCAGGTTCTTCTGCCCGGAGCACGACGTCTCTTCAGATGTGTCAGAGGAGTCTCCGGGAGAGACGCACGACGCGGCGCCGGCCACCTCCGCGCGCTGGTTCCGAGGCGTCGACTGGCGCGCGACGATTCGCAAAGAGCTCGCCGCGCCGGTGGTGCCCGCGCTCCGCGACGCGCTCTGCACGTCGCAGTACGACGCGCACGCGGGGGACGCCGAGCCGCTGTCGCACCCGTTCGAGCTCACCGAGGAGGAGCAGGCGCTCTTCGCGGACATATGACGTCACACACATGACGTTCGTTCGGGAGTATCGCGTACGCCACGGGCGTACGCCACGGGCGACGGGGGACGTTCGGGTCGCGCGCGTTCGAGGAGCGTTCGAGGAGCGCGAGTGTTCGAGGAGCGAGTCGCGCGTCACCGCGCGCGACGGCGCGTGGTACGTATACGACGCGATGATTATTACGACGCGATCGATTCGCGAGCGGTACGCGACGCGAATCTGTTTCACACGCGCTTCGCGCGCCAGTCCATCGCGAGTCCGCGCGAAAAAGTCGGCGGCGCGTCCGAGTCGCTGTCCGACGTGTCGCCGGCGGAGAGGACCGCGCGCGAAGTCTCCGCCGCCGAGTCCAGACGCGCCGTTTGTTCTTTCGCGTTTGCGTTCTTTCGTTTCGCCGCCTCGGCGCGTTTCTCCTCGGCGCGCCGTTTTAGAAACGCGACTTTGCCGAGCCGATCGGCGTGCTCCTCCCCCTCCCGCCGGATCTTCTCCAGCGCCTCCGCCTCCATCTCCTCCTGCTCCCGCCGCGTCGCCTCCTCCACGTCCGCGCGCACGTCTTCCTCGAAACTCGCCAAAGCCTCCTCGGCGGACCGCGTCTTCGCCTTCTCGCCGCGCGCCGTCGCCGCCGCCGCTTTCGAGTCGAAGAACGAGTCGTCGGGGACGGACGCGACACTGTGGTGCCCTCGGGACTGTGGTGCCCTCGCGCCGGCGCCCGCCTTCGACGTTTCGCCCTCGCCCTCGTCCGATTCGCCGTAGCCGCCCATCACCAGCGCGAGCGCGCCGCGCGCGGCAGGCTCGGGCGCCGGCGCGGCTGGCGCGTCGAAAAATCCAGATGGCACGCCCGCGGTGGGCGCGGCGGGCGCCGGGGCGGGGGCGGGGGCGGGGGCTGGGGGAGCCGAGGCCCCGCCGCCGCCGCTCCGGGGAGGCACGTCGCTGTCGAAGAACCCCGGCGGCGGGCCTCCCGCCCCTCGCGACGCGCTCGAGGGCCCCGCGCCAGATGGCGCGGCGGGTGCATCGCGACGCGCCGCTTTCGCGGGGCGCGCGGCCGAGCCGCTCGGGAGACCGCGCTGTTCCGCCTTCTGGCGGAACATCGACTTCAGCATTCGCGCCTTGTTGTCCATCGCGAGCCGCTGTCACCCCGCGCGCGCGCGCGCCGTGCGGTGAGCGCGCGGGACGACCGCGATGGCGTTTCCTGCTCGCGTCGCGTCGTCAACCGACCGCGTTTCGAGGTGCGCGAGTTTCGCTTCGCGAAACTCCCGACGCCGATCGAGTCCGGGAAAAGCGTTTGAAAACGGCGAAAACAGGCGCGGTTCCCCTTTTCACGCCCGAGGCGCGACTCGCGTATGGGCATTCAGTCAGACGCGCTTTCACCGGAACTCCGGAAACCGGAATATTTCCGCGCGCCCGCGACGAGGAAAAACGCGGACGTGCGGAGCGCCGGCGACCGCGCGCAGCACTTCGACCCGAGCGTACGCTCGAGCGCCCGCCCGCCTCGCGCATCGGCCGCTCTTTGTCGCGCACGCACACGCAGCGCGGACCGCGTGAGACGCTCGCGCACCGCCGCACCGAACGCGAAGTCGGCAGACCGTCGCGATGGGGCACTCCATCAACGAGGCGTATGAAAAGCTGGAGAAGATTGGGCAGGGCACCTACGGCAAGGTGTACAAGGCCAGGGAGAGAAGCACGGGCAGACTCGTGGCGCTGAAGAAGACTCGTCTCGAGGTGCGTCCGGCACCCTCGAATCCGCGAACCGCGCGCCGCGGACCCCGCCTCGCGCGAACGCCGGAACCTCGGACACGCTTTTTCCGCGCATCTTCGGCTATCTCCGCGCGAGGGGAACGCTCCCACGCCTTTTCTGACAACGACCCCCCGCCGACCTGCCCCGCGACCACAGATGGAGGAAGAGGGTGTGCCCTCCACGGCCCTCCGTGAGGTCTCCCTGCTCCAGATGCTGAGCGAGAGCGCGTTCATCGTCAGGTACGTCCGCCGCCGACCCGGGGACGCGCGACGCGCGTCCCCCCCGAAGACCCCATCGTGCCCAACCAACGGGTTTTTCAAACAGACAGGATCGATCTCGCGCGCTCGGCGGCGCGCGCGCGCGCGGATGAAACCGACACGGTCGCTGACCCCGCGCTTCCTCCCGTGCCCCTCCCCGCACTCCCCGCACCCGACGCCTCCGACCCCGCGCAGGCTTCTCAAGGTTGAGCACGTGGAGGAGGACGGCAAAGCCATGCTGTACCTGGTGTTTGAGTACCTGGACCAGGATCTGAAGAACTACATGGACATGACCGGCCGCGGCCCTTCCAACCCCCTGCCCAAGCCCGTGGTGCAGGACTTCATGTACCAGCTTTGCCTCGGGTGCGCGCACCTGCACCGCCACGGCGTGATGCACCGCGACCTGAAGCCGCAGAACCTGCTCGTGGACAAGGCGAAGAACGTCATCAAGGTTGCGGATCTCGGGTTGGGACGCGCGTTTTCCGTGCCGGTGAAGTCGTACACGCACGAGATCGTCACGCTGTGGTACCGCGCGCCGGAGGTTCTGCTGGGCGGGAGCCACTACTCCACGCCCGTGGACATGTGGTCCGTGGGCACCATCTTCGCCGAGCTCGCGCGCAAGCAGCCGCTGTTCCCGGGCGACTCCGAGCTGCAGCAGCTGCTGCACATCTTCAAGCTGCTCGGCACGCCCGGCGAGGGCGTCTGGCCGGGCGTCACGCGCCTGCGCGACTGGCACGAGTTCCCGCAGTGGAAGCAGCAGGACCTGCACAAGGTGATCCCGCAGCTGGACAAGGACGGCATCGACTTGCTGCAGAAGATGCTGGTGTACGACCCCGCGCGACGCATCCACGCCACGGACGCGCTCGACCACCCCTACTTCGACTCGCTGGACAAGAGCCGCTACGCCAAGATCGAAGCGCAGTTCGAAAAGGAAAACCGGGCGATGAACTGATGATTGCGCATATGTCGGATGCGCGACGGATGCGCGTTTCGTCTCTTCTCGCGACATATGTCGCGGCGAAGAAGAAGACGAGGGAGGAGGGGGACAGGGGTTGCGTGTCGCGGACCACGACGCGCGACCCCGGGAACACGTAGCCGGGGTGGGTAAGGATGGCAGTCGGAGGCGAGACGCGAGGGCGCGGCGCGCGTCGTCCGCTTGTGATGCGTACATACGTCGACGGGTTTTTTTTTAGTGAAAAAGTCACAGCGCACACGCCGGACTGCGGCAAGTCGAGCGCCAGTCGAACAGCGTGGTGCCAACTCAGAATCTGAAAATCTGAGTGTTATCTGGACGCGCCAAGTGGCGGAGGCTTCGCTCTCCACTCGACCGCCGCGCGCGACGCCGCATCGATCATGGCCTGCGTGACCCACGCTTCGCTCCGGGCTCCCCACGCGAGGTTCGCCTCGCGCGGGCGTCCCCCCCCGTCCCGGTCGCGCGTCGTCAGCGTCCGCGCGCGCGCCGTGGAGGATTCCAAATCGGCGAAGCGCCCGTACCGCGGCGCGCTGTTCCCCGGCGTGGAGCTCCCCGAGGCGGGCGAGGCGGCGTGGCGCGGCGTGAGCTCCGTGTTCCCCTGGGGCAACGGCGCGCCGGTCACGGAGAAGGTGCTCGGCGATTTGCTCAAGGAGGAGGTGCGCGCGGCGCCCCTGTTCGTGCCGCTGTACGATTACTACCGCGAGTACGGGGGGGTGTACAACCTCGGGGCCGGGCCGAAGTGGTTCGTGGTGGTGTCCGACCCGACGGCGGTGCGAACGATGTTCAAGGACAAGGCGGACTCGTTCAGCAAGGGCATTTTGACCGACATCATGAAGCCCATCATGGGCGACGGGCTGATCCCCGCGCCCAAGGAGCTGTGGGCCAAGCGCCGGCCCACCGTCGGCGCCGGCTTCCACGGCGCCTGGCTGAAAAAGATGACGGCGCTGTTCGGCGCGAGCGCGACGAGACTGGCGGACAAGCTGGAGCGCGAATACGCTGAAACAGCGACGAAAGCCGCGATCACGGTCAACGCGGAGGACGAGCTGTACGCCATGGCGCTGGACGTGATCGGCAAGGCGGTGTTCAACTACGAGTTCGGCGCGTTGAAGGAGGAGACGCCGCTCATCAAAGCCGTGTACCGCGTGCTGCGCGAGTCGGAGCACCGGTCGACGTTCCCGCTTCAGTACTGGAACGTCCCGGGCGCCGCGGAGGTGGTGCCCCGCCAGAAGCAGTTCCGGGAGGACATCGCCGCGATCAACGACGAGCTCACCGAGCTCATCGCGGTCGCGATGCGCGACCGCGACGAGACCGACCTCGAGGAGTTCGAGAACCGCGACTACGACGACGTCGACGACGCGTCGCTGCTCCGCTTCCTGGTGGACGTGCGCGGCGACGAAGCCACGGGCGAGCAGCTACGCGACGACCTCATGACCATGCTCATCGCGGGGCACGAGACCACGGCTGCGGTGCTCACCTGGACCATGTACTTGCTCGCGACGCACCCCGAGGAGCTGCGGCGCGCGCAGCGGGAGGTTGACGAAATCGTCGCCGACCCGGGCGGCGCGCCCACCGTGGAGGAGATCCGAAAGCTGGAGAAGACGCGGCTGGCGTTGGCGGAGTCCATGCGCCTGTACCCCGCGCCGCCCATCCTGATCCGGCGCGCGCTGGAGGACGTGACCCTGCCCGAGGGGGGCATGGGCAAGCAGATCACGCTGAAGAAGGGCACGGACTGCTTCATCGCGGTGTGGAACCTGCACCGCTCGCCCGACCTGTGGGAGACCCCGGACGCGTTCGACCCGAGCCGGTTCACGCGGCGGTTTCAAAACCCGGGCATCAAGGGGTGGAACGGGTTCGACCCCGACTTGTTCACCGGTTTGTACCCGAACGAGCAGAGCACGGACTTCGCGTACGTCCCGTTCGGGGGGGGGCAGAGGCGGTGCGCGGGGGACATGTTCGCCATGATGGAGGCGACCAGCGCGCTCAGCGTCCTGCTCAAGCGCTTCGACTGGGAACTGGCGTGCGCGCCGGAGGAGGTGCGGATGATCACGGGCGCAACCATCCACACCAAGGAGGGCATGCCGCTCAAGATGACCGCGCGGCGACCGTGAGGGACGAAAGACGAAAGACGGGCGCTTCAGAGCGGAGACGTGAAAACGAGGGGTCGTTTCGACCGAACCGCGGTGACGTGAAAACGCGGTGGTGGTACATTCGGTTTTAGTATTAGTGATACACGCGGCGGACGCGGACGCGGGCGCTCTCCGAAAAAGAAGAAAGAAGCGTCACGCCGTCGCCGCCGCCGGCGCCGGCGCCTCGTCGGCGGCTTTTCGTCCCTTCCTGCGCGCGACGCCAAACTCCGCCTCCAGCCGCAGGACTCTCTGCAGGAGCTCGGGGGGCGTCTCCGCTTTTCTGCGCGACTGGCTCGGCAGCGACGCGAGCTGCAGAAGATTGCGCCACTTGTCCTTCAGGTCCATCGCCGTGCGTCGCTCCAGGTTCTACAGTCCGAGTTTCTTGATCACCGTCCAGCGGCACCCCGCGCACCGCGCGACGCCGTCCACCAGCGCCTCGGACTCGGTGAGCGTCCACGGGGAGTGGTGCTTGCTCCTTCGTGCGCCCTTGGGCACGGCGGCCGCGGGCGACGAGTCGTCCCCTGCGGGGCTCGAACCCGCCACCTCCGGCTCGCCGGCGCGCGCGCCGCCGGGCGGCGCGCCCTTCTGCGCGGCGAGCTCGCGGACGCGCGCCAGCGTCGCCGCGGGCACCTCCGTGGCCTCCCGCCGCTTGTACAGCACCGGGAGCATGGCAATGCGCAGCAGGTTGCGCCACTTGTCCTTCAGGTCCACCGCGGACCGGGACGCCAGCGCCGCAGCCACGCCGTTCGCGTTGAGCGACTTGATGTCCGCCCACTGGCCGCGCCCGTAGTGCGCGACGCCCTCCACCAGCGCCTCCACCTCCGGCGGCGTCCAGGGGCGGTGCACTTTTTGGCGCCCGCCGCCGCGCGAGGGCAGCATCCGCCGCTTCGCCGCCGCCGCCGACGCGGCGTTGTACATGGCCGTGTCCGGGACGATCGCGGGGCCGGCGTACGCCGCGTCGCGCCGCTCAGCGCGAGCGGCATCACACGCAGCCTCTTCCTTCGTCGGAATCTTCGTCGGAATCTCCGCCCTCCGCTTCTTCGCCGGAACCGCCCGCGCCGCCGCCTCGGGCGCCGCGCGCCTCTTCGCGTCCTTTTGACGCAGACCCGACGGCGCCGCGGCGGGTTTAGGGTTTAGGGGCGCGCGGCCCGCCTGCTCCTGCGCCACCTTCGCGCCCGCCGGCGAGTCACCCGACGCGGAGGCTTCCGCGCCGGTCGTCATGAGCAGCATGAGCAGCGTATCCGCGGCCGCCATGCCCGCGCCCGGGCTGCCCACCAGGAGCTCCGCCGCCGTGGCGTCGGTGACGCGCAGGTGCGCCGGAGGCGTCGCGGCGTCCCCGCGTTCGGGCGCCGCCGCCGGCGGCGGCCGACGCGGCACGGGCGCCGGCAGCCGGCAGCCGGTCGCCGTCGCCGCTTCCGCCTGCTCCTTCGCGAACCGCCTGGCGAACCCGTCGTTGCGCGCCCTCGGGCGGCGCGACCGGCGGCCAGTCGCGGCGTTCCGCACCCACGGCGGCGCCGGCGAATCCCGGCCGGAGACGGGAGGCGAAGACGCCCCGTCGCGCGTCGACTTCTCGCCCGGTCCCTCGTCCCGCTCGTCGCAGCTGTGGTCGGTGACGCAGCCGCCGTCCGCGCGGTTCGCGCCGGCGCTGTTCTCGGGGGTGGGTCGGCCCTGCGGGTGGTGGTGCGCCGTCTGTTTCGTCGGCGAGTCGGCGAGTCGTCGAGACAAAGAAAAGAGCGAAACGAGCGAAGTGAACGTCAGTCTCGTGTTCGAAAGCGAAAGCGAAAAATTGATCGACCGAGAGCCCCGTTCGAAAGGAGCCGCCGACCGGCTTTTATCGGATAGCGACCGGTTTTCGGTCGGTCGAACGTTCGAACGTTTTGGCGCGCGAAAGACAGGCACATGCCACCCTGGCACACAGAATCGCGCCGAGGGCGTAGGGTTGTTTCGGTCCGACACACCAGGCAAGGAGCCGAGGCGACCGCCTGGGGAGGCAGGGGAGGGGAAGTTCGCGCGCGCGACGGGGACGTACCGCGTGTGAGACCTCCGCGGAGCCCTCGCGTTTCACCGGATCGCCGGCGGCGCGGCCTGCGCGAGGAGAGAGGCGGGGAGGTGAGCAAACGAACGGACGCGGGCGTGAGATTTCGGGGATGAACCATCCGCTCGTGGAAAAAAGTCGAACCCGCGCGCGCGCCCGGGGAACGACCACGCGAGCATCGCGAGCGCAGCGATGCACAGCGGTCGCGAACGATATCACACGCGCGCGGCGGTTCCAAAAGCGTTCGGTCGTTCAGCGGCCGCGAGGTCGAACGACCGCGCCAGCGGCGCTGGGCGTCCACCTCACAACCCCGACCGGCGGGTTTTTCTGCCGCGGACGAAAACAACAAAACAGCGAACCCGCGCGCGTTCACGGTCGTAACGCGCGTACCTTGATGCGCGTCGACCGCAGAATCCTGGATATCGAACGCCACTTTCGCGAGGTGCGTTCGCGGCTCGACGCTTCGCTTAGCGTCCGTGACCGATATGCCCGGCACGCCCGCCAACGCGGCGGTGCCGTCAACGACCTCCTGGTTGGGGTATTGGTGCACCATCGCGAGACGATGTTTTAGCGTTTCCCGGTCGTGCGCCTTCGTGACGTCGCGAAACGCGTGTTCCACCTCACTCGCGCTCGGCGCGCTTCGACGCACGGGCCGCGGTGCCGAGAGCCGTGTCCAATCGCCGCGACTTCGCGAGCGCGGTCGTGTGGCACGTGCGGGCGCGTGTCCGGCACCCCGCGCGAAGAAAGATGAGCTCTCGATGGTTTTCGTTTTGGTTTTGGTGTGGTTTGGCGCAAGAATTTTCGGCAACAGACCGTCAGCAGACCCCCGTTTCGGAAATTCTTTTCGCTCAAGGATATTTTTTCGGGTTTCTTTCCCGCGCGTACGATTCGCATTGGACACACCTGGCACGCCCGCTTTTGATTCGGTCAGCCGAGTCTGCGCGTTATCGCCGGGAATTCCCGCCATCTCCATCCTTTTTCATCGGATCCGCGTAGCGGTTCGACCGGAAAGGGTCGATCTTGAAAGGCGCGTGCACGCATCCGTTCATCGGCACGCCGATCGACACGCGGGTCGAGGAGACGACTCGGACGACGAGTGGCAGCTCTCTCAGCTCGGATCGAAAACGAAAACACACGAAAAGTGCTACGCGTGTATTCGAGGGAGTAGTGAACAACGTCGCGCGGGGTCGTCCGCACTCGCGGGTCCGCGAGCGCCCTCCTCGGATCCGGACGAGGGCGTTCCGCGCGGGGGCGGTCACGCGTGAGGCTCGAGGCGCGGGGCATCGAGTCAGGCGAGGCCCGCGTCGCGCGGAGGCGAGGCGCGCGCGGCGCGGCGGCATCATGTTCGGCGCCGCGGGAAGCCTGGCGGACGCCTCTCGCGCGTTCGAGACGTACAGGCAGGTGGACGCGCTCGACACGCGCGTGCGCGCGGGCGTGGCGGACGCCACGGCGGCGGCGAAGCGTACCACGGACACGCTGGTCGCCTCCGTGAGCGACGCAGTCGCGACGCGCGACGCCGGGCGGTCGCGCGCGAGCGAGAAACAGATGCGACAGACGCGCGTCGAGGAAAAGACGGGACGGCGAAGCCGTCGAGATCGCGGCGCGTCGTCCGTCCGCGCGTGGTCGGTGTGGTGTTTCCACATGGGCGGCGAGTCGTGCGCGGACGAAGCGGAGGGGGACGAGGTGCGCGGCACGCTCGTGAAGCCCGCGGGGAGACGCGCGGTGTTCCTGTACTGCGACGGCGACCGGGGGAAGCACGCGCTGGTCGCGTCGGCGGTGCTCCCCGCGGGGATGGACGCGCCCGAGCCCGGCGAGACCATGCGCGTCGGGCCGAAGGCCGTGCGCGTGGTCGGGGAGATCCACGACTTCGTCGTCGCGGACAGCGAGGAGAGCGACGACACGCACAGCGAGGAGGACGGCATGGACACCTCCAGCGACCTCGAGGACGCGGACGAGGCGCGGGGGAGCGCCTCCGGAGCGGCGGCCGCCGCGGCGGCGCCCGCGTCCTGGTGGAGCTGGGGGTCGAGCGCGCCGGCGGTCGAGCCGGCGAAGCCGAGCACCGCGAATAGTACGCCGACCGAGCCCGCGGCCGAGATCCGCGGTGGGTGGTTCTCGGGGTGGTTCTCCGCTCCGGAGCCGGCGAAACCGGCGACGCCCGAAACCGGCGACGCCGGCGTCCCGACGTCGTTCGCGCCGGGAACGCCGAACGGAGACTCCCCGAACGGAGACGCGCCGAACGGACCGGTGGATGGCGCGCTCGACGTTTCCGGCGTCGCCGCCGCGCTTCCGGAACGGGGCGACGCGCCGGACGCGAACCACGCCGGTCCGAACGCGAGCGACGAAAACGCGCGCGTCTCGAGTCCGACGGAAAGGAAAAGGTCGGTGGTGATCCCGGCGCCGCCCCCGCCGCCGTCGCTGTACGCGGCGGCGGCGAGCTGGGCGCCCGCGCCGATCGCGCCGGAGCCCACCGACCTGTACCGCGCGAGGGAGGAACACAACGCGGGCTCCATGGAGTCCATGGGGAGCGCGGGCGCCGTCGGCTTCTCCTACGCGTTCGCGGCGGAGGCGGCGGTCGGCGTGCGCGGACACTCAGGCGCGCAGGCGGGCGGCGGCGCGGAGGCGGCGGCGGATGGCGGCGGGGGGGCGCCCGCGCGGGAGGCGGCGCCCGAGGAACCGGAAGAGGCGCGTGGCATCGTGCCCGTCGTGTCTCCTCTCGGCGACGGTATCTGCGAGGAAGCCGCTCCCGAAGTCGCCGCGGAGCGTGAGACGACGGAGGGGGCCACGCCGCCGCCGCCGCCGCCGCCGCCGCCCGCGCCGGCTCCTGCGCCAGCCCCCGGCTCGGCCGAGGGCGCCGCGGCGGCGGCCCGGCTCACCGCGGCGGAGTTGGAAGAGATGCGCTCGATCAGGAATAGGATCGCGGAGCTCGAGAGATTCGTGCGGGAAGCGGGAGGGATCGCGGCGTGAGGTCCGCCCCCACCCCTCGCGCGTGTGCGACGGGTTCCGGCTGTCGCCTTCCGAACGGCGGGGCGCGCGAAAATCCGCGGCGCTCTCCGGACTCTCGGACGACATCTCGAGACGAAATTCAAAAATTCTGCCATTTTTACCGTCTCTTCCCGCGGCCTCCTCCGCGTCCGCCTTTCCCCCCGCGACCTCCCCCAGGTAACACTCCCCCCATCCCGCGCCGTTTCGGCTTCTTCTCGCCCCGCCCGCTCTCCGTCCACGTCTGCTCGGCGGGCCCGTCCGGTCCGTCCGGTCCGTCCCCACCGCCGCGGCTTCGCGCGCGCACCGACTCGCGCCCGCCCCGCTCGCCGGCTTCGAAACGCAGCTCCTTGTTCCCGGAGACGCGCGTCTTCTTGCCCGCGCTCGCCGCCTGCTGCGCGGCGCGCTCCGCCAGGGTCAGGGTCGAGGACACGTCCCGCCTCCCCTCGCGGAACGCCGCGGCGTGGCGCTCGTCCTTCGCCGCGTACATCTTCACCTTCGCCACCGCCGCCGACCGGCGCCGCGCCGCGCGCCGCGCCTCGGCGTCCGCGGCGTCCGCGGCGTCCGCCGCCTCCGCCTCCCCGTTGGCGTCGTCGTCGCTCTCGAGGTCGCTCTCGAGGTCGAAGTGCTCCTCGAGCATCTCTTCGCGCTCGCGCTTGGTGAGCTTGGGCGCGTTCGGGTGTAGCATGCGGTACGTCTCGCTCGTCTCGTCCACCTCGAACGCGCTGTCCTTGAACATGGCCGCGAACCGGTCATCTTTAAGAAGCCCGCCCTCCCGTTCGCCGGCGTCGGCGGCGTCCTCGCCGTCGCTCTCCTCGTCGCGCCGCGTCGCCGCGCCCGCGCCGGAATCCGCGCGCCGCTTCTTCTTCCCGTCGGGACCTTCAGCGGTGGGGTCCTCCGCGGCCCCGCGCTCGAGGCGCGCGGCGAGCGCGGCGTTCACCTTCGGGAGCTTCTTCTTGACCGTGATGCGCGTCGCGCGCTCCTCCGCCAGCCTCTCCTCCACCTTCCGCGCGCGGTAGTCCTCGTACGAAAACGGCTCGGCGATGGCTTTGGCTTTGCCGTACAGCCGGTTGTCCACGAAGAAGCCGTGCATGTAGGCGCGGAGCATCTTCGTGCCGATCAGGTTGGTCATGCCGAGCCTCTCCAGCTCCTCGCGCGTCACGAACCGGTAGTCGTCGTACGCGTTGCCCGCCTTCTCCTCCTCCATCTCCTCGGTGAGGTTCTCCAGGAACGAGCACCACCGCGGCGCCGCGCCCAGCGACGGCGCGAAGTAGCACCCCGGGGTGCGGTTCTCGAGCGCCAGCACCATCAGACCGGTGCCGTCCCACGCGCACGCGTCGTTGATCTCCTGCCCCGGCTCGATGGCGGTGTAGTTCGCCCCCGAGCTCGGGTCCCAGAACTTGACCACGCGCTTATCCGTGCTCATCACGCGCCTCGTGCCGTCCACCGCGGTGTGGTACTTGACGTCCACGATGGGAGAGCCGTACATGTGGTCCTTCTCGAGGAGCGGCCGCGAGCTTCGCAAGTCGTACAGACGCACGATCCCGTCGTGGTCGCCGGCGGCGAGGTGCATGCCCGTGGGGTCGTGCTTCAGCGCGGTCACGCCCTGACCGAGGCCCTCCTGCCCCGCCTTCGTCACGCGCAGCGTCCCGACCGCCTCGCGCGTGCGCGAGTCGAAGCACTCCACCGTGCCGTCCTCGGTGCCGACGGCGATCAACCCGTGCTCGCGCGAGACGTCCACGCAGTTGAGCCCCTCGCTCGTGGCGGCGCGCATCGGGTTCAGGAACCGGCCTTGCTCGAGGTTCAGGCGGTACACGTCGCTGGAAGACCCGACGACGAGCAGGTCGCCGGTGTGGCGCACGTACGTCATGTCGCGGCCCTGCCTCGGCGTGCGCGTGCTGTAGTACTTGCCGAACTTGGCGTGGAAGTTGATGGAGCGGTCCGCGCACATGAACGCGAGCTTGCTGTAATCCTCCCCGAGCACCTCGAAGTCCACCACCTCGCTGTCGAGGTGCCTTTCGAACTTCATCGAGAGCTGCGACAGATCGTACACCTTGACCTGCGGCGGGTGTATGCCGGTGACGCACAGGAAGTTTCCGTCGGGGGAGAGCTTCACGCGCGACGACGCGCACGTGAACTCCAGATCTTGCACCAGTTCCACGCGTCGGCCGTACTCGGCATCCTTGCGAAGCTTCCTCTTGTTCTTCTCGGACAGCCACTTAGGCGCGTCCTTGCCGCTGGTCACCTGGTACACCTTCACGCCATTAGGCGCGGAGACCCGCAACCCGGAGTACTCCCCCGCGGACATCGCGGGCCGCGCGGAGGCGAAGGCGGCGGGGCGCCGAACAAAATCGCAGCGTCGGCGGCGGCCTCGGGTATTCGTGCGACATCAGAAAACGCACACATCTTGTCCGACCGACCTGCCGAGCCGCGGGGATCTTTTTCTCCCCGCGTCCTCTTCACGCGCCCTCACTTCCTCGGTCGTACGCGAGCGCGCACGACCCGGTCGACACCCCTCGCGGACGTTCTCGTCCACGCGCGCGTCCACTCGGTGCGCGTTCCGCTCGATTCCCGGAGGCCTCCCCGAGCGTCCTCGAGTCGCATCCCCGCGACTCGGAACGAACAACCATGGTGTTCACGGCGCGCGTCGCCCCCGCGGCGCTCGGCGCGCGCCGCGCGGTCGTCCCCGGCAAGGTTTCCGCCCGCGTCGCGTCGCGCGCGCGCGCCGTCCGCGCGCATTTCTCGCCCCGCGCCGCCGGGCAGGCGGCCATGCGTCCGTACACGCTGCGCAAGGGCGACACGCTCGAGTCGATCGCGCGGAAGCGGTCGATGAGCGTGGATGAGATCATGAAGTGCAACTCGCGGAAGGACGGCGACGCGATCAAGGTGGGGGACACCATCCTGCTCCCCGCGGGGAAGCTCTCCGCGAGGGACAACGCGATCATCGACGGCATCGCCAAGATCAACCAGCCGCGCGTCTACCCCACGCGCAAGGGCGAGTCCATCATGGACATCATCGAACCGCGCGGCATCGCGTTTGAGGATGTCAAGAAACTCAACCCGGGCGTCAACCTGGGGACGTTCAACAACGGCGAGAAGCTCAAGCTGCCGCCCGGCAAGTACACCACGCGCGAGAAGGAGATGCTGCAGGGATGCGGGATCCTCCCGCCCGAGACCGTCAACCCGCTCGCCATCCTGGTCTCGCCCAACTCGCTGGCGCTCTTCGGAGCCGCGACGCTCGCGGGGGTGTACGCCATGTACTTCGCCGCCTGCAAGCGGTACCAGGAGCACGGGATCAAACTCTGGGGGAACGAGGAGGGCGCCAAGCAGGGGTCCAGGTGAGTGAGTCAGTGACTCTTTCCACGTGGGGGGCAAGGATGCCTTCTCCGTCCACACGATCGGAGGGGTCGCGAGGGACGCCTTGTAAACAAATCTAGTAGTGGCAAAGTTGGTCATTGCATGGTAACGAGACAGAGTCCGGAAAGAAACGGGGGCGCTCGCGAAGTCAGGCTCTTCGCTTTTCGTGCCTGTGAAAGGGGAAGGAAACTGGCGCGCGCCGCTCTGATTTCGGCGCGCGAGGCGCGCGGTCGCGGCGTCGGGGACGCGCGATGTCGTCGGACGACGACAACGAGTTCGCGCCGCAGCGGTTCGGGGTCGACGGG
>Ga0181559_10003996_pt1 | contig 14373 bp, 9 predicted proteins | sample 011ome_21_FD_133752 | JGI IMG/M metagenome (GOLD analysis project Ga0181559, IMG submission 133752) | Coastal salt marsh microbial communities from the Groves Creek Marsh, Skidaway Island, Georgia - 011508AT metaG (megahit assembly) | ecosystem: Environmental > Aquatic > Marine > Intertidal zone...
GGCGGAAGAAGAGGAAGAAGAAGTCGAGCACGAGGCTTTGTTCTTCAGAGACGTCTTACCGACGCGACCTTTGAATTGGTGCCGCGTCAGCGTCGCTTGTGTTTGCGCGCAAGAGGACGACATTTGTTTTTTTTTTTTTGAATACGCGTAAGTGTGCGCTTGTGTGCGTGCGCGAAGAGTTGTTTAAAAACTGAAGAAAAAGTTCTCACTCAAAGTTCCAAAAAGCTTTTTCCATCTCTCTCGTACGACGACCGTTCTTCCACGTCTCTCTCTCTCTCTTTTTCTTTTTTTTTTCCCGCGACGCGAGTTCCAGCACCCGTTCTCAGCCGCTTGAAGTTGTTGACACGACGAGACTCTCTCTTCGTATCTTTTTTTTTTTGCGTGTGAGTGTGTTTGTGGTCTCTCTTTTGTCTCTCTCACAGCGTCCACTGTTCTTCTCCATCTGTAAACGCATCGCGCGTCCCTCAAAACTCTTTGAGCACTTTAAATAAAACCCGCGAGCGATGTTTGTTGCGTTATCAACTTCGCGCGCGGCAACGACGATGGTGACTGCTGGTGCGAGCACTCACTTTGACGCCAAAGCGTCGTCGTCGTCGTCGTCGTCCACCGAGAAGAATTCCTCCTCTTTCTCCTTCACTTCCTCGGCGCCGGTGTTCGGAAGAAAAGAGAGAAGAGGAGGACGAAGCGATGGATTAAAAACGTCCGCTTTTTTCGACGATTTGAAACAGAAAGCCTCGCAAGTTTTGGAGAAATCCAGAGACGAGAGCGAGGATAGCGGCGGCGATGGAGACGACGATTTGTATCCGGAAGAGTCGACGGATTACGACGACGAGAACGCGAACCCGTTCAAGACGATGTTGCAGAAAGGAATGAAAAAACCAGCATTCATCAGTCGAGACGAAGGCGACACGGAGTACGTGAACTACGACAACACCGTGGACGAGATGGAAGAGGAGATGGAAACGAACAACAAAGGGTTTTCATCCGCGGCGGAGAATTTGATTCCGAAGTTTTCCATCCCGAAGTTGAAAATGCCCGAAAAGAAAGCCGCGACGCCGGCGTACGAAGAAGAAGAGGAAGAGGAGGAAGGATCGACGGAGACCTCGAACCCGTTCGCGAAAATGTTGAAACAGTCCAAGTCGGTGCAAATGACTAAAGCTGCGCAAGGTGAGCGAGACTTCGACACGGCAATCAAGGAGAGAGTGTCCTCGAAAGCTGCGGCGGCTTTGATGGAAGCAAAAGATACGAGCACCGCGAAGTGGACGTTAACGCCAGACTCCTCGACGTCGAGGAAGCGTTTGAGTAAGATTAACTTGAAAAACGGCGACGTTTTAATCGTTGGAAGAGACAAAGGTAATGGTGTTGACGTGAGCGTCCCGTTACCGTGTGTTTCCGGCGTGCATTGCCAACTCGAAATGGAAAGAAACAAGTTGTACGTCACGGATTTGGGATCGACCAACGGAACGTACGTGGACGGATTTCAGTTGCGAAAGAACAACCGATTTCGCGTGTTTAATCAATCTGTGATCAGGTTAGGCGCGGAGAACAGAGACGGGGAGGATTACGCGAGTTTTGGAACCGATTTAACCGGCGCAGAGGAAATGGAGAAGAACTCAGAATACGGACAGTTGAACTACTTCATCGAGTTTTTGGGCGGTCCGAAGGTGGTCATCAACTTCATCTTCATCAACTTGGCGTTCCAAGGTACTTTCTTCCTTCTTTTGAAGTTCTTATAATATAATATAAACGTATACTACTACTACTGTTGCTATCTTTTTTATGCTATAGTCTTCACTAAATGTGCTGTGCGTGCTGCGCGCGCACCTATTTTGATAGATTTATTGTTGTTTCTACTTTATACGTTTGATACGGACCCGTTTTCGGTGAAAACGCTCTTGCGCTTCTGTTTTCGCTCAGCCAAGTCTCTCTTCTCCTCGCACGCTTTCACGCACATCAACAACGCTTCTTTGGCTCTCACTTTGCGCATCGCGTTTCGTCTCGCTATCGCTTTGTTTTCTCGTTGAATAAAAAACGCGCGGATCAAAGGAACCGTGAAGAAAAATATGGCGTAGTAGACGAACGGCTTGTACATCCATTGGGCGAGCTTCGGAAAAATCTCAAAGAAAGCCACGAGAGCAGGAGGTTGCTCGATTATGATTTCCTCGTCGTCTGGTCCCGCAGTCAAGAGCTTGTTTTGTGCCTCTGAAAACTGTCCCCCACGCCTTCCCATCGATCGTCGTAATTGCGCTCTCGTGACTGTTCGTCTTGGCGCTTTAAAATCCAACCCGCCGACGCGATAAAACAAAAACAACAAAAACACGTTGAATATTCCAGTGAATACGACTAACGGACCTTTCACTCCGTACTCGAACACTGGCTTTTGCTTTTCATAAATCGGTGGTGGGATTGGCGGGGGCGCAAACTTTGCGATTTGTGCATCCGTTTTGTTCTCTTCAGCCGTGACTTGGAAAGACGGAAAGATGTAGATCAATCTTCCGTAGTCGTCGGACTCGGCGTGTCCGTGAAACTGCTCCAGGATTCTCAGCACGTATCCTTCGTGTTGTCGCTCTTCGCGGTCGTCTAAACTGCGCGACGCGTCGTCTTTCTTCACATCGCGTCTGTTTCCACTAAAAAAAGAGGCGAAAAGAGATCCTCCTCCTCGCATACCTCTTCGATCCTTCTTTGAGAGCAAGAATGCATCCGTAAACGCGGCCAGCTGCTCGGCAAAAACAACGCCTCGGTTCGCGCGAAGCAGCTGCGAGATCGCTTTCGACCGTTCGTGTTCTAAAAATTCGTTCGGATCGCCTCTCCCGAACACAAACGCATAAATCGATTCGATGAACGACAGCTCCTTCTTTTTATCGACGATATCGTCGTCGTGGTCGTCTTCTTCCGCAATCATCAACCGGCGATACATTTCCGGGTCCGGGAAAGTACTGCGATTATTGTTGTAACTATTATTGCCATTATCGTCGTCGTCATCTCCTCCTCTTCCTCCTCCTCCTCCTCCTCCTCTTCCACCGGATGGTTTTACCGGGACGCCCGTCACTACGTTCGCGTTGTTGTAAATGTCCCCGTTCAAATACACGCGTCTGCGTTCCAAATCATCCCAATACGAAAGCCACATGATATCTCTCATGTACAAATACATCCAGAATCCATCCATGTTACCTCCTCCCCCACCTCCACCAGGGCCTGGTCCGTACCCAGGATTCATAAACAAAGGAATCTCTCCTCCCCCACCTCGATTATCTCCTCGACCATTTGCCAATACTAATATGAGCATCGCCACTAACGCCAGAGCAACGATGATAACCGAAACAACCAACATGACGCTAAAAGTCACGCGTAAAAACGTGTAGAACGCGCGAAACGTTCGTCTTCTCAGCAAAGAAGCGCGAAAAGCCGCATCTCGCGCCATGTAAACCGATCGACAATGTCTCGGAAAGGAAAACACCACCTCGTATTTTTTCACATCTTTTTGTGCTTCTTCTTCTTCCTCTTCTATTTCACGTAGCGTCGCCGATGCATTTTTTGCCGTCGTCGTCGTCGTCGTCGTCGTCGTCGTCTCCACCAGCGCGTCCACCTTCGACGCGGCCACAAACACGGTTCTCCGTAACCCGAGAACGCCGCCGGGAAATTCCGGAACGACGCTGTGTAAATCACCAATCGTAAAACGTTCGTTGTTCCCAAACGTTTTTTCAATGGCGCGAAGGCAATCAAACACGTTTTTATTATCACTCTCGCTTAAAGAAGAAGAAGATGATGAAGAAGAAGACCTCGTCGTTCCAGGAACGGTATCGTTCGTTCGCGCGCCGCCACTACCGCCGCCTCCGCGCATGATGATTGATGATGGTGATGATGATGGATGTTGTTGACGACGATTTTTTTTTAGGCGCGTTTTTCGCTTTTGTGTGTTAGTGTGTGGTGTGTGTGTTCCTTTTTTTTTGTGTGTCTCTCTCTGTGTGTGTTTTGTGAGTTTTTCGCAGTTTTTTTTGTCTCTCTTTCTGTCTTTTCTCTCTCTGCTCTCTTTTATTTTACCTCTTCTTCCCCACGATTATTCATTCTTCGCGTGTTGGATATACCTTCTTCACTTCCCCCGAGTGCGCGCACAACAACAACAAATCAACAACAACAACAAATCAACATCATCAACGATCGAGAGAAATGATGATGAGTTCTGCCACCACCACCTCTTCTTCTTCTTTTACCGAAATCGGCAAAAGTAAGAAAGGAACGACGACGACGATGAGAAGAAAACCATCGTCGTCGTCGTCGTCGTCGTCGTCACCAGCGACGAAATGCTTTGCTGGCAAAAACAACGCGACGAATAATATCAGCAACAACAACAACGAGAGCGAGGAGGAATACCACCAAAGCGAGAAGAAAACGATGGCGAAGAAAATCGTCTCCGCGACGACGGCGTTGGGCTTGTCGCTGACGATGACGCAAGGCGCTTTGGTGGATGTCGCGCAGGCGTACGAGCTGAGCTACGGTAGTAATCCGTCGATATCTGAACTCGCTGGTTTACAGGCGAACCCGGTGACGAACGCGCGGGCGTTGTTGAGAAACGCACTCCCAATCGATTGCAAAGAAATTAGACAGGTGCAAAAAGCGTTGGAATCGATTTCGGACGATTTGAGAGTCCCCGGGGTGAAGTTCTCTGGAGTCGAGGATAGCGTGAACAAGTCTTTGAAAATCGTCAAGAACGACGCGAACAAAATAGTGGACAAAACGGCGCCGGCGAAGAAAGACGAGGTGAGACAGTACTTGAAAGATTTAGCGACGGAGTTGCAAGATTTCCAAACGATCGTCGCTAACAAAGATAAGCAAGAGGTGCCCGTCGCGCAGCAAAAATGTTTGAGTTTGGTTACGAAGATTGAGGAGGCGTTGGTGAACGAGTTTCCGTACCAAGTGCCGGCGCCGTACGACACGACGTTGCCGAGATTGGAAGGGCGAGCTACGGTTGAAATGGAAGTAAAAATTAAAGACAACGCGGTGAACCCGGGGGGTAAACTCACGATCGTCTTGGATGGGTACAATGCGCCCGTCTCGGCTGGGAACTTTACGGATTTGATTCAGAAGAAATTTTACGACGGGATGAAAATCCAAAGATCCGACGGTTTCGTCGTCCAATCTGGGAAACCAGAAAACGCGCCAAAAGGCGTGGACGGCTACATCGATCCAGCCACGGGTAAAGAACGCACCGTCCCGTTGGAAATTATGCCGGAAAGTTCGTTCATGAAGAAAAAAGCGCCGGAGTACGATTTCACGTTTGAGGAAAACGGCATGTATCGCGAACAACCAGTCTTACCGTTCAACGCCTTTGGCACCTTAGCCATGGCCAGAAGAGAAGCCGACAACAACTCCGCGAGCTCTCAATTCTTCTTCTTGCTGAGAGAATCCGAGTTGACGCCGTCTGGTACGAACATTTTGGACGGAAGATACTCCATCTTTGGTTACGTCGTCGATAACCAAGAGTTGTTGAGAGACATGAAAGTCGACGACGAAATCGTCAGCATGAAGATCATCAGAGGCGCCGAAAACTTGGTCAAGAACGAACGCGCTCCTGCGCCCGCGCCCGCGGAAGAACAACAACAACAAGCCGAGTAAAAAATCGACTTTTGTCATCGCATCCGTAACGCACACGCGCAGAAATTTTAATTAAAGCTAACACAGGAGTATATAGTTTTCAAGACAGAAACACCCAAACGCAACACACACACACTCGCAAACGTTTTTTCGTCGTCAGAAAAAAAGTGGAAAACTCACAACACACACGAACAAAAGAGCGCGCGCGACAATAAATTAAAGCACGCATGCGTCGCGCCGCTCGGCAGTGCTACCACCACCACCACCACTCCTTCCTTCTCGACGCTTCTGTTTCTTCGTCGGAGGCGGTTTTTGCACTTCGTCGTCCTTGTCCTCGTCCTCCTTCTCATCGTCATCATCATCATCAACTTCTCCGACGCTTTTACGGGAAGCACGTCGTTCTGAAAGAATACGTCACGAAAGAAGAAGATGAGCGGCGGGTTCTTCTGAACAAACACGTGGTCGTTACCAGCGATCGTCTGGAGCACGAAAACATTTCCGACCCGAATAAGGTTTTGGTGAAAGTTCGAGCGTTCTCGGTGAACCCTCTGGACGTGGAAGTTTCGCGCGGGTATTTGGACAAGTTTCTCTCTCCGTTGCTCTCTTCTTCTTCCTCGAAAAGCAAAGGTATTCGATTGGGGAAAGACTTTAGCGGCGAAATCGTTAAACTTGGAGGGAAACACGACAACGACAACAGCAGCGACGGCAGCGGGGAACGAAGAAGAAGAGGAAAGTTTGAAATCGGAGACGAGGTGTTTGGAGCGATATCCGCGGCGGATTTTAAGAACGGGACGATGGCGGAGTACGTCCTCGTCGACCGGAGACAGTTGATGAAAAAACCGAAAAGGTTGACGCACAAAGAAGCGTGCGCGATACCTTTTGCGGCGTACACGGCGTACGCTTGCTTGAGAACGACCGGGTGCGTGGATAGGAAAGATCCGAAGAGGATTTTGGTGTTTGGCGGTGGGAGTGCGGTCGGAGAGTGCGTGGCGAGGATAGCTTTGAGAAGCGGTTTCGCGACGACGGTGGTTGCGACCGCCGGGAAAGCGAGCGAGCAGATGTTAAAGGAAGACGTTGGCGTCGAGAGAGTGATTGGATACGAAAACAAGAAGAAAAAAGACAGTAATATTATTATTATTAGTAGTAGTGGAACTAGTAACAGCGATAGTAGCGATAGCAGTAGTAGTAGCAAATCAAACAACGAGGCAGGCCAGAACTTCACGGCGAAGAATTCGCGCTTTGTCGACGAAGCCGAACCTTCATTCGATGTCGCCATCGATACCGTCGGCACCTCGAAAACGAAGTTCCAGGCCACAAAAGCGCTGAAAAAAGGCACGGGGACGTACATCACCTTACACGGTGACATGGCGCAACTCATAGGCGAATCCGGCGTCCTTCGCGGCGCCGCGCAAGCGTCTGTAGAGCTCTTGCGGGAGAAAACTTTCGCTCGACTTCAATACGACATGGGATACGAATGGGGTTACGCCAACACGAACGATCGCGATGCCACGAATTTGATCGAGTATCTCGTCGACAAGGGTTTACTCTCCGTGAAAGTTTACGCCGGGGACGAAGAAGGAGGTGAATCCTTCGTCGGCTTGGAGAGCGTCGAGAGAGCTTTTAAGGCGCTCGGAGACGCTTCGAAAAAAGGAAAAATTGTCGTCGAATTGCCTCCTTAGAATTTTAGTGCACACAAGACATAAAAGAACAATAACAACGATATAAGAACACGAGAACAAAATGATGTTTGTCGCGCAACGAGCTAACCTCGTTTGCTGCACTCGGCGGCCCGCCGCCTTGAGCGGCCCTTCTTCTTCTTCTTCTTCTTCTTCTTCTTCTTCTTCTTCTTCTTCTTCCAGACGCGTCGCGCTTTGTTGTCGACAAAGTCACTCGAAGAAGAAAAATTCGTATCTTTTGTCGTCATCATCCTCATCAACAACAGAACGATATCAAAGCATCAACAACACGAACAGATGTAGCAGCAGAAGAATGAGCGGTAGAAAATCCATGCTCGTAGTCGTACGATCATCATCATCATCATCGAGCGGTGATGATGAAGAGGCAAGAGGAGGTGATGGCAACGAGACGAGTGAAAACGACGCGTCTTCTTCTTCTTCTTCTTCTTCTTCTTCAGGTGATGTTTCGATGTCGTTTGCTGAAGAGTTGAAAAAAAGAGGCATCAAAGATGCTTCGGACATAAAAAGCGACGACGACGAAGGAGTAGGATCGAGCAGTAACAATCCGTTTGCAAACGTGGCGAAAGCGGTGAAATCTCCGTTTGCCTCGTCAGACGCGGCGCCGAAGCCTCCTCCGAGGTTCGCGCAGCAGCGGGACGGCGAGAGAAGCGGCGGGGCAAACAAAGAAGAAGACGACCAGCTGAAAAAATCGAGACTGTTAAATAGCGAAGGTTTGGAGGGATTTCCGACGCGCGCGGGCGAACTTCTAAAGCTCGCCGTAACGTCCACGGTGTCGTTTGCGCCTTTAATAGCGGTTATTTCGGTCATAACTATCGGCACGTGGTCCATATTTGGCGCTGACTTTATCCACGGCGGCGTGAGCAGAGATTTTGGAGGCGGAGTCCCGAAGTACGTGGCGCCAGAAACGCTCTTAGCGGAACCCACTGTAGATGCTATGGTACCTCTGAGATCGCCGAACATCGTTGACGCCGAGTATTAAAAACCAACTTGCTCCGTTTGCACCGCGATAGATGTCAAGAATTATATTATAGTAAACTACATGCGTATATTAAAACAAGCTACTAAACTTCACGAGTATATTCCGCATCTTCTTCTAAGTCTCTTATTCTCTCCAGCTAAACATTACAATAGATGACAATACCCCCCCGCATTTTGTTGGTTGTTACATCTCATAAGAACGCAACAGTCACCCAACAAGAAAGAGAGCCATTTACTTCTCTTGTTTTCTCGGTGCTCTACGAGGCGGTTCTCTGATTCTTCTCGCCTCTCTGGATCGCACTCTCACAACTTTGCTGTGAATCGCAGCAGAGATGGAGTAGTGCACCTTTCTGTACATCTTCGGTAAAGTATACGTCTCGTACGCGCACGCTTCTTGGAGATCGCGAATGGCTGCAGATTCAACCATATTTTTGACGATGAACCTCTTCACGGCCTTGTCTTTTGGCACCAACGCACCGCTAGATTCGCAAAATACTCTCTTGACCTGTGGATAAGTGAATGAAAAAATATCAATAGAGTTAGTTTCGTTCGCAACAAATGGGTATCAAACGTCGCATCGCCCTTCGCGAGGGTGCGCGCGATTTCCCCAAAACCCGTTTTTTTTCTCATTTTTTCCGGGTTTGAAAGGCGCGACGGGAAATCGGGCAAAGATTGCGCGAATAAACATCACCACGCGACCGATAAAAACGGTCGACGCGATCGATTACGCGTGAAAAACTATTCGTTCGATGTAACTTACGTGTCCTCTGGCCCCGGAGGGTTTGTTTCTCCCGTTAGCTCGACGTTTCTTCGGCATCGTTTTTCTTTTCTTTTCGTGTGTTATGTGAGGAGTTTTAGGGCGAAGCTAACTTCTTGCCTTTCTCGTTTTTAGAGTTTAGGGTCTCCTCTCAAACCCTAAATATCAAAACGAAGAAACCCGAACGCGTCGAACAAAATACCGTTGTTCATTCATCATCAGTGGCAGTAGCAGTAGCGGAGAGCGCGGCGTCCACGGCATCACAAAAAGAGTGCGTTTGGTTTACGCGTAAAGAAAGAAAGTCCGCGATGGTCTCACCGACGGCTTCTGCTTCCGCTGCTTCTGCTTCTGCTTCTGCTGCTGCTCCCCCGACGACAAAAGCGACCGCACCAGACCGACAACAACAACAAACGAAAGAGTACAAACAGTTGCCTTTATTTGGCGACTGCATGAGCGCGCTGATACCTCTGGAATGGCTGGACGTGTCCGATTATCGACCGGTGCCGGATAACCAAGAGATGTTTAGCGATTTCGACTCGGAGTCACCGGCGATGATATGCGTGGAGATTGTCGAACGCGTGGGCGACGACGTGACTGGAGTGAACTCCGAGGAGACGAGAGAAGAGGACAACTTGGCAAAGTTTTATTTAGAAGACTTGAAAGAGTTGATGGACGCGACGAGTTCGAGTTCGAGTTCGAGTGAAAGTGTTGTCGCTACGAAGGATTGGAGGTATGAACTCTCGTCGTCTGGAAAAGAAGAGAAGCTACGCGCGGTATTCGTAGACGGCCGGGCGTTTTACGTGCGCGGCGCGGCGGGAAACAGTAAGGAAGAGGTGACGAAGAAAATGAAGGACTTATCGCTGACGTTACCGAAAGACGAAGCAGAGGAAGAAGAGGAAGGAGTAGAAAAACAATCAAAAAAAGATAACACGAACGACAACGACGACGACGATAACGAAGAAGAAGAAGAAGAAGAAGAAGAAGAGGACGATTACGTGAAAAATAAGTGCGAGTGGATCTCCTTCGCCGAGGAAAGAAACTGTCTCGTCCCGTCGAAGGACGAAGACGGCAACGACTCCACTCGTTCAGTCACGATATCCATGTACGCGCACAGATTAGAAAAGAAATACGATACGGATATTCTCATTAGTTTCGTCCGACCGAGTAAAAGCGATCGCAGCGTCGGGACGGATGATGAAACCGAAGAAACAGAGGACCGCAACCATCCCGGCGCGGTTGCGCAGCAGACGCTTCGGATGTTGGACTGGAGTCTTTTAGGATTCGACGAAGAAGACGAAGAAGAAGAAGAAGAAGAAGAAGAAGAGAGTCTCGAGTAGTCGATAGAATGTAGAAAACCTCGGCGTGGACGATCGTTTTAAACTCTTATTATTAAAGCGCATATAGATTTGCACGCAGCAGCAGCAGTTCGAAAGCTCTCTTCTTCTTCTTCTCTTCTTCACTTTTTTATTTGCGCGCGAGAAAGTCAAATATTATTGTCACGTCGTCGTCGACGACGACGACGACGACGAATTCATCTTCTCCTCCTTCTCCTCTTTTCCTGCGCGCGCGCACATCATCATCATCATCATGCGAGCGTTTCTCGAGCAGTGCGCTTCCGTCGGAAGAAGGAAACGTTTTTTCGACCGCGACGGGCGTAACGACATTCTACCGCTGGCGCAAGTGAAACCGTTCGTGACGAACGACGAAGCGCTGCTCCTCGGTGGTGATGGTAATAAAAGCGGCGGTGGACTGAAGAATAACGCGGAGAGCAGAGAGACGAAACTACTCTGCGAGCTCGAAATGCACAGGCGAAGCGGAGACGTGAGAGTGCGCCGAAGCCGGCGAGAAAAAGGAGACGAAGAAGAAGAAGAAGAAGAAGAGGAATGCGTTTTCCTTCCTCTCGCTCTCTCTTCCTCAAACGACGACGGGGCGAACGACGACGAGAGAGGAGGAAGACGAAGAAACAGAGAAAAAATTGTCGCGTACCGAGCGAAGATCTGGACGACAAAGACGACGTCGAAGGAAACAGAAGACATCGAGATGTTATTTGATAACGTATCGACGACGGAGAAGGACAGAAGCGATGGAATTGGTAAGAGGTTACTCCTCGCTCGCGTAGACGCCAATCCGAATCGAACGAGCGACGGGTTTCAGTTGAGAGGAGCGAGTTTGGCGCTCGCAGCAGAGGCGGAGAGACGTTCGAGGAGGATGGGTACTACCTCAGAGGAGAAGAGACACGTTAGCGGCGATGTGCTCAGAATCGAGATGAAAGCGCACGCGGCGTTTAAACATCCGTCGATGAATACAAAATGCGATACGTTTCGAGAGATTTTTAAGCGCGTCGACGCGAACGCAAAGTTGGTGTGCGAAGCGCGTTTAGTCGAAGCGTTCGAGATCATCGAGATTCACGAGCTGTCCACGTACGAGAAAAATGCAACCGACGACGATACAAAAAATGGAAAAGTAGAAACGGTGGGAATAGAAGTAGAAGACGAAGGACGATCGAGATGTGCCGTTTTGAAGACGGTCGTGGCGACGGGTGAAAGTTGGGAGACGCCTTCTGATTTTTCAGAAGTTTCTCTGAGGATAAACGACATGAATGCTAAAAATAACGACCACACGTTCGTTTTGAAAAGACACGAAAGCAAGAAAGATTCCTACGAAAGGTTCATGATGGCTTTGGTGCGAACGATGCGAAAGAAAGAGACGTCGGTCGCGTTCGTTCCGAAAGAACGGTTCCTCAATTTCGCGCTCCCGCAAGGGCACCACGAGATAGGAAAGGTTATCGATGCCATACGTAAAAATAACAAAAGCTCTTACGATTTCGAAGACTACGTCGCGATTGAAGTCCATTTGGTCGATTGGGTGAGCGCGAGAGACTGTTTTGGAGACGGAAAAGTCATTAAAACGGTTTTGCAAAAGAGCGATCCGTCCAAGAGCTTTCCGAGCGATTCTCCGGTGCAAGATACGAAAGTGTACATCGCCAATCTCTCCGCGAGCGCAGAAACCACATCAGGGACTACAAGAATAGTGGGAAGCGACGAAAATGGAAATGATGAGCAGCAAATTGGCGAAAACTTTTCTTTTCGATTAGCGTCGGGAGAAATGCCACGCGCTTTAGAAACCGCGCTCCGAACAGCGTGCGTGGGCGAAACCATTCGCGTGACTGTAGACGTGCGAGAAGAAGAAAGGACGGCGTTTGCGCGCAAACAACGAAAAGAAAGGATGCACGCGTACTTAGACTCGCACATATTGAAAGATTCGTTATCTGAATTAGTATCTCGAGACGTTGAGAACGATGAAGCCGAGGGGAACGGTTTTCGACTCGCGCAAGTTACGTTTGAGTGCACTTTGACGGGCTTCGATGAGATTGTCAATTGGTACAGCGACGCCGTCGCCGTTTGCATCAAAGACGGCGAGGATTTGAAGATGGATGCAAATGCGCTGTTTAAAAACGGTATGCTCATCGAGGCGTTGGAAAAGTACGAAAGCGTGGCGCAAAAATTGAATCAACTCGCCTCTCGAGCGTTGCTCGAAGGAGAAGAAGAAGAAGAAGAAAAGAACGAAACTCGGATCGTCTCTTTAAGAAACACTGTTCTCTTAAACGCAGCAGTAACGGCGAAAAAATTAAGAGATTACACCGCCGCGAAGAAAAACTTGGAGAAAATCCCGGAAGATCGGAGATCTTTCAAGGCTGAAATGCTGAAAGGGCGCATCTTTCTCGACGAAGGCGAGTTCGATTTGGCCAAGGAAGCGTTCCGAGCGCTGCTGACTGAAATCGCCGACGAGGAAGACGAAGAGGCTAAAGAAGAAAAGAGGAAAGAAATAGAAAAAGAGTTGGCGCGCGCGAAGCAGCTCGAGAAGCGAGAGTTGGAAGAGATGCGAAAGAAGTTTCAAGGTAAGCTGTAAAAAGTAGTAGTAATAGTCGTAGTAGTAATTTGTTTGTATTAGCAGTTCCAAAATATGTTCACAAAGCGGAAAGTTTCTTTCATAAAATGTTCAAAAGACAAAGAGGAGAATATTCGAATTTACTCTTCGTCCGAGTAATACACGGTTTGGTTCAATGCTTTCACTGGACTTCCAACGAACCCTTCGTCGGTCCCAGCCGCGTACGTGACTCGTCTTTTCGCGCTTTTCTTCTTCTCGCTCGTTGAAGACGAGCTCCCGTTCTTCTCGCCGTTGTTCAACTTTACGATGCCGTTTTTCTTCTCGCCCGACGACTTTTTGTTGTCGTTCTTTTTGTTATCGTTTTCGTACGTGTACGACGAATTTCCATACCCTCTGTCGCTCGTGTAATACTTCGCCATCTGTATCTCCTTCGCGCCAAATCCGCACTTTTCGTAAAATTGAACGTTTTCCGCGGAGCAGTCCAAGATGGTTTTGTAACACTTCACGTGGTTCCTCGATATGATTGACATCGCGTCAATCATAACCTTCCCTAACCCAGAGTCTCTGTTCTTTTCGTCCACGACGACGTCTTCCACGTGTCCAGAGAGACCTAAATTTCGTCCAAATTTTCGTTCCACCACTAACGTCGCCGTCGCGATAATCTTTGTTTTTTCTTCGTTTTCCAGCACGTACGTAAACTCCGGTCCTTCTCGCATCTGGTGCCAACGTTTCACGAATTTCTTCTTGCTCATCTTCGGCGCCACGGTTAATTGTTTCAACAGATCCACGAAGCCTTTCTCGTAGTCGTTCGCCTCCAACCTTCGAATAGTTTTCTTCTTCCCAAACTTATCCGTCACGCTGATTTGTTTCGGAGGTAAGTCGTACCCGCGGTGGAGCGTTTTCGTCACGAATCGCAACGCCATCGCGGACAAAAATCCAAACAGAAACGAAGGAAAAACTTCCGGAACGCCTCCCAGTTGGAGAAGTTGCACGTGCATTCTGTTGTTGTTGTTGTTATTATATAACGACGACGACGAGGACGAGGATAACGATCGTTTTTGTCGTCGTCGTCCTCCGTACAAAGAGGACGATGGTCCCTCCGACGGTGGTGGGTACATCTCAGAGGAGGACGACGAGGAGGAGGAGGACATCTCTCTCTCTTCTCGTATACTTATGCGTATGTGCGCGCGCGGGAAAGAAGAGAGATTAGTGTTCTTTTTTTTTTTTTTACGGTGAACGAATAACGAAAGATTCCTTCCACACGCACACGAACGACCACTGACTGACTGACTGACTGAATGATGCTTTTCGTTTGATGGAGATTTTTGAGATTTTTGGCGACTATTTTACTTTTCCAAAGACCGCTTTCGCGCGACACATCGAAAGAGAAAAAACACGCACGCGACAAACAAAACGATGCGCGCGATGCTATCTACCACCACATAAAGCGCGATACAAAAA
>Ga0181559_10003997_pt1 | contig 14369 bp, 10 predicted proteins | sample 011ome_21_FD_133752 | JGI IMG/M metagenome (GOLD analysis project Ga0181559, IMG submission 133752) | Coastal salt marsh microbial communities from the Groves Creek Marsh, Skidaway Island, Georgia - 011508AT metaG (megahit assembly) | ecosystem: Environmental > Aquatic > Marine > Intertidal...
CGGTCGGCGAGACACTCGAGGTTTGTGTTTCGACTGACCCCGTTCAGCGTTTTACGTTAGAAATTTTTCGAACGGGGTACTACCAAGGTCGTGGTGCGAGGTTAATGAAGACCTATCGTTCCCTGCCCGGTAAAACGCAGGCGACACCCGACTACGGTGAAAAGCGGTTGCGTGAATGTCGCTGGGAAACATCCGTTGAAATTAAAATACCCGATGATTGGTTAAGTGGTGTCTATGTTGGAAGGTTAACGACGGAATCAGACAAGAGCGGCTTTGGCTATTGGCAAAGCTACGTCGTCTTTATTGTTCGAGATGATCGTCCTGCTGATATTTTGTTCCAATGCAGTGACAACACATGGCAAGCATACAACCAATGGCCCGACCGCGATTCGGTTTACACTCACCCCAAGGGAAACCAGGGCCCTTGGTCGGATGTGAGTTTTGATCGACCCTACGGAAAGTACTCACAGATTTTTGATAATCCCATGACGATGGGGAGTGGCGAGTGGCTATGTTTTGAGTTTCCGATGGCCTATTGGCTCGAGCAACAGGGTTACGATGTGACCTATTGCAGTAACTCGGATCTGCTTACTCCTGATCGAGGACTCAAGTGTCGTTCGTTTCTAAGTGTCGGTCACGACGAATACTGGGATCTTCGGCAGTACAAGAGTGTGGTGACGATGCGAGATGCGGGTGTCAACTTAATGTTCTTTTCGGGTAACTCGGTTTGTTGGGTGAGCCCTTTTCGCGATAGTTATGATGGACGAAAGAACCGTATCCTTTTTCGAGGTGGTCCCTACGGTGGTGATTATGAAATGGCGAGACAAAGGGATCAGCAACATGGGCCTTTTCCTTATCGCGGTCCCGATGAAGGCTATTTGATGGGGGCAAGGAATGTTGATCCCGTGAACGGTGGCGGCGATTGGGTTTGTACAAAACCTGAGCATTGGATCTACAGGGGAACCGGCATGGAGCAGGGGGATCGCATTCCTGGGCTGATTGGCTGGGAGTACCATGGTGATCCGCCAAGCGACATCGAAGGGCTAGAGGTCATCGCGGAGGGGACGGCGCTCCAGGGAGGCGTGAATCCACAGCACTGGACAGCGACAATTTATCCTGGGCCTAAAAATAATTTTGTGTTCAATGCATCGACCATTTGGTGGGCTCAAGCAATGTCGAGTCCTCCAGGGCATATGTTGCCCTGGTCACATTTCTCACGGCCGCACGGTCCCGATGCGCGTGTGCAGCAGATGACCAAAAATCTTGTTGAGCAAGCGATGAAAAGCTAGCCGAAAACGGATCGGTTTGTCGTGAATCAGCTAGTGACGAATCCGTTGTTTGTGACCCAGTACCATTGGAGGCTGCTTCCAGTTTCGAGAAACGCCCGTTCGCCTTTGCGGTCTCTGCGGTGAGAATTCCTTTCGCGTCGGTTAAGCGTTTCGCGGTGGCGGTCACGTCGGAAAGTGGTCTTGCCAACCGAGTGAGTTTTTTCCTCATTCGCTCCGGATTTCGCGTGCTGTTTCGGGGGGGCGGTCGGTGTTGGCATTGCGGTCCCTGCTTTGTGCACGTTCGGCATTCCCAACGCGTCCGCTATCTCCTTCTCGTTTGATGACGCCGTCTCGATTTACGCTTCCTGCTCGATTCACGCTTCCTGCTCGATCCGTGCCGCCCGATCGTCGCAACGTCCAGAGGTAGAATTCCTCGATTGTTATTTTTTGGTCGTCACCTGCGGGCTCCGAAAAGTGCTGTTGTTCTCTCGCTCGACGTTCTGAAGTCATCTCACCTTCACGCATCGCAAGCCATTCTTCGAACGAGACGCTTCGATCTTGATTCTTGTCGTAAGCGGCAAAGATTCTTTTGGTTTTTTGCATCACTTGGTCTTGGTCCGCGGAGACTCCGTCACGCCGCACTTCAGCTGACCTTCTTGCGTTTCCTTCGCCGTCTCGCGGAGTGTCGTTCTCGCGGCGCGTCATTTCTCTCTCACCGGAGGCTCGCTGGTCGCGGCTGACGTCAAGTCGACCTCGACCATCGCGACTGAGCTGTCCATCACGCTGCGATTGAGTTTGTTCGAGTTGTCGTCGCAGTCCGGAAACTTCAGCACGCAATTGGCGAATCATTTCAAATAGTGCCCGCTCACGATCGTTCTGAGGAACAAAGTCAGCAGGTTGTCGGTCCGGTGATCGATCAACATTGATATCTCTATCGAGTTGACCGCTATCTCTGACTTCTCTTGCCTCACGCGGTTTATCCGTTCGAGCCGGTTCCGCTCGACGTTCGTCTTTGTTTTCTTGCCCTAACACGGTGAGACTTAATAGCGAAATCAGAAGTAAACCAAGCAGGGGCAATCGTATTAACATCGTCGGGATTCTCGAAATGCTAGTTGGTGGAAGAGACGCGGAACCTAACACTGTGTTATTCTAGATCAGGCGATATGTTTGGTGTTCGATTTCCCGAGGGACTGTCTAGGGAAATTATTAAGCTTTTATTTGTAGGGCGTCGTTGCAGCGACAGCAAGTTGTCGAGTGGGCGGGGGGATTTTCTTTTGTTAGAAAGGGGCAACAAACGGATGGTGCATTGTCCAAAAATCTAGCGGCACCGGTATAAAAGTGGGCGTGAGGATACATGGCTAAGTTGTATTTCTATTACTCAACGATGAATGCTGGGAAATCTACCGCATTGCTTCAGGCGAGTTACAACTATCAAGAGCGAGGAATGCAGACCTTGATTCTGACGCCAGCGGTTGACAACCGTGCTGGCGTGAAGATGGTTTCGTCCCGAATCGGCTTAGAATCGCCAGCCATTGCCTTCGATGCCACGGAAAACTTATTTTCGCTAGTACGCGAGCGACATCTTGAAAAGAAAATCGGTTGCGTCTTTGTTGATGAGGCGCAGTTTCTAAAGAAACAGCAAGTCAAGCAACTTTCTTGTGTCGCGGATGAGCTTGGCGTTCCAGTGCTTTGTTACGGCCTGCGAACTGATTTTCAAGGGAATCTTTTTCAGGGCAGTGAACAGCTACTCGCTTGGGCAGATGAGCTGAATGAAATCAAAACCATTTGTCACTGCGGAAGAAAAGCGAACATGGTCTTGCGGGTTGATGCTGCCGGGCACGTGGTGAAAGAGGGAGTGCAAATCAAAATTGGTGGTAACGAACAGTACGTGTCAGTTTGTCGAACGCATTTCAAGAGCGGGATGGTCAAGCGTCGTCAAGATGAATTGTTGCTTGACGGATTTGATGAGGGACCTGAAGTTCACCATCCAATCGCATAAACGAGATTGGCGAGAAGGATGATTGAATCGTTAACCGCCTTCGATTTTTCTGTGCCTAAAAAATGATCAACGACTGAAAATGTTTTCAACGTCTCGATGCGGGAAACGATGTCGCGATCCCTTGGCGTTAGGAAGCCATACGTTTTAGTTGGTGCGTTGGCGTCCAGATAAGCTCGATGAGTTCGCGAACCGCGGAAGAGCATTCCTGTATTTTGTTTTCTGATTTCGTCTTTATGTTTTTTGTGCGTCGAGGCGTAGCAATCATGTTCAATTATCTGCAGGTCTTGATTTTGGCATCGGGAAGTGCTGGTGCGGCGGGTTTAATTCATCTGCCGATCATGTTGTTTCCAGCGTTCATCATCGGCTGGTCGATTGCAACCTATCTATTGAAGACGACGCGTTTCAGCATCGTTTGGTTGCTGACGTTCGTCGCCTACGTCGTTTTGTTTTGCACGCGATTCGTCCTCTATTTTCCCATCGCAGAATGGTTAGGCTTGTTCTAGCCAGTCGACCGTACTGCTTTATCAACGAAACATGAACGTTCCATTACTCTGGGTTAAGTTCGGTGTTCCGTTGGAGGCGTTTTGTTGTTGTGGTGATTTCAACGCGTGCCTATTGCAGCTAATGATTTCTTGCTTCGATCATCTCGTCGCAGTGCAGTCCAGTGTGTTTGCGATTTGTATATGGTTGAGATATGTGTCAGGGTTTCCCTAGGTGTGTGTCTCGGTAGATCTGTGCAAGCGGCGCTGTGTTTTCTTGCAGCAGTTTTTTGGCTAGTGCGGGTTGATTTTTGGTAACGAAAAGAGAGCCCTACGATCCTCCGCCAAGCAAAAAAGCATAAGGCGATAAGTTGTTGAACTTAGGTGTTTCGTGTTATTCGATGCGAGGTGACTTGTTGATTGCACGCAGCATTCCCTCGGCTTTCGCCCATGTTTCCGCTTCCTCCATCTCGGGTTGGCTGCGTGCGGTGATTCCACCTCCTACGGGGAATTGCCAATATCCATTGGTAGCGGTGACGGTTCGGATAAGGATGTTAAAGTCGGCTTGAGATCCAACGCCGAGGTAGCCGATCGATCCGCAGTAGGCGCCGCGACGATTGGGTTCTAACGCTGCAATCGTTTTCATCGCTTCGATTTTTGGTGCGCCGGTTACGCTACCACCGGGAAAGCAAGTTTCCAGAAGCTGAGAAGGCGTCTGGTCAATTCGAAGTTTTCCTTGAACGACGGAAACAAGATGTTGGATATGTTCGTAAATCTCTAGGCCACACAGTTTCGTCACGACAACGGAGTCATCTTCGCAGGTTCTTGAAAGGTCGTTCCTGAGCAGATCGACGATCATGATATTTTCTGCTCGATCTTTTTCACTCGCGATCAGTTGCTCTGCTAGTTTCCGGTCAACCGATTGGTCGCCCGTGCGCCGCACCGTTCCTTTGATCGGACGTGTTTCCACCTGCCGACCACGTATCTGTAGAAAACCTTCTGGACTGCTGCTGGCGATTTGGAAATCGTTTTGGTGATAGTAGGCACTGAAGGGGGCGGGATTCACCTGTCTTAATCGCAGGTACAATTCGGCGGTGGAGCAATTCGCTGGGGTGATTAGTCGTTGCGCTAAATTCACCTGAAAAGAATCACCATTGCAGATAGCGTCCACGATCGCTTTGACGGCTTTTGGGAATTGCTCCGGTGCGAAATTACTGAAGATATTCTCGTGTTGCGTTGCATGTTGCCCAAGTAGTGGTTCATGCGTTGAATCAGTTACAAACGCAATTTTATTCGATGGCTCACCGACTGCAGGATGCGAACGAAGTTGTGAAGGTTGGTTCGACTCTGGCCTGAGTAAATCGAGAATCTGATTAGCTCGCACTTCAGCAAGTTTGCATCGCGTTTCCCAGTCCCGATGGAACTCGCCTTGGCAGATCAGCCAAGACATTCCAGTGGTATGGTCGGTTGAAAGCGTCCAGTCGTAGAGGCCGACGGATAAGGCGGGGATGGAGAGTTCGTCCGGGGGAGGCGGAGAAATCTTCTCAAGCCACGTGACCGCTTCGTATCCCCACAAACCCGCGATCCCACCTTGGAACGGAGGTAGTTCCGGATCCATCTCGTGAGGAAGCTTTGAATAGAGCTCGTGTACGCCCGGCCAAGGGTTCTCATCCTCGGGATTGGCGATAATTGTTTGGATTGGGTCGCAAGTTAGGAAAGAGTAGCGTCCGATTGGCGGCGAACCTTCGTCGAGTTGGCGAGTTGGCGACGAGGAGTCAAGCCAGAGGCAACCCGGTCTCTCGCAGAGTTGCGCAAACGCTTTGGTGAGCGAGAAGTCACTCGGCATGCGATGCACAAAGGGTACCTGTTGTCTGGTCATGCTGTTTTTTCCGCTGCAGCGGTATCGGCTCGCAGGGGCCATAGGGTGTGTGATTCGTCCTGATAAGGAACAGTATGGAGCACCGGTCTTGATTGTCTAGGCGATGCCGCCGTTATCGTTGCGTTGCTGTTTAAGATCCGTTCGCTGCATCAATCATTGCTTGGATTTTCGGTCGCAGGTCGACACAATGGCTGCGGAAAGTCAATCGACGGCGATCCTTTTGGTCGGTGAGATCGATTTTGATCCAGAGCGTATCGATTGGCATTACCGATTCCATACGGTCTGCCCACTCAATGATGGTCCAAGCATCCTCTTCGAACAATTCTTCCACACCCAGTTCCAGAAACTCGTCTTCGTCGTGGACGCGATACGCATCCATGTGATGCATCTTAATTGCGCCATGATGACTCTGCAGAAGCGTGAACGTCGGACTGGTGACGGCGTCGGGATCAATGTTGGCTGCTTGAGCCAGGCACTGGGTCAGTGTGGTTTTTCCAGCCCCCAATGTTCCGATGATGCCAACGGTTAATTGAGTCGGTAGGTGCTGCACCATCCACCGTCCAAGCACGGCAAGTTGCAGTCTATCCACATGGTCGATTTCAACTTCCCAGTTCATCGGTCATTCATGGTAAGGGGAGAAGTGTGAAATGTGATGGTTCGGTTTGCGTATTCGTCAATAATAAACCGCTTTAGATCACGCTGATCGTGAACGCAACCACTTCGTTTGGGATGATCAAGAAATCGGTCCCGCGATTGACTCAATGATTGTTGGATCGTTTAGGAGCAAATCTTAGTAGTAGAGCCGGCAGGAACAATAGGTCACCGAGCAAAGCGGTACTGATCGTCAAAATTCCCATCATCGCAAAAATACGATGGTCGCGTGAATCACTTAACAGGGCGGTGCTGAAACCAATCACCAGGACGACCGTGGTCATGATCAACGCAGTGCCAACCCCGATAAACGCCTTGCGAATCACTTCGTAGGGGTCGTCGCTGTGTTTTTGTTCTTCTCGATATCTCGTCAGGAAGTGAATCGTGTCATCCACCGCGATCCCGAGGCAGACGGTGAACGCACAGACGCTGACGATCTCGAGGTTTTGCCCCACAGCCCAAAGTAGGAAGCCCGTGGAGGCGAGAGGAAACAAATTTGGGATTACCGAAATCAAACCAAGCCGAATCGATCGGTAAACAATGGTCAGTACTCCGAAGATGATCAAGCTGGCGGTTCCCAAGCTGAAAGCCAGATCAACGACAATTTGGTAAAGGTTTTGCCAACGCCAAATCGCATTTCCCGCGATTTGTATTCTGAAGTTGGGATGCTCGGACTCGATCGCTCGAAGACGGTTTTCAATTCGTTCAAAGACCGGCCCATAGCTGGCGATCCCCAAGTCTTGGATGCGGAAGCCAACTCGACTGAAACGCGACTCCGGAGCATAGTAGGCTCGTTTGAGAGGTGGAGGAAGTAATTCCACCATCGACATGCGATCCTGTAGTAATCCTTGGCCGGGGAGTGCTTGAACGAGATTTTCCAAAGAAATTGGATTGCCAATCATTTCTTCACCGAGAAGTATTTCGTGAACTTCGCTAATGACTTCGCCGATTTCACTATCATTTTCTGGCACATCCACATGCCATCGTATCTCGACTTGCGCAGTTTCCATTCCGCCAAACGCTTGATCAAGGTGCGCAAGTGCGCGGGCAGTCTCACTGCCTGCTTCAAGACTACTGGTCAGACGCTCGTCTGGATTTAGCTTGAGAGTGAAAGCAGCAAGTATCGCTGTAACGGCAACGGCGATCACGCTGATGGTTTTGGCGTGACGAAGTACATAGTCAATCAGCACCGATATTTTGCTGAGGTTCTGGTCAACAAGATTCTTGCCGTATCCGTGGTGCACATTTTTTCCCAGTCGTGTTGCGCAAGCCAGCGGGATGATGGTGATCACTGAAATGAATGTCATCAACACACCAATCGTGCAGCAGTATCCAAATTCTCTCACGATTTCGTGGTGGGCAAGGCTGAGCGATCCAAAGCCAATGGCGGTCGTCAGTGAGGTGAGCCAGCATGCCAAGCCGACTTCACGAATTGATTGCCGGGCAGCGTCCCGGGATGACATGCCCGACGCACGATTCTTTCGAATCTGCACCATCATGTGAACGCCATCCGTAAACCCAACCATGCAAAGCAGCACGGGCACAATGACGGAATTGAAGGGATTGTCATCGTAGCCAAGAAGATGCAGAAGCCCGAGTGTCCAAAAGACTCCGAAAGTTGGAGCGAGTGCTACGATAAAGACACTTGAGAGACCTCGAAAAAGAACAAAGGCGATCAGTAGTGCAATTGAGTAACCGATCGCTTGATACTTTTTTTCGTTTTCGCGGTTGCTTGTTGCTCGGCTGAGTCGGATGGGTACCGATCCGGTTACCGAGAATTTCATCTCGTCATGGCCGAGTTTTTCCGCGGTTCTTTGCGCTGTGTCCCGGAGAGTGTCGTTGCAATCTGCATCTTGCATGACGAATAGCCAATCAAGATTGACCATCAGCAGCATTGTCTTCGCATCGCGTGAAAGCAGTTGTCCGGCTACCAGCGGATGTGCCAACGCTGCTTCCTTTGCGGCGTCAAATCTTCCCTGAGGAGAATCTGATTTCGGAAAAATTGGCTCGGGCAATCCGAATAGGTTCAGTGGCGGTGCCCGCTCCATCCACATCACGCTTGTCACTTGAGGAAGTGATTCGATTTCACTGACGACACTGCGAATCGCTTGCGCACCAGACGGGGTGAAGAACGCATCCGACTCGGCTACCAAAATCACATCGCCGCCGCTCACTTGGACAGGTGAAACGTCTGGCGGTTGGCGTTGGGGTGCCGCCGTGAATCCCTGTTCGCGATCCAATTGTCTTGTCTCGGTCGTTTGGTCCGACGCTGATTCGGTGATTTCCGCTGCAGGGAACCAAGATCGGATCAGATGGGGATTCACATGACCAATCGTCATGAGTGCCGTCCAAGCGGCGATCAATGCAAAGGTGGTTCGGCGGTGGTCAACGATCCAGTCCGCAATGATCCCGAAATGTTTTAGCACGTGATTAACTTTTCGCTACAAGCGATCAAAGGAGATGTGGTTTTACTTGCTCGGTACAATCGCCCGATAGGGGCGTCGCCGGTAGCGTTTTAGGTGTCGCTGAGAAACGCGTCTGGAATCTGATCACGTCGCTGAGCTTCTTCCTCAATCTCTTTGATTTCGATCCGTCCATCTCGGTTGTGATCCATTTGCCGAAAGAGAAAAATCTTGGTCGCGTTGGGGAGCTCGTGGGGATCCAAGTAGCCGTCTTGGTTTTGGTCAAAGCGGGCAAGGTACTGCGCCGCGAATTGCTTGGCTGGATCCTGATCTTTCCCTGTCTGATCTTTCCCTGTCTGATCCATTTGATTGTCGTTGATCCGCTGTTTTGATTCGGTATTGGAACTGGTGTCAGCGGCGATTTGGTTTGAGCCATTAGGTAGCGAATTGATAGGGTACCGGGGGCGAGCAACATTCAAGAAGACAACCGCCATCTCTTGCCAGGTTTGGTCGCCCCAAGTAACGGTGCGATTGGGGTCTGGATTGAATGGATTATCGGATGAGTTATCGAACGTAGCGGTAAATCGCAGCGACTGAATATCCTCAAGTGCGAGTGGCTCAAGCAGTTCATAGTTGTGTTGCCAATTGAAATCGTAGGCAGGGACTTCAAGTAGCGTTTGTGCGGTGTTGTTTTCTTGGATGCCGTTTTGTGGAATTTTGGCTTGTCGTTTTGTGTCCTTCTCGGCACTCAACGTGAATGATTTTCCTCGCAGGTGCATGTGGGGCATGATGGAGATGAGGTAGCCATCGTTTGGATGCCATTGGATCTTTCCGTCGACAACGTGATTGGGTGCCTTGGGTGGGATTTCGAATTCTTGTTCCGCCCCGCCAATCGCCAAGACTTCGTGCGTCACCTTGCGTTCCTCGGTGAACACCAGGCCTAAGCGAGTGCAGTCTTGGGCAGGTTTGCCGTTGGGGGTGTAATGCATTTGAAAGACCAGGCGAGAGCCTGCTGGGATTTTCTGCGCAAATCCTTCGGGTAGCGGAGATCGAATCTGTCCGGGCACATACGCTGAGAGCAGACCAGCCTGTCGAAGTGCTGATCCATCAGGGGGGCGGATGAATACGATGCAGTGATGGACAACTGCAGCGTTGCCCGGCAATACTTCGGCCGCTGTCACCCACTTGTCTTCTTCGAATTTTGGATCCACCACAAAGTACTGGTATTCAACCGTTCCCTCTGCCGGGATTTCAAACGACGTGCTGCTCATGGGAAAGATGGCATCCGGCTTGGTGCGTAATCGCCATCCATCGACCCAGTTTTCAGTCGGAGGCAGATCGGCCCCATCACCGAATGGCATGCCTGCATGAACCCAGTGCTCAAGAAGTTGTTTGTCCTGATCGCTCATGATTCGGGCATTGGAAAATACTTGGTGGTCAGTGGTTGCGTGCCAAGGTGGCATACGACCCTCCTGGACCACTTCTAGACACATGTCGCCCCAGCCAATCACCTCTTCGTATTCGTCTAATCGAAAAGGGCCGATTTCGTTTTTGCGATGACATTCCACGCAATTGCGATTCAAGATGCGAACAATTTGATTGCAGTAGGTAACAGAGAAGTCGGTGACGGCTTGTTGGTTGCGGCCAATCAGGCATCCAGTTGCTACGGTCGATGGCACAGCAGGCTCTTGGCCGACTAGCAATGCATCGATTGCATCTCGAAGGTTGTGTTCAGTTGCCTCGCTTTTTGTGATCCCCGGACGATATTGGTTGTCGATTCGTCCGCGGTAGCGAACGATTCCCTTGGGGTCCAACACAAAGACTTCGGGCGTGCGAGTTGCACCGAAATGGTTTGCGAGTTTTTGGTCGTGGTCTTTACCCACGGGAAAGTGAATGCCGTGTTCTTTTGTGTAGGAAGCCACTTCGTCAACCGAGTCTTGAACGTTGCTCATGACACCGATGAACTGAATTTTTTTCCCTTGGTAGCTCTTGGATAATCTTTCCAGCTTTGGGCCATAGTTTCTGGCTAGCGGGCACTCCGTTCCGAGAAAGCAGAGGACTTGCAGTCTTTCACCATCGGCTTGTTCGATTTCAATTCGATTGCCATCAACACCTTCGAGATGAAAGGGAAGAGCAGACGTGGGTTCCGCTGCGACACTGCCAGCGATTGGCAGCAGACTAGCGAGCAACAGGAAGCGAAAGATTGCAAGGCGGCGCATGGAGCTGGTTTGGTTGAAGGCTGTGGTCGCTTATTTTCTTGGTAATCCCCGTAGGTTCACCGGGCAAGAAGTGAAGCGAGTTGGTTCGGTGAAGCGAGTTGGTTCGGTATTGGGGGGTGCAGGTGTTATTGGGTGCCAATCTGGGATCGAAACGAGGGGGCATTGGCTACCGGGTGACTAAGTTGAGCGATAGGTCGTCGGGCAATGAAACATTGGGTGAACGGAAGTGCAGTGTTTCAAATCTTTCGCAGTGGTTTTGTCGCAGTGTGTCTGTTTGCAGTGGGCTGGATGGCGATATTTCGCGGAAAATCATAGCAAGCTTACCGAGTGTCTGATGATACACTTCCCGGAATCTGCTGGGCAGCCTTAACTTGAATCCACTTAACTTGAATTGAGGGCGGACCGTCTTGCCTCGCGTCTGCGATCTTTTGTGCGATGGCGTCGGTGAAGGTACGTTCCGAGCGTCAAGCGGTTCATGCTCGCTGACCCCTTAGGAGTTGACGGTGGGCCATCGGTTATGCATTTTCAATGCATGGAGCGTTTGTTGGAGGAAGCCAGTGGATTGTCTTGGGGCGACTTTGGGTTTTATTGGGCGTCCCGAAACGGGTTCTCGGGGAACGCAAGGGCTTCTCAAAGCCCGAGGGGGAAACGCTAGGGGACGCATTTCGGTAAAGCGATTTTATTTCAATCGCTTGGTATTGCAGCGGTATGCATCTGTGATTTTGTTTCACTGTGCATCTTTGAAGTTCGCGATCAAGCCTCGCGAATCGACGAAAGATACCTGCAGGGTCGTGGAATCATTTTTGGTTCCAACATGCAGGTCGAGCGGAGTCGCAAAAGCAAACCACATCCTTGTGGATTGCTCTGCGTTGACCCGCTACAAAAATCCCGCTGTGTAGAACGCATCCGTGCGTCTCAGTTTGCTTGATTGGGGTTCATCCTGAACAGCCGAAATTTTCAAGCAAGCTGCTACACAGTGAGAGTGTTTGGGCGTGAGGGATAAACTCGTCTTGCTTCATCCTGAAGCGTTTGCGTCGTGTTCATGTCACGGGGGTATTAGAGCGATCAATGCATCTCATGCAAACGTCAGTTTTAATCTTTTGTTTGTTCGTTAAGAAAAAACTTTTGGATGCCTGGTGAAGCGTTGTGTGTTTTGAGTTGATTAAGTTTGTGCTGTGTTTGCTAGTCGATGTTGTGATGCCAGCTTTTTTATTTCGTGTTGGGCTTGTTTGTTCTTGTGATCACGATGCTGGTACGGTTCGATGCTTTTGTTCTTAAGTTGAATTTGCATCACTTGATGTTTTTGTTTTTTGTTTCGTTGGGTTGTTTGCGTTCATTGTTTTTAATCGCATCCATGTATGCTTGCTTGGTGTGATGTGCATCAAGGTTGCGGGATTTGAATTGGTTGTGCTGTGAATGTTTTGAGTAATGACGTTGCGGTTTAGCTCGTTGTTGGTGATGGAAAGATTGGTGTTACGTGTGTCGCTGTTGCCTCGGGGTGAATGTGCTGGAAATGGCGTTTTTTGCCGTGTTAAATGCTTTTTCAGGTAACGGGACCGTTGTTTCTTGGAGGAGTGGCTTGTTGATATTTTTGTTTTCTGTTTTGGTGTGCTCCTCGATGCTTGGTTAATTGATAGTAGCTTTTCTTTGATTGTTATCTCGGCTGATTAGTCGGGTGATTGCTGCATTAGAGCACTCGGTCTTTTGTTGATTTCAGTCACTGTTCTCGATTGATTTTTTTTAGTGGTGCCTGCGATTGTGCCGATACCTCTAAGAAGCGGTGATTGGTCTTTTAAGTAAGCGTCGCCGATGCTCTTCGTTTGCAGTCGACCCTCCACTGCAACTCCAACCAAAAGCATTTGCTTCGCGCCAGCGCGTGTTCGCGCGAAGCTGTCTTTTTGGTGTGCCGGCCGGCTGTTGTTTTTTGTTTTTGCCTGTTCGCGCGAGAGTGGTTCTGCGCCGTGGTTGTTGTGTGGTCTGGTTGTGCTTTTGGTTGCGTGTGTTTTGTTGTTGTCGCGAGTCGCGATTGCTTGCGCCGAGTTACTTGTTGGATGCTCGGCTGTCTCTTGAGTGCTTAGTTGCCTCGTTGGTACTTGGGGCTTTTGCTTGCTCCGTGAATACGGGTTGTCGCCTTGGATTCAATCACCTGGTTTGAGAGGTTTGGATTCTCTTCTTCTGACTAGACGCATACGCTCTTCCGGTATCGTGATGATTTGGCATTCGGTCTCATGGGTCTCTGGTTTCCATGGTTTGCTTATCGAGGTGGTTCGCAGGAGATTCGCTTACGCTATCAAAAGAAAAAGCTCGTACCGAGTACGAGCTTGGGCGGCCATGGGTTAGGCTTGATCGTAAGATGCGAACGCTACATGTTATTCGTTCAAGATCGGATCTATCGGAGCGAGTGATCTGCCTCGAATCGAGGCCCAGGTTGCGCTGCAGCTCACCTGTGATTTTGACTCAGTCTCTCCGGTATTTCAGTTCTTACTTGAGTGAGTAGCAATGCAGGGTGTCGTCGCCTCGGAGATAGAGTTTTCCGTGGGCGATCACTGGGTGAGCCCAGCTGGGGCGTTCTCCGCTACCTGGTTCGGTGAACGAACCGACTTCCTCAAAGCTCTCGGGGTTTGCTTTGACCAGCGTCATGGTTCCGTCTTGATAGCGAAAGTATAGGTGACCGTCAGCAGCAGCGACGCAGGCCGATTTCTTGCCCGAGCCTCGCGATTTCCAAAGAACTTCACCGGTCTCCATGTTTGCGCAGAACGGTGTGCCGCTGTCACCGGAGTCACCATAGAGGTGGTCGCCGATCAGGATTACTCCACCATGCTTGTTCTGGAGTTGCGGATCGCATGGGTAGATTTCTTCGATCGTGACAGCGTCTCCGTTGCGTGTCTGCCGCACCAGGGCCCCACCGGTTCCGTATCCAGCGGTAAAGAAGACAAGGTCGCCTTTGACGATGGGTGTCGGAATCACAGCGGTGGTCCGAACAATTTCATAGTCCCACAGTAGTGTTCCGGTTTCGGGATCGACTCCCATTGCTCCGGTGCCTGTGGTTGTGACGTAAACTTTCTTCCCTCCGGGGTGGGAAATCACAATTGATGCGTGTCCGGCACCACGGTCCTCGGAGCGTTGGCAGCTCCAGATGAGTTCGCCGCTGTTTTTGTTAAGGGCCACCATCGTGTTGGCTTCGCCCCCTGGGGTGCATACTAAGTGGTCACCGTCGATTAGCACGGATTCGCTATACCCCCAGCCGTCCGCTTTTTTGCCGCCGAATTCCTCTTTCAGGTTTTTTCGCCAAGCCTCCGCACCATCTTTGGTCGACAGCTTTACGAGGACTCCGTCCGCAGTCAGAGCGTAGACCGAATCGCCATCAATTGTCGGAGTGCTGCGAGAGCTTTGCCAAGAGGGTTGCCCTTGGGTCCAAGCGGGGCCAAGTTTCGATCTCCATAATTCTTTTCCATCCGCCAAAGCTAAGCAG
>Ga0181559_10004001_pt1 | contig 14361 bp, 10 predicted proteins | sample 011ome_21_FD_133752 | JGI IMG/M metagenome (GOLD analysis project Ga0181559, IMG submission 133752) | Coastal salt marsh microbial communities from the Groves Creek Marsh, Skidaway Island, Georgia - 011508AT metaG (megahit assembly) | ecosystem: Environmental > Aquatic > Marine > Intertidal...
ACACGACCACTTCCCCACCCAGTTCACTCGCCACATACACAGAGCCAAAAGCCAATAGCGTCAGCGCAACAAGTACAGCCAGACCTTTCACCAACACTTTCATCGCGTCACCACCCGTTTCTTGGTCGGGCCAGTCTAGCCCGGTATCACAAGCCCTGCCAACCAGCCGTCCGCTCTATCCACTTGATGACCCCAAGCCTGGCACGGGCGAGGCGGTTTAAAGGTCAACAACCTCAACTTCGGCAATGGGTTTACCCAAAAAATGCGATCCAACACGGACAAAACGCGCAGCGCCATCCGTGGCTAGAAACCGCAGCGTTCCGGTCTTAACAGCAGATTGTAAACCGAGCGTCTGCAATGCTTCGACCACAGCATTGGCAGTCGTCTGGGCTGAATCAACAATGCCCACATGCGGCAGCAGACCCTCAAGCGCCGGCTTAAAAATTGGAAAATGGGTACAGCCGAGCAAAACAGTTTTCGGGCCTTGCGCTACAAATCCGCGAAGAGTGTGCAAAAGCACGTGCTCAACAAAGCTATTGGATTGTGGACCCTCTTCCGCCAAAGTCACCCATAAGGGACAGGGTCGCGCAAAAATCGGCACCTGCGGTGCGAGACGTGTGAGCGCAGCTTGATAGGCGCCACCCGCTATGGTGCTCTCGGTACCCAATACCAATACCCCCGAGCGGTCGGCTTGTGCCGCCGCAGCCTGGGCTCCGGGCTGCACGACCCCAAAAACCGGCAAAGGCGCAAAGCGACGCGCTAAATCCTCCAACGCAACCGCTGATGCCGTATTGCAGGCAATCACCAGGGCTTTGACTCCCTTATCCACCAATCGATTTGCAGCCAGTGAAGCATACCGCTGGACGGTGACCGGTGATTTGGTGCCATAGGGCAAGCGGGCGGTATCGCCCAGATATACAAAATCTTCGCAAGGCATGGCACGATGCAGCGCCGATAATACCGTGAGCCCACCCATGCCCGAATCAAATACCCCAATCGGGAGCCCTGCTTCAGCCATCAGCGGGGGTGTCTAGCGCATTCCAATCAACCATCACAGCGGTTCCCTCGTTTTGATCCGCAGCCCCTCGAACCCAGCCCCTTCCGACTCCAACATTATGACCCCACAGGCTAAAGACCAACCGGCAGTGGGTCAGTATCACGTCGAAGACAAAAACCAGTCTCGGGTGCGCATTAGGAATAATCGCGACCTTTCTTCGCACCGAGACGCAACCGGAGTGCATTCAACTTGATAAACCCGCCTGCGTCCGCTTGGTCATAGGCCCCTTGATCATCTTCAAACGTGACCACGTCTGCATCGTAAAGACTGTCTGCTGGCGAACTCCGTCCAACAACCGAGACCGAGCCCTTATATAACTTCAGCACCACGTCACCATTTACTACGTGTTGAGATTCGTCGATCAACGCCTGCAGGACTTTACGCTCGGGCGACCACCAGTATCCGTTATAAATCAATTTTGCGTAGCGAGGCATGAGCTCATCTTTCAAATGACCCACTTCACGATCTAGCGTGATTGATTCCATCGCCCGATGGCCCTTTAACAAGATCGTGCCCCCAGGTGTTTCGTAACACCCCCTGGACTTCATGCCCACAAACCGGTTCTCCACAATATCGCTCCGCCCAACACCATGCATTCCGCCCAATTCATTGAGCCTACGGAGCATCTCACCCGGCGTTAAACGAACGCCATCCAACGCCACCGGGTCGCCTTTTTCGTAACTTAGGCATATCGTCAGCGCCTCGTTGGGGGCCGCTTCAGGCGCCACCGTCCAACGCCACATGCTCTCATCCGCCGGGCGCGCCGGGTCTTCCAGCCCGCCCCCCTCGTAGGAAATGTGCAGCAAGTTCGCATCCATCGAATAAGGAGATTTGGTGCCGCGCTGATAATCAACCGCAATCTGATGCTTCTCACAGAAATCCATCAGCGCTTCTCGAGAGTTTAGGTCCCAGTCCCGCCAGGGCGCGATCACTTTAATGTCAGGATCAAGCGCGTAGGCACCCATTTCAAAACGCACTTGATCGTTGCCTTTACCGGTGGCGCCATGGGCCACCGCCTGAGCACCCGTTTCCTGGGCTATTTCCACCAGTCGGCGCGTGATTAAAGGCCGCGCGATGCTGGTACCAAGCAGGTATTCTCCTTCGTAAACCGTGTTGGCACGAAACATGGGGAACACATAATCGGCAACGAAGTCTTCGGTTAAATCCTCAATGTAGATCTGTTCCACGCCCATGGCTTCCGCCTTGGCACGCGCCGGTTCAACTTCTTCACCCTGCCCTATATCAGCGGTAAAGGTCACTACTTCGGCGTTGTAGGTTTCCTGCAACCAACGGCAGATCACCGATGTATCAAGGCCACCTGAGTATGCGAGTACAATTTTCATTTTATCCGACACAATTCATGTCCTGTAGGCTGGAGGCGCGATTTTAAGGATCGCCCGTGGCTTTGCAATCCCGGGCAAGCATCTCAGACTTCCCATCTCAGTTCATTAACTTTGGTGCGCGTCGCGTATTCCTCGAAAACAGCCTGTTTGGAGTCTCCACGGCTGGACTATATTCAACAGTTGTGAGGCACAAGACGCCTATGGATCGTCGAGAACAGAGAAATTTGTGCTGCAAGTTGTTAAGGTGCGGTGATGAAACTTAACGCGCGCTTTCGAGGCTATTTACCTGTTGTAGTTGATTTTGAGACCGGTGGGTTTGACAAAACCGTTAATCCACTGCTCGAAATTGCTTGTTCTTTTCTCAATTGGGAAGAGGAAAAACTGAAGGTTGGGTCGCTGCACAGTTGGCATATTACGCCTTATCCCGGCGGTGTCATTGACCCGGCAAGTCTTAGGGTCACAGGCATCGACCTCGACGACCCCGACCGCAATGCTCAGGATGAGCGAGTTGTGCTCACCGAATTTTTTGCGCTGGTGCGCGCCGCAATGAAAGATGCCAACTGCCAACGGGCCATTATGGTAGCCCACAATGCATCGTTTGATCAGGGGTTTTTGAATACTGCTTGTGAGCGGACGGGACTGAAACGCAATCCGTTTCACCCCTTCAGTAGTTTAGACACAGCAACGCTGGCTGCAGTCGCTTACGGCCATACCGTGCTTAGCGAAGCCTGTACCCGCGCTGGCCTACACTTTGATAACCAGCGTGCTCATAACGCTGAATATGACACTGAGCGCACAGCCCAGTTGTTTTGTAAAATCGTCAATGCATGGCCGGCGCCAGGCGTTGGCGTCTCGCGCCCAAAGGATTGAGTGCAGATCACGCATCGAGTGTGGCGCTTGCTATTGCGCTGGGTGCTTTGCGCTTTCGGCTTCAAGCAGTGTTTGCAACTCACCGGCTTCAAACATTTCAGTAATAATGTCGCAGCCCCCCACCAACTCACCGCCCACCCACAGTTGCGGAAATGTTGGCCAGTTTGCGATACCCGGCAGGGTCGCACGAATTTCTGGGTTGGATAAGATATCTACGTAGGCAAAACGCTGACCACAGGCCACCATGCATTGTACCGTTTGCGCTGAAAACCCGCATTGAGGAGCTTGAGGTGAACCTTTCATGTATAGGAGAATCGGATTCTCTTCGATCTGCTCTTTAATGACATCGACGACTTCTTCGGACATGATGGGCAACCTAATTTTTCCTTCAGCGGCTATTGTAGCGCTTTGGCGGCACGAATGAAGCCCAAATGCTTAAACCTTTAGTTCATGCCCAAATAACCATCAGCAACCTGTGTTAGAACCCCATGCAGCCAGACTTTGATCGAGTATTAGACCGTAGCGCCACCTACAGCACTAAATGGAACAAATTTGACAGCGACGTTCTACCCTTCTGGGTCGCTGACATGGATTTTGCCGCCCCAGACTTTATCCTCGATGCTATCCGCGAGCGACTAGCACACCCGATTCTTGGATATACCGAGCAACCAAAAACCCTGAACTGCGCATTTCGCACATGGCTTGCACACCATTTTGCTTGGGAAGTGCCGGAAGAGTGGATCGTGTGGGTGCCTGGTGTCGTGCCTATGCTTAACCTGGCCGCGCGTTGCAACGCACCAGGCTCCTCCCTATTGATTCCTACGCCGGTGTACCACCCATTCCTGGGGGTGGCCGCCCATGCTGGACTTGATCACATTCTGGTACCCATGCGGGAAAAAGAGGGTTGGCGCATGGATTTTCCGGCTATGGCGGCAGCGCTCACACCGGCGACCACCATGATGATGATCTGCAACCCCCAGAACCCCACCGGCCGATGCTACAGCGCCGAGGAACTCGCACAACTGGCAGAGTTTGTCCAACAACACAACTTAGTCCTTGTCAGCGACGAAATTCATTGCAACATCATCATGCAAGACCACTGTCAGCATCTGCCGGTAGCGGCATGCCAGACCGCCATCATCCAGCAGACTATTTCGCTGTTTGCCGCTACCAAAGTCTATAACATTCCCGGCTTGAGCTGCGCGGCCGCGGTCATCCCTGATGCAGCGCTGCGCAGTCGTTTTATGCACGAACGCGCGGGGCTGACCCCGGGGATTGGTCCGCTGGCTTACGTTGCCTCTGAAGCGGCGTTCAATGATCGCTCCGCTTGGATGCCCCGCTTACTCGACTACCTCCGCGACAACCTGACTTTGGTGCAAGCAGCACTCGGCGATCGCGTCGGACCGGTTGAGGCCACTTATTTGGCCTGGATAAGCATTGCTGATCTGAACCTAGATGACGCTGAAGCGCACTTCGCAAGCCACGGTGTTGGCATCTCCCCGGGGGCTCAATTTGGCGCTCCAGAGTATATTCGTTTCAATTTTGGATGCCCTAAGCGCCTGCTCACCGAGGGACTCAACCGGCTCAATACCGCCATTTCCGCGGCGCTGGAGGCATAAAATACCCTCTCAAGATTAGACGTTTTCGGTTGAACGAAACAACAGGCTGGAGTATCGTTTCCTGTTTAGTTCAGGCGGCACCCATGCCGCCTGTTGTGTTTTTGGCGAGACGGATCAGATCGTGAACCACTTAATGAGCACATACGCCCGCTTGCCCGTAGCATTTGTCCGCGGCACAGGCGCGTATCTTGAGGACAGCAACGGAAAACGATATCTGGATGGCTTGACTGGCATTGCGGTTGTCGGCGTTGGTCATGCAAATCCACGAGTGAGTCAAGCCATCGCAGACCAAGCGAGCACACTGACGCACACGTCAAATCTCTACGAGATTCCGTTACAGACAAAGCTTGCTGACCGCCTGTGCCAAATTTCCGGCATGGAGAAGGTCTTCTTCGCCAACTCAGGCGCTGAAGCCAATGAGGCGGCCATTAAACTCGCGCGTCTGAAAGGCAACAAAGAGGGGAACAGTCAGCCCGCCGTCATCGTGATGGATGGCAGCTTCCACGGCCGGACTATGGCAACGCTGACTGCGACAGGCAACCGCAAAGTACACGCCGGCTTTGAACCATTACTCTCCGGATTCGTAAGAGCACCTTACAACGATGTTGCCGCGGTCGAGCTCATCGCAAAAAATAACCCCAACGTCGTGGCTATTTTTGTCGAGCCAGTCCTTGGTGAGGGCGGTATTGAAATCCCCGATGCCGCCTATCTGAGCGAATTGCGCCGCATCTGCGACGCACATAACTGGCTACTCATGCTTGACGAAGTCCAGACCGGTAACGGTCGGACTGGGAAATATTTCGCCTTTCAGCACGGCGACTGCCTACCTGATGTGGTGACAACCGCCAAAGGGCTGGGCAACGGCATGCCGATTGGCGCCTGCATGGCGCGCGGCGAAGCTGCGGAGTTATTCGTGCCGGGCAATCATGGTTCTACCTTTGGCGGCAATCCACTCGCGTGCGCCGCCGCCCATGCTGTACTTGACGAAATAGAGACCCGTGATCTGTGCGCGCGTGCTGAGCATCTGGGTCACCGCATCGTGGAGGCGCTAAAAACCGAACTGGCTGGCGTCAATCGGGTTAAGGAAATTCGTGGAATTGGCTTAATGATTGCCGTTGAATTAAACGAAGATGCCCCTGAGTTGGTCCAGCAGGGACTCGACGCAGGAATTTTGATCAATGTGACCCAAGGCAATATTGTTCGCTTGTTACCCCCGTTGACCTTGTCTGATGAAGAAGCAGACGCGCTCTGCCAAAGACTGGCCCAACTCATCCAACATTAGGCAGACGCGTTTAGCGTTTTATCTCTCTACTCCAATTAGTAAGGTTTCCAGTTATGGCTAAGCAGGATTTCCTGTCATTACTCGATTTGCCTATCGAAGACCTCCGTTACCTCATACAACGCGGCCAAAAAATGCGCCAGATGCATGAAGCTGGGACGATCTATCAACCCCTCGTCGGCAGAACTGGTGCACTGGTGCTGAACCTTAGCAGCACTAGAACACGAGTGGCATTTGAAGCCGGCTTCGCCCAGCTGGGTGGACACGCCTTGTTCCTCGGCCCCAAAGACACCCAGATCGGTCGAGGTGAACCCATCTCAGATTTGGCTCGAGTACTATCGCAGATGGTCGACATCATCATGATTCGCACTCTGGAGCATGCCCAGGTTGAGCAACTGGCCGAGTTCGCAACCGTACCTGTGATCAATGCCATGACCGGATTATTGCACCCCTGCCAACTATTGGCCGATATACAAACGTTCGAGGAATTCAGAGGCCCGATCCACGGCGCCAATGTCGCGTTCATCGGCGACGGCTACAATATGTGCCACTCTTATATCAACGCCGCGCATCAGTGGGGATTTAACCTCAAAATCGCCAGTCCGGAAGGGTTCTTACCCGACCCCGATATTCTCGCGCACACCGAACAGGCCACACTGGTGGCCTCCCCCGAGGAGGCAGTCAACGGTGCTGACCTGGTTGTCACTGACGTTTGGTCTTCGATGGGACATGAAGGCCAAGAAACCGACCGCCGGTCAGTTTTTGGCAATTATCAGGTAACCGAGGCACTGTTAGATCAAGCAAATCCCGAGGTTTTGTTCATGCACTGCCTGCCGGCTCACCGGGGAGAAGAAGTCAGCGACACACTGCTGGACGATCCGCGATCGGTCGTTTTCCACGAAGCGGGCAATCGATTACACACCCAGAAGGCACTTGTTGAGTTTCTCTTACTCGGCAAACAGTCCTAATGAAGTCATCACGACGTGCGAGTATCGACCGCCTTGCTTCGGTCCTCGCTCACTGGCCTAGATTCTGCAACAGCTCCGGCTTGCCGATGGCATAACCCTGCGCATAATCCACGCCCATCTCGCGCAGCGTGTCTAAGATCTCCATGCTTTCCACGTACTCCGCAACGGTGCGCTTGCCCATGTAGTGACCAATCTCGTTGATCGAGCGCACGACGGCGTAATCAGCGGGGTTATTATTCATGTCTATCACAAATACGCCGTCTATTTTGACGTAATCTACTGGCAGGTTACGCAGATAGGAGTATGAGCTCAGCCCCGTACCAAAATCATCCAACGAGAACCGGCAGCCGATGATTCTCATGCGGTCCATAAAGTCCACTGCGTTATCCAGGTTGGCAATCGCCGCTGTTTCAGTAATTTCAAAACAGACTTTCGACGTGGGCGCTTTCGTTTCGGTGAATTGCTCGAGGACAAAGTCTGGGAAAGTGGTGTCGTTTACCGAGTGGCCTGAAACGTTGATTGCAAACCCGCCAAATGTCTCGAGTACACTTCGATTCTCCGCCATCCACTGCAATACGTTGCGAATTACCCAGCGATCGATGCTGGTCATACGGTTATAGGTTTCCGCTGCGTTAATCAGTTCGGTCGGGGCAACGATTTCACCCAGTTCGTCGAGCATCGTCAGCAGAATTTCATAGTGCGTCTCGCTATCAGGCGCGTTTTCATCGACCGGCGCAATTTTCTGACAGTTAAGAATCAGCCGATCATCCTCCAACGCGGCATCCAGTTGGGTGACCCACTCCATCGCACCATGACGCTGAACAATTCGCTTGTCGCCTAATTCATACTCCTGCAATCGATTACGACCCGCATCTTTTGCCGAAAAACAGGCTTCGTCGGCATATTGCATGACCGCGTCAACACTCTCGGTGCTTGAGTCGACGAATACCAACCCCATGCTGGCCGTTAGGTTGTAAGACCGTCCCTCCCACTCAAATTTAACCCCGCGTATGGTCGTCAATATTTGGTCAGCAACCTCGCGCGCCTCCATGCTGCTCACATCCTTCATGAAGATCCCAAACTCATCGCCGCCTAAGCGCGCTATCTGACAGCCTGGTCGACTGTGATGCTCAGTAAGCACCTCGCCGATCTTGCAGAGCAATTCATCGCCGGCTTTGTGGCCACTGGTGTTATTAATGATCTTAAATTGGTCCAAGTCGATGTATAAGACCGCATGTTGAACACCCTGTCTTTTCGCTTCATCAAGACTGGCGGCGACGACCCGCTCGAACTCCTTGCGATTCAACAGTTGCGTCAGTTCATCATGACTCGCCTGAAAAGCCAGCTGGTTGTGCATGTTCTCAAGCATTCGCTGAGATGCGCGTTCCATCAAGGGCAGATCATAATCATCCAACAGGGTCACCCGACCCGCATGCAGATCACGCGACATTTCCGTAAGTGATAGTTCACTGACTTTTGTACCTTTGCGATTGACCAGGGCGAATGAAGAGGCTTCGTCGCCGACAAAAGCGACGGTCAAAATCAGCGGTCGGCCTTCCGCATCTGAGGTGGCCAGCCACTCACCTACCTGAATGCCGCGAGCCCGCTCCACGGCAAGGCGCCATGCTTCGTCCCCATTGCTCTCTTCAGAGACCTGCTCAGGATCTAGGTCAGGCATCATACCCTCTAGACCAAGCGCACCGACGATGTCGTCAGATGAAAGATTAACCGTACTGACCGTCGCCTTTTTACCGGTAGTATCACCCACCAATGCTTGCGACATCTGCATGACCAGCGGAGTTCGTTTACTCGGATCAAAGCTAATACTGTTCAGACCTTCGACCACAGCAAGCAACAACTTGTCGGGGGGCACATAGTTCAGGTCTTGCGTGTCCCCAAGGCCCATTAACTGCGCATAAAGTTGGTCCACAACACCCAGTTGATCCTGCCATTGCGAGGATTCCGGACCGTGGCGCAGATGCGAGTGCACGAGCAAGTTACGCCAGCCTGGGTCAAGCAAGGCCAATAAGAGCTCTGGTACCGCTCGATCACCCAAACGCTGGGTGATCTCCTCCACCACGGCCAGTCGAGCCCGTGCCAGTTTCTGCTGTCCTTCACTGGTTCGAACCGTTCTTTCTACATTGCCTCGATAAGTTTTCGATTGCCGGTCTATAAGCGGGTGAAGTTCATTCACCACCTCATCAAAAATTTCTGGATTTTCGTCGTAATCTCTGACGACACGTTGCAGCAGTTCGTCGACCCGTCGGCCCACCTGTGCGTCTATGCCTTGTCGCACATCTTTCGTGTTGCCCAAGCGGGCGAGTTGGTTGAGCATTTGGATAGCGCTATGGGGCGCATCCGGATCGCTCTGTAAAAATTCCGGGTCTCGTGTCGCGAGTTTGTTCAGCGTAATTTCCAACCGCTGCAACCACTCGCGCACCCCTTCAGTGATGAATTTGTCCTCTGACAGCGAAACAAGCAGATTCTCCATGACCTTCAACGTGTCATAGTCCGCCGCGCTCAGACCCTTACGTTGCCCATGCAGATTTTCCAGCTCCTGCATCAATTTCGGGCGCAGCGGTGTCTCTGACAACGGTGCGTCACCCAGCGCACGTTGAATCACCGACAACGCCTCGAAGATCTCCGCGGAGTCAAACATTTCTGATGCCTGCGTACCCGCTGGGGCTAACTCTTTTGGCAGCGGATGGCCCATTTTTTCACGGGTGCGCCGTTCCAGATTCAGGATGGTTTGCGCTGCACGAAATACCGGACGCCCAGTGCCGCCCACTGAGTTAAACGGATCCTGATAAGAAGCGCCTGTTCCTCCACCGACACGATCCGCCGCCATGGCAACGTCTCGCATGGCTTGGTCCATGCCCGCATATTCCTGAGGCGAGACATTAACCCCCGCCCGATTACGCCGCGTGTACGTTGGCTGCAGGGACTCACGCAGTTCTTGTAACGGAGGCAAGTTCGGTTGATCGTTAAACAAACTACCAACCGCTCCATAAAGCTCAGGCAAACCAGCAAATAATTGTTTCTCAAACGTGCTGAACAACCATTTTCTGAGTTCTTCAGGCCATACAAGCCCCTGAGCCGCATCATCAAATGCCCACCACAAGACCGCCGGGCCCACCGGCACCACGTCCTTATGGCTCCAAGGCTTGGCGATCAAACCCAATTGCGCCCGAATATCGAGCAGCGCCTCCTTAAATCGACTTTCGCTTCTGGATATTGAGTCAGCGACCTGGAGCCAACTTTCGAATTCTGACGTATCTACCAGCGCCAGCTCTGTGCTATTCGGGTCATTGGCATTGCGTTTACGGCGACGCTCCAAAACCGTTTTTAAGTCAGACACTTCTGTAAGCTGGGCGACTACCCCAGCTACCAGCCCTTTGGTAAAGACCACCCGACTCTTTTCCAACGCTCCCAACGCTTCTAAATACTGGGTTTGTAGAGCATTCGTACCCGCGTCGCGAGCTTTCAACATCAGCGCTTGCTCAGCCCGCTTGCAAAATGCGACCGCTATGCGCTGCAAGTGGAGCTGAATCACTTCTTCAAGTTGGTGCAGCAACACCTCGGCGACAGCCTCTGACAGGCGCGGGTCTCGCAGGGTCTGACGTTGTCCGGTCTGAGTGTGGCTATCCGCAGCCTCAACCGAGCTTTCTGCGACCACCGTGGGTGACACAACCTGAGTGCTTGCGGTGTTGGACGCTGGAGGTCCGGACCATTGTTGACCTGGCACCACATCAGGCAGTGCTTCTATGTCGTTATTTGGCGAACTTGCAAGTTGTTCGCCTGACTCTGGCGGAGCCACTGCACCGGCCGCTACCGCAAACTCAATCAGGGCCTGAAACGCGTCCGCATCTAACCCCTGCTCAAACCGCACACCCAAACCATGACCGCTTTCAAGCACCCGCGCAACGATCGCTCGCGTCCGGAAAAATTTCTGTCCATTGGGACTCGCGACCGAGAAGTGCAGGGAGATTTCATCTTGAGGCTGCAATTCGGTATCGATGCTCCGCGTGACGCGCGCGACACCGGTACCGGCTAGCAACATTCCATCTTCACAAAAATTGCGTATTGAGCAGAGCCATGAGCGTCCACGAGGTGGGTGCACCAAAGCGGAAAGTGCGATCGGCCGTCTATTGAATCGACGGCGATTTTCAACAACGGCTTCCATTACGTCATCCAGTCTATTTTGGCGTTATCTCACAGCGCGCTTGCAGTTACGCCCCGACGTTAGCAGCGCTTGTGGTTAACAATAACCAGGACGCAACACTAACAATCAGGACCCTTTTTGTGGGAGCCAACAAACGCGAAGGGTTCCTACGAAGGAGAGCGTCGGCCTCAACCTCCTAGCTTTGCTAAGGCCGCAGACTCGCTGACGACGATTGTATCACGCCCGGCACGTTTTGCCTTGAACAACGCCTCGTCGGCGCGGTTTATCACGTCGTCGATACGCTCTGTACGACAATAGCGAGAAATTCCTACCGAGACGGTCATTGAATAATTGTCGTCTGTGCCCGGAATCCACATGTTACGGGTGCGCTCCGCTAATCGCTGGGCAACTTCCTGAGCAGTTCGCTCATCCGCGTCTACTAAAACCAGCAAAAATTCTTCGCCACCAAAACGAGCGACATAATCAGCGCTCCGTATGACCCCACCAGCCAATTCGGTAAATCGCCGCAAAGCCATGTCGCCTACCGCGTGACCAAATCGGTCATTGAGTGATTTGAAGTGATCCAAATCTGCAAAGCACAAGGTAAAACCCTGTTGATTACGGTCCGCCAGCCCCTTTTGCCGCTCGAGAATTTCCATCACAGCGCGACGATTGTAGACACCCGTGAGCCCATCCCTGAGCGCCATTTCCTGCAAGCGCTCCATCGCTGCTCGTAAGCTTCCGTTCCTCTCTAACAGATTATCGCGCAACATTTGCACATCCCTGGCCAAAATCAGCGTCGCACCCACGAGCACTAAGTAGGCAATCGCGCTGAGCAATTCAAAGCTCGCTTCGATCCCCGCCGTGACCGCCAGATAAAGTAACACCACGGCATAGACGATCGAGCTTGCGAACACCACCAACAAGACCTGTACCAGTGCCAAGTGAATCGCCACATAAATAATGCCGAAGACAGGCACTATAAGCAGCAGCAAACGCAGAGTGTGCGGCACTAAAATCGCCAGGGTGATCGCACCCAGATTGCACCACAGTGCTCGCCAGAGCACGAGCTTGTCACGATCAAATTGAGAGTGCCACGCTGAGGGGAGAGTCAAGAACACCAGTCCTGTCACCCACAGGGGAATGAACAGCCAGTAAAAGCCTTGATTCACCTGCAATAAACCGTTTTGCAACAACGTCCAGGTAAACAAGACATACGTCAGCATCCCAAGAAAAAGCATTCCCGGCCGCAGATAACGCGAATATGTTTCAGCAAATATGTTCACGCGAGCATTGTAGCTACGGTATGTAGTCATGCAGTGTGAAACTGTAACTAACCTGTAAAGTTATTTACTTAATATTCCAAAAGCGTTTCGCGGAGTGTCCTAACCGCCGGTCAATGCCTGCGCCATGGCTCGTTGATACCCCCCCAGCAGGCTCTGGCGTCGGGATTGATCCATGGCTGGCTGAAAGTCTCCTTCCACCAGCCAGGCTTGGCTGGCTGCGGCCAAATCTGCATAGATCCCATGACCCACGCCTGCTAACATGGCCGCGCCCAAGGCTGTGGTCTCGATGTTTTCTGGTCGTTGCACGGGTACGCACGTCACATCCGCCAAAAACTGGCAAAGCGCACTATTTATCGCCATACCTCCATCAACCCGAATCCGAGCAACTTCCGCCCCATCCGTATTCATGGCCTCTACCAGCTCTTGAGTTTGAAACACGACGCCCTGCAGGAAAGCGGTCAATATATGGTCGCGGTCTGAGTCCAGCGTCAGTCCGGTGATCAGGCCGCGGACTTCAGGCGCCCAATACGGCGCTCCGAGTCCAGTAAATGCAGGCACCACAAAAACGCCCTGCGCATCCCCACCGGTGCGCAAAAACGCCGCCTCCGTCTCTTCTGGATGTTGAATCAAACCCAGCTGGTCTCGTAGCCATTTCAAAGCCGACCCCGCAACAAAAATACTCCCTTCTAGAGCGTAGGTCACCTCTCCATCCACCCGATACGCAATTGTCGTTAACAGCTGCTCACCCGAGCGCAACGCTTGTTTGCCCGTATTCGCCATGATGAAGCAACCAGTCCCATAGGTGCTCTTCGTCATACCCGCTTCAAAGCACCCTTGGCCCACCAGTGCGGACTGCTGATCACCTGCCACGCCGGTAATCGGTATCTCCGCGCCAAACCACGCTTCGTCCGCCAAACCAAAGAAACCCGCACTATCGACTACCTTGGGTAAAATGGCCGTGGGGATTTCGAAATAATCTAGCAATGTTTGGGACCATTGCTGGGCATGAATGTCAAACAGCTGCGTACGACTGGCATTAGTGGCATCGGTGACATGCGCGCCCCCGCGCGTGAGCCGCCAAATAAGGTAGGTGTCAACAGTGCCAAAGCACAACTCACCCCGTTGTGCGCGGGCGCGAGCATCCGCTACGTTGCGGAGAATCCAGGCCAGCTTCGTCGACGAGAAATAAGGATCAATGACCAGGCCGGTGCGCGCGGACACAAGGTCTTCCAGAGACTCTTCAAGCACGGTGTCTTGGCGCATATGCGAGCAGAAATCCGCGGTGCGGCGATCTTGCCAAACAATAGCGTTGTACAGGCATTCTCCACTGACCCGGTCCCATACCAGTGTCGTTTCTCGCTGGTTGGTGATTCCTATACAACGGATTTCGTGTGGATCTATCTCAGCCTGCCGAATCGCGTCTCTGCCCGCTTGAAGTGTGGTTTGCCATAACGTCTCCGGGTCTTGTTCAACCCAACCATCGGCTGGAAAGTGCATATCGAAAGCGTGCTGCGCCGACGCAACCACTTCACCCTGTAGGGTATAGAGAATCGCTCGACTGCTCGACGTACCCTGATCTAGCGCCATGATGTAGGACAAAATATATACTCGTGCCACGATGTCGATAGGCTAAAGGATATCTCATCTGAGGACAAAGGCGGTTCAACCCAATCGCGAGCCTTATTCTTAGGCACCCTCAAGCGCCTCGGAAAGCCGCAAAACAGCCACCTTGCGGGTGTCCAAATAGCGCTTTCGTGATAATTTTTGTACTTATTTC
>Ga0181559_10004006_pt1 | contig 14347 bp, 12 predicted proteins | sample 011ome_21_FD_133752 | JGI IMG/M metagenome (GOLD analysis project Ga0181559, IMG submission 133752) | Coastal salt marsh microbial communities from the Groves Creek Marsh, Skidaway Island, Georgia - 011508AT metaG (megahit assembly) | ecosystem: Environmental > Aquatic > Marine > Intertidal...
ATTCACGATTATCTCAAAGACGAAGCAAAAAAGCAGGGTGCCCCCATCGCGGACATCCTGTACAGCCCCCACCATCCCGACCATGGTCGAAGCTTGAGTCGAAAGCCAGGATCTCTGATGGTAGAGCGTGCCATGGCCCGGCACCACCTGGATCCCGCTTTGTGTTGGATGTTCGGAGACAAGGCTCGAGACATAGAATGCGCATTGGGCGCTGGGGTTCGGCATGGCGTTCTGATTGCCCCCAATGCCCCGCTTTCTCATTGGGTGACTGTTCCGCTGGCTTTCCGCCCTTAATTTCGCCGCGTGTCCGCACTGCTGTACAACGGAGAAGTCAGAAAATTCGACGGCGAAGACCCTGCCGTAATAGCACCTGGGAATCGGGCTTTTCTCTACGCTGATGGAATTTTTGAGACCATTCGCGTAACGCAGAATGAACCCCTGTTTTTGGACAATCACTACGAGCGCATGCGACAAGGCCTCAAGGCCCACCGCATCCATGCCCCACTTGGATTCAATCCCTCGAGCATCCGCAAAGACATCCTCCATCTCCTCGAAGCCTCAAACATTCAAGGATCTGCACGCATTCGAATGACCTTGAGCAGAAGAGGAAAAGGGTACTACGCTCCTGACGACAACCAACTCGACGTTGTCATGACGGCTGAGCCCTTGTCCGCTTCTGACTACAGCCTCAACGAGAAGGGCCTCTCCGTGGACATTTACCCCGAAATGAAGTGCACGCCCAACCACCTGACGCGCTTCAAGAACCTGGCGGCCAACATTTACATACAGAGCGGTCTCTGGGCCCAGGAAAACAAGTTGGATACCGCCCTCATCCAAAATGATAGGATGGGCATCATCGAAAGCACAGCATCCAACCTGTTTTTGGTCTCCAATGGGGTACTCTACACCCCGGGATTGGACGGAGGAGCCACAGCAGGTGTCATGCGGGCAGAAGTCATCAATCTGGCCTTGGAGGCGGGAATGAAGGTCTATGAATGCAACCTGACACCCCAGAATCTGCTCATTGCGGACGAAGTGTTTCTTTCCAATGCAGTGCAAGGCCTCAGGTGGGTAGGTAGCTACAGGACCAAGCGGTACTTCAACCAAACCACTCAAGGTCTGGTTCGGGCCTTGAACGTCCGTGTGGAAGCGCAGCTTCAGGCTTGAGCAGCCCGAGGATCCAACCAGCGATAGGACCAATCTGCAAGGGCATTCACTACTACAAAAGTGAAAGCCACCAGGAGTACACCCCCCATAACAACGGGCAAGTCGTGCTGCTCCAAAGCTTCAAAAAGCAGGAACCCCAGCCCCCTCCAACCAAAAACGAATTCAACAAACACGGCACCCGCCAACATCTGAGCCAGCCAACCACTGGCTGCCGTGACCACCGGATTGAGCGCGTTGCGCAGGACATGTCGCCTCAGGACCTGACCCTCAGTAGCCCCGAAAGCCTGGGCCGTGCGAACATGGGGCGACGAAAGAACATCCAATGCTGCGCCCCGCATCAACTGGGCCAGTACCGCCAAAGGCCGCATGCCCAGCGTAAGGGCAGGCAGCATCAGATTTCTGACGGATATAACCCTCTCACCCTCCGCATTCAAGTCCCACAAACTGCCCGTGAGCGGTAACCCGGTCCATTCTCCCCAGCGAACGGCAAACACGTAGCCCATGAGGATGGCCATAAAAAAGGAAGGAGCACTCATTCCGAGCACGCTGCCCCCCACGACGATTCTGTCGAACCAACCACCGGGGCGCCGGGCAGCGAGAAGCCCCATCGGCAATCCCAGGATGATGGCGAACAACAACGCAGAAAAAGCCAGAACGGCGGTGGCGGGTATGGCTCCGGCCAACAATTCCAGCACCGACTGCGGCCGCACGAAACTTCTGCCCAGTGAAGGCGCTCGAAATCCCCACTTTCCATTGGCATCCTCGCCCCAGGGAACAAGTGCACCCAAGGCTTGAAAGTAGCGGGTGCCTAAAGACTGATCCAGCCCGAATTGGGCCCGAATGTCAGCAATCACTTCAGGGTCCGCCTGTTGCCCCGCCAATTGTCTTGCAGGGTCAGGTACCGCAGAAAAGATGAGGAACACCAATGTGAAGCTCCCCCAGAGGACAGCCGCTCCCCTGAAGAACTTATGTGCCCGGATGCGGAGCCCAGACGCCATCAGTCTTGACCGAGCGCATCAGCGCAGGATTTTGGTACGTCGCGCCAAGCCCACTTGTCCAAGACCACGCCGTCTTGAATCAATACGACTCCAGGATTGCTCCGAACAATGATCTTCAATTCGGTGGGGTCCGTAGTGTAAAACGGATAGTCGGCACCGTGTGCATCGGCAAATGCGGCCGCATTTTCTGCGGTCGACGGGGTCAATGCAACGGCTCTCCATCCCTTGTCACGGGCATCGGCAAAAAGAGCATTGATCTCGCTCTGACCGTTGGCTTCAGAAGCCGCCAGATCCTTGGAAACGTGAAGTAACGTGTACCCTTCTCCCAGCAATTCCGTCAAACGGCTATTTCCATCGACATCGGTCGCGTCCAAATCAAAAATCAGCGGTTCATATCCATCCGAGACCTTGAATTCACGCGCTCCGCTCCAATCGGCTTCGGGATAAACCGCCTTGAAAGCCTCGTCCTGCCAAAGCTTTCCATCCATGTAAGCCGACTGCAATACCGTCGTGTCCGCTCCCGTCTCAGGATGGAAGAACCTCACTTCTTTGTCGAATACCGGAGGATCAAGTCCCAGCTCATCCGCAGAGGCCATGTTTCGATTGATGTCTTGCCCCACCGCATAAGGACGGTAGTCCTTTGCCGGCAAATGGCGGAGGGTGTAAGCCTGGAAACCCACCGCTACAGCGAGCACTGCGACAGCCATGGCCCATTCCTGAGCTTGCCCCTTCCATCGCCGCCGCACTGCCTCAGCTGCTGCCAGTCCCATAGCGAGAAACAACGTGGGAAAGCCCCATTCCAGCATGGCTTCGGCAAAAAGCCACGTCACCAGCAAAGCGGCGGCGTACATCCACAATGAACGGTTCTTTTCATTCAATGCATATCCTCCCGTCCAAGCACTGAACAGAATGGGCAACAGCAGAATCAGCAACACAACATCCTTGATGAAACTCTCGTGTGGAGTCAAAGGGATGGCATTGCCGAAGCATCCGCAGCTCAGAACGCATTGGTTCGGGATTTCCACCTCGATTCCATTTTGCACCACCATTTTGCTTCCGAAGGGATCACAGTGGTCCGTGTACCAGGTCAACCATGTGAAAAACAGCATAAGAACCAACGTCAATGCAGTGGTCAATCGCGGAAGAGCGCCCACCAGCAGCGCCACACCCAGGAGCACTTCACCGATACTCGCCAGCATTCCCAGCTCCAGCGCGTAGGGAGTCCATGCCTCCAGATTGAGCGCGCCAGGTTCAAAATACTCCTCGAGCTTGTACATGAAGCCGAGGGCGTCGTTGATCTTGATCAGACCGGATACCACGAAAAGGGCACCGACCAGAACACGGCATATGTTGGCGAGGGAAAGAAAAAAGTTGCGCATGGTCTTGCTGTTCCGTCGGGAAGTTCGCACCCACCGCATCGAAATCCGCAGTGCATTAACCGGGGATTAACACCGTGCGACGTGGATTACGTCGTTTCGAGGTGGATGAGGGCAAACAAAGCGTAATTCGCCATGTCCATGTACCCGGCATCCACACCTTCGCTGACCTTCGCCGCTCCCCCGAGGTCTTCAAGTTGTTTGATGCGCAACAACTTCATCAGAATCAAATCTGTAAGACTTGAAACCCTCATGTCTCGCCAGGCCTCTCCGTAATCATGGTTCTTTCGCACCATGAGGTCACGTGTAATGGTCAGTGCTCGATCGAAACGCTCTGTCGCCTCTGCCGCCGGCAAATCCAATGGGGCCTCTGACGAAAGGTCCAACTGCAAAAGCGCCATCATACAGTAATTCACAATTCCAATGAACTCTGGACGAATCCCCTCGTCCACCATTTGCTCTCCCCCTTCTTGCAAGGTCCTAACGCGCTGGGCCTTGATGAAAATTTGGTCGGTCAATGAAGGTGGTCGAAGCACGCGCCAAGCCGTGCCATAATCGTGCATCTTATCCAGAAAGAGATTCCGGCACACCGCTACCTGTGCGTCATATTGATTCAAAGTGCGCTTCAGTTCCTCGGGAACATGGGATGACGGGGACTCCGCATTCATGGGCAAGCAAGTTCGGGGGTACCACGGGCAATGCAACACCCTCTGTTCCTTTGGATGACAACTTTTTCCCACAGTGACAAAGCGCTTTGCAAGGGACGGCCTACCCTTTGCATATTCCCGCCATGTTTTCGATGTCCACAGGCGTACCCTCTCCTTTCGACCTAGGGCACTCGCTGCTCAGTTTTGACCGCCCGCGGGTCATGGGCATCATCAATGCTACTCCAGATTCATTTCACACGGACAGCCGAGCCTTGCAGGTGGAGCAGGCCTTGGCTCTGGCAGAGCGCATGGTGTCGGAAGGAGCGGATATTCTGGATGTAGGCGGACAGAGCTCAAGACCTGGTGCAGCACCTATTCCCGTGGAAGAAGAGTGTTCCAGGGTCCTGCCCATCCTCGAAGCCCTCAGAAATCGCTGGCCCGAGCTTGCCCTCAGCATCGACACCTGCCGGGCTATCGTGGCAGAGAAAGCCCTGGACTACGGAGCCGATATCGTCAATGACATAGGCGGTGCCCGATTGGATGCGGATATGGAACATTTGCTGGCCTCCAGAAACGCCCCTTGCATCCTGATGCACATGCAAGGCACCCCGGAAATGATGCAGGACAGACCGGCATACAAAGATGTAGTGGAAGAAGTACGGGACTTTCTGGAGGAGCGCTTGAGGACCCTGCGAAAGCAGGGTATGCAGCATATCGCATTGGACCCTGGCTTTGGGTTTGGCAAGACTTTGGCTCACAACTATCGCCTGCTCGATGCGCTCCCAGAACTCGTTTCCACCGGGGTTCCGATTTTGGTAGGGATCAGCCGCAAATCCATGATCCACAGAACCTTGGACTGCACACCTCAAGAAGCGCTCAACGGCACAACGGCCCTGCATGCTTGGGCATTGGACCGTGGGGCGCACATCTTGCGCGTACACGATGTGGCGGAAGCCGTGGAATGCCTGAAATTGCACCGCGCAATGGCATCCACCCGGATGGTACACCCCCATGATTGAACAACCCGCACTCCATCTTGGCCTCTGGCAGGTTTTGGATATCCTGGCGGTTGCGGCCATACTTTATCAGTTGTATCGCCTGACGAGGGGTACGGCAGCCATTCGCATTTTCCTCGGAATCTTGGCCATCTACTTGGTCTATCAGATTGTGGATGCCCTGCAGATGAGGATGCTTGCTGAAGTTATGGGTCAATTTATCGGGGTCGGTGTGATTGCCCTTCTGATTGTGTTCCAACAAGAATTGCGTCAGTTTCTTTTGCTCATTGGCAACCGCCAGTTGCTGGGAGGAGCTCCAGTCTGGGTGCAAAGGATTCTGGGGCGAACCGAAGGGAATCTCAGTGGCGAAGATTCATGGGAAGCCTTGCGAGACGGCTTGGAAGAATGCCGAAAAAGAGGACTGGGAGCCTTGGTCGTACTCAGCAGGGATGCAGACCCTACGCCCGTGGTGACCGGCAACCGACGTGTGGATGCGCGCATCTCTTCGAGTTTGGTGGTTGCCCTTTTCGAAAAGGCAAGCCCCTTGCACGACGGAGCCGTGTGCATTGCGCACGACCGCATACTGTGGGCTGGGGGCATCCTTCCTGTTACGGGGAGAATCGACCTTCCCGCACAGTATGGAACGCGACACCGGGCTGCCTTGGGTATTTCCGAACAAACGGACGCCGTGGCCCTGGTCTTGAGCGAGGAAACGGGTTCCTATTCCCTGGCCAAAAATGGCCGGTTGACTTCCCGTCTCGAGGGCAGCCGGCTCCCCGAACGATTGCGGGAAGCACTCGCCAGTCCTTGACAGGCTTCGCTTACTTCAGGATGAAACGGCACTGAAGGCCGTCCCTGGTTTTGGCGATATAGGATCCGGCGGGCCAGTCGTCCACAAACCAGGTCGAAGTTCCGCCGGGATGTACCCTCCATTCTGCACAGGGCCGCCCCATGGCGTCAAAGACAAACAGAGGACCACTTTGGCCACCTTCCATTTTAACGTGTAGGCGTCCCGGTTCGGTCCACACCTTGAGCTCTGCCTCAACGGATACGACGGAAGGCTCTTGGACTTGGAAGACCCCTCCTGACGGCCTCACTACAAACATGTGGCTCTGCGTACTGATCGCGATGTTGCCGCTTTCGAAATAGGGATAGACACTCCATGCGCCGCCGCCCGTACCGGTTTGATCGGAGAAGGGGTTAGTGTCGAAGAAGGCCACCTGTTCCATGGCAAGGTTTGCGAGGTCTTGAATGACCAACACCTGTATCCCTGCATAGTAATTGGCCTCGAAGACCAATCCTTCATGGGTGTAGAGGTTGTGGTCTGTCACGGCAAGGGTGCCGGAATGATATCCAAGGATTACGGGATTGTCCAGGTCCTGCACGTCCAGAATCCATGTCCGCGTCTGCTCTGCAATGCCTGCAGACTCATCCATTTCATCGTTCATCAGTACAAACCGGTGGTCCTCCGTGAGCCAACCCTGATGAGGGTAAATCCATTCAGCGCCCGTCAAGGAGGAAACCGTTTGGCAATCTGACTTATCCTCTACGTCTACAATGTGGAACCCGCTGAAACCACTGAAAACAAAGGCAATCTCCTTGCCTTGGTACTCTGTATCCGGGCCATTGTAGTTGACCACCTGCGCATCGTGGATGTATGCTTCTTCCCAAGCACCCGCCAAGGTGGGATTGGATGGATCCGATACATCCACGATGTGCAAGCCCCCATTGAACGTGTCCGTTCCCACACCGTAGACGAAATCTGTTTCAGGATTGGCTGCGACGTTATGGGCTCCCCCAAAGCCGGTGTACCACGCCAGAACCCCCAGCTCACCCATCGGTTCCATGGAGGGCACCTCACTGAGGTCGATGATTTGCATGCCGTGCTCTCCTGCCTCACTCACGATGTATGCCACGTCATCTATGACTTTGATGTCCCTCCAAAGGCTGGGAACGGAAGCCGTAGGTATGTCGGCCAACAAGACCGGGTTGACCGGATCTGTGATTTCCACAACGGAAGTTCCATCGCTTCTTCCGAAAAGGACGAATTCTCGCCCCTCGAAGGTCCAACCCCAGCAATCGTTCCCATTGCCCGGTCCGACACCCCCCAACTCATCCCATGACCGGACGCTCATGAGGTCCAGTCCATCGCAGGGATACTGTCCTGCGTTCCCGTCCTCGCATGGAACCTGCGCGGTCAGAGGTCCCGTGAAGAAAAGGGTCACCAAAGCGAACCACCCAAAGTATAAGGGGGCTTCACCAATCGGCGGCGCGGCGTTCAAAATCAGGGAGCGTAACGAATTCATCATGGTTCAAATCGTGTAGGGTATGACGAAGTCGATCCAGAAAGCGTTGCTTTAAGACGGGTGTGCCCGAAGGACTGTACCCAATGACCAATTGACGCGCACGGATGTTTTCCTGCAGCTCGGCAATCGCAGCTTCGACGTCTGCTATGTCCTCCTCCTTATCCAGCGGAAGTAACGCCTTAATCAAGGCCAGTTTCCGCTCTTCCAAAGTCAATGGCCCCTCCTGGGGATGGGGGTAGGACGCTCCTTCCATCAGTTTTCCTGCGGCAGGAAGTTGTAGTCTTCGTCATATCCGAGCATCTGACCCGTGAAGTCATCCGGATAGCTCAATTCCACACCGATGAGATTTCCGGCCTCATCTGTGACGGCGGAAAGCTTGGGGTTGATGAATCCGCCATACGGCGCAATGCCCAAGGCTTCAGCACGGTCGAGCACCTCTTGGTGGACCACCGGGTCGACCTTGACTCCGTACCCTTCTACCAAGGCTTTGGCTGCATCGTAATCCCCTTGAGATTTAATCCGCTGAACCTCCCGCAACAAGTCACCGAAGAGCTCCCTCACTCGGTCGTAGTCCTCGATGTTGTAGTACGTTTTTCCATCGCGATTTATCTCTCGGATGCTGTTGTCGGCTGCAGCCTGCTCCACCACCCAATGGCTCACCCAAGCACGGTTGCGCATGTGGGCCTCCTCAATGTTATCGCCCACTTCCAGGCGGCGCAGTTGCATGAGCATGCCATTCCGGATGTAGCTGTCGTATTCGCAGCGTCCGGTTTCCAGGTTCTTCACGAGGCCGAGTTCGATGAGTTTTTCATCGAGCATGAAATACAAGGCCACCAAATCCGCGCGACCTTCCTCCATTGTGCTGGCGTATTCCTTGAGGGTGCTGGCCGGTTCTGCCACGCCGTCCTCGAGCTTGCCACTGGCATGGCCAATCACTTCGTGGAATGCGGTGTGGATTTTACCTGCCAATGTCCCATGGGTCTTGGCGCGTGCCTTCTCTACATCGTCAAAGGCAAACTCATCCGTGAGGCCTCCCCCACCTGCATTGTCATACGCGTCAATGATGTTGCCCAGGCTGACGCTCTTGGAACCGTGCAAAGTGCGAATCCAATTGGCGTTGGGAAGGTTCACACCGATGGGCGTGCTGGGCGAAGCGTCACCTGCTTCACCGACCACGTTCACTACGTTGTATGTGATGCCCACTACTTCGTCCTTTTTGTGCTCATCCATGAAAGGCATGTGATCCTCGAACCACTGGGCATTGTCCATCATCACGGCCATCCGCTCGGATGCGTCAAAATCCTTGATCTGGACAATGGTCTCGTAGCTTCCCGTGTAACCGAGCGGGTCGTTGTAAACCTCCACGAATCCATTGATGTAGTCAATGTCCCCTTCGGTATCGCGCACCCAATTGATGTTGTAGAGGCTCCACTTCTCCAAATCGCCCGTGCGGTAATAGTCGACGAGGTGGCGAAGTGCTGCCGCTTGCTTGTCATTCTCAGCATATCCCTGGGCCTGCTCCAGCCAGTAACAGACCTTTTCCAAAGCGGGGCCGTACAGACCTCCCACTTTGTAGACCTCCTCGGAAATCTGACCATCTGCGCCTTTGACAAGGCGACTGTTGAGCCCCTTCTCCACCGGCTTATTACGGTCAACCTCGTAGGCATCGAAATATGCCTGAGCCTCTTCCGTGCTCACATCCGGAGCGTAGAAATTGATGGCGCTGGCCTCCACCAACCCTTTGGTTGCATCCAGCTCCACTTTCTTGGCTTCCCGGGTGGGGTCGAACAACATGTCAAGGACCTCCGTCATGCCTGCGTCCAAGGTCATTCCGCTGTTTTCCAAAACGTGCTCGAAATATGCGCGACCGCATTCGGGCGTGAGCTTGGCATTGGAATAGTGGTGATGAATGCCATTGGAGAACCACACCCGCTTGGCAAATGTGTGGAAACGCTGCCATCCCTGTGTACCGCGATCTCCAGAAAAATTGCGATGGGCTTCGTCGATCATGTGGCGTACGCGAAGGTTGTAGCGGTTGTTCTGATCGTACATGATGTCCCGGCCACTGAGGCCTGCCTGGTTCAAGCAATACACCAACTTTTGCTGGTCATCGCTGAGCTTGCTCCAACCCGGCACTTGGTAGCGGATGAGCTTCAGATCGGCGAATTGTTCTGTTTGCCATATGAAGCCGTTGGCATCGGGCGCTCCTGCATGGGTTTCAACATTGACGGCAGGTTGACCGTCTTCTCCAAAATCAGCCATCGGCTCGGCACATCCGTAAATGAGGATGGCGGGAAGAATCAGAAGAAGTACTCGGGTGGGAAATCCACCTGCTGTGTGGGAATTGTTGTGCATCGTTCGAGGCTTGGAGCGCGAAAATTAGGCAATCTTGCACCGTAATGTGAGCATGGGCCTGAGAGGCGCCTTGTTCCCAACACCTCGCAACCACGTGAAGCGCATTACCCGGCTCCTGCTCAGGTCCTTCATTGGCCCCTTTGCAGTGACTTTCCTGGTGGCTTTGTTCTTTTTGGACATGCAGTTCCTTTGGGTCTATGCCGACGAGATGATCGGCAAGGGGCTGGCTATCCATGTGGTACTTGAGTTGTTACTCTATGCGTCCGCCCGACTGGTCAACCTCGCTTTGCCCCTTGCCATTCTCATGAGCAGCATCATGACCTTGGGCAGTTTGGCTGAGCATCAGGAATTGACCGCCCTCAAGTCTTCGGGTATGCGATTGGGGCGTATCATGAGGCCATTGGTGTTGGCGATGTTCTTCATTTCCGGGGGCGCATTGCTCTTTGCCAATTACGCGTGGCCCGTGGCCAACCTGAAATTCAGAACCCTTCTCTACAGCGTGACCCGTAAGAAACCGACACTCAACCTAGAAGACGGAGTCTTTTACAACGGCATTGATGGATATGCCATTCGCGCTGCAACCGTAGAGCAGGAAACGGGGGCATTGAGCGATGTACTCATTCACCATCACGGCGGAGGAAGGGACGGTGCGGGTCTCATCATTGAAGCAGAAACAGGTACCATGCGCACCTCCCCAACCGGACGATTTCTGATCTTGGATCTCGCCGACGGTGCCAGCCACGAAGAGCGCACCGAGCCCGGCGTGCGTCAGAGGGACCGCATATACCCTCATCTGCGAACCACTTTCGCAACCCAGCGCATACGAATCGACTTGAGCAGTTTGGATTTCGCCAAAGCCGATGAGGCTCTGTTCAAGCGGGCCTATGAAATGATGAGCCTGGGACAATTGGAGGCGGCCATTGATTCCCTGGAGGGAGAGCGCAGCCACATGGCCGCCACCCTCAGGGAATTCGGCCAAAGAAGCATGAATAAGCCCGTGGTGGGTTCTCTCCCGGTTTTCGATCTGGACACCACCGCCTTTCGTGCCGATTGGCTCTTGAGACTCGGCCCTTCCGCCGAACGCAGGGTTCACGATGCTGCACGGGACATGTTGCGCAATGCCATTCAAACGGCGAGGAATCAGGCGGATGACAGGCGATCCAAAAGGGCTTTGGCCGATCGGCATGCCATTGAATGGCACCGAAAGCTCTTCCTCGCGTCCGCCTGCATTCTGTTGTTTCTGATTGGGGCACCTCTAGGCGCCATCATTCGCAAGGGAGGATTGGGATTACCTACCGTCCTCGCTATCCTTCTCTTCGTGTTGTATTATGTGGTTACCATCATGGGAGAGCGCATGGTTCGGTCGGGGTCCTTATCCCCAGTATGGGGCATGTGGCTGGGAACGATCCTCATGGTCCCTGCTGCATTGATTCTTAATCTGAGGGCCGGAAGAGAGATTTCATGGCAACCCTTTTCTCGGTCCAAGAGCGGCCGGTAAATTGCCAATTCTAATGCGCATCCTCCAACTTTGTCACAAACCCCCACGACCGGCATTGGATGGAGGATGTCTGGCCATTGACGCAATGACCCATGGCCTGCTTAACGCAGGGGCAAAAGTCAAAGTACTGACGGCGAGTACCCGAAAACATCCATTGGTCTTGGATGAGTTGGACATCGACTATCTGGAGAATACCGATCTGGAAGGTGTGTCGCTGGAAACGGATCTCGACATCCGCGATGCGTACATGGCCTTACTCAATGGAGACTCCTACAACATTTCCAGGTTCTACAGCCACCAGTACGCCATGGTCCTCAAGAAGGTGCTTTCACGTGAACGATTTGATGTCGTTCACTTGGAAAGCCTTTACACGACGCCTTACATAGAGACCATTCGAAACCATGCTCCCACCGCTTTGATTTCCCTGCGAAGTCACAACCACGAGTACCAAATTTGGGAACAGCGATACAGGGCCACACGGAACCTGTTTCATCGGTTGGTATTGCGGCACCTCAGCAAGACGCTCGAGCGTTATGAAAAGAGCATCTTGACTGAGTTGGACGCCATCGTAGCGATCAGTTCCAATGAAGGAATGGGGTATAGAAACTGGGGATTTGAAGGCCCAATTCACGTTTCGGGCTTTGGTATTTCCATAGATGGTCAAGCGATTTCCTCCTCCCTTCCGAATCGCCTCCCCCCAAAACCCGGTGAAATGAAACTCTACCACCTGGGGGCGATGGATTGGGGACCGAACCGTGAGGGTGTAGAGTGGTTCATCCGCAAGGTCTGGCCAGAGATTCGCAAATCCCACCCCAATACCGAATTCCATCTTGCCGGCAGGGGCCTTAAAAGGGACATGTGGGCCAGCGAAGAAGGGGTATTCAATCACGGAGAAGTGGAAGACGCCGCAGCGTTTGGACTTCAATACGACCTGCTCGTGGTTCCCTTGCTGCGGGGTGCGGGAATCCGTGTGAAAATCGTGGAGTCCATGAGCAGGGGAATCCCCGTGGCTTCCACCACTACGGGATTACACGGATTGGACTTGAACGATGGCGAATGTGTCATTCAGGCTGCGCCCGAGAAGCTTGGAGAAGCCTTGGTCCAATTGATCGGCCAACCCGAGCGATTGGAGACCCATGCCAGGAAGGGAATGGAAATCGTCAGAACCGCGTTTGACCAGAACCGGATTGGAGCCTCGTTATTGGATTTCTATCAAAAGCATGTCAGGATCTGAACCCAGGCTCAGGCTTGCGGTCCTCACTCCTCGGTTTCCCCTTCCTCTCAATAAGGGGGACCGGCTGAGGATATTCCACCAGCTGGCGGTCTTGCACGAGCGATTCGAAGTGGACCTCCATTGCTTGAGCTTTCGATCGGTTACCGAAGGAGAACGTGCCGCGTTGCGCGCGCGCTGTTCACACCTTACGGTCCATCGCCTCAGTCCATGGAAAGCAGCCTTCCGAATGGTTTGGTCGTTGTTCTCCCGGCGTCCATTCCAGGTATTGCTCTTTACCGAGCGGCGCCTCATCCGGCACATCCGTTACGCGATCATGGACCGGTCTCCAAATGTGTTGCTCGCACAAATGGTGAGAACCGCAGAATATGTGAAGGACCTGGACAGTGTGCCTCACATACTCGACATCATGGACACCTTGCACGCCGGAGCAGAGCGGGAAGCGGAACGTGCGCCGTGGTGGAAACGCCCTTTACTCCGGGAAGAGGGGCGTAGGCTGTTACGCTATGAGCACCGAATGCCGCATTATTTCGATGCATGCACCATCATTTCTGAGCAGGATCGACAGTTACTTCCGCATCCCGATCGTGCGGATGTGCACATTGTCCCCAATGGCGTGGATGCTGATTTTTTCAGTCCCTCATCGGACATTCCTCTTCTGGGAGGTACCCCATCGAGATACGATGTTTCATTTTGCGGAAACCTTGGATATGCTCCCAACATTGTCGCCGCCCGCTTTCTGTGCACAGAAGTCGCACCGCGTTTCCAAGACCTGACCGGGAGGCCGTTGCAGGTATTGGTCTGTGGAGCCCAGCCTGCCCCGGCAGTCAAGGCTTTGGCAGGTCCTCACGTGGATGTCATTGGCGATGTCGAAGACATCAGGTCGGCCTATCTCTCTGCACCGATTTTCATTGCGCCGATGTTGGTGAACACCGGACTGCAAAACAAGTTGCTGGAGGCCATGTCCCTCGAACGGGCATGCCTGACCACCCCCCGTGCTTTGGCTGCGCTGGGTTGTGATGTTGGGGATGCAGTATCCACCGCTGAGGATGCCCTCACATTTGCCCAAGGCATTCAGGAATTGCTCGATGATCCTGAGAAGTGTCGAACCATGGGGCAAGCTGCTTCTGGCATCGTGGAAAACATATTTACTTGGGAAGCTGCTTCTGCCACCTTGGTTGCATTGCTGGAAAAGCATGCCAGGAAGACGACAAACTCGTAATTCCAAGCCCTATTTTTGATGTATGAGCAAGGCTATACCCGTTCTGGATGCCTCGGGCTTCTTGGCCGGCAATGCGGAAGCACAATCGGAATTCCCCAAAAGCTTAAGGGCAGCGTTTGAGACCTTTGGATTCGTGACCTTGGAAGGGCACGGATTGGATGACACCCATATACGCGAAGCATACACCAGTGCTGAGCAATTCTTTGGCCTCTCGGTCGATCAGAAGAAGTCAGCCAGCATTAAGGGGGTCGGTGGCAACTTCGGTTACACTCCATTTGGTCAAGAGCACGCCAAAGATGACGCTCGGGCAGACCTTAAGGAATTCTACCACTTTGCGCAGACCCGCTACGAACAACCCGAATGTCCGGAAGTTCCGGAGTTCATCTCTCACGGTCGTCTACTGTATGCCGAGTTGGAAGGACTGGCCGCCAAACTGCTGGAGGCAGTGGCCCTTTCATTGGATCTCGACCGCTCCTACTTTGTAAATCACGTGACGGGTGGGAACAGCATTCTTCGGGTGTTGCATTACCCGCCCGCTCCCGATGCGCCAGA
>Ga0181559_10004013_pt1 | contig 14324 bp, 9 predicted proteins | sample 011ome_21_FD_133752 | JGI IMG/M metagenome (GOLD analysis project Ga0181559, IMG submission 133752) | Coastal salt marsh microbial communities from the Groves Creek Marsh, Skidaway Island, Georgia - 011508AT metaG (megahit assembly) | ecosystem: Environmental > Aquatic > Marine > Intertidal zone...
CGCGCGCCCGTCCCAAAAAAACGACGAAGCCCACCCCAAATTGATGAGCGCCATGGCGTTGCGGGTTCCGACCGCGCCCGTCACCCCGGTGCTGTAAGGCTCGGGGTCGGCGAAGTTGATTTCTGGGAGGTGGCAGCTGCCGCAGGACATGGTTTGGTCTTCGCTCAAGCGCGTTTCCCAAAAAAGCATGCGACCCAATTCCACGCCCTCCACCGTCAACGGGTTGTCCGCCGGGATGTCCATCGGCGGGAAAAACGGCGGAATGTGCAACTCGTACGGCGTCGGATCCCAAACCTGCGGGTCTTTGCCGCAATCGCAGCCCGAGATGGACCACCCGAGGGCCACCGCCCAAAGCATGAAAGACCGCGTCCGCTTCATGGGGAGAAGTTACGGCTTCAACGACCAGGCAGACTGATAGAGGTCAACCCAACGCAAAGCGAGGGGCAGGTTGTTGCCGGTGTGGGTCTCAGGGTCCACTTCGGGGTCAATGACGTCGTTCTCGCCGTGCAAGCATGCGTAGGCGTCGAGAACGAGCTCCACCTCCGTGTCGACGGACTCGCATTCAAGCAGCCAGGGCTCGTCCCACATCAGTTCCACGGAGCGGAAACACGTGTCGTTTCCGGCGTGGTACGCGAACGGCACGTTGGGGTCGGCGAGCAAACGTCCCTCGTACACGCTGAAGATGTACCCGGCCGCCCAGCCCCAGTGCATTCCTGCGGACCCCTTGAAGCCGAGGGGGTGATCCAGGTCGTCGTACGAGGCGGGGTCGACGTCTTTGTTCCGGTCGGCCGGCACGCCGAGTCCCATGCGGATGCCGTCAATGCTCCGGTCGCCTGTGCCGATTACCGAGAGCAAGGCGTGGGATTCAGCCAAGCTGAAGTCGATGCGCGCCACCGTGTCCACCTCAATCCACCCTTCTTCCACGTCGTGAAGCGCAAAATCGCTGACGTAGCATTCAAGGCGTTCGAGTTGGAACTCGCGGCCTTGGTCGTCGAGGGCGACGTCCCCCACGGTGAACGGAGCACCGTCCCAAACAACGTCAAAATTCAGGCGGACTTCGGAAGTGGATTCGCGTTGGCATCCCGTGGCGCTCAGAAGCAAGGCCGTGGACGCCACCGCTGCGGAAGAGAAAAAGGTACGAGGGTTCATCATGCAAGGATTGAACCCCTAATTTGCACCAAAAGTTGCGCCCCTCCTGCAACTTAACCTACGTTGAGCCTGCCGTGAAGTCACCCCAGTCGTTTGAAGTCGTTCGAGCCTCCGCCGGAAGTGGGAAAACCTACCGGTTGGTGAGCCGGTATTTGGCGTGCTGTTTGGTCCACGCGGACCCGCGGTCGTTTCGCCACGTCTTGGCCCTGACATTCACCAACAAGGCGGCGTGGGAGATGAAGGAGCGCATCCTGTCCGACTTGGCGAAGGTGAGCGCGGGGAAGGCGTCCGAGTCGTTGGTGAACGAGCTCTGTGCCCAAACGTCCTTGACCCCCGACACCCTCGCGTCCCGCGCCCGCGCCCTGCGCGCCACCATGCTTCACCGGTACGGCGAAATGGCGGTCATGACGCTTGACAGCTTCACGAACCGGTTGGTGAAGAGTTTTGCCCGGGATTTGGCCTTGGATCAGGACTACCGCATTGAACTGGACCAGGATCGGATCGTGGACGAGGCCGTGAGCAACCTGCTCGACCGCATTGGTGACCCCGCGCACGTCGAGCTGACGGAACTGCTCAAGGGCTTTGCCCGACTGCAGGTCGAAGAAGAAAAGGACAGCCGAATCCGTCACCCGCTGACGACGTACGGCAAGGAAGTGCTCAAAGAGGGGATGCGGGGCGCGTTGACTGCCCTGGATCCGCTCGAACCGGCCGATTTCAGGGCGATGTCGAGGACGTTGCGCTCCGAGGTGAAGCGCGAAGAAAAGGAGCTGGCCTCGCGTGCGGCCGGAGCCTTGGAGGCCGTGGCGCGGGAAGGCTTGACGCGCAAAGACGTGTCGCGCGGCACGCTCATTGCGTGGCTGGAAAAGAACCGCTTTGGCGAGGCGACCGCGCCCACGTCCACCCTGGAGTCCATGTTCGAGGAAGGTGTCTTTACCACGAAAACGGCGCCTCCCGAGGTGGTCGCCGCCGTGGAACGCGTCAGGCCCGACGCCGAACTCGTCCTGGAACAGGTGCGTCACATGACCCCGGGAACGGCCCGCGGCGAAGCGCACTTGTTGCGGAAGCGCCTGTTGCACAAGATTGACTTGGTGGGAACCTTGGCCGTTCTCGCCGACGAAATTGAAGCGGTGCAGCAGGAGCGCAACGTGCGCACCTTTCACGCCCTGCACGAACGGGTGTCACGGGTGGTGCGCCACAACCCGGTGCCGTTTTTGTTTGAGCGTTTGGGCAGCCGCTACAGGCATGTCTTCATCGACGAATTCCAAGACACGTCGGTCACGCAATGGCAAAACCTCATCCCGCTTGTGGACCACGTGCTTGCCGAGCGAAACCGGACGCTGGTGGTCGGGGATGGGAAACAGGCCATCTACCGCTGGCGCAACGGCGACTACCGCCAGTTGGTGAACCTGCCCAGGATTGTCGACGACGAAGAGGGGGCCTTTGCCGACGCTGAAAACACCTTTCACGAGGCCCTTGACGACCAAGTGCTCGAGTCAAATTGGCGCAGCGGCGAGGCGATCGTGGGGTGGAACAACCGCTTTTTTGAAGCGATGAAGAAGCGGTTGCCTCCTGCGCTGCAGGCGGTGTACGGCGACCAAGCCCAAACCCCTCAACGCGACTTTCAAGGCCAAGTCCACGTCCGCGCCGTCTGCGACAAAGACAAGGACGAACGCGAAGAAGCCCTGCACGAGGCTCTGGTTGCCCGACTGCGCCACCACGCCTCGTCGGCGGGCGGCGGGTTTGCGTGGTCCGACATGGCCATTTTGGTTCGCACCAACAAGCAAGGAGCGCGCATCGCGCAGCACCTGTTGAACGAAGGGATCACCCCCCAGACGGAGGACAGCCTTCACGTCGGACGACATCCTGCGGCTTTGGCCGTGGTGGCGCTCACGCGCTGGGTGGTCGACCCCAACGAAGATCGGCACGCCACGGCATGGCTGCAGTGCGTTGCGGCCTTGGAGCCGGACCGCATTTCTGAGCCGGAAGTGCTCGACGAATTTGTGAAGTGGAAGAAGGGGGCGGACGACAAGACGTACCGGGAGTTTGAATCTGCCGAGATGATGGACGCACTTTACCCTGAACTCAAACCGCTCGAACATGCCCACGGCCCCCTGGTCTCGTGGATGGGGCATGCCTGCGAGATCCTTGGGGTTACGGGGCGGTTCGATGCGTACGCCGAGGCTCTGATGGAAATGGCGCGCGAAGTCACTGGCACCGAGGAAGGTGGCCTGCGTGGATTTTTGCGCACGTGGGATCGGGTGGGCCATTCGCGGTCCATTGTGGCCAGCGGCGGGCGGGATGCGGTGCAGGTCATGACGGTTCACAAGGCCAAGGGACTTGCGTTTCCGGTGACGGTGGTCGTGGCCGGGGACAACAAGGCTCGGGAAGTGAAGGGCCACGTCCCGGTGGTGCTCGACCCTTCCGCCGGAGTGGATGTTCCGGCGGCGCTGTTGAAGGTGTCGGACATGAAGGACACCGCACTGAACGACCGCGCGGAATCCGAACTCGACGCCTCCTTGCTCGACCAAATGAACGTCGTGTACGTCGGCATGACCCGGCCGGTGGAGCGTTTGGACGTGCTTGCCGAGACGGCCAAACTGGATTTTGACCGCGCGGATCCTGGCTCGGTGAGCCAATGGGTGCTTGCCTGCACGGAGGACATCACCGGACACGCGTTCTTGAGTTCAGGCGACGAAGTGACGGAAGGGCACGCCGACCGGGCCCCAAATTCGAAGGACGAGAATGACGCCGCCGCGGTCGTAACGACGCACTTGCATTTGGGAGAGCGGGCCGCGCAACGCGTGGTGCTGGCGAGAGCCCACGCGGCTCAGGTCCAGGCCGACTCCTTGGACGAGGCCGCCTTGGGAACCCTGGTTCACGACTTGCTTTCGGAGGTGCGTGACGTGGCGCACTGGGCCCAAGTTCGAGGCAGGTTTGCGTCTCGGTGGACGCTGAGTGCAGCCGACCGCGAGACGGTTTTGACGTGGGCCGACCGGGTGTTCCAAAACCCTCAATCCGCCCGGTTTTTCATCCCCGGAATCCACGTGGAGTGCGAGCCGGAATGGGCGGTGGACGGCCGTCTGATCCGGCCCGACCGCGTGGTTCGGGACGGCGGCGAGTGGCACGTGGTGGATTTTAAGTCGGGGGAGGAAAACGTGCCCAAGCACGAGAAGCAGGTGCGGGAATACGTGGACGTGCTCGAGGCGATGGAAGGCGTTTCTGCCCGGGGCTGGGTCCTGTATTTGAACCCTTGGCGCCTCGTGGAGGTCCCTGCCAATCCCACTCCGCGTATCTTCGAAGCGGATTGACCGCGCCCTCTCCTGATGCGGTCGTCCCAGAACTTGAATTCATGACGACTTGTCTCTTCTCCCTCGCGCTTCGCGTGCGCGCGAATCGCCCGCCGGTTTGTGTGGGGATTTTCTTGGTTTTGGCCGGGTTGTTTGCGGTTTCGCCAACCCAAGCCCAAACCGAAATCCGCTACCAAAAAGGCCTCCCAGTGCCGGCTCCCGCTCCGGACTTCCGTGCACGTGCCGAAGCCTGCGCACCGGCCACCGCACTGCGCGACCTCGAATGGAACAACGTGCGCGCGCTGATTGAAAACGGCGGAGCCTTGTGGTACAACCGTGCCATCGACCGCGGCGCGCACTTCGTCCCGAAGGAGGAGGGCGTCTCGGTGGTGTACGGCGGAGCGTTGTGGTTGGGCGGCATCAGCCCCGACCAACAGTTGAAGCTCGCGGCGGTCCGCTACCGGAACACGGGGAACGATTTTTGGCCGGGCCCATTGACCAACGACGGCACGGCCGAGACAGACCCGCTGACGTGCGAGGCGTACGACCGTTTCACGGTGAGCTACCGGGCTGACGCGCAGCGCCACAGGCAGTACCACGAAGCGGTCGCTGCGGGGACGGTGGACACCGACTTTCCCGAAGGATATGCCTACCCCGCTTACTTTGACGAGTACCCGGCGCACGGCACGGGCTTGAACCAAGATTACTACCTCGCACCTTTCTTGGACTTCGACGGCGACGGCAACTACAACCCCTCGGCCGGCGACTACCCGTGGTTTGATTTCCTTCAGGAAATCGACTGCGCGAACCGGAAACGCGAAGACATCGTCCCCCTTTACGGCGACCAAAACTTCTACTGGATCTTCAACGACAAGGGCAACGTGCACTCGGAGTCGCAGGGCGAGCCGATTGGCATGGAGATCCGTGCGCAGGCGTTTGCCTTTGCCACCAACGACGAGGTGAACAACATGTCGTTTTACAACTACGTGTTGATCAACCAAGGTACCCAAACCCTCACCAACACCTACATGGCCCAGTGGGTCGACGTCGACCTCGGGGGGCACGTGGACGACTACGTGGGGGTGGACGTGCGTCGCGGTTTGGGGTACGGCTACAACGGGGACCAATTCGACGAACCGACCAGCTACTCCATTGGCTACGGTGAAAACCCTCCCGCGATGGGCGTCGACTTCTTTGAAGGTCCCTACCAGGACGCGGACGGCATTGACAACCCCCTGACCGAGGTCTTCACGGACGCCATCGACTCGCTCGGCATTCCGTACGACGGCATTGGCATTGGGTACGGCGACGGGGTGGTCGACAACGAACGTTACGGGATGCGCAAATTTCTGTACTTCAACTGGAACTACGGCATCAACGGCCAACCGACCCTCGCCTCGCATTACTACAACTACATGCGCGGTTACTGGAAGAACGGCCAGCGCATGGCGTATGGCGGGGACGGACTGAACGCCTCCACCGGCGCCAACCTTGAAGTCCCGGCGGACTACATGTTCCCCGACGACACCGACCCCTACCAGTGGGGCACCGTCGGCATTCCGGTGGAGCCCTGGACCGAATTCGAGGCCGGAAACCCTCCGGGCGACCGGTTGTTCCTGCAGAGCGCAGGCCCCTTCACACTCGAGCCAGGCGACTACAACAACATCACGGTGGGGATGGTTTGGGCCCGTGCGACGGGCGGCGAGCCCTTCGAAAGCGTGAAGCTGCTGCGTTTGGCGGACGACAAGGCGCAGGCGCTCTTTGACAACTGCTTCGAAATCGTTTCCGGCCCCGACGCACCCGACGTGACTGTGCAGGAGCTCGAGAACGAACTCATTCTCTACCTGACCAACGACAACCCGATTTCGAACAACTTTGGCGAGGAGTACACCGCCATCGACCCCGGAATTCCCAAGGAGCTCCCCGACGGTAGTCAGCTGACCGAATCGGACCGTTCGTACGCCTTCGAAGGGTACCAAATCTACCAGCTCGTCGACGACGCCGTGTCTCCTTCTGACCTCGGCGACATCGAGAAGGCTCGTCTGATTTTCCAATGCGACGTGGCGAACGACGTGACCCAAGTCGTCAACTACCGCTACGACGAAGTCATGGAGGCTTCCGTGCCCATGCTGATGGCCAACGGGGACAACGAAGGGGTTCAGCACAGCTTCCGCGTGACCAAGGACGCGTTTGCCCAAGGCGACAACGCCCTTGTGAACCACAAGACGTACTACTTCATGGCGATGGCCTACGGGTACAACAACTACGAAGATTTCGACCCGATCCTTGGCACCGGCCAAGACATTCAGTACAAAGCCTCTCGCAAGGCGGCCGTAGGCTCGATTCGGGTGTACAGCGGCTCGCCTCACAAGCCTACGACGGAGTCGGGCGGCTTGGTTCAAGCGGCGGCGTACGGAGACGGGGTGACGATCACGCGCCTCGAAGGCATGGGCAACGGCTTGAACGACGTGGCCTTGACGGCCGAGAGCGAAGCGGACTTGGTGGCCAGCGACAACGGCAAGCTCGCCGAGGTGACCTACCAAGGCGGCTTGGGCCCTGTGGCGGTGCGCGTGGTGGATCCGCTTTCGGTTCCCGACGCGGAGTTTGAGCTTCGTGTCTTGGGCGAGGCGGGCAGCCTCAGCAGCGGCGAAGACGTGGAATGGGTGCTCACCAACCTGACGATGCTCGACACGGCCGTGACGGCGAGCGACTCGGCCAAGGCCATCGTGACCAGCGACCGCACCATCAACGTGCTCAACGAACAGCTCGTGCTGGAGTGGGGCTTGGGCATCACCGTGCACCAACAGGTGTACCCGTCGAGCGCCGACATCGCCACGCCGCTTGGCGCTTCCATCACCTTCGAGAACCCACAGGAGCCCTGGCTCTTGGGCTTGCCGGACGGCGAGGGCTTCACCGAGGACAACTGGATTCGTGCGGGTACGCAAGCCGGCGACGACACGTCGCCGTTTGAGCTCGCCTACAACGACTTGATGGACGAAGACGAGGTGTACGAGGGCTTCCTCGGCGGCACCTGGGCTCCCTACTGCGTGGTGTCGTACACCGAGGCCGACGTCGAAGACCCGGCCACCGGCTTCACCTACGAGTTCACGCCGTTGTTTGCGCCAACGCGCGGCGACCTCATCCGCCTGCAGCAGTGGAACACGCCTGAGTCGACCAGCAGCGTCGACGTGGTGTTCACCAACGACCGCAGCAAGTGGACGCGTTGCCCTGTGCTGGAAATGCAGCCCAACGACGTCTTGGCCCAAAACGCCACCGGCGCTCCCGGCTCTTTGGAGAAGATGAACTTGCGCCGCCACAAGTCGGTCGACAAGTTTGGGGTCACCGCCGAAGACGGAGGCAACGCTGCCGACGCCAACCTCACCAGCAACGTGGGCATGGGGTGGTTCCCCGGCTACGCCATTGACCTCACCACCGGAGAGCGCCTCAACATGGCCTTCGGGGAGGACTCGTGGCTGAGCGCCGACAACGGCAAGGACATGATTTGGAACCCGTCGCCGAGCTACCAATACGCCGGCGGACAGCACTGGATCTACGTCTTTAAGAACGGCCAAGCCGCCTCCGGAACGGAGAACCGCATGCCGGCCTACGACAAGGGGGCCTTCCTCATGGAAAACCTCACCGACCCGAGCATCTCCACCGAGCGTCGCGCCTTCCGCGACTGCGCGTGGGTGGGCTCGGCCTTGAGCAACGCCGACTTCCCGATGCTTTCCATCGAAGAGGGACTCATCCCCAACGAAACGCGCGTGAGCTTGCGTGTGGCACGCCCCTACGACAAGTACAGCAACGTCGTCATCGACACCGACAACGTCGACAACGCCAAAAACAACTGGGATCCGCTCTACCGCTTCTCCACGGCCGACGTGGCGACGCGCACCGAGCAAGTCACCGTGTTGGAGGAAATGCTTGCCGAAATCAACGTCGTGCCCAACCCGTACTACGCCTACAGCCAGTACGAGACCAACAAGCTCGACAACCGCGTCAAAATCGTCAACCTCCCCGAGGTCTGCACCGTGCGCATCTACAACCTCGCAGGCACCCTCATCCGGACCTACGACAAGGCGGACCCGCTCACCTACGTGGACTGGGACCTCAAGAACGAAGCCAACGTGCCCATCGCCGGTGGCGTATACATCATCCACATCGACGTGCCAGACGTCGGTCAGGCCGTGCGAAAGTGGTTCGGCGTGATGCGACCTGTTGACTTGGACAACTTCTGATCTGCAACCTCTCATGAAGAAGCATACATCTCTCCTCCTCGCGGCCTGTGTCGCCCTCGGAACTGCATTTGCCGGAAACCCGGACCGCGCAGGATCTGCCGGTGCCGCACAACTGCTCATCAACCCCTGGGCGGCTTCCAACGGCTTGGCAGGAACCAACATGGCGTCCGTGACCGGACTTGAAAGCACGTTCAGCAACGTCGCGGGTTTGGCCTTTGTGCAACGCAACGAATTGGCCTTCGCCAACAGCATGTACTTGGGTGGAACCGGCATTGCGCTGAATTCCCTCGGATTCGCCACGAAAGTGGGCGATTCCGGCGTACTCGGCTTGAGCGTCACGAGCATGAATTTTGGGGACATCCCCATCACGACCGAAGACTTGCCTGAGGGCGGGATTGGTTCGTTCTCCCCCTCGTTCAGCAACATCGGGGTGACCTACTCAAAAGAGTTCTCCAACTCCATCTACGGCGGCATTACACTTCGCATCATTGGCGAAAGCATCAGCAACGTGCGTGCGAGCGGCGTGTGCTTTGACGCTGGGATTCGTTACATCACAGGGGAAGATGACCGGTTGAAGTTTGGCATTGCCTTGCGCAACGTGGGTGCGCCCATGCGCTACGCAGGCGACGGCTTGACGGTCACCGCAACTCCCCAAGGCGCCGATGGATCTCTGACTATGTTCCAGCGTTCTGAGAAGTACGAATTGCCTTCGCTCGTCAACATTGGGGTCGCTGTAGACGTGGTTTCCAACGACAACACGGTGGTGACGGCCACGGGGCAATTTGTGTCCAACAGCTTCACCAAAGACCAAATCGGCGGTGGCGTGGAGGCAACCTTGGGCGACCGCTTGGTCCTTCGCGGTGGGTACATGTGGGAGCAGGGGTTGATCGACGGCGGACAAGACGTCGCGACAGCCTACACGGGTCCTGCTGCCGGGGTCGGGTTGAACCTGCCCGCCGGTGAAGGAGCCACCATGAAACTCGATTACAGCTACCGAACAACCAACCCGTTCAACGGAACCCATACGCTCGGGCTGAAAATTTCGTTGTAAGCGGAGACGCGCGAAAAATTTGCTATTTTGCATGAACGAGAGGGCCACGCGCCCTCTTGTTTGTGTTTCCTTTTACGGGAACGACGCGCCGAAGAGGCGCATACCTGAACTTTCTTTTGATCTGACATCATGTCCAACGTATCCTACTACACCGCCGAAGGCCTTCAGAAGCTGAAAGACGAGCTGCACCAAATGAAGACCGTCGAACGACCGAAGATCTCCCAGCAAATTGCCGAAGCGCGCGACAAGGGCGACCTCAGCGAGAACGCGGAATACGACGCCGCGAAAGAAGCGCAAGGCATGCTTGAGGCCAAGATCGCCAAGATGGAGAACCTGCTGGCGAACGCCCGAATCATTGACGATTCCGACATCGACAACAGCAAAGTGTTCATCTTGAGCAAGGTCCGAATCAAAAACCAAAAGAACGGCGCAGAAGTGACCTACACGCTTGTGGCAGAAAACGAAGCCAACCTGGCCGAGAAAAAGATCTCGGTGGACAGTCCCATCGGCAAAGGACTGCTTGGCAAGGCCGTAGGCGACGTTGCAGAAGTGACCGTGCCTGCAGGAGTGATTCCCTTCGAGATCCTTGAAATCTCGCGTTGATGGCCTCCATCTTCAGCCGGATTGTCGCCGGAGAAATTCCGTGTCACAAGGTGGCCGAGGACGACCGCTTCTTGGCGTTTTTGGACATCATGCCTCTGGCGAGCGGCCACACGTTGGTCATTCCGAAGTTGGAGGTGGACCGCATTTGGGACTTGGAACCGGGATTGCTTGGAGACCTGCACGTGTTCAGCCAACGCGTCGCACTTGCCATTGAATCGGCTGTGCCGTGCCAGCGCGTGGGTCAGGCCGTCATTGGGCTCGAGGTTCCGCATGCGCACGTTCACCTGATTCCCCTCAACAGCGTTGCGGACATCAATTTCGAACGGCCCAAGTTGAAGGTGACTCAAGAAGAACTGGCCAAAACCGCAGAGAAAATCCGCAACGCTTGGTCCTAAGCGTGTTCCTCGACGCTGAGACACAAGTGAAGCTCGGGGCTCAGGGGAAGTCCAGGAGCGCGGTCCAAACACTCAGCACCCCCGAGTCTTCGCGGGTCCAGATCGGACGGACGCGGCCGTCCACTGCCGAAATGTTGTTGTAATCCCCGAAGAACACTTTTCCTTCCGGGGTGAAAGGCAATTCCGAGACGGTTCGGTTGACCCACGTGTCGCCGCCGTCCGTACTCGAGGCCACCACCACGTGCGTGGACACGTCTTCGCGATTGGGGTTGTGACGGCGGTCGTAAAAAACGACGTGCACGTCGCCACGCACGGGATCGACGGTCATCCAGGTGAAGAATTGATCTCGGTCCGCGCCGTCGGTGTTGACGCGCTGGGTGGTCGACCACGTCTCTCCCGCGTCGTCGGACCACGTGATCCACACGTCGTTGTCGCCGTTTCGCGAATCGGTCCAGTTGACGTAGATGCGTCCGCGGTGCGGGCCCGGGCTTGTGTCGACGCAGGTCACGGGCATCCCATTCACGCGTCCAATTCCCGCGATTTCCTGATCCCAACCTCCGACGATGTCGGCGACGATGCGGTCCTGCCCCCAGGAGAGCCCCCCATCCAGGCTTTTGTCAACGTAAATCCAAGGTCCGAGCGCCCAAGCCACGAAAATCTCCCCGTTCACACCGACCGCCGGCACCGCCCCCTCGGTCGTGTCGTCGCCGTCGAGGCAATCTCCCGCCTTGTCGCTCACGCGGACCGGATCAGACCACTTCTTGCCTTTCGCGTTCGCGTGACTGCACAGAATCGTGGTGCTGTCCCCCGGCTCCTTGCTCCCGTAGGCGTCAAATTGGGTCCAACACGCGTGGATTTGGCTGCCGTCGGCATTGACCGCCGCCCATTCCTTGTCTTGATCCTTGGGCGGCGTATGCCCCATGCCTCCGCCCTTGGACCACGTCTCGCCCCCGTCTTTGGACCGTTGGCACACGATGCGGTCAAGCAGAGCTTCGCTTCGCCACCCCTGCCCTTCCGGGTCGCTTAAGTGAAGGTAGTAGAAGTCCCCGGTCGGGCTGGCCACCACACACGGGTCGCCAAACACCCCCAACGGCGACTTCAGCGTGCCCTTGGTCCACGTCTCCCCTCCGTCTTCGGAACGGTACACGTTGTCCAAAATGCTTCCCGCCACCACCACGTCCGTGTTGGTGGGGTCGATGGCGATGCTGGGCTCGCAGGGTTGGTATCCCTTGCCGTCCCAAACATCGAGACGCACATTGCCTGGCGACTGCCCCAAGGAAACCGTAGCGAGGCCCACAACCGCCCCAACGGACAGCATGCGGCGGAGGATCATCCGTACCATGCGCGGTAGAGTTGTGCGAATTCCTTCGCGAAGTAGGTCAAAATCACGTCCGCACCCGCCCGATGAATGCTCAACAACATTTCAGGCATGGCTTTGTCGTAGTCAATCCAACCCTTTTCCGCTGCCGCCTTCAACATCGCGTACTCGCCGCTCACGTTGTAGGCTGCGATGGGGCGGTCGCTGAATTCTTTGAGGGCCAAAATCACGTCCAAGTAGCACAACGCCGGCTTGACCATGAGCATGTCAGCGCCCTCGGCCATGTCCAGTTCCGCCTCGCGCAGCGCCTCGCGCCGGTTCGCGGGGTCCATTTGGTAGGTCTTTTTGTCCCCGTGCTTGGGAGCGCTCTCGAGCGCGTCCCGGAACGGGCCGTAGTACGCACTGGCGTACTTGGCCGTGTAGCTCAGGATGGCCGTGTCAGTGTGGCCCGCAGAGTCAAGCGCCTCTCGAATGACCGCCACGCGGCCGTCCATCATGTCGGACGGTCCGATGCTGTCGAAGCCGGCCTCTGCCTGGACGACCGCCATGTCGGCTAGGATGGGGAGCGTGAGGTCGTTGACGATTTGGCCTTCCTTCACGACACCGTCGTGGCCATCAGAACTGTAGGGGTCCATGGCCACGTCGCTCATCAACCACGCCTCCGGGAAGCGGTCCTTGATGCCGCGCGCGAGGCGCAGGTAGAAGTTGTCGCGGGACAGGCCGTAGGTCGCCGAGGCGTCCTTCAGCGCGTCGTCCACGGCGGGAAACAGCACGAAGGACGAGACCCCGAGGTTCATCGCTTCTTCCACTTCGCGCAGGGCGTGGTCCTCGGTCACCCGGTCGATGCCGGGCATGGACACGATGGGCTCTCGGCGCGACGCCCCATCCAGCACGAACAGCGGGTAGATCAGGTGACCTGGGGTCAAGTGCGTTTCGCGAACCAACCCGCGAACCGCAGCTGAACTCCGGTTGCGCCGCGGACGTTGAGGCAAGTCGTAAGCCATCTTCATGGAGTCAAAGAGTTCAACTCGTTGATCAACCCGTCCAATTCTGCACGTATGGCCTTTTGGAGGGCGAGGTGGTCGTCGTCCGAGAGCTCGTCGAGCGAAGTTTCGTGGTGATGGTGGTGTTCGCCGTCCGCGTGGTCGTGGTGGCAGGTGGCGCCTGGAAGAAGGACCTGGTTGGACATCCACGCTTCGTAACGCACTTCGAGGTCGTCAAGCTTGGCCAGCACACTCTTGTAGGTGTCTTCGCGGCCTTCGACCCCGCTCGGCGCTGACAATTGCGCTTCCAAGTCCTCGCGAATCAAGTCAAGACGCGTGTGGAATTGGCGGCCCACCTCGGAGGTTTCGTCGTTCAAAGCCCGCGCCGCCTTCATCGCTGCGCTGTCTTCGTGGTTGTGGCACCCCGTTCCAACCACGGCGACCAACAAGGCTGCAAAGAGCCACGACTTGTGCATGTACTTCATGGCTTGAAATTACAACGGATTGCACCACTCACGGGTCCCGACGGGGCACAGGGTCGGGACCGCTCGTCCCCCACGGGTGGCACCTTGAAATTCGGCGCAACGCCAAGCCCAAACCCCGCCATGCACCCCATTCTTCCAGCGCTTCGATGGCATATCGACTGCACGTGGGGTCGTGCCGGCAATTGCTCCCAAGCCAAGGACTCAGCAGAACCTGGTACGCCCGCACGAGAAAAATCAACACGCGCTTCACCACGGAATCCGCTCCAAAGCCATGACCAACGACAAGAACACAGCTCCCCCGCACACGAACACCTGCTGATCGCGTTCGGAAACCTTGACCGAACGAAGCAGGCTGGCCAACGCGAGCATCACTGCCAAAATCACGAGCTGACCGATTTCCACGCCAAGATTGAAACGGAACAGACCTCCAACAAAGCCAGCGGCCTCGTCACGTGAGATGCGGAAAAAAGAACTGAAGCCAAGGCCGTGAATCAGCCCAAAAACGGCGGCCATGAGGTAGGTCCACCGACGCTGCTTTGCCGTGCCGTCTCCGGACCGGAGATTCCAAAGTGCCGTGACGAGAATGGTGACGGGAATGAGGAACTCCACCCAGTCGCCCGGGACCCGAAACAGGTCGAGCGAGGCAACGGCCAGGGTCAGGCTGTGGCCGACGGTGAAGGCCGTGGCGAGGAGCGCTGCCTTGCCCGCGTGTCGCAAATCGCAGCGCGCGACGAGCGCCAACAAGTACAGCATGTGGTCGTACCCTTGCCAGTCGGTGATGTGCGAGATGCCGAGGGCGATGTCGTTCATTCTTC
>Ga0181559_10004014_pt1 | contig 14321 bp, 7 predicted proteins | sample 011ome_21_FD_133752 | JGI IMG/M metagenome (GOLD analysis project Ga0181559, IMG submission 133752) | Coastal salt marsh microbial communities from the Groves Creek Marsh, Skidaway Island, Georgia - 011508AT metaG (megahit assembly) | ecosystem: Environmental > Aquatic > Marine > Intertidal zone...
CGTCTCGCGTAGCGCGTGCGCGCCGTTCCGGTACCCAATCAACTCGCGCGTCCCGCCGGTGCCGTCCCCGGCGCGCACCGAGACGCCCTGCACCATCTGCCGCTGCGAGAGGACGTCCACCGGGACCCCCAGTATTTGCGAGCAGCTCGACGCCACCGCGCCCCCCGCGGCGTCCGCGAGGCCGTGCGCCATAGGCGGCAGGTCCAGCGCGACGCACGCGTCGCGTGCGCGCGCCTTGGTGATCTCCAACGTGGAGAGGTACACGGCGCGGATGGGCACGGTGCCGACGACGACGGTGCCGAACCCGCGGTACAGACCCGCGACGCCCTTGGTTTTAATCACGTCCTTGGCTATCGCGAAAACCCCGTTCGCTTTTACACCCGCGACGGTTCCGTCGCCCACCATCTGCCGCGTCTTGATCACGGTGAGCGGGTACAAACACGTCGTCACGCCGGAGAAGAGCGCGGCGCCGCCGAAAAAGAATTTGGTTTTATCCAGGTTGTCGAAGTCCACGTCGCCGGGCGGGCGCGGATGCGAGCCCCCGCCTCGCGCGCCGCCGCTCGTCGAGGGCGCCTCCACCGCGGACGCGGCGAACGCGAATCGGCTCGGCGCGTTGAGCGGCCTTCGCGGCCACGCGACGCGCGGGGGCCACGACGCCGGCGGCGCGTCTCCGGACGACGCCGCGAAGCGCGCAGAGGGCGTTCCCGACGTCGACATCGAACGACGCGGCGTGCCTTTCCGCGCGGGGCGGTTCCGTTCCAAACGCGAGGGTTCGACCGCACGCCGCGCGCGCCTCCGCGGTCTCCGCGCGCGCCCCGCCGGCTCGTGTACGAAACGCTGTCACCGACTACCGCGAGCGCATGTTCAGACCTCGCGCCGGGGGTTGTGCGTTGCGCAGACGCGTCACGCGGTTCGCTCGTGGCTCAGGTTTCAGCTGCAGGATGACGCGATCGACGCGCGGAGTCTGATCGCGGGACACAGATGGAGGTCCTTTCGGGCATTCGGGGTTTCGGCACCGAAGCGACGAACCCGGGACGAGGAAAACGGCCCCAATCAGTCAACGCGGTGGGCACACTCGAATCTCGCTTCACTACGAGGTGGCGCGTGTGTCGTCCGCGGCGTCGCTCAGCGAGCGAACGCGGGACGTCTGCGCGGGAAACGGTTTTCGCGACCAGGGTCGCGAAGCGCGTCCCGTCTCGCGGCCGAGGCGGACGACCGGCGCGATGCGCCTCGAGGTGAAGCGCTGCGGAAACGTCCACTCGGAACTCGTCGCCGCGGTGGGATGGAACGCGGAGAACGAGCTGTACTCGTGCGGCGACGACAAGCAGATCGCGCGATGGAACGCCAACGGAGACGCGGGAGGGAAGGTACGCCGACACGCGGCGTCTGGTCTCGCGCGAGCGCGCGTCGTTCAGCCCCTCGACCCCCGCATCCGCCCGCCCCCGATCTGACGCGCGGTCGTCGGCGTTTCCCGAAACTCGGCGCCTCCAACGGTCGCGGACGACGTCCGTCGGTCCGTCACCCCGCGGGCTCGAAGCGCGCGCGCGCTCGCCGCGCGACGCGCGTCGCCGACGCGCCATCCCCGCCCGCCCGCGCCGACCCGACGCGCGCTGACTCCTCTCCTCCCTCCCCTTCCCCAACCCCGCGCGCGCGTCCGTCCGTCCTGCGCTTCTCCCGCAGGTGTGCGACCTGGACGCGTTCGTCACGGCGATGCACTTCTCCCCCGCGCCCGCCGACGGGCCGGCGGGCGCGGCGGCGGCGTGCGCGTTCGCGGCGGCGTGCTCCGACGGCACCCTGCGCTTCTTCCTGCGCAACGGCCGCGTCGAGCGGACCGTCGAGGCGCACGCGGGCGCGGTGACGAGCGTCCGCTGGACGAAGGATGGCGCGTGCGCGCTCACCGCCGGCGAGGACGGCGCGGTGAAGTCGTGGTCGCCGAGCGGGCGACTGCGCGGCGTCGTCGCCGCCGGCGAAACCGCAGTGTACGCCGCGGCGTGGTCGCCGGAGGCACACGCGAGCGGCGGCGAGGCTGGCTGTGTGGTGGTCGCGCGGGGCAAGAACCTGCGCATGCACGCGTCGAACGCCTTCGCGCGTGAGGGCGACGCCCGCGCGGGGGGGGGACCCGCCGAGACCCAAAAGCTAACGGAACGCCCCGGCGAAGGCGACGCGGGCCGACTCCCGGCGTGGCGCGCGCACGACGGCGTCGTGCTCGCGGTGGACTGGTGCGCGGTCTCCGGCCGGCTCGTCTCCGGGGGCGAGGACCGCAAGTACAAGGTGTGGGACGCGCACGGGCGCGCGCTGTTTTCGTGCGCCGAGCGGGACCACGCCATCACCAGCGTCGCCTGGTCGCCCTCGGGCGAGCACTTCGCCGCCGGCGCCTACGACGCCGTCTGGCTGTGCGACGGCGCGGGGTGGTCGCGCGCGACCACCTCCAACACCGCGCTTGGCTCGACGCTGGGCTTGTCGTGGTCGGGCGACGGGCGAACCGTCGCCGGCGCGTGCGCGAAGGCGCCCGGCGTGTTCGTGGGGACGGTGGTTGACGTCGAGCGCGCGTGCGACGAGTGCGTCGCGCGCCTCGCGAAACCGCGCGCGATTACGATTCGCGACGCGAAAGCGAAGAGCGCGTCGCGCGACGCGACGATCGAGACGCGCGACCGCGTCGGGGCGTTCTCGTTCGAGCACGGGCACTTGTTGCTCGGTATGGGGACGAAAGTGCTGGTGTACGAGCGCGGGAAGTGGGGCGCCCCGAAAGCCTCCGCGGAGCTCGGCGGCGTCGCGACGTTCCTCGCGCAGAGCCGCGACGGGTTCGCCGCCGCCGCCGCCGGCGTCTCCGGATTCGTCGCGCGGTGCTTCTCGTACGACGGGCGGAAGACGTGCGACGTTCCGTTCGCCGCCGCGCGCACGAGCGCCTCGCTGCTGAGCCCGACGCACGGGACGTTCTCGCTGGCGCCCGAGTGCGCGTGCCTGGTGCGCCGCGCGGACGCGACGCGCGTCGTCTTCCTGGACCTCGACAAAGCAGGCGCGGCGTTTGCGACGCTGCGCCACGCGATGCCCGTGGCGGCGGCGCGGCTGAGCCGCGACGGCGCGTTCGAGCACCGCGCGGTTGCGTTTTTGGACGAAAACAGGGACCTGTTCGTGGCGCGCGTCGCCGCCGTGAAAGGCACGGCGTTTCGAGACGAGGAGAAGGACGACGGAAAGACCGGAAAGACGGGTCTTACCGAAAAAAAAATGCAAAACGGAGCGGTGAAAATCGCCGGCGGCGTCGACGCGTTCGCTTGGAGCGCCTCCGGCGACGGGCTCGTCGCCGCGTCGCGCGGCGGAGAGGTCACCGCGTGGCACTGCGCGTCCGCTTTTTTCGTGGACCCCGACTTGGTGCCGTACACGCGCTCGGTCACGGAGACACCCGCGCGCGGGCAGGGTGTCGTGGTCGAGCGCTTCGACGGCAACCGCGCGACGATCCGCGGCGGCGACGGCGCCGTCGCGACGACGTCCGTTTCGGCTTCGACGTCGGCTTTTTTCCCGGCGCTTCACGCGCACTGCGCGGAAAAACAATGGGACCGCGCTATTCGGCTGTGCCGCTTCGTGCGCGACGACGCGCTGTGGGCGACGCTGGCGACGCGCGCCATGGCAGTGGATGAGCTGGAGAGCGCATCCATCGCCTACGCCGCGCTCGAGGCGATCGAGAAGGTGCAGTTCGTAGAGAAGGCGCGCGCTATGCCCTCCGTCGCGAGGCGGAGCGCCGAACTCCGCGCGTTCCGCCGAGAGCACGAAGAGGCGGAGCGCATCCTGCTCGGCGCGGGGCTGGTGTTCCGCGCGGTGGAACTGAACCTGCGCCTGCTCGACTGGGACCGCGCGCTCGCGCTCGCGCTCGAGCACAGGACGCACATAGACACCGTGCTGCACGTCCGCGCCGCGCACCTGCGGCGCGGCGGCCGCCGCGAGGACAAGCCCGCCTTCGCCGCCGCCGCGCGCGAGGTGGAGGTTTCCGAGGAGCAGGTTCGGGCGAAGATTGCGCGGGAGCGCGAGCGCGAGAAAGCGCTTCCGGCGCGAGAAGAGACCGCGCGCGCCGGCGCGAAGGACCGAAACCGCGCGGCGCCCAAGGCGAAGCCGAGCGCCGCGAAGGCGCCTACGGGGGCGCGGACGGGGTCGACGCGGCGGTGAGCGCGTCCGAATGAAAACGCGCGAGGAATACATCACCGAAAACGCGAACACCGAGTAGACGCATCACAACATTCCGGCGGTTTCTCGTTTCCCTTCGTCCTCCACCGGCCACGGGCGTATGACCCATTCCCTGGCCGGGTCGATGGACCCGTCCGCGTCCCGGTCGAACACCCGGAACAGCAGGTCCAGCGCGGCGTCGTCGAGGCCCGCCACGCGCTTCGCCAGGCGTCCGGCGGCGCCGGCGGCGCCTCGGTCGTCACCCGCGCTCGCGGAGAGCGCGCGCAGCAGTGACGCCTTGTCCTTCTTGAGCTCCGTCAGAGCCGCCCCGCGCATCGCGTCGTCCAGCTCGTCCATGCTCTGCAGCACGAAGCGCAGCGCTCGCAAGTCGTCCACGCGCGCGCCCGCGAGGCCCTTCCGTGCGCTCGAGCTGTGGCGCATGAAGGACCAAAAGGTCGCCGCCGAGGCGGCGCCCAGGGCGGCGGCGACGGACCAAAACAGCGCCGGGGACGCCTCCTCGAACCCGTTCGGCACGTTCATGCCCGCCAGCGACGCGGGCACCGCCGCCACGGTGAGCGCCAGCGTCGCGACGGTGGCTTGCAGATTCAGACGCACCGTGCGGTTGCGCATGCCGTCCAGATACAGCTCCCACACCTCCCGGGTCGCCTCGACCTGCCGCGACATCTCGCTCAGCTGCCCACCCGCGGCGCGCACGCGCCACAGGTGCGTCTGCAGCAAAGAAGTCACCGCGGCTCGGCGCGCGACGCGCGCGGGGTCGGCGTCGGCGTCGGCGTCGGCGTCGGCGGCGTCGGCGGCGTCGGCGGCGTCGGCGGCGTCGGCGCCGGGCAGGAGCCCGTCGATTCGCGCGTCGCTGCGCATCGCGTCCGAGATGGCGTGGTGCGCCTCCCTGATGTCGCTCTCGAGCTCGGTCATGGCGCGCCGCAGCGGGAGCAGACGCTGGAACCCGGCCTCGCCCGTGCCCGGTCCCCAGCCCGGCGTCTTGAGCTCCTCGGTGATTGTCTCGAGGCAGTAGTCGGTGAGGAGACTGATGCGCCGCATCTTCTGGTGGTAGTACCCGGTGGCTTCCTCCAGCACAGCCTCCAGCGCTCGTAACGGGAAGTCGCGCGCGGCCTCCCCGCCGTCGCCGCCGCCGGCCGCCGCGAGCGCGACGCCGGGAGGCGACGCTATGCCCGCGTGCGAGCGGCTGTCGAGGTCGGCGGAGACGGACGCGGCGACGGCGCGGACAAACGCCTCGGCGTCGCTTTTTTTTAAGCGATCGTCGCCGTTCGTCTCGGCGTCGGCCCCCGCGGACGCCGCGATCGCCCCCGCGGCCGCCTTGGAGGACGACCTGTGCGCGTCCATGAGCAACGCGCACGACTCGCCGATCACCGCGGTGAAGGGCTGGAACCTGACCAGCAACAGGCCGGGTCGTGTGGACATCGTCGCCGGCGTGTCTCCGAACGACCCGGTCCTCTCGAGCAGCGGCCGGTCGCGCACGTGCAGATGTTTTAGAAGCTCGCCCGAACCCACCCGAACCCCCACCCGCCGCACGCCCCCGCGGTCATCCACCTTGATCGCCTGGAGCTCAGGCGTCGCGACAGCCGCCGACGGCGCCCTCGTGCCGGCCGCGGCCGCGCCGCTCAACAAGCGGCGGAACACGGAGCGCGACGCCATCTGATGAACGAGAAACGTTGTGTTGTCAAAACGATCGCTTGCTTGTTAACTTTTGGTACATCCCTGATAGCGCGTTCCTCACTCCGCGCCGCGCCATGGCGTCGCACCCGGCGTCCGCGTCGGCGCCTCGGCGGACGGCGCCGGCGCCCGTCGGGCGCTCGGGCGATCGAGGACGTCGATCCGCTCCAGCCCCGCGGCGCGCACCGGACCCACCGCGGGCGCGCCCGGCCGGCCACGACCACGTGCCCGGTCACCGCCTGTTCGGGGACGCCATCCCCGAGCCGAGTTTTCGCGAGCGGGGCTCGCGGGGCTCGCGGGGACGGCGCCGGCTCGTGCGCGTCCGCTCGGGATCGAACGAGCGGGAACCCGAACCGGAGACCACGAGGGAGACGCGCTCGCGTCTCCCCCCCGTGGGCCTCGACGCGCCCCCCCGGTGGGACCTGGTGCACGCGCGCGCGGTGTCCGCCGCGGCGGAGATCTTGATGCACCGCCGCGACGCGCAGAAGGTGCTGCGCAAGGCGCTGCGGCCCGAGTGGCCCGGGTTCGACGAGGCACCCGGGTGGGCGGGCGACGCGCGCGGCGGCGGCGTCAATAACGCCGAGAGGGCCGCCATCGCGGAGGCTGTGCTCGGTCTGGAGGTGAAGCGCCTGACCCTCGCGTGGCTCGTCGTCGAGCGCGCGCGCTCGGCGTACGCCGAGTCGCTCGGCGCCGCCGGCGGGATCGACGCCTTCGGCGTCGACGCTCTCGAGGAAGCGCTGCGCGGCGAGCGACTCGACGCAGTGGGTGACTCAGAACACGACGCCACCCCTCCGTTCGCGCCACGTGTCTTGCCGCGCGCGCGGTACGTCGCCGCGGCGGGCGCCATGCTCGACCTGCACTGGATGCGCGAGCGCGTGGTGAGCAACGAGTTCCGGCGCGACCGCCTCGCCGTGCTCCGCGGCGGCGCCACGATCGCGGGCGACGCGTGGCCCGCCGAGCCGGCCGCGAGGATCGCCGCGAAACACTCCGTGCCTCGTTGGTTCGCGGAGCGGCTGATCGAGGAGCGCGGCGAGGCGAACGCGGCGGCGCTCGCGTCCGCGCTCTCGGAGAAGGCGCCTCTGACGGTGCGCCGCAACGCGCTCAAGTGCGACTCCAGCGAAAAACTGGCGCGGGCGTTGGCGGCGGAGGACGTCGCCGCGCGCGTCTCGGCCGGGAAAGAAACGCGGAGGGGCGCGCCCGGCGCGCTTGCGTTCGAAGGCGGGCGTCCACGAGCGGGGATCTTCGGGCTTGAGACCTACCGCCTCGGGTGGTTCGAGGTCCAGGACGCGGGGTCGCAGTGCATCGTCTCGGCGGTGACGCAAGGCGTCGAGGAGACAATCGCCGCGAAAAAAAAAATCCACGCCGAGGGTCTCGAGGGTCTCGAGGGTCTCGAGGGTCTCGAGAGCGAGATGCCGCTCAAGGTCCTGGACGCGTGCTGCGGCAACGGCGGCAAGACGCTCGCGCTCGCGTCGCAACTGCACGCGCTGGGACTGGAGATGGGCGCGGGGTACCGGATCGACTGCTTCGACGTCGACGCGCGCCGGCTGCGTCACCTGGCCGCCGCGACGCGGCGCGCCGGCTGCGAAGACTCGACGCGCGTCGTCACCAAGCTCGACCTGCGCGCGGTTGCCGCGGCGCACGTCGAGACGAACAAATACGACGCCGTACTGGTGGACGCGCCGTGCTCGAGCGCGGGCGCGCTGCGTCGGTTCCCGTCGCTGCGTTGGGAGATGGACGAGCGGAAGACACGGAGCGACACGGACGCGGCGACGGATTCGAAGCGCGACGGATTCGAATACGGATTCGGATTCCGCGAGCCGAACGCGGAATCCGTAAACGCGTCTTCGCGACCCGGCGCCGGCGGAGAACCGTCGAAGCTTCGACGGTTTTTCGACGACTCCGAAACCACCTTCGTGATCGACGGTGACGTCTCTTCTGACGTCTCTTCCGACCGAACGTCCGTGCGTTCGTTCCCGGCGACGCAGCGTGAACTCCTGCGGGACGCCGCGGCGCTCGTCCGCGTCGGGGGCGCGCTCGTGTACGCCACGTGCTCCGTGCTCCGCGCGGAGAACGAGGACGTCGCGGCGTGGTTCGGCGACGCGTTCGCCGCGACGTTCGAGCCCTTGCCGTTCCCGACAGGGTGGCCCGGGTTTTCGACCGAGAACGACAGCACACTCGCGGTGACGCCGTCGGAATCGCCGACGCACGTCGTCGGTCTGACCCCTGACCGACACGGCACGGACGGGTTCTTCGTCGCGCGGTGGCGGAGGAAAACGTGAAAAAGGGAACGCGGTGGTGGATAACTCTAAGTATTCTTATTATTCCTTCTCCGCGCGCGCGCCCCAGTGCTGGTCCCCCCCAAACGCCGAAGGCATCGGGTTCTGGCCGTCGCGCCCGCCTCCGTCCCAGCGCGCGCCTCCCCAGACGTCCCTCTCCTCGCGCTCGTCGCGCGCGTCGGGGTGCCACGTGTCGCACATGTCGGGGTCGACGTCCAGCAGGTCCCACACCGCGTCGTGCTGCGGGATGCCGTACTTGGGCACCGCGATGTTCAGCAGCGCGTGCAGCATCGGCTTATCGTCGATCTTGACCCGCGGCGAGCGGTTCACCTCCACGATGCGAACCGCGTCCGGGTCCGGCGAGAAAACGCCGCCTTCGTCGCCTTCGCGACGTACGACGCGCGCCTCCGTTTCCCGCACGATCAGGTCAACCCCGAACAGCTCGAAACACGCCTTGGCGACGGGCGGCTTCATCTTGGGCTGCGCCGCGCGGAGCATAGCGGTGATCTTCTCGCGCATGATCGGCTCGTACGCGGGCGCCTCCGGCCAATCGTCGAACGCGCACACGCGGTCCTTCGTGACGTGTCCGAGCGGATCCAAGACGCCGCGCGCGAGCGGGCCGTCCGCGGCGACGAGGTAGCCCCCGCAGAACATGTACCACCGCAACGCGCGCGCGTTGGGCGCGGAGACGCACGCGATGTACATGCGCCAACCCAGCTTGTGCCCCCGCGCGTCCACGCGCGGCGACGCCACCGACGGCTGCACGACGTACGTCTTCCCGGGCTCGGCAACCGCCAGGCACCGCTCGGGCGAAGGCGCGACGCGCACACCGACGCCGAAGTTGGTCTTCGCCTCCTTCACGAACCACACGTCGTGCCAAAAGTCGTTCGACGCCGCGATGGCGCGCGCGGCCGCCTCGGTCGGCCCTTCGTTCGCGGGGACCCACTCGCGGTCGCGCACGAACCACGTCGGGATGTGCAGGTGGCTCAGGTCCGCCGCCGCCAGCAGACGCGCCAGCCGGCTCTTGTCCTCGAGCCAGTCCGACCCGGGGCACCCGCCGACGGCGAGCGAGAAGGCGGGCTGGTCGGTGAAGTCGACGAGCACTTTGCCCACGGGGCAGAACAGCGGCGTGGCGTCCTTCGGGTTCAGAAACCAGGTCGCCGCGGGGTAGGGGTGCCAGTTCGGGCGCTCGCTCAGGCACCACGCGTACCACTTGCCGAGGCCGCCGACGTGGCAGTCGGCGTAGAAGAAGAGCCTTCGGTCGGGGTCGCCGGCCAGACCGCCGACGCGCCGGGACGCCTCGCAGACGCCGATGTACAGCTGCAGACGCTCCACCTCGAGCTGCACCTCGCGCGTGCGCCGCGCGGACTGGACGGACATCGAGTCATGCGAAAACTCGAGCGCGGCGATCTTCAGTGCCTCGCGCGCGCGCGCGGCTTCCAGCTCTGCCAAAAGCTTCCTGCGTCGTAACTTGGCCAGAGCCATCTCGCGCGCGCGAGGCGCGCCAGTCTCCTTTCGAGTTTCGGCATTTTTGGCGTCTTCGTTCGCCTCGCCATCACCGAGGCGAGCCGTGTCACGCGTGCCGTCGCCCCGGTAGGTCCCGCTCCCTCGCCTCGCCTCGGACTCTGTGTCGTTCCTGATCGCCTCGAGCCGCCGCCTTCGCTCCTCCGCCTCCGCCTCCTCGTCGGCGATCCACCGGGAAACCACCTCGACGTCGCGCTCGAGGTCGGCGATGGTGGCGAGGTCCTCCGCGCCGTCGTCCTCGCCGCGCAGCGTGATGACGGACGGGGTGTCCTCCGGGTCGTCCTCCGGGTTCAGGCTCAGATCGCGCAACATCTCCACGGGGACGAGGTCGAGGGACGAGGCAAGCGCGCCGAAACGTTCCGAAGCTTTCCCGGACATGCGAGTTGGATCGCCGTCCTCCGCGTCGCTCTGCGACCGGTCTTCACCCCGGTCCGACGCGGCGTCGCGTGGGTCCGTCGTATTCACGGTCATGCCGTGACACCCCGCGGGGAACCGAAAGGCGCCCCGCGCGTGCTTGGCCCGCAGTGGCGCGACCCGATCGAACGTCGCTCCAATAATTGCTGCTGCTGATCGTGCTGACCTGGAAGGTCGTGGAAACTGCTGACCCGTTTTCGTGAACGACATTTGAGACGATCGTCTCGTTTTCTTCAGTCGGCACCAGCAACGACTCCATCACATTCGGCCGCGCGGCGCGCTGGGCCGTGCGGTACTGCTCCGGTCTCCGCTCGGCGCGGGCGCGCCGGTGCTCATGGCACCGCCCGCGCCTGCCCCCTTGTTGTGGCGCTCGGATTTCGACAAGTTCGTGGTCACCGCGAACTTCCAGCGCCGCGGGTGGCAGCGCTGGCACGCGAACCACGACTTGGACTGGAACGTGTACTGGGCGAACGTGCACACGACGAGGGAGATCTTCGCGCCGGAGAACGGCATACGGCTCGGCGAGCACCAGCGCGTGAACCACTTCCCCAACCACTACGAGCTCACCCGGAAGGACTTACTGGTGAAGAACGTGAAGAGGTACAGGAAAGACCTGGAGCGAGAGGCGATACGCGCGGGGGAGGATCCCTCGGTGGCGTCCCGAAACGCATCGAGCGCTGTCGATTTCTTGCCGGCGACGTTCGCGCTTCCCGGCGAGTACGCGCTCTTCGCCGAGGCGTTCAGGAAAGAAACCGAAACCGAGGCTTCACGAGGCTCCGCGAAAGAGAACGTCACTCACGTGTCTGTTCGGTCGTCGTCTCGTTCGCGCGTCACGAAAAGCGTCGTCACGAAAAGCGCGTCGAAAAGCGCGGATCGTTTCTCGAGCTCGCCGCGGCGAAGGAAGCACCCGACGTGGATCATGAAGCCCACCGGCAAGGCGCAGGGCAAGGGCATTTTCCTGATCAACTCGCTGCAACAGACGAAGCGTTGGGCGAACGCGTCGTACGTGGGGGGTCCACACGACGGCGTGAGTACGAAGGGGGAAGAGGCGTACGTCGTCTCGCGGTACGTGGACGACCCGTTACTCGTCGGCGGCTATAAGTTCGACCTGCGTTTGTACGTGGTGGTCACGCGGTTCCGCCCGCTTCGCGCGTTCGTCAGCCGGCTGGGCTTCGCGCGCTTCTGCGCCGCCAAGTACGTCTCGCCGCGAAGCGAGAGCGGCGACCTGGGCGACCACTACGCGCACCTCACGAACGTGGCGGTGCAGAAGAAGAACGCGCAGTACAACGCCGCGCACGGCGGCAAGTGGAGCCTCGAAAACCTGCGACTGTTCCTGGAGAGCGCGCGCGGCGCCGAGGCGACGGCGAGGCTGTGGCGCGAGCTAGACGCCGTGATTCTCAAGTCGCTCCGCGCCGTGCAGAACGTCATGCACAACGACGCGCATTGCTTCGAGCTCTACGGGTACGACATGCTGATCGACGCGTCGCTCAAGCCGTGGCTCATCGAGGTGAACGCGTCGCCGTCGCTGTCCGCCACGACAGAGGACGACCGCGACGCGAAGCTCGCCGTGATCAGAGACGCGCTCGCCGCGGCGGTGCCGGAGAGCTTTGGCGAAAGCGCGCCGGGGGCGGAGCGTCCGGGTCCGGAAAACGAAAGCGCCGCGACTACCAGCGTGGGGTCGCTGGATCTGCTTGTGGACGACGCCGCGGACGCGGCCGCGCGCGAGCGCGCGAGAGAGAGGAGGGACCGCGGCGCCAGCCGCTGGGCGCGCGAGCGGAACAGGTAAAAACGCCTCCTACGGAATCCGCCGAAGGTTTTTTAGAGCGAGCGAGCGCGGTGTACGCGGCGCGTTTCTTTCGCGTCTCTTGCGCTTCTCCGCGTAGCTCTGTGCTCTGTGGAGCTCGTCGCTCGCTCGTGTAGATACACTCGTGTATGTACACTCACTTTCGCTCGTGATCATCATAACATTCATTCGTCATCTGTGACCCTAAGCCTGTCCCTGTACACCTCGATCCCGAGCGACCCGACGACGCCGGCGACGGCGACGTGCGGTTTCCGGACGCGCACGGCGACGTCTTTCGCGTCGGGAAAGGCGCGAAGCAACGCATCCGCGACGCCGGCGCCGACGCGCTCGATCAAGTCCTTGGCGTTTTCCTTCCCCTCCACCTCTCTCCGGATGAGCTCGTACGCCGCGGCGTAGTCCACGGTGTCCGCGATGTCGTCGGACGCACCCGACCGCAGGTGGCACACGGACATCGTCACGTCCACCACGAACTTCTGACCGAGCGCCTTCTCCTCGGGCAAAACCCCGTGGTACCCGTGGAAAACGAGCGACTCCAGGTGGATCTTGTCGCGGGACGCGCCGCGAGAGGGGCGTTCGGACGCGAAACGACGGCTGTGGCCGCGAACCGAGGCGCGCGAGCGCGTCGAGCGCTCGCCGACGAGCGCGCTGGACGACGCGGCGCCGCGCGCGCGCGCCGACGCCGGGAGACGAGACTCGACCGAATCCGTGCCCCGAAAATGTGCCGACCCGAGAACGCACCAGGGCACGTGCTGCGGCGAAGACACCGCGGTCGCGCCGCACGCGCGGCGGGCCACTTCGCGAAGCGCGCGTGCGGCATCGCGTGCGAGCATAGCACTGATGGTTCGTGCGGCTCGCTGCGTCGTAGTGAGCGCTCGAGGCCCCGTCGAGGGTTTCGTGTGTTTTTACGTAGCATTCGACGACGAAGAGGCGAGTTTCGAACATCGGCTGCTCTCGTCATCTCCACGAAATGACAACGAGCTCCGCCGTCTCATCACTCGCGCACGCGCCGGCCGATGTCCTCGGACGAGGCGAACGACGCGGCGTTCCGCGAGCGCTTGCTGTCGGACCCGCGCTTGTCGCCCGTCTTGTCCGACCCCGCGCGGTTCCGCGCGCAGGTGCTGCTCACCGAGGTGGTCGAGACATCCGGCGCGGGGACCGAGGCGTGCCCGTCACGCGGGCACACCCGTCTGCGCAGGCACGCGTTCCGCGCGGACGCGGAGTACTTCTACCCCGCGTCGACGGTCAAGCTCTTCGGCGCGATCGCGGCGTGCGTCGCGCTTCGCGAGCTCGCGCAAACGCACCCGGGGCTGGACAAGGACACGCCTCTGGCGTTCGGCGCGTGCCCGCGCGAAGATGCGTCGAAAGACGAAACCGAAACCGAAACCGAAAACGAAGTCACGACCCTGCGCGCCGAGCTCGCGAAGCTGTTTTTGACGTCGGACAACCGCGCGTTCAACCGGTGCTTCGACCTGTGCGGCCCTTCCGGCATACGCCGGTGGACCGCGAGGCACATGCCGGGAGAGGACGTGCGGATCACGCACCGCCTGTTCGACGACGCCGGCGACGCCGGCGAGGCCGACGCCGCGTCGGCGTTGCCGGAGGTGTGGGCGAAGCCGAAGCCGCGCGGCGGCGGCGGCGGCTGGGTTCGAATTCTGGAGAAACGAACGGACGCGTGTCGTTTCGAGGACGATGCCCCCGAAAACGACACACACTCGACCTACCGCGTGGGCTCGTTTCTGTACCGCGCGCTCGAGAACGACGTCGTTTCCGGTGGGCTGGATTGCGAAAAACGAAATAGGTGCTCGCTGCGCGCGCTGCAGCGCGCCGCGTTAATCCTCGCGCGGCCCGATCTCGTCGGTTTTTTTGAGCGCGAAACGCTAAAAGAAAACCACGAAACGCCGCGTATCCATGGAAGCCACCAACACAAATTTGGATGCCAAGCGACATCCCTACACCCCGAGGACCGCGCGTTTCTGTTGCGATGCGCCGCGGCGGCGCCGCGCGACGCCGCCGCGCTCGGCGTGACTGACGCCGCCTATCTGCGGCGCGCGCGCTCTGTGCCTGACGCGTACCCGAAATTCTTCCTCCCCGGGATACGCCGCGCGCTGCTCGCGCGCGCGGGTCCTCCGGCGGGTCCTCAGGCGCCCGGTCGCTACGCCCCGACCGTCACGAACAAGCTCGGGCGCGCGTACGGATTCAGCGTGGACAACGCGCACGTCCGGGTCGATACCGCGGTCGACCCCGACGCCGCTCGGGGTGACGAAGCGTGTGGGAGAACATCTACTAGACTGTGTTTTCGCGAGTTTTTCCTCGCCGTCGCCGTCGAGACAAACGCCAACGGCGTCGTGAACGACGACGCGTACGAGTACGAAGAAACGGCGGACCCGTTCATGGAGGCGGTCGCGGAGGTGGCGGCGAAGTTCGTGTGGGACCCCGAACGCGCCGAGCGGGGGGAG
>Ga0181559_10004018_pt1 | contig 14317 bp, 6 predicted proteins | sample 011ome_21_FD_133752 | JGI IMG/M metagenome (GOLD analysis project Ga0181559, IMG submission 133752) | Coastal salt marsh microbial communities from the Groves Creek Marsh, Skidaway Island, Georgia - 011508AT metaG (megahit assembly) | ecosystem: Environmental > Aquatic > Marine > Intertidal zone...
ACGACGACGACGACGACGACGACGACGACGACGACGGGAGGTGCGGGGTCGAGCGGACGGGAACGACGTCGACGGCGGCGACGCGATGGGAGCTCGAGCTCGAGCGACGACGACGGCTCCGACGACGACGGCTCTCGAAGCGGTCGGCGGCGGCACAAGAAGTACAGAAAGTCCTCGGATAGGAGAAAACACAAGAAACACAAAAAGTCGTCGCGCCGTTCGCGGTCGAGGAGCGCGTCTCGAGGCGATGAGGGGAAGAAACCAGAGAGGCGAGCGTTTGGCGACGACGAAGCCGAACGTCGGCGAGAACTCGCCGAGGCGCGTGAGAAGGAAGCCGCGGCGAAACAACACGCTATCTTGGCGCGTATGCGCGCGCAGGGTGGCGGCGCGGCGCGAGATGGTATGCGCGAGCAAGAGCTCTTGCGTTCCCAGCTCCAAATCGCACACAGGCAAGGCGACGTTCACGAAGTCGAACGGCTTAAAAATTTGCTCGCCAAGGACGACGCGCTCGATCGCGCGGCGAAAGATAACTATGGATTTAGGGCGAACGCTTAAACTTGCGCCAACTGCGCGCGATGATGTATGTATAGAGATTCTAGGTTTGCTATCGATTGCTACTTTTACTACCGAGCCAACGGCATCGACATCGACATCGAGCGCCGACGTCCGTTCCTCAAACGTCACGTCGCTCGCATCTTCCCGCGCGTGCCTGCACCGCTGAATTGCGTCGCGCGCACGACACCCACGAGCGCCCCACACGCGAATCCCGCGCTCATCCCACGCACGCACGACACCGGCCACGCTTGCCACGCGCGGTTCCAATCCAACGGCGCCGGCACGGCGCCCACCCACGCGCCCGCCACGCCTCCAATCACGCTCGAGCGCGCCATAACCTCTCGCACACCGCGCGCATCACCCCTCACGAACACGCGCTCGATGCTCGCGCGGTCGCATCCGATATCCATAGCCACGGTGAGCCCGACGACAGCCGACGCGTACGCGCCAAACGCCGCCGAGCGCGCCCACGTCGTCGAATCATCGCCGCGCAGCACGCTCCCCGCGAACGCGAACGCCACCAACACGCACACCACGACGCCTGCGCACCACGGCGCGATCACGCGCGCGACGACTCCGCGCATCGCGCGCGCACACGACGCCCGACGACGCCCGACGTCGCGCGCGCCGCTGGACAACGCAACCTCCAATACGCGCGACGCGACGACGCACGCCGCACTGGCGCCGCCCACGCGCGCGAGCGACGCGACATCGCGTGCGCCGCACGCCGTGGCGCTCACCGACAACGCGCGCGCGATCGCCAGCGCCGCGTCGACGCGCATGCGCGCGCGCGAATGGCGTCAACTGTCACGTCACGTCGCATTCAAAAATCCTCACTTCCCAACGCGCGGTCGTCGTCGTCGACGCCGCGCTCGGGATGAAGTTCGATCTCGACGCGCAGCGTCGGGTGATTCTCGAGCACATCGCGCGCGCGGACGCCGCGGCGGCGCGCGCGCGCGGGCGTGAGGATAAGATTTTTCCGAAACCGCGCGTTCGAGATGACGAGGCTGCGCGTGCGCGCGAGAATCCGGACGTGGTGAACGTCGAGGACGACGACGCGGAAGTTGGGGTGGAGTACGAGCGGTATCAACCGCGGTACGGCGCGATTGAGGGCGGCGAGCACCCCGATGCGGTGGTGGAGACGGGAACGTTGGCCAAGGTGTCGCCGCCCGAGCCGACGTACGCGCACGCGTTGGGCGACTTGGTACGAAACGGGGCGTTAAGTGCGCTACAGCTCGAGAGCGTGACGTATGCGTGCATGAGACACGAGCAGCGGTTGAAGGATGGGTCTCGCGCGGGTTTTTTCTTGGGAGATGGTGCGGGCGTGGGGAAAGGGCGACAGATCGCGGGGTTGGTGTACGAACATAGACGTAGAGGCGGACGACGCGTGTTGTGGGTGAGCACGAGCGCGGATTTGAAATTCGATGCGGAGCGGGATTTGAATGATATGAATGCGGCGCCGGCGATGGCGGTGATTCCCGAAGGCACCGCTGGGTTACCACAAGGGTCGTTGGAGCGCGTTTTAGACGTCGGCGTGGTGTTTTGTACGTATTCGCTCCTGACGCAGCGTTTGCCCAAGACTCCAAAGAATGCGTCGACTGAGGAGAATTTGCGCGCGATGCTCGTGCCTGGGTCGCGTTTATTGCAACTCGCGGATTGGTTGAAGGGTGACGAGCACGGACCGTTGATTGTTTTTGATGAATGTCACAAGGCGAAGAATTTGATGAACTCGACTGGCACGCCGACCAAGACGGCGTTGGCCGTCGTGGCGTTGCAACTCGTCATTCCCAATGCGCGCGTATTGTATTGCTCAGCCACCGGAGCGAGCGAACCGAGAAACTTGGCGTACATGACGCGGCTCGGGCACTTTGGGTTTTCCAGCATGGTGGATATGTTGAGCAAGTTGGAAAAGTCTGGTTTGGGCGCTCTTGAAATTTTCGCGTGCGGGTTGAAAGCGACTGGTAGTTATCTTTGCCGAACGTTGTCGTACGCTGATGCCGAGTTTGAATTAGTGAATTGTGAAATTGGTCCTGAAATTAAGTTGATGTACGATAGAAGCGTAGCGTTTTGGACGATGATGAAGAAGGTTTTCTACGCCGTTGAACTCGCGCGCGGGTACCCAGACGCACGGGCGTGGAAGGATGCTCACGGCAAGGACATGGCGGCGCTCATTCGATTGTTCTGGGCCACGCATCAGCGATTCTTTAGGCAAATGTTACTTTGCGCCAAAGTTCCGACGCTCGCTCGAGCTGCACTCAAGGCGGTGACTGAAGAAAACTTTGCAGTCGTCATCGGTTTACAGAGCACCGGCGAAGCGAGTCTCGCGCGTATGCACGCAAACGACGACGAAGGCGAGGATGAAGACTTTGCCAGTTCTCCAGCTGAAATGCTTACGAATTTTTTGATTAAGAACTTTCCGACTACATCGAGTCAAGCATCTGCCGAGTCGCAGCAGTTGTGGGATAGTATTCTCACGGATGTCACAGAAGTCGCCATTCGCTGGTGCAGCGCGGAGACGATTGGTGAAGTCATGGCGCGACGTCCGGCGGGTCGACGTCAAGTTGTCGATGACGACGAGTTGAACCAAGGTCCCCGTCCTGGTGCGCGACCGAATGCTGACAATGTTGGTGCTGCCGGTGCCGCTGCCGGTGCTGCCGCCGGCGCCGGTGCAGCAGATGCGAATGACGACGACGACGAAATCGAACTCATGGTTGAAAAGTCGCTCGACGAAGTCTTAGCTGAGCGTATGGAGGCGGCCAAGTTGGCGGGTGATTTCTTTGATTTAACCGAGGAGGACATTCATCAACGCGCTCGCGTCGGAGCGAGCGAAGCGCAAGTCCGTGCTATGGAACAAAAGCACGCGTTTCTCGAGGCTGGGGAAAAGGTGCGTCGCGACAGAATGTTGAATGAAGAACGCGAGCTCGCAGCACGTTTGCAGCAGCAAGTCAACGGCGTGGCTCAGGTTCCAGCAGCGCCGCAAGCTGTCAATCATCCATCGGCAGAAGACGCGCCGAATGTAGATGCGCGACTCGAGTCTCCAGCCGCGGCGCCTCGTAATCCAGGTTCTGCCAGCAAGCGCGCTTCTCCAGCGGGAGGCGCCGACGACGGCGGTGGAGGTAATCAGCCGAAGATGTCTCGAAGTGAAAGCGATGGACCTGCGCCGCCCGCTCGTGGTGCTAAGTCCGTGATCGATCCTGAAATAATTGAGCTTGATCTTTCTGATTCGGATGACTCGGATGAACGAGACTTTATGGACAGCGTGCAAAAGCGACGTGCAGACTTTGATCAACAACGTTCGTTACTCGGCGTTGCTGGATCTTCTTCTGGAGCAGCCGCGCGTCATCAGCAGCCTGGTGCGCCGCCCGTGAAGCCTATGGCGCCTCGCCCACCCGCGCCCGTGCCTCACCAGGGACCGCAAGTGAACGCGCTCGAGCGTTTGCAGCGGTTCGTTCGCGAGCGCGATCTGCGTCCGGCTGGAGCTCCAGTAATGCGTGAAGTGAAGCCACAAGTGAAACGCGAAGGTGGAGTTCGCCGCGCTGCCGCCGCCGCCGCGGCTGCTGCGGCCGCCGCCGCCGCCGACGATGAAGACGATGACGACGATGATTTAGACGACGAAGACGAAAACGAAGACGAAGACGAAATGATGGGCAATCCTAATGCTCGGCACGAAATTGGGGTGGAGAATCAGCACTTGTTACACATCCGCGCGCTCTTAATTCGGGCGGTTGAGTCGCTGCAACTTCCGCCAAATCCTTTGGATAATCTCATCGGTTTGTGCGGCGGTCACGCAAACGTAGCCGAGATGACGGGTCGCAAATTGCATCAAGTTCGTGATGCCGACGGGAGAGTCACCACTCGAAAGCGTTCTACTGACGAAGCTGTAGCTGGTAAAATGCTCAATCTCAGCGAGCGCAAGAAGTTCCAGGATGGCGATAAACTTATTGCAATCATCTCAGACGCTGCGAGTACGGGTATCTCGCTTCAGGCTGACAGACGCGTTCCGAATCAACGACGGCGTTGTCACATGACGCTTGAGCTTCCTTGGAGTGCGGATAAAGCAATTCAGCAGTTTGGTCGTTCACACCGCGCAAACCAGTCTAGTGCGCCGCTCTATCGCATTCTCATGACACCTTGTGGCGGCGAACGACGATTCGCTTCGAGTGCCGCCAAACGTCTTCTCTCGCTCGGAGCATTACTCAAAGGTGACAGACGTGCGCTGGGTGCGGGTGAGAATTTGAAAGAGTTTGACATTGATAACATGTATGGATACGGTGCTCTGAGACGCATGATTTCTGATATCCGCGGCGACACTGATCCGTTGGACTGCGTCAAATTTCACAATGGCACGTTTGAGCAAGTAAAAGAACTTATTTGGCGCGAGCTCATAAACGTCGGACTTGCAGAGATCGATGACCGCGGCAGGCGAGCCATTCCTGAAAGATATAAACCGGCGCCGAAGGTTTCGTTGTTTCTGAACCGCTTGCTTGGCATGCCCATTGATTCTCAAAAGGTGATTTTTGATTACTTTACGCAAACGTTTGAAGGTTACATCAAAGAGCTCAAGACACTCGGCAAGTTCGATCGAGGCGTTGGAAGCATTCGTGGGAGCTCCGTTATCGCAGAAGAACGTCACAAAGTCGTTATTCACAAGGATGAGTTGACTGCCGCGGAGACGACGTGTCGTTTGGTGACGTGTGACGTGGGTTTGACGTACACGCAAGTGCGTGAAATGATGAAGCTCTACGACGCTACACGGGCCGAGAAGTTTCAAGGAACGCGTCAGCGTGGAATTCATGGATTTTTCATCAGTAAGCAGAAGATTGCGGCACTTCGCTGCAATCGTCCACTCGTGTTGTACGCTTCAGAAATTCGTCGGCTGCACATCGCGTCGCAGCGTGATATAACAAATCCACAGATGAACATCGTTCGTCCAAACTCGATGAACGCGCACAACATGGATCTCGAAAATATCGAATCAAATTACGAACGAATTTCAATGACGAACTTGGCTGATATGATGCGATTTCGAGAGCTTTGGTCTTTCTGGCACGACTACTTTAGTAAAATTTGCACGCACGGCCCGTCGTGTCGCCAAAACCGAGCGAACCCAGGATCTTGTTCGTATGGTCAACGACACAAGTCTGATGTTCTCGTTTGCGGAGCTGTGCTGCCCGTGTGGAATGAAATCAACGCGAAATTTCATGTTGTGGAATTCAATCAGCGCGGTGAAAATAGAGTGCGTCACGTTCAAGTCGTGCGCGCAGAGACGACGGCGGGCGAGAAGCTCGTCGGTTTGCGACTCGCCGCCATTCCTGAAGCTGAATACGCAGGATTTGCTGAAAGTTTGCGAATTGAAATTGAGCAATCAATCAAAGGTGGTATTCAATACGAAGAGGAGCAGCCTGCTCGCCCTCCACGATGGTATGATGATGTGGACATGGATGAATGGTAATATTCAAGAGTTGCTTTTGTACAAGTGCTAGAGACTGAAAAGTCTCGTCTGTATATCGCAAGACAGAGCACGTGTATTATTAGAAAAGGAAAAGAAAATAAGAAAAATGAAACATTTGAACCGCAGCAGCAATACATTTTAATAGCAATTTCTATACTGGTACGATATGATACCTACACGCCCGAGGCGACGGCTTTCGCTGGCACCGCGACGCAGCCTTCGCAATCGCATCGAAGAACGACTTTTGCAACGACGTCAGCGCCGTAAGGAATCGTCGTGTGTCCCGTCAGAACCCAGTCACTCGTCTCGTCTCCTTCGCGCTCGAAAGTTTGCGTCGCGAGAAGCGTGGCTCCATTCGTCACCGTTTCCAGGCACGTGAGCGTAGCGACGCCCTTTTCAATCGTGACGTCGACGTCGTTAATTTTAATCCCCACTGGACGTCTATCGGGCTTGAGCACGGTGTCCCATCCATCAATACGCGCACCCCGATCGACTAATGATTTCACCGCACTACTCACGTCGCGTTTCGACCGACCTTTTGCCCAAATCTGCGACATCGCCTTTTCGTCACCAGCGTCGAGCGCGGCGTAAAACGCTTCGTGAATGCCAATAATCGTGCTCAACTCTGGCACGTCCGATGGCAACGCCTGCGAGACCGCACTTCGACCGCCACCTCGCGCGGAACTCGACCCTTCACGCGCGGTGAGCTCTTCAAAAGAATCCAACGTCGCTTTTTTCCACGCCTTTTCCGCGTCTTCATCTTGCTTATTACCCGGCCGATTGCGCGGAAACGTCGACAGCAACACGTCCCAATTCGGACTTCCCACGCCCGAACCGCGCACGAGCCCGCTCGTGGAAATCGTCAAATACCCACCCTTCTGTTTCGCGGTGTCTTCTCCAATCAATCGGCGAAAGAAGCCACTCCAATCGTCATTTCGCGTTGGCCACGCGAGCCATCGTCCCGCGCCGGCGCCCGGCCACGCTTTCACGACGTCCCGCAACAATTCCCAACGTCCAGGCCCAACATCCGCCACCGCGCCCACGTCCGCGCCCGCCATCGAGCGCTCCACGACGGGTACGACTAAAATCCTACTCTGCTCCAACCGCCGTCGATACGGCGTCGCCGCCATTAAATCTTTTTCAACTTTTTTCGCATCCCCGTACACGACGGCTATCCTCGCCACGTCGCGCAACGACCCCAAATCAAACATCGTCTCCTCCCGAAACTTATTCCGCTGAATCACTACCATTTTCCCCAACGCCAGTTCCCTACTCAATCGCTTCACCGCGGCGTTGCGCCGACGCACGTCCGCCGTCGCGAACGCCCCGCACGCCGCCAACGCGACGACATTCTCAATCAACACCCCCGCGCCCCCACCTCGCGCGACGTCGCCGACGCTGCTCGGAAGCGACAGAAACAACCCCGCACCGAGCGCACCGACGAGCGCCACGCGCGGATAGAAAAACGGCGCCGTCGCTTCCCACGTCGTCGTCACGATGGCGTCGTAGCGTTCACCCGAAAGCACATCAGCGCGCGCATTCTCCCCCGCGTCCTCGACGTTCATCGCGCGCGGCGGCGCAGCGCGCGCGCGAGGACGCCCTGCGCGGTGTGCGCCGTGCGCTGGCGCCCGGCGCGACGTCAATATCGCCGACGACGTCGCCGACGACGTCATCACCATCATCGATGAATGTTGCGCACCGATGAATGACGTCACTCGACGCCGCCGCGCGCGCGACGCCACGCATGTCCGCGGTGACGTCCGCGACGCACGCCTCGAGCGCGCGCGATGGCATCCGCGCCGCGCACGCGACGCGCCGCGCGACGTCGCGTCGCGCCGCACGGCGCGATGGCGCGCCGACACATCCAAGTCTATCCATCGACGACGATGCCGATGCTGACGCGTCGGACGACGGGTGCGTCGCGGCGATGACGCCGAGACGCCGCGCGGCGCTCGCGGCGATGCTCGCGGTGTCGTCGGCGTGCGTTGCGCCTCGCGCGGCGCGCGCGGCGGACCGGAGAACGATGGTGCAGCGGGAAATCTTACCGTCTGACTTTGAGTCGCTGGAGACGTTTGAGCGCGCGCGCGGCGGTCGAGCGTCGGTGTCGTCGTCGTCGTCGGTGGCGGCGGCGGAGCGCGCGAAGGGGATTCCGATTAATTTACGTTCGTCCGAGGAGGACATGGATGAGAATGAGATGAATGTGCTGTATACGACGCCGCCCGAGGCGGAGCCGGTTGAGGCGAAGTCGGGCGTCGACGTTCGGCGGTGGTCGAGCGCGGCGTTTCAATGGGGATTTATCGGCGCCGTGGGGTATAGCGCGTGGTCTGCGCAGCGGCGTTCGGATGTGGTGACGAAGAGGCTTGGGCTGGGCGGCGTCGCGGCGTCGGCGCTGATTGGGACGTCGTGGAGAGTGACGGCGGATATCGGGAGAGAAAACGGGACGTGGATGCCGCCGAATTGGGGCGCGAGCGGCATGCGCTTAATCGTGCCTTTGGCGATTACGTTCAAAGCGAACGGTGTGGCAGAGGTCATCGCTACCGGTGCATTTGCGCCGATGACGTTTGGCGAAGGATCGTGGAGCATCGATGGCGATACGCTTCGATTTAACTTTCCCATGACGGCGCCGACGAAACGCGGCGACATTGAATTCGGCGAGGAAAAGCTCTATTTTAAAACTCAGGCGTGGGCAAATCAAATGAGTACGAAAGGGCGATTATTGGTGAACCAAACGCGATTTGGCTTTCGACGCGAATGGCGTTCGGTGGGTGTGTTTAAATCGGAACCGCTCGTGATTTCACCCGAGGATGAAAACGCCCCCGTCGTCGTTCCACCCATGCGCGTGCGCGTGCCGCAGTAACAATCGAGAGAATCTGTGCAGTAGTCATTCATTCCATTTACTGTACCTTATGTAGCTATCTAGGTCATAACATCATTTGCAATTCGCCTCAAACCATTCCTTGAGCTCGTGCACCGTCGTCTCCATGTCATCCGTCGTCTTATTCTCCTTCACCCACACATTCTCGTACGAATCCTTCGCCTCCTCCGCGACGACTTGAAATATATCGCACTCAACATTCTCACGTATCTTACGCTCGCTATACCCACGACTGGCTAACCGATCGTACAAAACCGCCGTATCGCTCGCGCACGTCAAACACGCCACCACATCAAACCACCGCTCGGGAAACAGCTCACACGAATGATAATCCATCACGCACCCGCGGTCACCCGCCTTGGCGAGCTCATCCTCTAAATAATCCAACAGCGCGTCCTCGTCGAGCACGTGCGTGTCCATATCGGCGTCGTACTCGAGGTAAAACTCGTGCGCCTTGCACACCGCGCCGACATCGATGCGCAACACATCGCCCGCCAATGCCTCCGCGAGCGCGTCCGCGAGCGTGGTTTTCCCAGTCCCAGGCGCGCCGGTGATTAACACGAATGGTTTCGTTCGCGACTCGGGCGTGGTTTTCGCCGTCATGACGACGTCGTCGCAGCGAGGATGCGTCAGTGTGTGACGCGCATGGCATGCAGCTCCACGGCACACTCGCGTCGACGTCCGACGCCGCCGTCGACGCCGCGTGCGTCGTGGACGTCGTAGACGTCATCGATGACACCCCAGCGCCGCCGTCGACGTACGCGCCATCGCCCTTGGCGCGTGTCGCGCGAGCATTCATAGAATTCGCATTCGCATGTCTCGCCGTGGCGTTTCGCGCCGCGCAGCTCGCGCTCGTTCCGGTGCTCGCAGTGACGCCTGCGTGCGTCGCTCGCGCCGCGCAGCGCGGGGCGTTTGCGATTGGATACCGCGCGTACGTCGGCGCGCCCGGACGGTGGTTACATAAGCGCATGATTGCGCACGCGGCGGGGCAAGGGGCAGAGGCGCACGCCAAGGCGGGCGCGCCCGTCGCGTGCGGCTCGAGCGTCATCGTCACGATTCCGTTTCTCACGGATAATTATTGCTATTTGATCATCGATGGCGCGACGAGAACGGCGGCGGCAGTTGACCCGGCGGACCCAGAGCGCGTGGCGCGCGTGGCGGAGAAATTAAAGGTGAGGATTACGTGCGCGTTGACGACGCACAAGCACCACGACCACGCGGGCGGGAACGCGGAGCTCGCGGACATATTGCGCGGTGACGGCGATCATGGCGGCGAAATAAAGGTGTATGGACACGAGAGAGATGCGTGTCACGGTGCGACGGATCGCGCGGAGGATGGTGCGGTGGTGCACGTCGGGGAGACGCGCGTGCTCGTGACGCACGTGCCATGCCACACGTTGGGACACGTGACGTACGCTGTGATGGATGCGCGAGCGCCGTGCGGGTCCGAGTCCCTCGAGCACGCGATTGCGATGTTTACGGGTGATGCGATTATCAACGGCGGCGTAGGGGCGTTTTTTCACGGTAATGCCGAGGATTGCTATGATAATTTACACGCTCGATTGGCGCCGACGCCCGACGCGTGCTTAATTTTCAGCGGACACGAATACATGGAGATGAATTTGAGATTTGCAAAGATGCTCGACGACGATGACGAGATCACCGCGAATGCGTTTTACGCTATACTGCTGCATAGGCACCGAGATTGCGCCACGATGCCGAGTTCGTTTCGCGTAGAACGTCGGCTCAATCCATTTTTTCGTTGTCGCGATAGAGCGTATCTCAAACGATTGCTCGATAAAAAATTATGGTTTATGGAGCGCAAACGTCGACCGTGGTGGCATCGATACGTTGGCGCTCAAGGGAGTCGATTAGCGAAGCAGCGAGCGCGAGTGATCGAGCAACACCCGCTCGCGGTGCGCCTTCGAGAAGACGCCGCCTCCGAGTCAGCCGCCGCTTCGCGCGCCGCCGGCGTGTGCGGCATCGACCTCGTGCAAGAGTTGATGTCGGATTCGTTTGCATCAGGCGCGAGCTTGAAGGAGGGCAACGAGGAGGAACATGATAATTTTATGCTGTACGCGCGCGCTATGTCCGCACAAGGGAACGTACGGGTCGTTCCCGCGGAACTCGTAGGATAGGATATACTGTACCGGTAGGATCAAAAATAGAAGACAACACAAACCTCAACACCGCAACCTTAACACCGCAACCTTAACAACGCAACCTTAACAACGCAAATGCCGCTTAGTCGCACGTGCTGCGCTACGCGACGACGAGCTTGCGGTAAAACATCCAACCGTTGCTGCTCCACTCGAACGAGAGCCCGCTCCAGCGCTTGAGCTGACACAGGCCGACCGAGTGAAAGGAAAATCCAATGCACTCGGATTCATCTCGACACAGTTTGGCGCACGCGTCGAGGCTTTTGACGTGCCTCGTGGGTGAACCGATTATACCGTGTGTGCGGTCGCCGGTGCCAGAGGGAGAGAAACCATCGACCGCTCTGTAGTAGAACTGTGCGCGACTCTCCACCAAGACGTCATAAGAGAGGGGTTTTTTGGTCGCTGTACCCTTGATCCAACACTTTCCGGTCTCGTAGTTGATGCCCACGCACATGGGATTCGCGAGACAGTCATCTTGGCACTGCTTGAAGCTGCGTTCGTTGTTCAACGTCCAAGAGAGATCGGCGTGGACTCTTTGCCCGGTGAACGTCTTGAAAAATTTGGGGACATCGCAGTTTGGATTCAAACCCTTTTTATACCCTTCGGAAAAGAAGTGCTCCCGCGCCAAGGCGAGATCACCTTTGAACTTTTCCTTCAAATCGGGATAGCGAGTCACGTAGCAACGCAAGTCGTCGTTGGTGAGCGCGCACTGCGTATCACGCTCCTCGTCGACGCCCACTGAGCGCATATGATGTGCGGCCTTTTCCAAGGATTTATGCGTGCTATACTCGCGACGGACGTCGGAGTATCGAGCGATGTAACACTTTGTGGCCTCGTTTGGACCCGCGCATGTCGGGTCTCTGCGCATTCGTCGGCCGATGCCGATGTAGTGCTTTTTGGCTTCGTTCAGTTTCGCCTGTCCATGAAGATGCCTGTATTTCTTTGCGATATCGGGGTATCTATCCAGATAACACTGCGCGTCGTCGTCTCGGATGTGCGGCCAGTGTTTACCTTGCATGGCGTGCCTGTAAAAGTGGGGTCGAGACGCACACCTGGGATTCTTCCCTTCCTTCCAGCCTGTTTGTAGCCAGTGCCTTCGCGCGGCTTCGAAATCGTCATCGCTCGATCGAGGGACGTCGGGGTATCGCTCGAGGTAGCATTTGAAATCCGCACGAGTCACTCTCTCACACTTGCTGAGCTTTTTGCGCGCTTCCTGCTTGTGCGTCGCGCGCATGAGAGTTTTGATATTCGGCAAATCCGTCGGAACCGCGTTACGGCCCGGGTACTGTCCGTAGTACCGATGGACGTCCCAAAAGTTGGAAGCGAAACACATAGCATCAAGCTCGTCGATGACGGGCTCTCGCGTGCAGATGGCCTTGCGCTTTTCATGCATGCCTCTGATCAGGTAGTGAGTCTTCGCCTTCGTCAAGTCAAATCCAAAAGCTTTGCGTACGTCTGCGTAGTTGTCGATATAACAGACAGCGTCGTAATCGTACATCATCTCAGCATCGTCAAAGTTATATTTGTAACGATCGACATCTCCCGCGCACTTGACGGTTCGCCCTTGCTTCCAGCCCGTTTTGAAAAAGTGTGTGCGACCATCGTTCGGCTGACTCCAAGGGAGGTCCGCATAACGAGCCAAATAGCACTTCAGATCCGCATCAGAGATAGAACAGTGAGCGATTCTACCCTCATGCTGTCCAATCTCTTGGAAGTGCTTCTTCGCAGCGTCGAGGTCTTCGCCAAATCGACGGAATAGATCAGCATATCGGTTCAAGTAGCATTTTGCGGTTGAGTCTTCCATGTAAAACGGGAACGGTTTACCGAGAAGCGCAAACGGTTGCCACGAAGAGTTTGTCGGATGCAGATGAGTACCGAGAAGTGCTCCTTCACTACTGCCACAATCTCCACCATGCTTTTCGATGCATATAGCCTCACAGAAGCCTTGCGCGATCTCGAGCGTCACCGGAGAGTCTGGCGACGCCCCGCCCACTTCGTACGATATCGAAACTCCCGCAAAGTTTGCGAGTGACGGGTCGGCATAGACGTACGTCAAAGCCACATCAAAGCTTATTTTAATTGGAGGCGGAATGTTTATGCCGAATCCGAGAGTTAAGAACTCAGCTCTGCCAGGGACCATCGTGATATCCTTGTATCCCGTGAGTACCGCCGACGCCCCAGCGCTGGACCCTGGAAACGCCAACGCGACTCCACCAGACTTGACACAAGCCGCGGCGTAGCAGAATTGACGCCCGTTGAGATCGAGACCAACGCCTACTTCGGTGGAGAGTCCCTTCGTAGTCAATCCTGCGTTTACGTCGACGCCGACATCGACGCCAAACGTGAACGCCGGCAACTTGCCCGCCTTGCCGATTGCTGGACACGCTGACCTCAACGCAATGGCGAACGACTTGAAAGCGTTCGCCACCTGATTGACGTTTGGAAACAGCTTTATCCAGGTGGCGTGACAGAGAGTATCGTCCATCTGCGACAAGTACTTGTTCAAGCCTCCACCCTTGGTTTCGTCTCTGATGTTCTTCACCATGCTCGTTACCGAATCCTTGCTCTGCGCCTTATAGAGTTCTCTCGCAAAGTCGAAGAGCAGATCTTGCGACGCCAAACACTCGAGGCCGCCAAATAAGAGCTCGAGCATTGCAACAACGTCACCGACAAAGTCAACCATCTGCTCCACTTGATCCTCTATGACATCGACTGCGTCGTTCACAAAACCGCTGGCTTGATCGTACATTTCATCCAGAGCGCCGGACGCGCACTCGAACGCGTCTATCGCACCAGACGAAACTTGCGTCACCACAACTTCTCCGAGTTCCGCGACGTCGTTAACCGTACTTTCCATCGCATCACCCACCGACTCGAAGTGTCTCACGGCGTCGACGCCGTAATTGTAATACGCCGAATTTGCGCTCTTCTTGACGAAATTCGTCGCATCACCCAGGCCTTTGTTCACGTCTGTGATGACATTCTTCAAATTAACGTTCTCAATCGCCGAATTCGCCGCACTTGCGACGTGATTTACGTACTTGGCGACGTATCGCCGCCAAAGCTTACCCGTCAACTTCTTCAAACTTTTCGCCCATTTCTTCAAAAAATCAAAAAAGCCACCCAACGCAGACGTCTCATCCGAGACACTCGTCCGCGCCTCCTCCAGAGCTTCAAAGGGATCCATCACTCTGATCTCACCCCGCCGCTCTCGCGCCAAAAGTTCCTTTGCAAAACGCCCGTCTCGCCGAACCGACGCGCCGAGCGCTTCGAGCT
>Ga0181559_10004023_pt1 | contig 14308 bp, 14 predicted proteins | sample 011ome_21_FD_133752 | JGI IMG/M metagenome (GOLD analysis project Ga0181559, IMG submission 133752) | Coastal salt marsh microbial communities from the Groves Creek Marsh, Skidaway Island, Georgia - 011508AT metaG (megahit assembly) | ecosystem: Environmental > Aquatic > Marine > Intertidal...
AAAGAAAGAAGGATCAGCCCTTTTGACCGAATGGCACGCATTGTACTCGGAGCAGGATCATGGGTGCACCTCGGAGCGTGTCGCGGCCAGAGCATGCAGGGTGGCCGGATGGTCTCCAACCAGCCTAAGCACCAGGTGGTGCGCCCCGGCCTGGACATAACCGCGTATGAACTCAAGTACCTGGTCAAGCGTACCGCCCTTGCAGGCCTGGACTTGTCGCAGGAGCGCAGCTGGAGCGCCGTAATACTGTTCTAGATAGGTATCGATTTGTTTTTCCGCCGCAGCGGCATCATCCATTACACACAGGGTAAGGTAGAGTGCGGTGGTCATGTGAGCCATATTTCGATCTGCGGCATTAGCCGCTTTGATAAACTGTTGGTTTCGAGCGTGGAAGGTCTCGACGTCGGGCCCAATAGGGAACCAGCCATCAAAATGTTTTGCGCATCGTGTTATGCCGGCCTCCGTGCCGGTACCGATCCAGATAGGCGGCCCGCCAGAACGCGCTGGCAGGGGTCCCAGATGAGCCTGCTCCAATTGCCAGCGCCCATCCCAGTCAACGGCTTGGCCCTGCCACAGAGCTCGGCACAGCCGAAAACCCTCCATCATTCGGCCCACGCGCCGCTCAAAAGGTACAGCGGCTGCGGCAAACTCTGCGCGCACGGCCGGGAGGTCCGCGGCGATACCCGCGCCAACGATCAAACGGCCGGCACTGACTTGATCGATGGTGGCGAGTTGCTGGGCCAGTACAACCGGATTGCGCAATGCAGGCAGTAGCACTGCGGTACCGACCGTCATGCCGGGTGTGACGGCAGCTACCGCGGCAAGCAAGGTCAGGGGATCGTGACGGGGCCTTGCGAGCAGAGAGTCCCCGGCCCAAATAGAGTTAAATCCAAGGTCCTGGCTCAGCCGGGCTGCATCCAGCAGTGGCGCCACTGCGTGGGTATCTTGCATGACGTTTTCACGTGTGGGTAAAAGATAGCCAATATCCAAAGTCATAGATTGAGCGCCTCTGGGTTGCGGGAGCGAGTTTAAGGCCGCGCGCGGACGGTGCCCAGAGCGATTAGCGCCTCGCGCAGTGCCTCTAAACGCGCGCGGTTCGCACCCAAATCTGAGATCCCCACGCGGGAGGCAGAGCGCATGGCAATAACGCCCTGGGCCGGTCGCAACTCAAATTCAACATCATCAGTAAAGCGCAGCAAGCGGGTACGAAATTCTGTGGCAAGGTAAGCGTCTTCGCGACGGGTGATGGTCACTCGGGGCAACGTTTGCAGGTGCGCCTGAAGCGCCGTCCAGGTGGCGTTCAGGTCTTCCATAGGATACAGCGGATCAATTGCGTGGAGTGCCTTGGATGCATCGCTGCACACGCAGTTTGGTGTCGCTGGACAGGGGGTCAGTGAGGTCGTCATAGTTGGGCCTGATGTCGCGGAGCAGCCGAACAAGTATACGACCAAGGCGCATACGATGACTACCGAGGCGGGACGGCTCACCGGCCGATACCGGGAATCAATGCCGGCACGGTCTGATAATAGTGTTCAAAATCGGGGTAGCGTGACAGCATGCGCTGGTCTTTCATGGGGATGGTCACAGCCAGAAACATCACCATCATTGCGAGAGCACCGCTGAGCATCCAGCTGTCTGCTCCGGCGCCCAGTCCGCACAGGGCGATTCCCCACCAAAACAACATTTCACCGAGATAATTGGGGTAGCGAATTTTCGCCCAGAGACCCGTGTTCAACAGCTCGCCCGGCGTGCGGTCGGTGCGTTGGCGAAAGGCGTGCAATTGATTATCGGAGATTAACTCCAGGGCCACACCCAAGGTGCCTACGACAATGCCCAAGAGCATTAATCCGCTGTGGAAAGTTTGCGCCTGCGCAATCACGAATAAGGGTAGACAAGCCAGAAACACGATCGCCGTTGGGAACAGATGAATGCCAAAAAAGTTGGTCAATTGAAACAGTGCACCCTGTTTGGTGCGAAAGTCGACATAGCGCCAATCTTCATGCACCCAGCCGGTCCAGCCGCGGGCCCAATTAGCGGTCAGCCGTATAGCCCACGCGGTGACGACCGCCATGATTCCCCACTGCCAATAGTTCCATTGTAAGCCAGCGTGCTCTGCGAACAGCAGCACGACCAAGAGAAAGGGAATCACGCTCCAGTAAGCGTCATAGGTGCTGCTGTTGTTCTTCCACAGGGAAAATCCAAAGATCCCCATGGTCATCACCACGTCAGCAACGGCTGCGCGCATTATGAGCCCCTGGCTCAGCGACGAGACCACCCCCCAGCCCAGCGCTGTGACCAGCAGATACATCCATGTGACTTGTATGAGATCTCGAGTTTTCTGTGTCATAGGTTAACCGTTTGATAGTCCTGGATAGGGAAATATTTCGCTGCAAGCCAACTCGGCAAGACGCCTTTATGGGCTTCAAAGGGCTCGATCTGAGCCAGTTTTGCCACTATACCAGAGGCATGTTTGAGTTCATCGTGAGTGGGAATGACATGCTTCGCTTGGGTTTGGTGTAGCAGTTGCTCGAGACCCATGAGGCCTGGTGATACCAGACCGCCCATCAGTTTAGGCAGGCAATAGCGGTTAAAGGGGCTCATGAGCACGTTGACTTCGCGCTGTCCCATCTGCTCAAGGTGTTGTCTGTCCAGACTTAGTCCGTGATTGGCCAGCAGCAGCGTCTGGGACATCCCGGTGAGCCAGTAAGCGTCGTAGATGGGGGCGAGGCGCCGGCGTGTTGGTAACTGCTCCAAGCTGATCCGATCGAGCCTGATGCGCCGATGAGTGGGGCTAAAAAAGTCGAGCCTGGCGGCCGGTAAGTGTCGTCGCAGTTTTCTGTGCAGTGAAATGGGCGCGATCACGTGGGCTGGCTGCAGTTTTACCAGGGTAGGCAAGTGGCAATGGTCTGGATATTTCTGGGTAATCAGCACTGCCTGGTAGGGGGGCAGCTTCGTGTAGTCCATGGGTGGCGTTTGGTGCCACTGGCAGTTGAACCAGCGTGCGAAGTCAATTTCTTCGCCCTCTAGCCAGGGATCAATCAGCAGCTGTACGCCGTCCAACTCCAGAAACCAGGAGCTGTCCATGTTGAGACGTTGCAGGATCAATGGATTATCGGGGCAGTCAATCAGATTGGAGTAGTCGCGAGCTCGGGTGCTGCTCAGCTCGCGGTGTTGCCATCAGCGACTTGGTCAACTTGGGTTCGTGCAGAGGCTTTGTCCTGGAACCATAGGGCGTTGATGGCTGTGAATTGGCTGGCTTCGCTCGGTACTTCAGCCTCAGAGAATATGGCACCCACCGGACAGGCCGGTTCGCAGACGCCACAATCGATGCAGTCATTGGGTTCGATGAAGCACATGCGGTCTTCATCCTCGGCGATAATGCAATCAACGGGACAGACTTCGATACACGACTTGTCCATGACGTCAATGCAGGCGCTGGCGATTACGTAGGTCATCGGTTGCCACTGGTTAGAAGTGCAGCTAGTCTACTTAAAGTTTTTGTACCTGACTACAATTCTGCGCATCAGCGCGCTAACGCCGCTTGTCGGCGCGTTATGTGTGCAGGTAGGGGCGAGTTAATGGAACTCTAGGGGTAAAAGATGGATGGAAATGTGAGGAACGCATGAGTTTAGAAAGTGTACTGTCAACGATCGCGTCAGAAGCCTCCTCTCCGCAGCGTGCTGCGCGTGATTTCCCGCTGATGCCGGAGGGGCAAGCCGTAGATATGGGGCATGCGGCGGATGGTACGCCGCTGATTGACCCGCGAATATTCGACTCGCCGGAATTTTTCCGTAATCCGTATCCCTACTACCGCATCCTGCGAGATCACTATCCAGTTTTTCATGATCAGTTGCATAACTGTTATTGGGTGACGCGTTACGATGACATTACCGAATGTTATTTTGATGATGAAGGCTTCAATACCATACCCAAAGGGTCCTCAAGTGGTGTGCTGGGCAACACTCAGCTAGAGTTGTCGGGGATCGAACATCGCCGCCGCCGAAATTTGTATGGACAGCACCTGGTGGGTAAGTCGCTGCACAACCGAGTGCCTGCGATAGAGCGCCTGGCGCGTGAAATGATTGGCGACTGGGAGCGGGCAGCCGCTGCGGGTGTGCCCTACATCGATGACCATAACGGGGTACGGAGTATTGAGTTAGGCGCCGCCTTTGCGAACGAATTTCCGATTCGTGTGGTGTGTGAAGTGCTGGGTTTTCCGCCTGAAGCGCAAGCAGATTTCTTTTACTGGTACAACTCGATGATGACTGGACTGGGTGGGTCGGAAACCCACAAGGCGGGTGTTGAAGCCCGCCAGCATCTGGAGGATTACGTTGCCGTTATTGTTGAAGCACGACGCAAGGAAGCCACCTATCTATACGACCTGGATGGTCGCCCGATCAGTAAAGATATTATTTCAAAACTGTGCGAAACGCAGGTCGACGGTGACTATCTGTCAACGGAAGAAATCACCTCAAATATTGCGTTGATCGTTGGCGGTGGGGGAGAGACCACGCGCGGTGCCATCCTCAATATGTGGCGATTGTTGTTGTCTCATCCGGAACAATTTGCTGCGGTTCAGGCCGAGGCAGAACATTGGGATAGAGCGTTTCACGAGACGTTGCGTCACTCCTCTTCGATTGGTGGTCAGCCGCGACACAACACGCACACCATTGAAATGCATGGCGTCACGATCCCCGCTGGGTCGCTGATGCAAATGGTCGATTTTTCGGCCAATCATGATGAACGGATTTTTAAAGAGCCAGAGCGCTTTGATATTTTTCGGGACGATCTTTACTCAGGAAAGTTGCTGCGGAGCGGCTACCGTAAAGAAGGTCGCTGTAGTCATATGGCGTTTGGCGTGGGCCCTCACCTGTGTCCCGGGGCCTGGATTTCGCATCAGGAATCGGTTGTAGGCTCTAAGATTTTGCTTGAGCACCTGAATAATCCCCGGCTCAATGAAGCGCGGCGACCCAAGGATGTGGACGGCTCACGGCCTGCCCCGATGGGTATTGTGTCGACGCGGGAGTTATGGGTCGATTATGACCTGGCTTGATCGGTTCGGGAGTACGACATGAGTGGTAATCAGGACAAAACGTCGAACAGTCCAAACCCTAAACGCCAGGCAACCGGCCAACTGGCCGGGCGTAATGGGGTTGTGGTCCCAAAATATAAAACGTCAGGAGAACAAGCTGGTTACCGCACGTACGAAGTGTATCAGCGTGAGCGAGTAGGGCAGAGTACAGAACGGATCAAACCCGTTCATCTGGTATCCGATGACTTTCGCGTTGATCCGTATCCGATGTTAGCGATTCTGCGCGAACACTACCCCTGTTACCGGGATTGGCTGGAAAATTGTTTTTGGATCACCCGGTACGACGATGTGACCTCGGTATTCACCGATGACGCGAACTTTGAGACCCGTTCCAAAGCCTGGCGCTATGATCAGGCGGACATGGGGCGCGATCTTGGTGCTGAACTTAAGGTGTTGGAAACCTACGCGACGACGCTGATCAACCGCAGCGAGGATATTGCGGCACGATTAGCCGAGGGCTTGTTAGAACGCGGTGGCGGTAACCTGGCCACGGGGTTTGCATCCAGTTTTGCCATGGAAATGATTCTGGTGGCTTGGGGAATACCGTTAGCTGATACCAATCGCTTCACACACAATTATTGGGCGTTGCAACGTGGCACCAGTTGGCGACCCGACCTGCAGCTCGCCGGTCAAGTCGCGCTGGAGGAATTGAAGGCTTATTTTGAGGCACTCTTGTCGGATCGGCGTGACGACCCCGGCGATGACCTGGTATCGGTTATCGCACAGCTGGAATTACCAGACGGACCGGCCACCGCTGCTGACGTCGTGCGCACGCTGTTGGAGGGTGATCATGAGACGTTGGGTGGGGCATTGGCCAATTTGTGGTATTTGTTGTTGACCCATCCGGAGGCTCTTGAGCAAGCTCGCAGCGAATCCAGGTTAATGAAGCTGGCCTATTTAGAAACGGTACGTCATTCGACGCCGGTGCTGGCCGCACATCGTTATACGCGACACGAAGTGGAACGCTTCGGTCGACTGCTCCCTGCCGGCGCACTGGTCATATGTTCAGCTGCCGCGGCGAATAGAGACCCCAGGGTGTTTACTGAGCCCGATCGGTTTGTGGTTGATCGTCAAGACATGTGCCATCGTGAACCACGCGGCCAATATCGCGCAGATGGACTAGCGTCAGGGATCACATTTGCTCTGGGGAAACCTTCACGTCATCCGGCGGTCCCTGAGGATCGTCCGATGTCGGCCTATGCCTTGGTGAGAGACGCAGCCGTTACTGCCTCAAACACGCTATTGGCCTGTGCACCCGACCTCAGTCTGGTGGCGGGGGCACAACCCCGTCTGAATGCTCTCAGTTTAGGGGAAATGCACACCTGTTGGGATTTGCCCGTGGTTATGCACCGCCACTGAGTATTCACAGGCTGCGTGGCTTATCCAATCGCCAGAAATGGATGCGGTGGGTCAGTGCCCGCGGGCGACCTTGAATTGTGCGTCTGGGCGACGGCTGTATTGCCTGACTCCTGTGCTTTTTTGCAATCACGTGCGCAATCATCACGCGGTTTATCTGTGTAAACTTGAGCGCCACAACGATCATGGAGCGCCCAGGTGACTGAATTTGTTCGTACAGACGATGCCCACTTTGACAACCTTGTTGGATTCCCCTACGCAGCTCGCTATCACCAGTGGCAAGATTTACGCATGCACTATCTGGATGAAGGGCCTGAAGATGCGCCGGTCATGCTGTTGTTGCACGGTATGCCTACTTGGTCGTACCTCTATCGCGATGTCATTCCGGGCTTGGTTGCTGCGGGCTATCGGTGTATTGCGCCCGATCATATGGGCTTTGGTCGCTCGGATAAGCCCACGGACATTCACTGGTATACGATTGCCCGGCACGTGGAAATACTGACCTCTTTGATTACCGCTCTGGATCTGCGACGCATCACGCTGGTGTGCCAGGATTGGGGGGGGCCAACCGGGCTGGCGCAGGCCGCGATGATGCCAGAGCGATTTGATCATCTGGTCATTATGAATACCTGGCTACATCACCCGGAATATGAATATTCTCAGGGGATTGTTAACTGGAATGCCAGCTGGCACGAAGGTGGACGTTTTCATCGGCCCAAGCCGGATTTGGGTTTGATGATGGTCATGACCGCAGGTCTGATTGATCGGGAGACCTACCGAACGATTTCTGTTGGTGAAAAAGCAGCTGATTTAAATGGTCCGGCGGGTGAGATGTACAAGGGGTACAACGCACCCTTCGCGGGATTAGGGGATGAAGGGTATAACGGCGCACGTCGCTTTCCCCTGTCGATTCCCTTGGATAGTTATGCCAACGGTAATGCGGCCGCGCAAACGTTGCATTACCGGACCCTGCTAGACTGGCCGAAGAGTTGCCATTTTATTTGGGGGTGTCAGGACGACGTCTTTACCGAGTCTTGGGGCCGTCAATGGGCTAAGCAAATGAAGGCTCGCTTTGATCCGCTGGTCGATGCAGGTCATTTCCCACAGAACACACACGGAAAGCAATTGGCTGAGCTGATCCTGGGGTATCGCTCCGGTTAACGCACTTTAAGGAACGCAAGGCATGGCAGAAACGGTAGTGATTTTAGGCGCGGGTGCGCCAGACGGCGTTGGTGGCGCGTTGGGTCGCAAGTTTGCGCAGATGGGTTTTCATGTTTTGCTGTGCGGGCGCACCCAGAGCAAATTGGATCGCAGCGTGGAGCGGGTCGTTGCCGCCGGTGGCTCCGCTGCTGCGATAGTCGCTGATGTCACGTCGGAGGCGGCGGTAGAGGCGGTGTTCGCCCACGTCCAGGCGTTGGGTGAACCTTTGGCGGCAGTGATGTTTAACGCGGGTAGCAATCAGCCGATGCCGTTTGCCGAGCTGAGCGCGGAGCGTTTTGAAGAAGATTGGCGTATCGGATGTCTGGGTGCTTTTCACACTGCCCAGCGAGCATTGCCGTTGATGGTGGAGCAGGGTCGCGGCTCACTTTTGTTCACAGGTGCATCAGCATCGTTGCGTGGCCGTCCGATGTTTGCACACTTTGCCTCAGCAAAAGCAGCGTTGCGCAGTCTCGTGCAAGCGCTGGCGCGCGAGTATGGACCTCAGGGAGTGCATATTGCACATGTGGTGATCGATGGCGTGGTGAACGGCGACATTGTGCGCGGGCGGTTTGGGGATTACCTCGAGCAACTCGGGGAAGAAGGCGCATTAGCACCGGAGGACATCGCAGACGCGTTCTGGATGTTACACCAGCAGAGGCGATCAGCCTGGAGTCATGAGCTGGACTTGCGACCCTTCAAAGAAAGTTGGTAATCCCTCTACCCATCGCCCGTCAGGACTTTGCCAGCCACCGAATCGAGTTTTCAATCAGCCGACGATAGTGTTCGTCGTCATAGGCTAATGGACTGTCGCCCACCTCACTCACGACCACTTTAGATTGGCGGCACTGATGCGCCCATACAATCAGGTCACTGCCCGGAGGATGATCCCAATTGGCTTGTTCTTCAGGGGGCGCCAGTGGCGGTGGCGTAAAATTAGCGGCAACAAAATCGTAATCACCGCGTAGCAAAGGCGTCACGTTCTGCTCGAAACCGGTAGTTTTCAGGTAGAGCTCGTCGGTGATATCGAAGCCTGCCTCAAGCCCCGTCAGAACAGGGTGTTCACACTGTGGTACTAATCTGATGGTCGCGCTCTCCAGCGGCCCATGCCCACCCCGATAGCCCGAACCGGGGGCGGGTTGACCATTGACTTCACCTGCGCTGAGTAAGTAAGACGACCCTGTGATTTCCCGCCACAGTGGCCATAAAGGCCAGCTAACCGTGGCGTGATTGACGAGCAATATACCTTTGCCGTCCTCAAGCAGTTGTTCGACTGCATGCACATACGGCTGCGGCGGAATGCCGGTGTCGTTTGCGCCATCATGCAGCAGCCCGATGCCGGGGATACCACTCATGTCGTAGAAGAACACGACGTCGTAGTCTTTGACATGCTCAGGCTGCAGTATGATTTGTGCAGCGGGCATTTCAACCAAGGTTATGGTGATGTTGGCCATGGCATCGAACATGGCCATGAACGAATCGTGTGCATAGGCGTGGCCTTTACTGACCACCAACACGTTAATGGGTTTGCTCATGAGATTCCCTATCAGTTCGGTTGTCCGCCAGCGACGTCGATAAACTGGCCAGTGATCCAGCGCGCTGCGGGAGATGCAAAAAATACCGCAGCGGCCGCACAATCCTCGGGGGTGCCGGTGCGCCCTAGGGGGATTTGTTGGTCAAACATTGCCTTGGCTTCAGCTTCGGTCACATGCATGGTTTCTTTGAGCATATCGGTCACGATTACCCCCGGGGCGAGACAGTTGACGGTGATGCCGCGGGGGGCCAATTCGACCGATAAGGTTCGCGTCATGCTGATCATGCCGAGGTTCGCGGCCGAATAGACACCGAAGCCTGGAGATGGTTTGTGCGCTGCAATGGAGATGATGTTGATAATGGAGCCGCCATCATTCATGCGTTTTGCGGCTTGTTGAGAGCCCCAGAATTTAGTTTTCATATTCAACTGCAGCTGTTCATCGAACTTTTCGATGGGAATGTCGGGCAAGCTGTACGTTTTACGGTCCAAATTGCCGCCGGCGTTGTTGACCATGATGTCGAGCTGACCAAACTCCTCTATGACTCGATCAAGTGCTGCGGGGATCTGATCCCAATCCATCACATCAGCTGACAGCCCCATCGCGCGTTGACCGCGCGCTCTGATTTCGTCGGCGACCGAGTCCACATCGGCCTGGCGGCGGGCGATGACCACAACGTCAGCGCCACAGTCGGCCATGCCCAAGGCAATGCCGCGACCGATTCCGCGCCCGCCGCCGGTCACCACAGCCACTTTGCCGTCTAATCTGAAATGTTCGTAGAGTCCCATCGCCGCCTTCCCTTTGTCTTGTCATACGGTGTTTATTGTGTGTTTTTTGGCAGGTCTCCTGTGGGTGACGCGTCCGCCTCGGTGATATACCTGCTGTGCGGAGGTCTTAGCGCGTTACTCGCATTGATCTCGCCGGCGCGCCTCAGATGTCGAATGATAAACCCAGCACGGACCCCTCTGCCCGCCGCTGTCACACAAAACCTGCATAATTCGTGGCAGGCGATGATTGTTTTTTGTACTCTGATACGAAAGCGCTACGGCATACTACGAAACATGGTAGCGGTGTCAATGATAAACAGGGGCGAGGTACAGGGTACATGGTCGATAAAACACCTAATCACGATTTGAGTGTGATGCGATGTCCACATTCTTTGGACGATGTGGATTTGTTTGCGCCGGGTGCAGCCGAGCATTGGTATGAAGCCTACGATATTCTGCATGCGGAAAGCCCCGTGCACCGCCTGCCAGGCGAGGGGTTTGCGCCAGGCACAGACGGGTTTATTTTGTGTAAGCATGAAGACATTGCCGCGGTTGTGCGCGATCAAGACCGTTTCCCTTTACCGGGTGCGATGTTGGTAGATCAACTCACAGCAGAGGGGGGTGACCCTTTCGCTCGCGAAGGATTAAATACGATGATTGCCGCCATGACAGTGCTGCGGCCCAATCCGGAAATGTGGCGTACCCATCGACAGGAACTGACTGACCCTTGGGTAGGTCCGGGTGCTCCGCGGAATGAAGCGATGGTACAACAGGTAGCGGATGAACTGATTGATCGCTGGATTGATCGAGGATCGGTCGAATTTATCGCCGAGTTTGCTCAGCCTTTGCCACAAATGGTGATGGCTAATATTTTGGGTTGGCCCATGGAAGATCTCAGGCTACTCAAATACTTCGGTGACGGTACGGTTAAGCCCTTCGTTTACGGCAGTGGCCACCGGAGTATTCTGCCGGAGGAGGAGGTGCGCTCCCAAATGGTGGTGCTGGAAGAATTCAGGCAGTACACAGATGATTTGATTAAGGAGAAGCGCGCGAATCCGGCGGATGACATGATCACCTTCCTGACAGAGGTGGTGTATTCACCGATTGAACGCAAACTCACGGATGACGAAATCAACGGTGTGGTGTACGCGATGGTGATCGGCGGTTTGGAGACCACACAGTATGCGCTGTCGGAGCAGGTTCAACTGTTCATTGAGCGGGCCGGCGTGTGGGATACGGTGCGTAACGATCGTTCCAAATTGCGAGGGTTTACCGAAGAAGCCATGCGGTTGCGGGCGCCGACGCAAGGTCTGTCCACACGCATAACCAGTCAGGACGAGGTATTCCATGGGGTACCGGTACCGAAAGGATCTTTTCTCCATCTGCGCTGGGCAGCGGCGAACATTGATCCGGATGAATGGCAGGATCCATTAGAATTCAATCTGGAGCGCAAGGCGGTCACGCGGCACCTGACCTTTTCCCAGGGTGCGCGGGTTTGCCCTGGCGCAACCTTGTCTCGCGTTGAGCAAACAGTGGCCTGGAGTCGCCTGCTGGATCGGGTAGCTGAATTTCGCTACGCCGAAGGCAACACCTTTATGCATCAGCCTGGCATCATGCTGGCGGTTGAAGAACTGCACCTGACGTTCGACGCCGCTGAATAAGCCGCGCGGGCCACGTCGTTCCGTGCTGAGCCCTCGGCTGCGGGTTTAGTCGACAGCAGCCACTTGGCCGCCATCCGCGGCCAAGTGGGTGGCGTTGAGCCACAAGCCAGCAGGACTCGCGGTGAAGGCGATGATGCGCGCAATTTCTTCGCCGGTACCCAGACGCCCCAGCGGAATACCGCGTTCTACCGCAGCGTAGAATTTGGGGTTCTCCTGTTTACGTTCGTCCCAACTGCCGCCTGGAAACCATACCGCACCGGGAGAGATAACGTTGGCTCGAACCCCCTGTTTGCCGTAGTTTTGAGCGAGCTCATTCGCGTAGGTTCGCATCGCGGCTTTCACCGGGCCATAGGCCGATGGTGGGCGACCAAAGTGGTATTTACTCGCCATAGAACCGACAAAAACGATACTGCCCTGACCACTGGCCTGGAGCTCTGGCAATGCCTCATCAACCGCACGGACACCCGCCATTACATCCACCGCAAAACTGCGCGCCCAGTCGTCTTCGCTCGCCCCAACACCAAACCCGCTGGCATTGTGAATCAGGATGTCGAGGCCACCCAAGGTGGTGATCGCCTCGCGTACAAAAACACGTGTGGCGTCGCCGTCTGTAAGGTCGACGCTGCGACCCAGAGCTTGGCCGTCCCCAATCGCGGATAACTCGGCCACTGCCTCGTCAACTCGTGTGCTGCCTCGTGCGCAAATAGCCACCGACGCGCCTTCCTGCCTCAGGAGTTGTGCGGTATACCATCCAATACCCCGGCTGCCGCCTAAAATGATTGCGCGTTTACCTTGTAGTCCGAGATCCATCGAGTTACTCCTTGTCTATTCTGGGTGAAACGGTCTCGTGCACCACGAGCATCGCCGGTCATCGCGGTAAACCAGCCTAACACCCCTTGGAACGTTGTCCACAACGGCATACTCTAGACGTTTTTTCCGTCGATTGAAGGTCAACATGTCAACCTCCGAATCCGCATCGAGCCGGGAGTCCTGCCTGCAGATTAAACGCATTACGCCAAAACTCGGTGCAGAGGTTTCCGGCGTGGATCTTAAGAATTTGGATGCACAGAGCATTGCAGCCATTCGACAGGCCTTTCGTGAACACTTTGTACTGGTATTTCGAGATCAGGAATTGAGCCGCGCGCAACATAAGGCCTTCGGTCGATTGTTTGGAGAACTCCACCTGCATCCGGCAAAAACGCATTTAGGACTGGCCGGCGATCCAGAAATCTTTGACATTGAGATTACCGCGGACACCAAGGTTGCGAACGGTGAAGCCTGGCACTCTGATCTGTCTTGTGAGCCTGTGCCTCCCATTGCCTCGGCGTTATATTTGACAGAGGTGCCAGCCGGTGGGGGTGGCGATACCTTGTTTGCGAATATGCAGGCCGCCTTTGCTGCGCTATCCCCACCCGTGCAGAAACTGCTCACCGGGCTGACCGCTTACCACAACGGTTTTAAAGACCTGCAAGCCTACGGGTTTGAACCAAAGCCACACCAAACTTATCCCTGTGCCAGCCACCCGATGGTGATTCGTCATCGCGACACAGGGGCACCGGTGTTGTTTATCAACGAGCCTTTTGTCGAAAGAGTCAATGAACTGGGCAAACACGAAAGCGCGGCTTTGCTGGACATGCTCTACCGCCACATTGAGCGCGAAACCCGCTGTCAGTGCCGCGTGCAATGGCAGCGCAATACGCTGGTGTTATGGGATAATCAGGCGGTGCACCATCACGCGGTGTGGGACTATTATCCTGAAAGCCGCAGCGGGGAGCGAGTAACGATTCAGGCGCAAAGGCCGCCCGCCGCCTATGGCGATGGCGCTGTCTAGGGTCAGCTCCTTTTGGCTTGCCACATGGTGTGGGGTTGGAACCCCCAGGCTGGGCTGATGAGACCCTGTGCGCCACCGGTAAGGGTGATCGTCCGACCGGAGAGATTAAGCGTGCATTAGCGCGGTGTGTACATTAGATTCCGTGGAGAAAAACTGACCCGCGTGGAAAAAAGGAAGCGATTATGAAAGAGCCTGCGTTGCGCCTTGATGAGGTTAAGGTGTTTGACATCGAAACCCTGGTTGATCCCTATGCGGCGTATCAAATCTTGCGGGATGAAGCACCGGTGTTTCATGTGCCCGAATTGAATGTGCACTATGTGACGCGCTACGACCTAATCCGCGAGGCGATTAAAGACCCGGTGACTTATTCCAGCAAGTTTGATGGGTTTTTGAACCTGTCCCGACAAGCGGCGCTCGACTCCGCTGCGCCGGAGGTGCGTACACAATTGCTCGCGACGGAAAAAGAAATGATCGCGATCCCTCCGACCATGCTGACGCTTGATGAGCCCGAGCACACCAAGTACCGGTCGTTGGTGAGCCAGCTGTTTACCGGCAGCCAGGTGAAAAAAGCCCAGGAACAGGTGCAGAAGGTTGTCGATGACGCAGTCGAGAATCTTCTTGCCAAAGCAGCCGGCGCGGCAGATGTTGACTACATGGCTGAATTTGCTTTCCCGGTACCGCTGCGCATTATTGCAGATCGGTTGGGTATTCCCGAAGAAGATCGGCCACTGTTCGATGAAGGGGCGACTGCCGCTGCGGGGGGGTTACGTCTCAGCCCGCTCAGCGCGGACGAAATGTTGCGGCGCGCGCGCTTAGGGGTTGATTTGCAGCAGTTATTGATTCGGCTGGTGGAGGCGCGGCGGTCTGATCCC
>Ga0181559_10004024_pt1 | contig 14304 bp, 5 predicted proteins | sample 011ome_21_FD_133752 | JGI IMG/M metagenome (GOLD analysis project Ga0181559, IMG submission 133752) | Coastal salt marsh microbial communities from the Groves Creek Marsh, Skidaway Island, Georgia - 011508AT metaG (megahit assembly) | ecosystem: Environmental > Aquatic > Marine > Intertidal zone...
AGTGCCTGTATCTGTTATTGAAATGATACTTTCACTTTCATCTATATTAATATATCGACCAAAATCTGCTCCATTAGAAGGATTTGGGTTATTAAAACTATACTCCTGAGTGCCTGTAAATATATTAAATACGTATGCCTTACCCGGAGTAGTTCCTAACGTATCATCTCTCCAATTAGAGTTACCTACAATTAAATAAGATGACGTCATTACTACTGAATTATGCTGAGCAAAAGGGCCATTCGTAGATACAGAGTCTTCTGGGTTTACTATTTGTCTTAATAAAGCTCCTGTATAAGCATCGTATAAATAAATACGCCCGTAATCATTATTAGAGGGAGACTCTTTAGCAGTAATAGCTACTTCGCTGCCATTTGTAGCTACTCCCCAGCCAAAACTTTGTAATGAATAATCAGTAGGAGGCTCCAAAGTATATAGAAGCTGCCCACTAGTAGCATTATAGATGTATGCTCTACCTGTACTCAGAATATTTCCGCTGGTAAAATACGGGTTACCTACAACTATAATATCTTTACTAACCGCTAAATTAGTTCCAAAATTAGAATTCGATACAGGAGGATATAAAGTATTTACTAGGCTTTCTGTGCCTAGAACAGTCTCCGTGCCTTTGATTGCAGCAACTTTACCATCGTCCGTAATATAAACAGGATCTCCAGCTTGTATTGGTTGTGTTGGAGCATAAGCCTCTAGGTTTAAAAAATTGCCAAAATTACGTTTGTCTATTATCCACTCATCTGCAGACTCGCTCCAAGTAAGTATATCGTAATCAACTTTAAGAGTAGTAGTGTTTACATCCGTTAAATCATTTATACTATTAACAGAAGAAAACGTAGTAGGAATCCAATTTACTCCGTTCCATTCAATGCTTTGGCCTACTGTAGCATTACTAACATCTACATTATTAAGATCACTAAACTGAGCTACATTAGAGTAGCCTATATTAGCAGGAACCCATTTAGACGTGTTGTTATCATAAACTAAGCCTTGTGCATCTTCTGGAGGAGAGTCTAGTAAATTTACATCTTCAAGATCTAGTAAATTAGTTACTGTTGATACATAGCTTGCTACCCACTTTTGACCGTTCCAAGTTAATCCATGTTGGGGAACTAATCCCGCAGAAAAATCAACATCAGCTAAGTCAGCCATATCAGATACGCCTGAAATACTTCCAAGTATTAATATTTCAGAAACACTTGCTGCAGGACCTACTATTCCGTAAGAAGTTTCTTCAAGGGTTAGACTTCCGTCAGCCCCAGCATAGTAATATTCTCCAGGAACTAAATTAGAGTAAATACTAGAAGTTTTTCCTCCTAGAATTACCACTTCTAGTTGTTCTCCTGTAACTGCTGTCTGTTCTGCAATGCCCATCCAGTCTGCTGCATTTGATTGTGTAGCTTGCAGTGTTACATCGTATATAAAGAATACCCCTCTATCTGTTGCGGGGAACTGTTGAGTTCCCTGAACATTATCATTATACGGAGCACCAACAATAGCACGACCAGAATTTGTTACCGCTACAGAAAATCCAAATAAACTTCCGGAAGGGTTGACAACATAACCCGGGTTTTCAAATGCCGCATATAGGGGGTACGAAGTAGTGGATGCTCTATTATAGCTATAAAACTTTCCTGAGTCATTGTAACCTAATACGTCATTATTTGCTTCTGAACCTACAACGATTTGACTCGATCCCAGCCCTACTGACCTACCGAATTTATCTCCTATCTGATCTGGACTGTTTATTTCTGCAAGCACTGCACCCGAGGTTGTAGAATATACCAATACCCTTCCCAAACCTCCATTAAAGTCTGGGGTTCCTGCAACTATGATAGAATCATCCATTTCGAAGGTAAAACCTAGTCCGTTAGATCCTATATTAGTATCCTGCAGAGTGTGTATAGTAGACCCAGTATTAATATTACGAACGTATATTCTACCGGTTGATAGCTGTCCTCCAGTATCCTCCCCAGGAGCTCCAATAGACAAGTAAGTATCTGTTGCGCTCAGTGCAGACCCAAACAGGTCTCCTCCAGTGCCTCCATCATCATTATTATTGTTGAATGTAAAATCAGGAACTAAAAGAGGATCCCATCTTGCTTCTGTTTCTCCTTCTGGTATTCCATACTCTGATGACTCTAATAACGAGATAGGATATCTATATACTTTACCTACTAATGCATTATTCCCTATATCTACTCGTGGTGCGCCCACTGCTACATAGGTTGAGTTAATAGCTACTGAGGAACCGAACTGCCCTTGGAGAAGAGGCTCAGGGCTTTCTAGAACTGCTATTAAAGTACCTGAGCTTATTCTATATACGTATACAACGCCAGAATTAACCGCATCTAAATCCTTAAGAGGAGAGCCTACAACTGCATAATCATCTTTTATTGCTACTGCAAATCCAAACGCCTGATTAGTTTCTCCTCGCCAAGCCGCGGGCGTTGTGAGGCTTAGGGAGGGTTGTAATGTACGTATTAAAGTAGAGTTATCTGTATCATAAATCCTTACTAGGCCGGTTGCGACTCCGCTGTTGGGGCCAATTCTATGATAAGGTGCTGAAACTGCGACACGGCCGCCTTCTTCTGCAATTGTATGCCCAAAAAGTCCCAAATCTGAGCTAGATGGGAAAGAAGATACCAGCTCCCCTGCAGTTATTGTGGGATTTTCAAACTGACCAGAACTATTTAGTACTACTAAGCCGCCTTGTAATATTTGCTCCGCTGCAATACCAGTAATACGCTGTCCCTCGGGTAAGTCTTGAGGAGACCATATTGAGCCATTATATTGCAATATCTGCAAAGCTGAAGGTAAAACACTACTAAGATCTACGTCTGTTAAATCATCTAATACGTCTACGTTACTTGAACCAGTTACAGCATTAACAAAAGACTGAGATACCGCGTTCCAAGTTAAAACCTCCCCTGTTTGAATATTTGAAGGTATAGGTAAATTTATATCATCTAAATCCGATAAGCTACTAACACCCCCAGCCGCATCTCCTGCTACCCATTGAGAGCTTTGTGCGTTCCAAACAAGCGCCTGGCCGTCTGAAGCAAATGCAGTAACATCTCCAAGATCATTTAAATTATTTACTTGGTCAGCAGTATTAGATTCAACGTCCCCTGTTATTAAAATGTCGTTTGCACTTAAAGCTTTACCAAAAATACCTAAATTTGTGGGAGAACTGTTAAGAGTACCATCAATATTTAAATAATAATTCTGTCCCGGCAATAGATTAACTTGATTGTGTGCTATACCACCAAACAGGGTTACTTGTCCTACATCTCCATCTAAAATATCTTCAAAAGCTACTCCTATCCAAGATGAAGCATTACTAGTTATATTAATATCAAAAGCTGTAAGGTGTCCAGAGTTAAAGTCACCTGAAATAGTATTCCTAGCAAAAGGAGCACCTACGTATAATTTATCATTACCAATAGCAACACTTGAACCAAAGTACTCAGTTGTACTATTCCCATATATATTAGGATTGTCAAAATATGCAATAGGAGTACCGGTATCGGCTTCGAAATAATAAGCCTTACCAGCATTAGTATATACTCCTCCTATGTACCCCTGATCTTCTCTTCTTGCACCTACTAGTATTTTGTTATCTTTCATATCGATGGAGTAGCCGAACTCATCTCCCTGCGGAAGAGGATAAGTATCAGGGTTTTGAATAGTATTTATAAGAGTACAAGCTTCATCGGTTACATCATATATATAAACAAGACCTTCATTAGCCCCCGTAAAATCCTGCTCTGGTGCAGATATAGCTAATCTTTTAATTGATGGATTTCTATCCCATACTATATCAAACCCATGCGTTGCATCTGAACCTCCACCCGGATTTGGATTTGATATAGTATGTAATAAAACGGGAAGAGAGTCACTGCTTACGTCATATATATAGACATATCCCTTTACGCTAGTTGTACCTTCTCTGGACGCAGTAACAGCTAAGTATTTTCTATCTTGAGTAAGAGACACTCTTTGGCCAAAGTAATCCCCTGATATACTACCGACTGTATTAGGATTATCAATACGGTATAAAAACCCATATTGAGGGTCTCCTACACCTATGTCAGGATCGAAAAAGTATACGCATCCAGCTTCTGAGTATTGGTCACTCATATCTTCTAGTGGTGCGCCGACGGCTAAACGAGCCTCACCATTATAATCGCTTATAGCTACGTCAGTGCCAAACTGCGCGTTGTTTGTACCATCAGGATTTTGTATTGATAGCCATAAGTCTCCACTAGGGGATGTTCCTGTAGCCAAGCGGTAGACATAAGCTGCTCCTTGATTATACCCTGTTAGATCATCAGCAAGAAGAGATCCTACCGCTAGAAGGTTACCGCTAGCGTCTAAAGAATTACCAAATCGGTCCCCTGTTACAGGATTATTTATATTTTCATTTTTAATATAATACTGTTGAGTACCAAAATTATTAAATACGTATACAACCCCAGAACTACTTCCTTCTATCTCGTCCTCATATTGAGCACCAGCAATAATATAATCTCCTGATGCAACAACTGCACTAGTAAATTGATCACTGGTAGCCGTACCAAATATAGTAGGGTTTTCTACATTCCAAGCAGGTAAAAAGGGCTCTTGACCTGTCTTTTTAACTTTTCCAGGAGGGGTAATAGAAACTATATCTCCATCACTAATATCTCCATTTGCTATGAAGTTTTCTATACCACCCGAGTGCCCTGCTCTAGGGTACCACTTCTGGGTAGTAGCATCATAAGTAAGTACTTCCTTTTCTTTTGCTGGGTTTGCAATTACCTCTACATCTAGCAAACTATTAAGAGTTGCAGCAGTAGGTGCTGTTGAGCCAGGAGACCAATTAACTCCGTCCCAGGCTAAAAATTCTCCGAAACTAGGCTCACTTGCAGTGCCGGGCGTAGTATCTACGTCTGAAAGAGATCCTATACTAATAGTGTCTAAGGCTGGAGAGCCTGGCTCCCATACGCCTTCAATACCGTTCCAAATTAAAGTTTCTCCTGGAACAGGTGCATAAAGTCCCGCAGTTCTAACATCATCCATGTTATCTAACTGCGTTACGGTAATATTAGTAATTTGAACAGGTGTCCAGCCAACGCCCGCTTGATAAGCAATAACATTATCTTGTACAGGCGGCTGAGAAGCTAAATCTACATCGATTAAGTCCCCAAGCGCAGATACTCTAGAAACTTGACCTGGCTCCCACAGCTCGCTGTTGGCATTATAAACTAATACATCATTATTAACCGCAGATACTGTGGAAAGATCTATATCATTTAAATCGTTTATTGTTGCTGGGATCGGTATAACACTTGCCTGCCACTCATCAAATTGCAAACTGTAAACTAAGGCGGCATTATCAACAACCCCGGAAGTATCAACATCTGATAGACTACTTAGAGATAGAGTTCCAGCTTCAATATATGTTGCAAGACCCCATGAAGATCCACTGTATTTAAGACCTTGGCCTGCTTGGACTCCCCCAACACTTGTATCTGTTAAGCCACCAAAAGTAGTGATATTACTATATCCTATATTTTTAGGGGCCCACCTATTATTAGCACTATCCCATACTAAGCCTTGATTGTTAGAGGGAGGAACAGTTACAGTATCTACATCACGGATATCATTTATATAAGTTACTCCGGTTTCAGCAGATACTACATTTCCTGTAATAAGCAACTCATCAGCAGCAAGAGCTTTTCCTAACACACCGTAATCTGTCTCAGTCTCAGTTATAAAGCCTCTACCGTCTATATAATAGTTTTTATTAATAGTCAGACCGGATACAAACTTATTTACGGCACCTACAGTTGTTACAGTTACTTGTTGAGTAGCTTCTACCGATTGTTCTGATATTCCTACCCAATCACCAGCATTACTTTCTATGAACGAATCACTAGCAAAAGTTGCAATTTTACCTGTACCTGCAACGGTTAGTCTAGGCGAACCAATAATAAGATAGTCGTTCGTAAGAGCTAGACCAAATCCCCAATTTATATTTGTTGCTCCTTCATCTGATAAAAATTCATTTCTAAAAGCTCCCGAGGCGGCCTCGAACAAATAAACACTCCCTACATTCTCTCCACTGGCAGAAGCAAGTATATACTCAGTTGTTACAGCAACGCTACTACCAAAATTATCGCCTGTGGGTACGTCTGCGTTTCTATTAGGGTTGTTAAGAGTATAGTTAAAATCGCCATTATTTAAATTGTATATATACAGTTTTCCGCTGCCCGTATCAGCAGTAGGAGCACCAACCACCATACGTCCGTCAGAAGAAATTGCAATAGAGCTACCGAAGTCTCCTGCACCGCCAGGGTTAGAAATAGTATAGATAGAGCTTAAAGTAGCTGCCTCATAGACATATACTTTTTCCTCGCTAGGGCTTCCAATAGCTAAATCGCCTGAAGTAGATATTGATATAGCACTACCAAACCCTGTTATGCTGGGAGAGGGGTTTTCTACAAAGCCTAACTGATTTCCAGTTGCAGTGTTAAATACGTACACTGTGCCAGAGTTAGTATCTGACAAGGATTGAGGCTCTTCATTAATTGCAGTAACCGCTACATAAGTATTTGTATTCTGTACTCTAAAGCCAAATTGGTCGTCTAACGTTGATGTTGCTGCATTTGGGTTGTCGATAGTATGTTCTAGTATGAACCCTGGTAAACTATATACATATATTCGGCCTGCATTAGAGTCGTAGCCTGGAGCCCCAATAGTAAAAAACTGGCTTGAAATTGATACCGATTCTCCAAATTTATCATTGGCAGTTGCATTGGGGTTGTTTATAGTTTGTACAAGGGTGTTAGTACTTGTAGAGAATATTTCTACCTTACCCCCAACAGTTAAGTACTCATACCCTGGAGCTCCCACAATATAATAGTCATCAGATACAAATACACTTTTACCATAGTAATCAGAACTTACTGAAGGGCTACCTGAAGCTTGAAAGATGCTGGATACACTACTTTCTATTTCTGCTATTTTTTCGACTTCGCCGTCTGATCTTAAAGCTAGTAGGTCACCTGCTGAAAGGTTTTCAGCGGCTATATAGTTGGCTACACCTGAGCGAGTTGCAGGTCTCCACTCCCCTGTAGACGCGTTATACTCTAATGTGTTTCTGTTTTGTGGAGGCACTGCCTGAAAATCTACATCGGTTAAAACATCCAAACCTATAGAAATTACTGCACCTTCTACACTTCTAGTTACCCATGAGTTTGTATCGGGATCCCAAGAAATAAAATCCGAATTGTAGGGTTCAGTTATTGAAACATCGTCTAAATCTTCTAATCTAAGTCCTATTCCTTCTATGCTGCCCGTAACTACAGTATCTATAGTAGTTCCCGTCCATTTTAAAAACTTAGAAGAAGGTGTATTTCCCAGATTTTGAAAACCGTTCTCGTTTAGCTGGTTTAATAGAAAAATAGATCTTTCGTTTAGGTCTTCTAAAGCCCTGGGTATGGGCGCAGGGCTCCAGCTTGCGCCGTTCCATACAAGAGCATCAGACGGTTCTGGCAAACCTGCGACATCAGCTAAATCATATATGCTGTCTGGGAAGGACGCAGAGCTATAGAATCCTGTGTTACTGTCGTATACTAAAGCAGATCCATCAAAGGGCACACCAGTAACGTCTGCAAGGTTGTTCATGGTATAGTCACTTGCTCTCATGACCTCGCCTATAGGAGTACTGATAAAGGCGGAAGAAGGGGCGTGCCACGTAAGAATATTGTTCGATGCCTGATTCGCTATATTGTAATTAAAATCTGCTAGAGCGCCTGCTCCAAAACTGGGATCTATATTTTCATATCTGTTTGCATCAGCTAGTGTAGTATATCTAAGTATTTGACCTTCTTGAGGGTTGTCGATACGAACATCATTTAATGCGTCTAATGAATTAGATAGTTGGACATCACTAGTAGTCCATACTTGGTTTTCATAGTTCCACAGTAAAACCTCTCCATCTTGCAAAGCAGCTGTTTGAATATCTGTATCTGATAGTTCCGCTAGAGTAAACGTTACTTCTTGCTGCTTGCTAGTAGTACTACCAAAGGTAATAAATTGACCGTCTACTAAAGCGTCTACATTTTTATTTACAGTAATGCTAAGTCTGTCTGTAGATATAAATACTACTCTAGGAGCAGACTCTAGTTCCGAGTGCATTACATAATGATTAACTTCTACATCTGGGCCCACAGGGTCGTTCAGTACAATAGTGTTGCTACCAGTAGTCCCTGCAGGATTGTTATTTACGAATGATCCTACATCCTGAGAGATTGCCATAGGAATTACTACTTTAAATATAATAGTAGCGCCTGCAGTTATATCTATATCATAACTTACAGCAAAGCTTAATCTGTCTCCACTTATTCCACTTACAATAGGAATATTTACATTGCTTCCTATGTAAACAGCGTGACCAGGAACAATTTCTTCAGGCAAAGGAGTATCAAGAAAGATCTCACTAGTGGATTCAGTACCTACAACCCCCTGACCAACCTCTACAGTGCCAGTAGTTGCAACTACTTGGTAGACAGGAGGAGTTGCAAAAATAATAGCCTCAAATTGACTAGTTGATATATTTTCAGAAAGAGTGAGCTCTGTCCTGTCTTCAGATATGCTGTATACAACAGGATACGGCTTAGATAATGAGGGTGTTTGAAATAAGTCGCCCGGCTTTACGTTTTCAGGAATAACATCCGTTGCAGGTACAGTATCAGTATTAGTAACAGTCTCAGAAACAAACCCAGTTCCAGTTTCGATAGGTTCTTCTATATCTTCATCAACGTCTAAAGAGGGAATTTCTATTATATCCCCGTCTTCCGTTTCAACGGTTCCGCCAGTACTTCCTCCACCCCCGTCAGGGTTTGGGCTAGGAGTAGTAGTAGTACCCCCTCCAGTATCGCCACCGCCAGTACTTCCTCCTCCACCACCAGTAATAGTAGCAGGCGCCCACTTAGTTCCATTCCAAACAAGAGACTGACCGGGTTGGGGCGAAATAGTAGAAGTATCTACATCAAACAAGTCTCCAATGCCGCCAAAATTACTAACAAAGCCTAAGGTGAACTGGTTTGCATAGGTACCCGTTGTATTAAATATAGGTACCATACCTTGTTGGCCACTCCACTGGCCTCCGGTATCTGCAAGATCTCTAAACCTGGGCATAGTTGAAACGGCTTGGCCAGGAACCCAATTAGCACCATCATACTGAAGATATGTTCCTGTAGCTAATCCGGTTGTTAAATCTACATCATTTATATCTCCAAGATCGGTTTCTAAATTTACCGGGGATGAAATCCAAGTCTGAGTAGGACCATTGTATGTGAGCAGATCTCCATCATTTACTTGAACAAAATTTACATTACTAAGTTCTCCCAGCTCTACAGGCTCATCAATTAAAATTTGATTTATTGATTTAGGAACCCATTCTATGTTAAAATTATCCCAAGCAAGTAAGTGGCTTTTAGGTATGCCAGCTTCAAAACCGTTATAAGTATCGACATCATCAAGATTACTTATTTGACCAGTTACTGAGGCATAGGCTGGAACCCATTTTTGTGCATTGGTATTCCATTGAAGAAATTGTTGAGAAAGAGGAGCTGTCGATAGTGTATCCACATCCTCTAGTTCTGTTATGCTTTTGGGTATACCTGCTATGCTAGGATTTGGCTCGACATCACCGGTAATAAGAACGGTGCTTGCATCTATACTTATGCCAATGGCGCCGCTTCCTACATCACTGGTGCGAAGACTTCCTCGGTATAACCTTGAATTATCAATATAAATTGGAGTACCAGGAACAAAATTACTCGGCTGTGAACCACCTATCCAACTAGTAACCTTCGTCTGGCCCCCTAAAATAGTTATAATTCCAGAATTATAGTCACTTGAACCACTAGAAAAACTTTCATCTGCGATACCAAACCAGTCTTTAATATTAGTTACTGGATTGTTCCCATAGGTTATAGCCCGTACTCCCGTAGCTAAATCTAACGGAACTATCATTCTACTTTCTGTTAGCCCACTAGTAGAAGCGGGATGTATGCTTCCATTTATTATAAAAGAATCATAAGTATCGTCTGAAGCTGCCTCAGCTCCGTCTATATCTACAATGGGGCGGCCACTCCATTCACTATATGCAATAGTTGTTGTAAAGAGTTCTATATCATTGGTGTCAGAGTTCTCTCTCCCCCATAAAATAACTGCCGCCCTATCTGTAGTGGATGCTAAGACTGCAGGCCTAATATTTGACATGTTATACGGGGTAGGCCCTGAGCCAGTTCCATCTTCGAAGAAATATCTGGAGTACAACGAGTTGTCTGTTACCGTGCTAGTACCTGTGGCGCTAGCAGTAAACCTTGTGACCTTTCCACGAGGGGGACTAACCGTATTATCTTTATAAGCAACCCAGCAAGAGCTACCGTCTGGAAGTATAGTTACAAAAGGAAAACTTAAGTCATCATCAAATGTTCTTGGTGTTCTATAAGTTGCAAATACCCCCGTAAGTAAAGTGACCATCGAGTAGCCTTCACTGATTTGGTCAGTAAATACAGTAACGTGCCTATTAGTTGTAGGAGCATAAACAGTATGAAGGTCGTAAACTTCCCTGGTTGTAAAAGCAGTGGGCGGCTGAAAAAGTACGTCTAAGCCATCTATTTCACCTACTCGACCTATACCTACGCCTCCTCCGTTTAAAGAGTTATCCGCATAATGAAAAATTAAATTTCCGCTTTGTGTGTCAGAAGAGACGGAGTGAGAGCCGATAGCCTCGCCCAAAGAAAAATCGATAGGAAACTGCGACATGCTTACCGCAAACCCTGCAATTGTAACTACACGAGTATATCCAATATTGGTAATAATATCTTTCCAGGCAAAAATAACTCGAGTAGTTGCTATATCATACGTAACGGAGAACTCTCCTCCGACGCCGGTAGCAAACTCATGGACAGTGGTGTCCATAGTTATCTCTACACCATCATCATCTACTTCTCCAATTACAAACTCGCCCGCACCTGTAGTAGCATTAATAAATGCTACAATAAATTTTTTCTGAGAGCTTAGCCATAGCGAATGAGTTTGAGCGCCTAACTGATTACCAACAGTTTCTGATTGACCAAACTCAGGAGGTAGATAAGAGATAGGAAAGACTACAGTTCTGTTATTCTGTCTACCTACTGTAACAGCCTTTCCTGCAGTAATGTTAGTATTGAGTGCGGCTGATACAGTTAGTTTTCCGACAGTAGCTGGTGTTCCAGGAATCCACTGTTCTAAAACGTCATCGTATATTAAAGATTCGCCAGCCTTCGGAGTTGTGAGGTAGTTTACATCTGTTAAGTTTTCTATTTCTAGAACAGGACTTGTACTTACCCAAAAAGACCCGTCAAAAGCGAGTACATCATTTTCAGAGGCACCTGTAACATTTACATTTACAAGATCATTTAAATAAACGGAACTTAAAGCTGCCGCAGAGGTTGCGGTCCAGAGAGAGGTTTGAGCATCGTATGCAAGAATAGATCCGTCTGAAACAGTAGAAACATCGAAATCTGAAAAGTCTGTGATTTCAAGAGCTTTTGGAACGTAGTTACTGCCGTCATGAATGAGTACGGCACCGAGAAATCCAGCACCGCTCGAGTCATTGAGTTCTGAAAAAGAATAAGGATTATTAGTGTGATAAGAAGCAACATAAGATTTTACTGCTTCTTCAGTAGGAAGTATTACTGACCCGTCTATAGAATTCAGAGTCGGGTCATTTGTGAACGCAAGAATCTGTAGCACACCGTCTGAGAGGGTACTAAAATTCAGTTGTCCAAATTGGGCGTCATCTCCACTTTCGTACTTAGTTGTATTTAAGTAAGTGAAGTTTCCGTCTAGCTCTGTAAAAGTAAGTTCTGTGCCTTTTACAAGTCGTAGTACTAAAGCCATTCTCTATCCAATAGTTACTAGTGTTGCTGCGATTCCTGAGGTGATCAAGCCGGTGACGGCGATCCATAGCAGTCTAGTAATGCTTTGCAGAATATGGCCGTGGTTATCGATATCTCTAAGTGCGACCGTTTGCATAATTTCAATATCTGTAACTCTCGATTCAATTTTGTCTCTTGCGTCATCTAAGTCTGAAATTTGCTCTTCTACTCTTGCTAGTGCTACTACTAGTTCTGTTAATTTGTCAATTTTGTTCTCTATTCGATCTATGCGATTATTCTGTTGCTCCAGCTCCATTTAATAATTTTTCCATCAACTTACCGTAGTTGCCTTGCCCAAAAGGAATACCTTCATTAATCTGTACATTCGTTTGACTACGAATAGTGGCTGCATTGGACGCCTTTTCAGCTTCTGCCAACGCTTTAATTTCGTCCATTCTCATTTTATGGGCCATGACCATCAGATCCGCTAGATCCTTTGATGTATACATACCGCTCTCTTGAGCCTCTTCTAGCTTTGATGCTATCATTTCGTCAAGAACAGCTGCAATATTATTTTTATTCCTGTACCCCATATCTAAATACACAGTGTCTACATAACGCTTTACTTCACGCGTATTTAAAATTTCTACTACCCTATGTTCTGGCACAGACATGTATTCGCAAACTGCCTTTATGTTGCCGTATTGGAGATAGCAATTAGCTACTTCTACTCCTTCGGGAGATATTATAGAAACTTCTTTTGACATGCTATAAATTATACATTCGAGCAGATCGAATGTCAAGAAAAATTTTTCGAAGGTGAGGTAGGAAGGTGGAAAGGGAAGGTTCAGACATGCTGAAGAAAATTAAGAGGAAAAATTTTTGCGGACGTGTTCGAATTTTATGAGGTTTTTTCAGGTTTTTTCGCCGATTCGGGTTTTTTCGGTTTTTTACAAAGTTTTACGTAAAGATGGGGCCGCGCGCGTCAAAATTTTGACGGTCTCTTAACCGCCCCCTCCTGGGCAGGCGCGCGTAACCTATTGATTTATAAGGGAAAAATAAAGTTGGCACGATTCCTGCTTAAGAGCTAGGGCACGCCCCGCGTCAAACTATTGACGCACATTTGGTTATAAGCTTATAGCACATCGATATAAAAAACCCTGTACATTTGGAATTAGACCCTGTAAAATCCATCACATATAAAAACAAAAGGTATAAAAAATGTTTCACGATTTATTCACTAGAGCGCTCTTAGGAATTATTGGCATGGTAATTGCCTTAGCAATTCTGATGCCAATAGCAGGATCGTTCTTGCTAAACCTTATACCATAATGGAATATCGTTATTCTATCTTGATATAAAAAATACTGGACATTTGCAGAATACCTCTGTAAAATCCTACCCATGCAATAAAGCATTAATCACTAAGGAAAAAAAGTTATGGCTACATACACTGAAAAAATGGTTAAGCGAATGCGCGATCTTGCACCCCTTGACCTAGACAAAGCAAAGGCGCTTGCCGACGAATTCGGTTCCGTGTCTTATCGCTCTATCATCGCCAAAGCCAAAAGCGAAGGCGTTGACTATATCGCTAAAGCTCCAGCGGCTAAAAGGCCAAAAGGCCCAACTAAACGCGAGCTTGTGAGTGCTATCGAGCGATCTCTGGGATTACCCGAGAGTGACCGCGAAAATCTCACCGTTGATGGCTTAAGCCGCGTTTTAGAGCATCTCGCGTGATTGCGGTTTGCTCTTGGATAGGCACCGCGCTGCTTGGCGCGGCTCCCTTCCTCATTGACATGCCAGCGGGTAAACTCATGGCGATCATTGGACTTGCTCTGTTATGCTTGCAAGCATACGAGAAAAAATGCTACAATCTGCTTATATTAAACACAATAGGGATTATCGGTTATGCTTCCAATTTTTTTATTTGATCTCGACGAGACTGTCATCGACTCGACCCACCGTCAAGGTGAGACGTTAAGCGACTGGCGCAGAATGAATACACCCGCAAACGTCATGCGCGACTCTACGCTTCCGCTTGCTTCTACAATGATTCAAGCCATCTCGGAAGGGTTAGACGTTGGCATTTGTACTTCTCGCGTCATGGGTAGCGTTGATCGCGTTTGGCTACGCATGCGCGGAATGCTGCCAGCGTTTACGCTTTCGCGTTCAATCGATGACAATCGACCCGCTGGTGAATTCAAGCTCGCCAAAATGTCAGAGCTTGCGATTGCTCGCCGCGTTTCGTTCGACGAAATTCGTCGTCGCGTTATCCTTTGGGATGACAACGCAGACGTGCAACAAACTTTAAAAAATGCTGGCTTTCGTGTAATCGATCCGGTAAAATATAACCAAGCAAAAAAGG
>Ga0181559_10004027_pt1 | contig 14301 bp, 5 predicted proteins | sample 011ome_21_FD_133752 | JGI IMG/M metagenome (GOLD analysis project Ga0181559, IMG submission 133752) | Coastal salt marsh microbial communities from the Groves Creek Marsh, Skidaway Island, Georgia - 011508AT metaG (megahit assembly) | ecosystem: Environmental > Aquatic > Marine > Intertidal zone...
GTGAAAAGATGGCCACACGAAATTTCGCTGCCGCGAAGGCTCGCGCTTACGGTACCTACGCATGCACTTTGTAACTTGTGTCTATCGCTACTACCTCATCAGATGGTCGAGAGCGCCGCGCGCGCGCTCTTCGCGTGAAAAACCGCGCGCTCGGCGTCGAGACAAGAGAAGGACCGATCCGCATAAGAACCCACGCGTCTGTCGATGTCCAACCTTCACGTGGCGGGCGCTTCACGCTCGCGCGTCTGATTCCGGAGCGACGCCGTTTGGCGGCGGCGGCGCGTTTTCGTCGCGCGGCGACCAACCCGAAAACTTTTCGGGCGTTTTCTTCGACGCGCTCCACCCGCGCGGCGGGCGTTCGGAAGGCTTCGGGGTCCGCCGCGCGCTTCCCAGGGACTCGGCGACGTCGCGCACGCTCTCGAGCGCCGCGCGCGCCTGCGCGCGAGCGCGTTCCACGGATGGGCTGCTCGAGCTCAGGGGCGAGCGCGCCGCCGCCGCCGCCGCCGCCGCCGCCGCCGCCGCGGGCGAGGACGCCGCGGGCGAGGACGCCTCGGGCGACGCTTTCGTCGCGCCCACGCGTTGGCGAATCTTCGAGACGATGGACGCCTGGCGCCGCTGCGCCTCGCGCCATCGCGTCTCTCGGTCCCCCGCGGCGACACCCTCTCGGTCTGCCGAGCCCGCGGCCGAGCGACGCGCCTGGCCGAGCTCGGACTCGGCGGAGGCTGCTCGGTTCGCCGCCTCGGCAAACGCGCTCCGCAGGTTTTCGATCCTCGACTCGGCGTGCCGCAGCGCGTCGGCGTTCCGGGCGAGGGCAGCCTCCGCCTCGGCGCGCGCGCCGTCGGCTTCGCGGCGGAGCGCCTCCGCCTCGACCAGAGACTCCCGCGCGATCTTCGCGCGGTCCTCCGCGTCGTGGCGCGCGACCGTGGCGGCCGAGAAGGCCTCCGCGCGCGCCTCGGCGGCAGCCTCGGCGGCGGCGGCGCGCGCCTCGGCGCGCTCGGCGTCTCGGCGCGCGTCGCGCGCTTCGGCGTTCGCCGCGGCGGCGCGCTTCTCCGTCATCAACACCTCCGCGCTTCTCTTCGCCGCCTGCTCCGCTTCTCCGAGAGACGCCTCAAAAGGGAGCCCCTCGCCGCGCGCAGTTGCTCCCGCCAGCGCCTCGAGCCTCGACTCAGCCTCCTCGTGCGCGGCCTCGGCGGCCACCGCGCGGCGCTCGAGGAGCCGAATCGTCTCGGCGTCGGACGCGGCGTTGGTCTCCCTGGCGCGCGCCTCGCGCGCCGCGCCCTCCGCGCGCGCCTCCGCCTCCGCCACCGCGTCGGCGGCTTCGCGACGCATGGCCTCGATGTCCGCGGTCGCGCGCGCCACCGCCTTGCTCACCTCGGCCTTCACCGTCTCGTACGCGCGGCGCACGGAGCGCTCAGCCTCCGCGGAGGCCTCCCCGGCGCGCGCCGCGGAAACCGCCTCGGCGGCGGCGACGGCGTCCGCCGCCTCGGCGCGCGCCGCCCGAGACGCCTCCTCGGCGCGCGCCGCCGCCGCCGCGGTGGCCGCCTCAGCCTCGACGACGCGCGTCTCGGCCGCGGCCAGTTTCTCCCGCGAGGCGCGTTCGACCTCGAGGACGCGCGCGCGCGCCTCAGCGGCGGCAGCCTCCGCGGTGGCGACGCGCGCGGAGGCAACTCCAGACGCCTCCGCGCGCGTCGCCGCCGCGTCGCGCTCGGCGGCGGCGTCGGCGGCTTTCGACGCCGCGTCCTCGGCTCGCGCTTTCGCCTCCTCCGCCTCGCGACGCGCCTCCCCGGCGTCTTCCCGCGCCTTACGTTCGCGCTCTGCGGCTCGCGTGATTGCCTCCCGCGCGGTCGCGGCTTCCGCGGATTCGCGCGCCGCGCGGCGCTCGGCGTCCTCGGCGCCGCGCGCGGCGGCGGCGAGGTCCCGTTCGAGCTGAGCCACGCGCTCCGCCGCCGCCTTCGCCGCGGCGGCGGCGCGCGCGGAGGCGATGTCCGCCTCCGCCTTCGCTTTCGCCTCCGCCTCGGCGGTGGCCTGGGCGACGGCCTGCGCGCCCCAGCCCTCCACGGAGACGCGCTCGGCCTCGACGGCGCGCCGCTCGAGGCTGGCGGCGGCGGCGGCGGCTTTCGCGGACGCCGCCTCCGCGGCGTCGGCGCGCGCGCGAGCCTCCGCGACAACCTTCGCCGCCGCCGCCATCGCCTTCGCGCCTTTGTCCCCCGCCGGAACGCCGAGCGCAGCCGCCGCGCGCGCCTCAGCCTCCATCGCGGACTCGGCGGCTTCCGCGCGCGACGCGCACATCTCCGCCCTGGACTCAGCCGCCTCGGCGGCGGCGCGGGCGGCGGTCGCCGCCGCCCGCGCCGCCGCCGCGTCCTTCTCGGCGCGCGCCGCCCTCGCCTCCGCCTCCCCGGCGCGCGCCTCGGCGGCTCGAACCTCCTTCTTCGCCGACTCGGCGGCGGTCTCGAGCGCCGAGACCGCGGTCGCCCGCTCGCGCTCGAGCGCCGCGCGCTTCTCTCCCTCCGCGCGCGTCTCCCGCTCCGCCGCCGCGCGCAGCGCCTCGGCCTCGTGGAGCTTCGCCCAGGTCTCCTCGGCGGCGCTCTCGGAGTTGCCCGCGCGCGCCGCCGCTGCCTCGGCGCGCGCGCGCGCCGCGCCGAGCGCCGCCTCGGCTTCCGCCGCGCGCTTTTCCGCAACCGCCAGGCGCGCGCGCATGGCCTCCCTCTCCGCCTCGGCGGTGGCCCGGTCGTAGTCCGCCGCGTGCGCCCTCGCCTCCGCCGCCCTGGCTTTCGCCTCCGCCGCCGCCCTCGCGATCTCGGCTTCGCCCTTGCGCTCCGCGCTGCGCCGGGCCGCCGCCTTGACGGCGGCGTTCTCTTCCTCCGTCGTCGCGCGCGCGGAGGCAATCTCCTCCTCCGCCCTCGCTTTCGCCTCCGCGTCGGACCGCGCGACGCGCGTCTCGGCGTCGAGCTTCGCGCGATCGACCGCCGCGCCCGCCGCCTCCGTCGCCTCTTCCGCGCGAGCCACCGTCTGCGTCACCGCCGCGGCGAGCGCCTCCGCGCGCGCCGCCAACGCGGCGCGCGCCTTCACAGCCTCGACGTCCGCGAACCGGTCCAGCCGCGCGGCGAACGACGCGCCCGCGTCGTTCCAACGCGACGTCGCCGCGACGACACGCGCCTCCGCGTCTTCCAGGCGGCGTTCGAGCCGCGCGCCGCGGCGCGCGCCGCGCGCCTCGGCGGCGGCGACGCGGCGGTCGGCGCGCGCGGCCCACGCGGCGCGCTCCGACGCGCGCCGCGAGGCGAGCTTCGCGGCTTTGGCGCGGAGCGCGCGCACGACGCGGCGCACGCCGTGGGTGGCGAGAATCGCGCGCTGGGGCGCGACGGGCGCCTTCCTCCGCGCGCGCGGCGACGGCGAGACGGGTGATCGCGACGCGCGCGGCGTGGACGCGCGAGGGGATGCGTAACGGGCGGTTTCTCGGACTGAGTCGGACCGAGTCGGCGTCGCCGCGGGCGTCGATTCGCCCGCGCGCGCCTCCGGGGTGGGGGCGTTTCCCGAGGGCGAGGACCGCCGCGCCAGCGTGGGGCTCGGCGTGTACCCCCCCGCGGTCCCGGCGCGCTCGGCCGCTCGGGAATACCCCGCGGCACCCGCCACGGCGGCGACCTTCGCCCACGCCGCGTGTCCGGCGGCGGCGACGAGGAGCGCCGCGCACCGCGCGCGCGCCTCGCCCTCGTCCGCGGCGCGGTTGAGCCTTTCCTCGAGCCCAGTCGCGCGTAGGCGGTGCCGCGCGCTCTCCTCGCGCGCCGCCTCCAGCTGCGCCTCCAGGCTCGCGACGCGATTCTCCTTCTCCTCGGCCGCGCTCTCCCACGCCGCGCGCTCCGACTCGAGCGCGCGCACAGCGTCCACGGTGAGCGTCTCGGCGTGCGCGTAGTCCGCCTCGGCGACGGCGAGCTTCTCGGCGAGCGCCGCCGCGCCAGCCTCTTTCGCGGCGGCTTCCTTCTCGGCAGCCTCGGCTCGCCCCGCCAGAGCCGCGCGCGAGGCCTCCGCCTCCTCCGTCGCGACCGTCGCGCGCTGCGCCACCGTGTGCGCCGCCGTGGCCGCCGCGCGACTCGCCGCGAGCTCCTTGGCGAGCTCCTCCCGCTCTTCGGCGCGCGCCGCCGCCGCCTCGGCGAGTCGCGACTCAGCCTCCGCCGCGCGGCGCTCCGCCGACTCGAGGCGCGCGTTCACGACGTCCGCCTCTATCTGCGCGTCGTGCGTCGCCTCGAGCGACGCGGAATGGTTCGCCTGCATCTCCGAAACGCGCGTCTCGTACGCGCACACGCGCGCGTTGAGCTCGTCCAGACTCGCCTGGTCCTCGCGGCGCTGCGCGGCGGCGTCCCGCGCCGTCGCCTCGGCGACCAGCCGCATGGTCCGCGCGCGGGTGAGCTCCGAGTCCCCGGCCGCGGCCGCGGCGCGAGCCTCATCGCGCGCCTGGAGCGCCTCCGCGCGCTCGCGCTCGGCGGTTTCGAGCGCGGCGGCGTAGTCCACGCCCAGCGTGTCCGCCGAGACTCGCGTGACGCGGAGCGCCTCTTCCGCGTCGGCGACGCGCGATCTCAGGCTCGCCTCCGCGGTCTCGCGGCGCTGCACGCGCTCGCGGAGGGTCGCCACCTCCACGGCCTGCATCCTGACGAGTCGCTTGGCCCTTCGATACTTGTTCTCGAACCCGGCGGTGGACTCGTCCGTGACCTCGGCGCAGCTCTCGGCGACGCACTCGCCTTCGTCGGGCTTCGCATCCCCACCGTTCGTCCCCGGCTGTCGCTCGAGCGTCCGAATCTGAGCCTGCAGCCGCTCTATCGTGTCGCACTGCGCGGAGAGCAGACGGGTCGTCTCGTCATACTTGCTCCGCAGCTCCGCGAAGCGCGGGTCGACGGCATCGTCCGCCTCCATGGCGACAGACGCGTCCGACCGAGGCGCGACGGTCGTCTGAGCCCTGCGGCGGTTCCGTGCTCTCGGAAGACGCGAAACGCACACGAGCCGACGAGCGCGTGCGCGTCAACGGCTGGAAACTGGAAACGCGTTCAGGACTTCACAGGTCCGATTGTGGATTCGCGCTGAGCTCACGAAAGCCGGCGATTTTTTCAACATTCGAACGGCCTGGTTGGCTGGCGTCAGAACCGACCGCTCCCTCGGGAGTTGGCGGCCAGATCCAACTCGCAGACGCGCTTGCTCCCGCGGGCATCGCGTAGGGAAGGAGATAAAACCCGCTCCCTCCGTCTCGTCGGACGGAGAGCGGCGAGGATGTCGTCCTCGACGACCGGGTTGCGGTGTGCTGAGTTCCACATCGACCCGAGGAGCGACGATCCGGGACCGCGCTGCGGGCACACCTTGACATGCGTCCCCGCCGAGGGCGGCGGGCAGCGCCTGATCGTCTTCGGAGGTGCCACCGCGCTGGAAGGAGACGGGCCCAACGGGAGCTCGAGCGGCATCCGTACGTCCCCGACCCGCTCGCCACCCGTCTCTCATCTTTTTTTCCCGCTCCGAGCACGACTCGCGCGATCGGATCTGGTCGTTGACATCCGCCCGCCCCCCCCGACGACGCTCCTCCCCAGGCCTCGCGGGCGCCACCTCGGACGTGCACAGCTTCGACGTGCGCAGCGGCGTTTGGAGTAAGCTCGAGGCTTCCGGCGAAGGCCCCTCTCCCCGCGCCGCGCACTCCGCCGCGGCGGTGGGCAACATGGTGGTGGTCCAGGGCGGCATCGGGCCCGCCGGTTTGGCTTCGGAGGATCTGCACGTGCTGGACCTGCAGGGGGCGCCGCGGTGGCACCGCGTGGTGGTGCGCGGCCCCGGCCCCGGGCAGCGGTACGCGCACGTCATCTCCTTCGTCGCGCAGAGGTTCCTGGTGGTGCACGGCGGGAACGATGGCAGCAAGCCCCTGGGCGACAGCTGGTGCCTGGACACCACCAACAAGCCGTACGAGTGGGTCAAGATGAACCCCGCGGGCGACGTCCCGCCGCCGCGCATGTACGCCGCCGCGGCGCCGCGCGCGGACGGGCTGCTGCTGCTGTGCGGCGGCAGGGGCGCGGACTCCGCGCCCCTCGGCGACGCCTTCGGGCTCGCCAGGCACAGGGACGGGCGCTGGGAGTGGGCGGCGGCGCCCGGCGAGGCGCCCACCGCGCGTTACCAGCACGCCGTGTCCTTCGTGGGCACGCGGCTGCACGTGAGCGGCGGCGCGCTCGGCGGCGGGAGCATGGTGGACGACTCGCTGTCCCTCGCCGTTTTAAACACATCCGCGGGTCCCGCCGCGGGCTGGTCCGTCACCGAGGTGCGCGCCGTCGGAGCTCCCGCCAAGGACGCGGCGGCGGCGGCGAGCCGACGGTGCAGGCACACCACGGCGGGCGTCGGCCCCCTGGTGTTCACGTGCGGCGGCTTGCGCGGCGGGAACCTGCTCGGGGACATGTACGTCGCCGAGGAGGCCCCGGGCGAGGCGAACATGTCCCGCGCGGAGGCCACGCTCGCGCTCGCCGAGGTGATCGACCTCGCCGCGCCCGCGTGGCAGAGGTGGCTCCGCGACGTCGGGCTCCTGGAGGAGGCGGCGAAGGCGACGGCGACGCTCCCGCCGCGCGCGACCGCCGCGGCGGAGGAGGAGGACGCGCGAGACGGCGAGACGTTCGGAACGGCCGCCTCGAAAACCGGCGTCGACGCGAAAGCCGGACCCGGGTCCAGGAACGCCGAACGAAACGCGTCAGGCGCGTTCGGCACCCCGCAGGGCGGGTCGTTCGCGGTGCGCACGCCGGGCTCCGAGGACGGATCCCCGGAGAACAACCTGAACCAGCTGGCGCGGCTCTCCTCCGCGGAGGCGCGCGCCGCGGTGGCGCTCGCGCACCGTACCAACGTGGACATCGACTCGAGCCCAGACTCGTCCGCGGGATCGGGCGGCAAGAGGTACGTCACGCCCTCGCCCGGAAGCAGCGCGGGGAAGAAACACACGCCCTCCTCTGCGCGCCCGCCGCCGTCCTCGGACGTGCGGCTGCACCACCGCGCGGTGGTGGTGGCTGCCGGGCTCGACGGGCACGCCGCCGGCCTCGGGTCGCTCGTGCGCCAGCTCTCGATCGACCAGTTCGAGTCCGAGAGCAAGCGCATCGGTGCGCCCGGCGATGTCGCGACGCCCGCGCGCATGGGCGGCGGGGACCCCGGTCTGATGACCCCGAACACCGGCGCGAGGGGGGGCTACACGCCCGAGGATTCCTCGGCGGCGGACTCGGTGCACAAGCGCGTGATCAACAAGCTGCTGCTTCCGCGCTCGTGGGAGCCCCCCGCGGACCGCTCGTTCATCCTGAACGCGGACGAGATCGACGAGCTGTGCGCCGCGGCGGAGGAAAAATTTAAGCGGGAGCCCACGGTTTTGAAGCTGAGCGCGCCCACGAAGATCTTCGGGGACCTGCACGGGCAGTTCGGGGACCTGATGCGCCTCTTCGCGGAGTACGGGTCGCCGAGCACGGTGGGCGACATCGCGTACATCGACTACCTATTCCTCGGCGATTACGTCGACCGAGGCGCGTTCTCGCTGGAGACCATGTCTCTGCTGCTGGCGCTCAAGGTGGAGTACCCGGACAGCGTGCACTTGCTGCGTGGGAACCACGAGGAGGCGGACATCAACGCTTTGTTCGGGTTCAGGATCGAGTGCATCGACCGCCTCGGCGAGGCGGCGGGCGTCAAGGCGTGGAACAGGTTCAACGACATGTTCCAGTGGTTGCCGCTCGCCGCGGTCATCGAGGACCGAGTGGCGTGCATGCACGGCGGCATCGGGCGGAGCGTGACGCACATCTCGCAGCTGGAGGAGCTCGAGCGGCCCCTGACCATGGAGAGCGGCGGGATGATGCTGATGGACGTGCTGTGGTCCGACCCGACGGAGAGCGACAAGGTGGAGGGTTTGCGGCCCAACGCGCGCGGTCCGGGCCTGGTGACGTTCGGGCCCGACCGCGTGCGCAAGTTCTGCGAGGACAACGACCTGCAGATGATCATTCGCGCGCACGAGTGCGTGATGGACGGGTTCGAGCGGTTCGCGGGCGGGCTGCTCATCACGGTGTTCTCGGCGACCAACTACTGCGGCACTGCGAACAACGCCGGCGCCATCTTGGTGCTGGGCAGAGACTTGACGCTGTACCCAAAACTGATCCACCCGTTGCCGCCGTCGGCGCTGTACGGCAGCGCGGGGAGCATCGACGAGGACATGGACGGGCCGTGGCAGATGGGCCTGAATAAGGAACGCCCGCCCACGCCTCCCAGAGGAAGGGGGGACGGGAGAGGCAGGCCCACGGGGGCGGTCGCGTGACGCAATCGCGACGTATCCGTATAACAACCATCAAAACGTTTTTAACCGTCGCGGCGCGTCCGACGTCCGTCGCGGGAAGCTTCCCGAGCGTCCGTCGAGCATCATATTCCGGTCTTCTTCATCTGCAGCAGCAAACTCGGGTTTTTGACCTTCACGAGCGCGTTGATGTCGGCTAAGCGCGCCTGCATCGTGGCGAGCTTCCCCTTGACGGCGTTGTACCTGTACGCGATCTGTTCCCGCACGGTTTCCTCGGGCGACGCCTGGAAGTTCAGGGACAGGAGCTCGACGAACTTGTACTCCATGTTCTGCACGAAATCCAGTCGCCCGCCGCCGTCTTTGGTCATCACGAAAACCGCGAGGTGGCTGTGCGGCTCTTTCACGCAGTGGTTCAGGTTCCGCACGATCACGGCGGGGTACTCCGTGAACTCCACCATCAACCTCTGCGCCTCCTGCAGCTTCCCAAACTCCGCCGCATCCAGTTCGTGCGCGTAATGGAAAAACAAGTTGTTCTCGCTGGTGAGCTCGATGCGCAACCCCGAGTACGCCCCTTCAGGGCCGACGGCGAGGATCCTCACCTTGATCGCCTCCAGCGCGCCCACTTCCTGCGGCTCCTCGGTACCGGTCGCCGTCCTCAGCTCGAAAGGCACCTCGCGCTCGTAAAACACCCGGTGGCCGTTCGCCAGGCTCGGGTCTCCGTCGTCGCCGCCCGAGAAGTCCAACGACGTCTGCAGCGAGGACATGAAGTCCCCGTTCGGCGACCTGCGGTTAGGCGAGACGTGAGGGACGAGCGTCGGCGGAAAACGGGGGACGGTCAGCGAAGAGGCGAACGCGCGGGGTCGCGGTGTGGGAAAGGAGCGGGTCCGCGTCGCCGGGAAATCGGGGGATGGATCCTCCGGCGAAGAACGATTCGACCGATTTCACCTCGCGTCCCCGGACTGATGGGCGCGTGCGGAAGGCGTCCACCGCTCGCCGGCGGAGAAAGGGCGGAGACGTACATGGTGCGATCCCCGTGCGAGGGCCGTGCGACAGGATGTGAGGGAGCGCGAGCGTTCGCGGGTCCTCAACAAGAGTCGAAATGCACCAATTCTGCCAGCCTCCGCCAAAATCGTGGCTTGGAACGGCACGAAAAAGGTCGTGGAAAAAATCATTGCCACGTGGTCCGAGGTTCACTCCTGAAGGCGCGATGGCGCTGGTGGGGCCGTCCCCATGTTGGTGGAGGGAGGCGGTGGGACCCCTACCGAAACGCAGGGTCCGCTGGAACGCGTCTGGGACTGCACGAGGGCGCGCTGTTGCGACGGGACTGTCGCAGCAGTCGTGGTGGCTTCGCGAGGGCAACGTCAATTCGTCGACGGCACTTCGCGCGTCGAGCCAGGACGGGCACAGCGCTCGAGACGAGGAATTCAGCGCGCGGCGTGACATGGACGACGTAGAGAAGGATGCTGACACAGCTTCCATTCGACCGCCCACGCCCGCGCCCGTGTTTCGGCGTCGTCCGAAACCGAAACGAGGCAGGGGACGCCCGAGGTTGCCGAAACCGCCGCCCCGGTATCCCCGGCCCGACCAGTCGAAGACGTCGCCGCAAGCGTCGCGGCAACAAAACGCGCTGTTCAAAGGCCTGGCACGGCAGATGACGGGCCTCTCCGCGCTCGGGCTCCCCAACTCCCCGGAGCTCCAGCGGTGGCGCGCGACCGTCGAGGAGGACCACCAGGCTCGGCGACCGGGGAGGAAGCCAAAAGGGTCCGCCGCGGCGAAGCGAAAGCAAAAGAAAACCGAAACCGAACGCGCCGACGCGTCGGACGCCGCGCGTCGTTCGCGTCGCCGCCGGAAGTGCGGCGTCTGCGGCGGCGAGGGGCACAACGCGCGGACGTGCGCGCTCGCACCCCCCCGCCGAGACTCGGAGGACCTCGTGTCGTACTACGAGGCCAAGTACGGAAATCTCGGGATCGGGATCGGGATCCCGGGGTCGAGCGCGTCTCTCGTCTCCGTCGCGCGAGACGAAAAAAACGCGAAACGAAAAAAAAAAAACCCGGTCGGCCGGCCGAGAGCCTCGCTCTCCATCGCGGTGCGGTGCTCGGCGTGTGGCGCCCTCGGGCACAACCGGCGGTTCCACGAGGAGAAGCGCGACTTCAATAAGAGCCGGCCCGGGCCCCAGGCCCCGTGCACGTGCTCGTGGTGCGGGCGCGAAGGCCACAACTCGCGCGGGTGCCCCGCGCGCCGGGGCGCCGCCGCCGGCTACGGCTTTGCCTACGGGTACGCCTACGGCCGCGCGTACGGGACCGCGTACGGGGTCGGGAAGGGCACGGGCGGCTGGGTTTTCGAGTTTCCCGAGGTTCATTCGCACGACGAGAACGGAGGTGACCACGTAAACGTGACGAACGATACGAAGAGCCGCAGCTCCCGCTTCGCGGCGCGAAGCAAGCCCCTCGAGATTCGAGCGGCGACGCTGTGGCTGCGGTCGCGCGCGCGGTCGGCGGATCCCGCCGACGCGCTGAGCGTCGGCGAGGCGTGCGCGCGCGTCGGCGTCGCCGCGCGGTTCAAGCAGAACGTGTGGAACGCCGCGAAGCGCGCGCGCGCGAGCGGGTGGGAGGACGACGGCGCCGCGGACGCGTTCCTGGACCCGGAGAGTACGGCGTCAGACCAGGTGTAGGGTTTAGGTTTAGCCGCGTTTCATAGCTACGTAGACTGCGTACGCGTAGTGTGGACGAGCACCTTTCGCGTCGTTTGTACCGCGAAGTCGCTCGCGTTGCGCGCTCCGCGCGCGCCGCTCTCCGCGCGTCACGCGAGCATCGCCTCGAGCGCGCGCACCTCCTCTGGCGTGACGCGCGCGAACTCGGGCGCGATGGCGTGCACGTCCACGCGGCCGTCATCGTACCCCAGGCACATCAGGTGCTGCCCCGGCTCGTCCCGGCCCGGCGCGCCGGCGGCGGCGAGCTCGAGGCTGACGATCTTCTCCTTGGCGCCGAACGCCTCGAAGTGCGCGGGCGCGGCGGGGTCGGCGGCGAGCAGGTCGAAAGCGAACACCACGCAGGCGTCGTCCAGCGCGAAGAAGAGGGAGGGACGCGCGAGCGACCACCGGACGGCGACCACGGACCCGGTCGCGAAGCCGTCCCAGCGGCGCAGCGCGAGCGACCTGTCCGAGCGGTACAGCGCCACCGCGCCGCCCTCGTGCGCGGCGAGAAGCAGGCGGGGCGCGGACGAGGACTCCGCTCGTCCCGCCGCGGAGAGGAGCGTCGTCGCCGGGTTGAGGTCCAGCGACGTCGTCGCGAGGCGCGGCGGCGGCGCCGCGGCGCTCCCCGCGTCCAGCGCGTCGCACACGGAGAACGCGCGCGGAAGCGGCGCCGCGCCGTACCGCGCGCCGCGCAGCACTCGGCCGCGGTCGTCGGCGACGAAGAACTCGACGCCCGCGCCGCCGCCAGGCGTCTCGGCGACGCACATGCCGTACGCGCGCATCGCGCCGCCGAGCGCTTCTTTTCGTTTGGGCCCGGGCCCCGGCCCGTACTCGATGCCCGCCGCCGCGCGCGTGACGCGCACGCGCGACCCGAACCGCAGGCCGACGTCGGCCATGGCCGCGTCCTCCGCCTCGCGCCGCGGCAGCTCGGAGACGAGGTGCGCGTCGACGTTCCCGTCGACGTCCAGCGCGAGAACGTGGAACGCGAACCTCCCCGAGCGCGCGCGCGCGTCGCGAGCGCTCGCGCCCGCCTCCCGCCCGTCCGCCGCCGCGACGCGCACCAGCGCGCCGCGCGGCTCGCCGAACGCGTCCCCCTCTCCGCCTCCAGACGGCAGACACAGGCCCTCGGTGGAATACGAAGGCCGCCGGAACGCCGTGCCGTGCCTCGCCAGCGCGGATGCCTCCGCGGCGTCCTCAGCGTCCGCGGCGGCGTCGCCCGCCCCCGCCGCGCCGCTCGGCGGCTCGCGCAGGTCCCACGCGCACAGCGCGCCCTCCTCCGTGCCACACAGGACCACGCCCTGTCCCCCGGGCGGGCGCGGCCCCCAGGCGACGCACGTCGGCGAGCCCTCCAGGGTCATGGCGTGCGTGATCGCGCGCCGCGCCGCGCCCAGGTCCCACACCAGCAGCATGCCGCGCCCGGCGGCGCCGCGCGCGCGTGTGTTCCGCGGCGCGTACGCCACCAGAAGCGACCGCGTGCCTTTTTCTTTTTCCCCCGGCGCGAACGCCGCCGCCGCGACGCTCCGCCCGCGGGTCACCTCCTCCGCCTCCAGCGCGACGTACGCCGCGGTCAGGCTCCCCGCCTTGCCCTCCACCGCGTGCGGCTTCAGCGAGCCGCCGGGCCGCGCGCGCATCAGGTCCGTGTGGCCGAACGCGCTCCCCTCCCCGCCGCTCGCGCGCGTCGCGCCCGACGACGTCGAAGGAGGCTGGAAAAAAGGAGGCCGCCGCTCGCGAAGCAGCGCCTCCGCGTCGGCGCCCGCGCGCGCGACGAAGCCGGCGAGGCGTTTCTCCCGCGAGTGCTGCAGGTCCCCGGTGGCGCGCGCCCACTTAGCCGCCTTCCGCGCCGCCGCCTCGCGGCGTACGGCGGCCGCGCCCCCGCCCCCCAACGCCTCCAGCGCCTCCAGTGCGCACCGCGCCTCGAGGTCCTCGCGGCGTGCCGAGAGGTCGTCGGGGCACTGCGCGGCGACGGCGCGGCATCCGCTGCCGCCGCCGCGCGGGTAATCGGTCTGCGTCTCGAACTCGCGCGTCTCTCCGTCCCCGCCGGTCTGCGCGGTGGCGACCGCGCGCCCGGCGTACGGCCCGATGCCGCCCTCGTGCATCTGCGCGGGGGTCATGGGCTCCGCCGCCAGCAGCGACTCGACGCCGCACGCCGCGCCCGCGTGCGTCATAGAAACGGCGCGGCGGACCAGACGCCAGCGCTTGATCCTGGAGCGCGCGGCGCGCGCCTGCGCGTCCGTCAGAGCCCCCCCACGCGCCCCCCTCGAGGGCAGGCCCTTGACCCTGCGCTCAGGCACGGCCCCGCCCGCGCGGTCGCGCGCGGGGACGAGCCCCGAGGGCGCGACGGTCGCGGCGCGTTCGTTCTCCAAACGCGTCGCCCTGGCGATGTCCGACTCGAGCGCGTTCGCGGAGCGCGCGGAGGCGGACGAGACGCTCGGTTTCGGCGCCGGGGACGGTTCCGAATCGTCCTCCTCGAAGTCATCGTCCCCGTAATCCTCCTCCTCCTCCTCCTCCTCGTCGTCGAAATCGTCCTCGTACTCCTGGGCGGGGGAGACGCTCGGTCAGCGGAAGGACGGAGGTGCCCACCTTTTTTGAAACGAAGCGAGATCGGGCGAGAGAGGGAGCGCGCGGCTGGGGGTGACTCGGGCGGAGAGTCGCGACGGTCCGCGTCGCACCTCTTCTTCGGCCATGGTCAGCGGGCCTCCGGCAGCCGCAGCCGCGTTCGCCCCTGAGGCAGCCCGCAGAACAGCCGCGCGGGTCTGACTGATGTTGGCGCGAGTTTTTGGCACCGTCAAAGCTCGGAAGAGTCATTTTTGGGGACGAGTGCCACGAGAAAAAGAAAAGAAAAGAAATGTTTCATACAAAAAACTGCTATGTGTTCCCGCCGGAGCGCGCCGTCTCGCCCCGCGACGCGTCTCCGAATCGTGAAGCTCGAGCATCGGCGTCAAATTTCGTGACCCGCGGGCCTTTCGAGACCCTCGGTGGTGGTCACGCGCACAAGCTCACGACGCAGCCGCGGACTGAAGATCGGCGGGCTGGTCGCTTCCCGGCAGAGTCCCGTTCGCCGGCGTGAAAAACTGGTACGCCGCCTGCGTCGTGTCCAAAGCGAGCGTGCCCTTCGGGAAATACCGCTCCCACACTACCCAGTATGATCCAACATATTGTTCTTGGTTGTATAGGGCACACTGCCACGCGTTGCACCAAGCGAGATCGTTTCGGCGCCGCCAGAGCATCATATCATCGATATTATTCCATCTATCATGTGAGTTTCTTTCCTCTCTGTTAGATTTGGTGTTGTACAGCCGCACGACAACCGGTTCGTCGGTGGTAAACTCGACGGTGCCCGCGTCCA
>Ga0181559_10004032_pt1 | contig 14296 bp, 14 predicted proteins | sample 011ome_21_FD_133752 | JGI IMG/M metagenome (GOLD analysis project Ga0181559, IMG submission 133752) | Coastal salt marsh microbial communities from the Groves Creek Marsh, Skidaway Island, Georgia - 011508AT metaG (megahit assembly) | ecosystem: Environmental > Aquatic > Marine > Intertidal...
GATAATCCTCTCGATCGTTTTTGAATATTTCGGTGAGTTTATCGCTTACTTTTTTAGAGATATGTGCCGTAATCTTTTTAACATTGGTATCGCTCTGTAAAGCACTGCGACTCACGTTTAATGGGATATCTGGAGAGTCAACAACTCCTTGAAGTAATACCAAAAATTCGGGCAATACATCTTTTACATCTTCAGTAACAAAGACTTGATTGCTGTAAAGTTGAACGCGATCTTTTCGGTTATCAAGAGCTTGAAGAACTTTCGGGAAATATAGAACACCCGTTAAGTTAAACGGATAATCCGTATTAATGTGAATATGGAATAAGGGAGCCTCTTGCATGGGGTATAAATCTTCGAAGAATTTCTTATAATCTTCTTGATTCAAATCCGAAGGCTTCTTAGTCCAAAGTGGTTGTGTATCGTTAATGGTTTCACCGTCAAATTCAATGGTGATAGGCAAAAAGCGACAGTATTTTCTTAATAATTCGCGTATTTTCCATTTACTCAAATAGGTTTCCGCATCTTCATCCGTAAGGTGCAAGATTACATCGGTACCGCGTTTTTTGCGTTTCCCTTTGTCGATGCTGTATGATGTAGTTCCGTCACACTCCCATTTTACGACTTCTGAATCTTTCTTATACGATCTACTAACTAGGGTTACTTGTTTGGCTACCATGAAAGCGGAGTAAAAACCCAATCCAAAATGACCGATCATTTGGTCTGGATCTTTGTCTTTCCATTGGTTTACAAATTCTGTTGCGCCTGAGAATGCCAACTGTGTAATGTATTTTTCTACTTCTTCGTCGGTCATTCCAACTCCGTAGTCTGAAATGGTGAGGGTTTTTTTCTTTTCATCGATTGAAACCTCAACTTTTAAATCACCTAAATCATCGGAATATTCGCCAATACGGCTTAACGTTTGAATTTTTTTAGAAGCGTCAACCGCATTACTTACCAATTCACGAATAAAAATTTCCTGATCGGTGTAAAGGAACTTTTTAATAATCGGGAAGATATTTTCCGATTGTACTGAAATTTGTCCGGTTCTCATATGTCTTTCAGAAAGCAAACCTTATTCCATTTGATGAAAACTGCAAATCTGTCAGAAATGCTAGAAAAAACTGCAAAAAATGTCAGCATTCCAATAACTAGTAGTAATTTAGAGGTATGGCTTGGCAGAAAAAGGCGCAGTTTGTAACGGTTTCACAGGCAATGCAAAAATTGGAAAAGTATTGCGCGTATCAGGAGCGAAGTCAAAAACAGGTTCAAGAAAAATGTCGAAGTTTGGGCTTAACCGAAGCTGAAACGGGTGAAGTCATGGTGCATTTACTGCAAAACGATTTTTTGAATGAATCAAGATTCGCATTTGCCTATGCCAGAGGAAAGAGTAAAATTAAAAATTGGGGAAGTGAGAAAATTCGACAAGGATTGAAGTTAGCGGGTGTATCTGATTCTCTGGTTAATCAGGCATTGGGCCAACTTACTGAAGTGGAAACAGATAACCATCTCGAGAAATGGGCGCAAAAAAAACTGCGGAATTTAGGATATTCAATATCCGAAGTGGAGCAAGTTATTTCGGGAAATAAGGACATTCCCTTTGAGCACAAACAAAAAATAAAACAGTTTTTATTTGGTAAAGGTTTCCGAGTTGAAGAACAATTGCTTTCGCTAGGTTTTTTGAAAAATTAGCTTCTTATATTATTGGATATCAATTTTTTCCTTCATACTCCCTTTTATAGTTAAGGGTATATTAACGCTAACCATTTCCATATATCCTGCGAGGTCCAAATTCTCCTCTTGTTGGATAATTAGGTAGTCAGAGAGTCTAACTTTTATTGTTCCATCCGAGTGTCCTTCAACATGTTGATGGATATCATAATTATTCATATCGTAATTATGGTCGAGCAATATTTGTGTGTGGGTGTTGAAAATGGCAAAATCTGCGTCTAATGAAGCAAGTGTGAATGTCTTTTTGAAAGAATATGGCTTGCCGTCATGGGTTAATTGAAAGCTATCGTTAAGAAAAAGTTCTTTCTCGTGTTTGAAGAAAATCATGAGGTTCAATCCAGTTTGGGCATTGTTTATGCCCGATGCTTTCATGGCTTTTATATAGTCTTCATTGCCTTTAATGTCAATTAAATTTCCTTTAGCATCTATGATGTATTCCAATTCGGTTTCACTATCTTCTTGGGATATGTCTTGTTTTTGACCGTTCGTCATAATGTACCCATCAATTTTAAATGGCTTCAAAATGATGGATTGTGAATTGTCTTTAGGTGCCAGAACTTCTTGTGATGCAGTGGTTGTGCTAACCGCTTCCATTTCGACGGATTCGCCCATTTGCACCATTTTGGTGCGAATGTTCTGCTCTGAGATTCTAATTATTTTTTGAGTCTTTGGGTAAAAATCTGAAAATGCTTTGATACTTAATTTCTCATCGGGTGATTTCTGAGCGTACGAAGTATGAATGTTGAGGATTGTTAATCCAATTGCTATATATTTTAATGCGCTTCTCATGTGCTGTAACAAATGTAATTGAACGCGGCCAAAAATTATGCCGAATTGCAATGTTGTGACAAAATCACAAAAAAAGCTGTTTTGGAATATTCAACCATTGTAAGGCCGAGTCTCCTAGCATAATAGCTTGTTCCTCTGGGGTAAATCCTGAATTTTTAATTAATTCTCCTGGAATATCCTCTCCTAGAGGAAAGGGATAATCGGTACCTAAGCAAACTTTATCTATCCCAACTAATTCTGTAATAAAGCGGAGCATTTTAGGATCGTGAACCAAACTGTCTAGCCAAAATTGTCCGAGATAATCTTTCGGGTTTTTTTGGTTGTCAACAGCCACAAGATCGGGTCTCACGCGCCATCCGTGTTCAATTCTTCCGATAGTGGCAGGAAATGCACCTCCTCCATGCGCAAATGCAACTCTTAAATTCGGCAATCGTTCGAAAATACCTCCAAAAATCATACTCGTAATAGCCAGAGATGTTTCAGCAGGCATTCCTACTAGCCAAGGAAGCCAATACTTAGGCATTTTCTTTTTAGCACTGTACCACCATGGGTGCACAAACAGAGCCATATCTAAATCTTGCATAGCCTCAAAAATTGGGAATAATGCAGGCTCGTTAAGATTCCAATCGTTAACGTGAGATCCAATTTGAATGCCCTTTAGTCCGATTTCTTTACAACGTTTAAGTTCTTGTATGGCTAAATCGGTATGCTGCATGGGCAGGGTTCCGAGACCAACGAAACGTTTTGGGTATCGCACGCAGATATCGGCAATATGATCGTTTAGAAACTTTGAAATTTCTAAAGTATGTTTGGGATCAGCCCAATAGCTGAACATCACAGGAATAGTACTTAAAACCTGAACGTCTACATGCACATGGTTGCATTCCTTCATGCGTTGTTCGGGATCCCAACAATTATTTTCAATTTCTCTAAAGAATTCACCATCCATCATCATTCTAGCACAACAGGATTTATGATGTTCGAGAGAAACAAATTCACCGTATCCAAATTTTTCTTTCCATTGTGGTAGATTTTCGGGAATGATATGGGTGTGTATATCGATGCTAAGGATATCTTTTTCGGTTGAATTCATAAGGCAAAAATAAGGAATGCTAAAAAAGCCACGCATATTAATTTACATTGCCTTAATTATTGGAAAAAATTGTGTTGTTTCGTTGTGAATGAGTGAAACACGGAATATTGATGTTTGGTCGGCCACGAGCATGGTTATTGCGAATATGGTGGGTACGGGTGTTTTTACCAGTTTGGGCTATCAATTGTTCGACACGCAATCAGGATTTGCATTGATTATGATTTGGGTTGTGGGCGGATTGATTGCACTTACAGGTGCTTTTAGTTATGCTGAAATTGCGGGTAGACTTTCAAAAGATGGGGGAGAATTTCACTTTCTTTCAGAGATTTTTCATCCGGCAATAGGCTATATGGCTGGATTTGTGAGTACTACGGTTGGATTTGCAGCGCCGGTGGCTGGCGCAGCATTAGCATTAGGGGCGTATTTACACGGTGTTATACCTGGAGTTAGTGGTCCCTTAATTGGAGTTTTAGTAATCATCGCCCTCAGTTTTTTACACGCACGTAGTTTATCTATTGGTCTGTTATTTCAGAGAATTTCAACTCTGGCTAAAGTACTGTTAATGTTGGCATTTATATTATCGGGATGGTACTTAGGCAATAAATCCCAAATAGATTTTATGCCTAAGGCATCTGCAATGGATGAAATCTTTGAGGGTTTATGGTTCAAGGCAAGTTTTTCTTTTAGCTTAGTTTGGGTTTCATTTGCCTATAGCGGTTGGAATGCTGCTGCCTATATCGCTGGAAGTATTGAAAATCCAAGGAGGAATTTAAGCAGATCTATACTTCTTGGAACCCTGGTGGTTATGGTTTTATACGCAGCCTTGAATTGGGTATTTCTGAGTAGTACACCTATTGAAATGATGAAAGGCAAAAAGGAAGTGGGACTAATTGCAGCCCAGCATATTTGGGGTGAAAATTGGGGGAAATTCATGGGAGGTGTAATAAGTATCCTTCTTGTTTCGACGATCAGTTCGATGATTTTTACAGGACCCCGTGTTTTGAAAACCATGCTTGAAAAAGTACCTCAATTGCGCTATTGGTCGGCTTTAAATAAATATCAAATTCCATTAAGATCAATTTGGTTACAAGCTGTTGTAAGTATTGTTTTGTTGCATGTAATGGATTTCGAATCGTTAATTTATTACGTAGCATTTACGCTTTCTTTATTTACATTATTGACAGTTCTAGGCTTGTTTATTCTCCGGATTAGAGATGGCAAACCTGTAGGATATCGTGCTTGGGGTTATCCAATAACACCTTTAATTTTCTTGATTATGACGGCAAGTGTTTGTGTATTTTTCATTCAAATGAAACCATTTGAAAGTTTGATGGGATTTGCAACGGGAATTGTGGGTTTGGTATTTTGGTATATGAGTAGGTCTGCACGTAGTATTTAGTACTTTTGTAATATGGAACTATCGGAATTGATAAAAAACGTTGAAGAGGCAATTCGAAATATGGGACTTTCCGATGAAGAATCGAAAGCTGATGAAAATGGCCAGTGGATTTTGTTAAAAAATGAAATGCCTGTCTACATTGATGTATGGAAAGATCCAGAATCCACTCCTTGGAATTATTTCGTTCATAAATTGGATTCCAGTGTTTTTCAAATTACAATTCCTTTTACATATGCTCCTACATTGAAACGGAATGAGTTTCTTCAAGAATTATTGATTGTCAATCTTAATTTGATGTTTGGAAAGTTTTCCTACAACGAAAAAGACAATGCAACAGTTCTAACATACAGAGTTTCAGGACACACTTTTAATTCAGAATCTCTCTCATTGATAATTGATGCTTTGGCCTATTATTCGGAAATGGCCTATCATGTTTTAAAAGATGAATTTGGCTTAAAACGAATACATGCCTCCTAAAAAATACCTATCATGAAATACTTATATATAATATTAGCGATTGCAGGTTTAAGTGCCTGTGAAAGCAAGAAGCAAAGTCAAACGGACGTTTTGAAATCGACCTATCAATTAGCTTTGCAAGCCGAAGACAGGGAAACGGTTATCTCAACACTTACCCAGTGGGTAGCACAAGATACTGCGGTAGATGCTTGGGTCCTGGATACGTTGGCCTACTATCATTATTTCTACAAAGTGATTCCTGGAATGGTGAGAAGTTCAAAAACACCCATGTTTTACACAGAGAAAGGATTGGCAGAAAATCCAAATAGTTTATTCTTGAGAGATATTAAAGCCAAACTACTCCTTGAGGAAGGAAAAGACACAGCTGCTTTTGAAATGTTTGAAGTTATGTGGGAGGAAACAAAAGACCCTACCTATTACTGGGATTTAACATGGATACAAATTGCCCGAGGTCGCATGGCGGAAGCAGATTCCATGATTTCGATTGCGATGTCAAATTCAGAATTGAAAGATAAAAAGGTGGCAATGGAACACATTCAAGCGCAATTAACAGAGCGAGTTTCAACTCAAGCTGCATTCCTATTTTTGAAATACCAACTAGCTGTTGCCAATAGGAATATCATGCAAGGTGCTGAATTCTTACAAAAAGCCTTGGAAATTGAACCCAACTTTTATGCGGCAAGACGCAGTATTATGGATTTGCAACGCATGAGCGCGGCCAGTCGCTAGTTTTCTGTAAGTTATTATTGAAACCGAATCGAGAATGTACATTACAACTTTCAGCTGAGCTTTTGCAAGGATATTCAAAAATTAAAAAAGCAAACAGGACCTTACCCTTCTCGACTGTTTAATTATTGGTTATAGTATCCAATTTCATAGGTGCCGACGATCATTTTATGATCGCTCGGCACTTTTTTTATGTTTTCATATTTCAGACATTGAATGGGGTCTGAATAAAGTTGATAATCAATTCTAAAGCTTGGAAAAGGCCCTTTATATGTAGTTTCAAGCCCACTACCACGTGTTACGAAAGCATCGTTTAAATCTTCGGAAAGTTCATAATACGTGTAACTGAGTGGGACATCGTTGAAGTCTCCAATCACCATTTTGGGAAGTTTACAGTTAGAAATTTCCTCTTTGAGTGCATCTACCTGCGGTGCTCTTTTTTCGTATGCAATTCGTATTCGATTTATAAGACCTTCGGTAGTGTTTTTATCAATTGTTTGATCGCTATTGACCTCTTCGATGGCTTGATAATCTTTTTTACTGAAACGTATGGATTGAAGGTGGATATTGAAAAAACGAATACTTCGCTCAGATTCGGGTTTTTGTGGGTCTGGTATACCTATATCTGCATACATGGCCATATTCCCTGTAGGCTGGGAGAAGTAAATTTTATCCCAATTTTTAATTCTATACTTTGAAAGTATGCACATGCCGTAATTGCGATTGGGCTGCAATTGATAGCATTCCGAGAAGGGTAGATTCAATTTTTCACCTAGTTCTCTCATTAACTTTTTGAGGTTGCCATTTGGATTGAAGACTTCTTGAAATAGGATTAGATCGGCGTTTTGTTCGGAAATTATCTGTACGATACTATCGATATCTGATGTATTTCGATATAATCCGAACAAATTCGCATTGTAGGAGATTACCTTTAGGGTTTGAACGACAGAATCGCTATAAGGTTTATTCCACTGTACGTATAGTTGCGCTCCACTTATATTAAATATCAGGGCAAATAATGGAATTAGTAATCTTAGTTTAAATTGGATGGCCCAGTAAACCAAAAGAAGGATATTAAGTACATACCAAACAGGAAAGGCCATGCCAATAAGGGCTATTGTACTTGAATATATGGGAGAAAGGGCGGGCGACTGTCCAGAAATGAATAACACAATTGCCGCAAGTAAAGTAACAGGCAGTACGGCTAAATTCAGAATTTTAAGTATCCACTTCACTATTTCTTGTTGCTCGCTTTGAACAGAGTTTCTTTTTCTTTTTGAGATAAGGAGTCGTATCCGCCTGCACTGATTTTGTCCAATATCCTGTCTATCTCTTCTTGATTTGGAGCGTTGGGTGTATGAATATTGACATTGGCACTGCGCTTGGGTTTTTTTGAACTTTCAGGAAATTTAATTTTCGGAAAATTCCAAGCCCCACGTAGTTCCGTAATGTATAAAAATCCAAATAAATATCCTCCAATATGCGCTTGGTACCCCCCTGCATTTGTAGGACCAAACATTCCGATTAAGTCGAAAAACACTTTGATTAAAACAATCCAACGGATTTCAACCTCAACGACTCCAAATAGAAATACACGATAATTGGGAGCGAAGATTGCCGTAGCTGCTAAGATTGCAGCAATTCCAGCAGATGCTCCAACTAAGGGATAAGGCTGCTGGTATAGCAGGCTGAATCCGTAATAGGTAAAAACACCTAAAATGCCTCCCCCAAAAAACAGATAATAAATATGCTTTTTACCAATTAGATCTTCAAGAATAATCCCAACAAAATACAGCCATAACATATTGCCTAGAATATGAAACAGCCCATCGTGAACAAAAATACTCGTGATGATACTGTAGAAGGAAGCGTAAAGCGGTTTAGTTGGATTGAAACTTAAAAAATAGAAAATAGCGTCTCCAAATGGGAACATTCGCAAAAACCCAACGAATAAAAAGACAATTACGTTGGCCCATATTAAATTGACAACAGCCCGGTTTAGTGGGTCGAAGGGTTTGCTGTTTAATTTGAAAATTGGTCTGTTCGTTATCATTTTACAAAGTAGCGTTGCCAAACTTTAACGAATATAAATCCGAATAAAGCACCGCCAATATGCGCAAAGTGAGCGATATTATCTGATTCTAGGTCAATAAATCCGAGTAAAACATCCAAACCTACGATAATGGGAACCAGGTATTTTGCTTTTATAGGGTAGGGAAGGAATAAAAAAATCATGCTTTCTTCAGGGTACAATAAAGCAAATGCGGTCATTACCCCATAAAGAGCGCCACTAGCTCCCAACATGGGTGGGTAGGGAACAAATTCATGACCGGATGCGATATTGGGAAATAAATATCCGGTTTGGCTATAAATCCAATACGCCATCCAACCAAAATGCAGCAAAACAGCACCCAGTCCGCTGATGAAGAATAATTTCAAGAATAAAGAGGTTCCTAAACGATGCTCAACCACCATGCCAAAGGAAAATAGTGCTATCCCGTTGAATAATATATGGCTGAAACCACCGTGACAGAAAATATGGGTGATCAACTGCCAAATGCGAAAATTTTCTGAATCTGGATAAAACAAATACCAATTTGTAGGATCAATACCAATTCTTGGAAGTGCAGTTTGGGCCATTGCGCCCAAAACCATTATTATGAGTATATTTTTTAGGGCTGGAGGCAGGTGAAAGGTCATGATCTCTTCTTTTTATTGAATAATTCAAAGATACTATCCGCACCGAGAGTAACATATATTTGTTTTCCGTCAAATGTAAACTGAGGCATTTCAACTTGAAATAAATTCTCCAAAATGAATTCAAATTCTTCTTTGGTTCGTGCTGTGCCTTGTTTACTCGCACTTTGTCTTGACATGCTTAAAGCCAATGCTTGATTTCTACTTAATTTTACTTCTCCGGCAGTTTGTTCGTAATCGTCAATTATTTGTTCAATTAGTGCTTGTTCATCACACGCGGGTAACTGAGCCGGTAATCCATTAATTATTATTGCATTACCTCCAAAGTGTCCCAGGTCAAATCCAAGGTGTGAAAAGGCATCCATCAATTCTAACAAGATTGCTAGTTTACTCGCAGGGAGTTCAATATTTCTTGGAAAAAGCAATTGCTGTGATTGTCCTTTTTGTTTTTCTAACTGTTGGAAATATTGATTATAAAACAAATGTTGTCGCGCTCTTTTGACATCAATTATGTGCAATTGTTGATTCACATTGCATGCTAAATGCGTATCCGAAATGGAAAAGAATCCTTTTATATCTGGTTTTAATGGATTGTCAGAATTTTGGAATAAGGATGCTTTGGAATTTGAGATATTATTGAATTCATCGAAACGAGAACGAACTGAATCTGTAGGACCTAGAATTTTCTCCCAGTCTTGACCTTGGTATCGTTTTCCATTATTTCCGTTTGGGAATGGGTTGTAGTGGTCTTTTGGCGAACTTGAAGTTGTTTGAGATGTATTAAATTCTTTCCAGTTTGGAGTTTGGGTAAACGGGTCCGATTTCATCCAATTTCCCATGGATTCGCTAGGGAAGTCTGGGTTGCTTTGTGGAAGAATAAACGAGTTTATTGATTTTCGAACGGCAGCCTTCAGAATATTGTATATGTGGCGTTCGTCTTCAAACTTTACCTCGGTTTTAGTCGGATGGACATTTACATCGACCTTGCCAGGGTCAATTGTAAAAAATAACACATAGGTGGGGAATTGGTCCGATTCTAAAATTCCTTCAAAAGCTTGGGTTAAGGCATGATGGAAATAGGGACTTTTAATGAACCGTTCATTAACGAAAAAAAATTGATCCCCTCTTGTTTTACGTGCTAATTCGGGAGCTCCCACAAAGCCATGGATTTTTATAATTTCAGTAGGCTCGTCTACCTCAATGAATGCATCAATTTTTTTTCTACCCAGTACATCCGAAATTCTTTCTTTCAAGGATCGAATTGGATAATCGAATACTTCTTGATTTTGATTGAATAATTGAAATGCAATTTGGGGATTTGCCATGGCCTGTCGTTGAAATTCTTCGAAAATATGTTTGGTTTCAACCGTAATCGATTTTAAGAAGTTTCGACGTGCAGGTATATTATAAAATAAATTCTTTACAGCGATTGAAGTACCCACAGGTGCGCTGCAGATATTTTGTTCGAGGCATTCACTGGCTTCTATTCGGATAAAGGTACCAAGTTCATCTTCATGTCTGCGGGTTTTCATTTCAACTTGAGCTACTGCAGCTATTGAAGCCATAGCTTCCCCTCTGAAACCATATGTATGAAGTGAAAATAGGTCCTCGGCTTTTTTGATTTTTGAGGTGGCATGCCGTTCCCAACACAAACGTGCATCGGTTTCGCTCATCCCTTTTCCATTATCAATAACTTGGACAAGGGTGCTTCCCCCGTCTTTTATGAGTAACTTTATGTGTGTGGCTCCCGCATCAATACTGTTTTCCAATAATTCCTTAACAATACTAGAAGGCCGTTGAACAACCTCACCTGCAGCAATTTGATTGGCAACAGCATCTGAAAGTAATTTGATTATTCCCGACAAAACAATACTGAAATTAGTATTCGAATTTAAGCATTGGGCTTTAGATATACCAACCCTTGCCAACCCTCTTGCGATTTATGCAACTCTTTTTTAAGCAATAGGGAAAAGGCTTTGGCATCAACGGACTCAATATCGGATTCTTGAAGTCCGCTGATAAACATGATACCTCCGGGTTTCAAGACCCGATTATAGTCAGACAGGTCGGCCAAAATAACTTCACGGTGAATATTGGCAATTACTACATCAAATTGAGAATTGTAATCTTCGGTAAGTAAATCAGCAGTTCCGCATGAAATGTGTGTTCTCTCGCATTTATTAATGGTAATATTATCGTTGGCATTATCAACAACCCAATCGTCAATTTCAATGCCCCAAACTTTCCTCGCGCCTAACATTTCTGCTGCAATTGCTAATATGCCTGTTCCAGTACCCATATCTAATACATTCGATTGAGCTATTCTATCTTGATAAATATCGAGATAGGACAACATCAACTGGGTAGTTCCATGATGGCCTGTTCCAAAGCTCATTCTGGGTTCAATTGTTATGACATGGGACTTTTCTGATTCGGGATGGAAAGGAGCACGAACATGAAATGGTCCCACATCAAGGGGTTGAAAATAGTTTTCTTCCCATTTTTGATTCCAATTCTCATAAGGATGTTCCAACCATTCGATTTCATCCACATATGAGGAAATAAGGCTTTCAATTTCGTATTTGAGTTCTTCCGTAATGGCGCTTGCCTTCACATAGGCACGTAATACGTTTCCTTCTGAATCGAAAGAGTCAAAATCGTACCCGCTTAAAAAAGCGGTAGCAATATCGATATCATCGGCACTGATGCCAATAGCTCGAGCTTTTAACTCGATGTAGTAAGGTTTTAAGTCCATTATAGGGTATTATTTTGTCGCGAGTTGCAAATTGCATTCGCCGTATTGGGCATTATATCCAATAGTAAAAGGCAGTTTAGTAGGTTTTTCTTGGATATATCTTTCTTTCAAATCGGGTTGAAATAAATTGCTAAACAAAGGAATTGTTCGGGTATAATTTCCTAAGAGCTTCACTTTGTATCCCGATTCCTCCAATTTTGAAAGTGGAATTCCACTGTCGTCTTGTAGGATTAACGAGCTTGCATTAATACAAGTGTTGCGAATCCAAGAAAAGTAGCTTTTATGCATCAAGTAAGTAGCTGCTTTGAAGAAGGCTGACGTGTTGTGGTGTTTCTCCATATATTTAGCCGCAGGAATTAAAGTTTTTACTTGATTGTTGATGTAATAAACACCGCTATTGGCAAGGTTTTCAGCAAAATAAATCAATTCTTTTACCTGTTTATCTCCTTTCGCTGCATAACCAATTCGATAACCCTTTTTACCGTGCTTCCTTGTGCCGATATCATCTACATCACTGAAATTACCGTCTTTGTCAAAGTTCATGGCCTTCACATAATAAATGTCTTTGTTGGCTTTGGCTAAGTAGTACAAACAAGTATGTACAGTTCCATTTAAAAGCCCTTTTTCAAAATCTATAGCCATTGATTTTGTGCGAAAGAATCCGAGTTTATGGGGAAAGAATAATGATTTTTCCAAATCTCTTAAATATGTAGATAACAAAGTTTGATCTACAGTATCTGGATTGAATAAATAGCCTGGAGGTTCCAAGCCAACCATGATAATCGTGTCTTTATCTGGGAAGAATAAATTGGCATAAAAGAAGTCACCACCTGCGAACGGGTATAGTAATGTACGAGTGGTGTATTTATTGTTATAATTATTTTCCGAAACCCATTTTTGAATAGGTTCGGCTACTTTTTGGTTAAGAATGGTCCATTTTTGAGTGCTTTTACGCGCATATTCTTTCCAAACGGCAAGATTTGGGTTTTTATCGCTGTAAAGAGAGGTATCTCCCGATAACATAAGTGCAAATCGATTCCATTTAGGGTCTACATCGGGTAGCGTAGATGTTTGTATTGTATCTAAATTAACCGTATTACTGTCAATACTTTCTGCAGGAGGATTTTGGGTGTTATTTGGTTGACAAGCCAAAAAAAATAAACAAGATAGGGCTGCGATCGCGGGTATTCTCATATTCCTAAAGGATAACAAATCTAAAGTAAAAAGAATCAAAAAGGGAGTTCTGTTTGGGGTTTTTGATAAGATTCTACAGCCCAAGGGGCATTTCTATTTATTGAATTTTTGTTAAGCAGTGGATTCACATGATGTGCCTTTAGAAAATTACAAGGTTGAGGCATGCATAACTGCTTACGGTCTTGTATGCTGCCATGTAGCCAGGTTTGAATTTCCGAATTGTTTAATATAAGGGGCATCCGGTTTTTAGCATTATGGATTTCTGACATGATTCCGTTTGCTTCGCACGTTAGTATGGTATAGGTCCGGGTCCAATGCGATTCGATTTTTACATCTTCATAGAGGCCAGCAAACCATAAATAAGGTTCTGTCTTGTGTTGGATATAGTGGGGTATTCGCATTTTCCCATGATGTTGCCATTCAAAAAAGCCACTAGCTAGAACGATACAAGGTCGTTTGTTCCAAGCATTTATGAATGCAGGTTTTTCGGAAGCAGTTTCACTTCGTGCATTTAATGTTACATTTTGTAATTCGCGTTGTTGCTCGGTTGATTGCGCCCAAGATGGGATAAGTCCCCATTCGGCCAATTCCCATCTTTCATTGGAAGTGCAAATCGGTAAATTAGGGTGATCAAATCCACTAAAAAAGAATCCTGGTATAGGAATTTGAAGGTTGTTTGGATCGAATGGAAGTGCGTTTTTACTTTGATGTACGGAATAGGAAAAGCACATAGTATTCGAATTTAAGGTGTCGAGATGTATTTCGATTCAATAAATCATAAAATTAGTCGAATTAATAGACTTAAAGCTCGTAACAAACAAGGAAATGAAGATAAAATTGACGAATTTTGCCGCAATATTTAAATAAATGACTAATCGCACTTTTACCATGATTAAACCTGATGCCGTTGCAAACGGGCATGCAGGTAAGATTCTCGATCACATTATTTCAGCTGGATTTAAGGTTAAAGCTATGAAATACATCCATTTAACATCAGACCAAGCTGGTGCTTTCTATGAAGTTCATAAAGAGCGTCCATTTTATGCTGATTTGGTTTCTTTCATGACAAGCGGACCAATTTATGCAGCTATTTTGGAGAAGGATAATGCAGTGGCAGATTTCCGCACATTAATTGGAGCTACAGATCCACAGAAAGCCGATGCGGGTACAATCCGTAATCTATATGCTAAGAGCATCGATGCAAATGCGATTCACGGTAGTGACAGCGATGAGAATGCTGCTATTGAAGGCAGTTTCTTTTTTGCTCAAACAGAGGTATTTTAAATAATAATTTCAACTAACTTGCTGCCTCCTCAATGGAGGCAGTTTTGTTTATGGAAAATCGCAGAAAGTTATCCAATCTTGAAATGCTTGAAGGTCCACACAACCGATTTACAGAATTGGTTTTTGGATTTAGGGTATTGTTGGAGTTTTTAAA
>Ga0181559_10004036_pt1 | contig 14292 bp, 8 predicted proteins | sample 011ome_21_FD_133752 | JGI IMG/M metagenome (GOLD analysis project Ga0181559, IMG submission 133752) | Coastal salt marsh microbial communities from the Groves Creek Marsh, Skidaway Island, Georgia - 011508AT metaG (megahit assembly) | ecosystem: Environmental > Aquatic > Marine > Intertidal zone...
AAAGCCCAGCCCAAGAAGAAAGCCTCGACGAAGAAGAAGGTCGCACCGAAGAAGGGAAAAGATGCGGAGAAAACCCCGAAGGAGAAGAAGAAACGAGCTTTGTCCAAGAACACGTTGGTGACCGACACAGTCCTACCGGTTGAAAACAAAGTGCAATCGAAACTTCCGCTCATCGAGGCCGCATCACCAGCGGAAGACCACGAACGAGAGAAAGAAAACACTCCTGCGGTGGAATAAAAGGAAGAGAAGAGGAATTAAATCCGACAAAGGACATATATTAAGAACAAGAGAGACAAAGACGATATGGTTACTATTATTCATGCATTTTCTGAAAGACAAACAAGGTTAAAAAACACATTCTAAATGATCTATTCTGGTTTTCGTGGCATGGTGAACTTAAGCTTCATTCCACCACCATCACTTTTTACATTGAGCGGTGCCTCTTCGATTGAATCTTCACCGTCGTCGTCGTCGTCGTCGTTACCTTCTTCATTCGTCAAATTATCTAAATTGACATCTGTGAACGACGTGTTCAACGCTGGATCGTCTTCTTCAATGTTGCCATAATCATCCTCTTCGTCCGAATTATCGAGCATCATGAGCGGTTCGTCTTCGTTCTCCTCGTTTGCTGCTAGTTCATCGGCTCGCCCTTGCTGCATTTCTTTCTCTTTCTCAGCCGCTTGAGCTTTTGCTAACTGTGCTTTTTGGAATGGTAGCAAGGCTTTGGTCATGGGTATCGCAAACGCATCATCCTCGTCTCCGCCTTTGACTTTACTCGACATTTGCTCGGCAGTCAGATTGCTTGACTTCAAACCTGTTTTTTCGACGAATTCTTTTCGTCTGTTGCTTGCGGCGGCTTGAGCGTCAACGTCCATGGCGTCTAGGGAAATTGCAGAGTTTGCGATCAACTTGTTCATCGATCGACCTCCACGTCCAAGATTTGAGGTATCCACGGGGGCAATTATTTCGCCAGCCTTTGATTTTGCCGTCATCTCAATCGCATCGTCTAAGTCGTACTTTGTGTATCGAATCCAATCAGGGCACTCCTCCGGGCCCATGAGTGAAGATGGCCAATTTAACGTATCGTCAAGTTCGTTCCAAATTTTCAATTCTTCTTCGGATCGACAGATCCTTTCGTTCAATTCACGTACACTCGGCACGTTCGCTTCCTTCCTATTACCAGCAGCTTGCGCAGCCATGAGTTTTTCAAGCGTTTCGCGTCTCTCTGAGTGAGTGGTCTGTCCATCAAAACGACCGGCATTGATGACTTCATCCGCCATTTCAATTTTCTGTTGCTGAATGACGTTGCGAACAACAGATTCCACCGATTCACAATACGATCGGTTGCTTCCACCCCAACCATCAGACGGAGTATCTTCTTGGGTAGCCGCAGAAGCATCCGCGACGCTAGCTATTTCTTTATCGTCTACAGCCTCCAAGTGTATCACTCGTACTTCACGCGTTTGACCGATTCTGTGAGATCTTGCGATGGCTTGTTCTTCGTTCTTCGGGTTTGGGTCTGGATCGTACATCACAACTGTATCGGCAGTTTGTAAGTTCAAACCTCTCCCAGCGGCACGAATTGAAAGCAAGAATATGAACTTGTTCGAGCCTTTTCGGTTAAAATCATTAATTGCGACTTCTCGTTGCTCTAACGGCGTTGTACCATCAATACGACAGAATTGCAAATTTTCGCCATCTTCTGTCGTTTGTCGCCACTTGAGATAAACTTCCAAAAGATCTAATAATTTCGTCATTGTGGAAAACAGAAGAACTTTGTGTCCAGTCTTGGAAAGTTTAATCAATAATCGGTCCAAAATCCACAACTTGCCGCAACTGCGTATCAAATTGACGCCTCGAAAATCGCCTCCTTTCTCAGGCGGGTACGATAAGCCCGGATGATTACAAATCTTGCGGAGCTCCATGCACCTGTTGTGAAGCGGCAAATATCCACGAAAGGTTCTCTGCGCCGCTAAGCCGAGTTTAGTATACGGTTCAACTCGAATAGAACCCGTCGCATTTATCCACGAATAAGCGTTCGATTGAAACGCCGAAAACGGGCAATGTACTACGACACTCTTCCTCGGCGGAAGTTTCCTCTCCACATCCTGCACTAATCTTCGAAGCATAAAGGGTTCTAAAATTTGGTGAAGTCGAGAAATCACGATGACTTTCTTCTCGCGTTCCATCCAATCGTCTTCTTCATCGTCTTCGTTACCGCCACCCCCCCCCCCACCCCCACCACCGACCTTTTGCCCTTGATTATCACCTGCTTTTGTTTTCCCAAACCACTGCTGAAACACTTTTGCCGAATCAAAAACTTCCGGCAACAGCAGGTTCAACAAACTCCACAGTTCGCTGAGATCGTTCTGTAACGGTGTTCCGGTCAGTAGCAAACGTCTTTGCGCTCTAAACTTATCTAAATCTCGACTTAATTTTCCTTCGCGATCTTTCAATCTCTGCGCCTCGTCAATAATGATATACTTCCAATTTACTTTCGCCAACTTGCCGCGATCGCGCATGATAAACTCGTACGTAGTAACTAGGACGTTAAACTTGAGCTGTAACACTTGCTTCTGAAATATTTTTGCACGTTGTTCGCGACTGCCGACGTAATAGACGCAATTTACGTTCGGTAACCATCTCTTTAACTCCGCTTTCCAGTTCACGATCACCGCATTTGGCACGATGATAATGTGCGGTCCAAAGTTTCGCTTAGACTCCCACAGATACGCAATCAAAGAGCAAACTTGCACGGTTTTACCCAAACCCATCTCGTCTGCTAAGATACCGTTCAGGCGATTGTTGTGTAAACTCACCATCCACTGCAAAGAGACGATTTGGTAGTCGCGTAACTGACCAAACGTCAACATCTTTGGTTGTTCGGTAATGATTTCCTGCTCGCTGTGAGCCACGGCGTAATACTTCTCCGTGTTTTGAATTCCATCCTCTTTGGTTTGCGAAATCATCTTCTCACCGTTTGCTAACGTCGCCTCTCTCGCTGCTTTTTCCGCCGCTTCTTTGATTTCGTCCTCGTCTAAACCTTCCGCGGCAGCTTTTGCAGCCGCTTCTGTCGCCGCTTCCGAACGCGCCTGCGATATCTTTACTGAAGCAATCTTTCCTCCGAGTTTTTCTAAGTATCCTTCCGTTTCCGAAAGGAAATCTTGCAGCGCTTCGTACTTGTTCCCTTCGCCTTCGCCATCTGCGCCGGCGGGGTATCCCTCGATGCTCTCTTTCGTTTTCGCTGCTTCTGCTAAAAGTTTCTTGTATGCCTCTATGTCGTTTGATTTCAACGCTTCCATTCTCTTCGCTCTTTCTGCAGCGTCGTCTCTTGACTTTACCAGATGCGCTCTTGCCATTCTCTCGTGCATTTTCACCATCTGGCGATTTCTCGTTTGCAACGCGTCCGCTCGTTGATTCGATTCTTCGTTCAGTCTTTTCCTCGTCGTAAATATTAAACGCCACCGCTCCGACAACTCTTTCTTCTCTTTCTTCGACCGTAACTTGATCTCCAACTCTCTTTGCTTTTCGTCCATCTTTATCATCTTCTTGTACTGTCTCTCCGGCAATGCCATAATCTTTCTTTGCTCAGAAATCATTTCTTGTCTTAACTTTCTCTGTTCCTCTAGCAATCCCAAACTTTTCGTTCTGATATTCTGCCTGATTTTCCACTCGCCTTCGTCGACGATTTGTCGCTCTCTCATCATCCCGTCTTCCTTACCATCACCTTGATCGGCGGCATGAAACGTATACTTTTGTTTCACTACTCTTTCGCGAAGAATATCGACGCCTCGCGTGATTCGCGCTTCTATCTCCCCTTCAAACAGACGTTTTAACTCGTTACACTTTGAATATCGACGTCCATCCTCGTTAAAGCCTTCCTCGTCCTCCTCGTCCTCCTTGTCTTCTCTTTGCACATTCTCCGTAAACTTCATGTCTTCTTCGTTGGGCGTTTTTGTAGTCGCTAGCTCGTTACTATTGCTATGATTGTTATGATTTCTGAGCACAGTTAGAGTTGGATCCTGGAGCAACTTTGCGTTCAATCTCCACGGCAACATCTCTTTGCTCATCATCTCGTCTCGGTCTCTGTTCACATCAATCGCGCTCCCGAACAAAGAGTTTGGAAAGCTCGTCCAGATCTTCGAGTGCGAGTGCGAGTGCGTGGACGGGGCGACGGTCACTTCTCTCAGCAAGAGAAATCGAAGCTGAGAGTAGAAGATCTTCGTTTGTGCCTCCGTCATGCGCTTCATCTTTTCTTCGTTTTTTCTTTCATCGTCGTCGTTCAATTGGGTTCCTCCGTTTCTTTTTCCTCCTCCTCCGTCGACGTCCATTTTCGCGTCGTTCTCGCTCGTCGTCGTCGTCGTCGTCATCGGCGACGACGACGACGAGTTTAAAAGGATGCGCGGACGGAAGAAGAGGGGAAAAAACGGAAGAGTTTCAAAAGAATAGAAAAGAGAGAGGAAGAGTGGAAGAAGAGTGGAAGTTCTTGCGCGTGAGAGTCGCTCTTCGCTTTTTTTTTTGGACTTTGTCCTCTCCGTTCTCTCTTCTTCGTCCTCTTCGTCTTATAAGTTTCCCTTTACAATCGTATATAGTCTCATTGCGGCGTCTAAAAAGCCCCATCGGCCATCCCCCGCCATCGCAAGCGATTTCATGCAAACAAAAAAAAGCTGAGTCACACCAACGCCGACACTTTTTTCTTCGCGATAAGAAACTAAAACGTACACACTCTCGCGAGAATAAACGCGCATCCGACTCGAGAAACACACACACAACACACACACACACACACACCATGGGCAAAATTAACTTTGAAACGGAGGTGGAATCCACGCTCTCGAACCAATCCGCCAAGTGCGATAAGCTTAAAATTAAAGTTTCCGATTCGGTTGAAGGGGTGAACTTGTCGGCGAAATTTACCGTCCCGGTTGGGGTCGAGTTGTCCTCCAAAGGCTCCGGCGCGAACGTGTCCACGGCTAAAGTCGATTTAGAAGCCTCGAAAGACTTTTGGAAGATCAAGTTAGACGGCGTGGATCAAAACACGACGAACATTATGGACGTGTTGAACGTCTCCGTCAAGGAGAAGGTGGCTGCGATCGACTCGACTGCAACGGTGGAGTGGAAAGCGAAAGGCAACGCGGTGAAAGCCGTTTTGGAACCGCCGGTTTTCGAAGGCGTAAAATCCAAGTTGGAGTTTGATAACTCGAAGAAGCAATTGACGTTGAACGCGTCGACGAAAGTCGATAAGATTGACGTCTCGTTGAAAGCGGACGCGAACGTCAAGACGCAAACGTTCAAGGAAGGGAAATTGACCCTGAGTTACCCGCTTCCGGAAGGCGTGAAAGGAAGCTTGGAAGCCTCCACGAACGGAAGCGGTAAGATTACCTTGAAAAGAGGTAACTTGAGCGCGAAGATGCCGTTGAAGGACTTCACGAGCGCGCCGAATTTGGGCGACGTGAAGTTGGAGTTCAACTACTCCACTGATATCGCTTCGTTTTAAAAATGAAAACTTATCATCCTAGCAAACTAGGTAGAATGAACGATAGATAATAAACAAAACGATGACGACGATAACACGCTCGAACACACACAGAGAGAGAGAGAGAGAGAGAGAGAAAAGAAGGACTTTTGTCGTTCATCTGTGTGTCATTCTTTTTAAATATATATGACCGGTTGGTTTACTTTGATACAATCGAGAACTATCTAAAATAACTAGAGGGCTTCGACGAGTTCTTTGAAATCCATCACGAACCAATCCGCCGATTTTTCCACGCTCTCTCTTCTCACCGTTCCTCCGTACCCGATCACGATATCTGCTCCACCCTCTGCTCTCGCTTCCACGTCCGTTGCGCCATCGCCAACCATCACGACAGTTTTGAAATTCCCGGTTTTCTTCACATGCGCAACGGCCAAGGCCTTCCCGCCCGCTCGCCACGTAAACTCGTTTTCATCGTCGAAAGGTTTCTCTGAATTCATCGATCCGTCTTCCAAATACAATAAATTATTCGCCCAAACGTTTGTGGGGACCGGGATATCTAAATACTCCGCGATTGGATGGATCATTTGTCGAAACCCTCCGCTCACTAAATACACCGTTTTCCCTTTCTCTTTCAACTTGTCTCTCAACTCCTGAAACCCGTTCGAAAGTTTTACCGGGTACTCCTTTAAATACGCATCCATTTGCTGCCTCGAACACTGCATCGCGTTCAACCGATAAAATAACGCCTTCTCGAATGGAATTTCTCCATTCATCGCTTGCGTGGTAACTTTCGCCACCTCTTCGCCTTTGCCGAGATACGCCGCCAAAGCGTCGATACCTTCGTGATCGATGACCGTCGAGTCCACGTCGAAGCACACGGCGTCGCAAGCGCGCCAAATCTCCATAGCTCTCGCTTTTTTAGAGGAGGAGCTGCTCATGGATTCTCCACCTGCCGTCGCTTTGGCGGTCGCGCACCTGTGACTTCTCGATTCTCTTCCTCGACGTAAAAGAAAAGAACCCCCTCTTGAGCCCCTACTTCCTCCTTTTTGACGTTGTTGTTGTTGTTGTTGTTGTTGTTGAGCAGAGCGGCGGCTATCGAAGGTTCCACGCGCGACTGCAGAACTACAGCAACGAGAGACAGACATTGAATAATACTACCAACACTTAATGTTCGACGACAATTTCCGGTCTCAGACTAAACTTTTTCTCCTTCCTTTCCAATCGTTTCTTAAACGCGACGTCCGTTTCCACTCGAACCAAGTGTTTGATCTTTTCGATTTGACCTCGGCTCGTGCTCGTGTTCGGAATAGCTCTGGAGACTCGAGGTTTCGTTAAACCGAGCGCTAAGCAAGTGCGTTTGATCGTCTCGCGTTTTCCAGCTAATCCGCGACGTAAGGTGACGACGAGTTTTTGAGTCGCGGTCTGCGCAGACATGTAAAAACTCTTTCTTCTGTCTTTCCCGATGTCCGAGCGAGAGAGGAAAACTATGAGGGGATGAAGTGAAAACACACACAAACACGAATAATACTCGCGCACGAAGATTGAAAGGACATCAAATAAAAAAAAGCTGGTTCGTGTGAAAACGAAATTCAAAATTGAAAACGCTGCGGAGTTTATATGTGTCGTCTTTGTTGATTTATATTCTCTTAATTAAAGTAATGAACTATGATTTTACGTACCCGGCGCGTAGTTTAGGATCGGTCCGGAATGGACTTGGAATCCGTGGCTACGCCCATGCAGTTCAAACCGTTGTCGACGTACACGGTGCTGCCAGTAATCGCAGAGGCTAACGGCGAGCACAAGAACGCCGCCGTGTTTCCAACCTCGATGGCTTCCAACGGCTTTTCGCTCAACGGCGCGTTCGTCATGGAGTAGTTGATCATGTCGTCGATGAAACCGATGGCCTTCGCGGCTCTCGAGCCCAACGGACCGGCGCTGATGGTGTTCACGCGAATGCCCCACTTTCTCCCGGCTTCGAACGCCAACACTCGCGTGTCAGATTCCAAAGCCGCTTTGGCGGAAGACATACCACCCCCGTAGCCCGGGATGATTCTTTCACTCGCCAAGTACGTCAAAGAAATCGCCGCGCCGCCTTTGTTCATCAACGGACCAAACTTTTGCAACATCGCAATGTTCGAGTACGAACTCGCGGAAATCGCCCCCAAATAACCTTCTCTCGACGTCTCCAACAACGGCTTCGCCACTTCTCTGCCGTTCGCCAACGAGTGGACCAAAATATCAATCTTACCAAAATCCTTCTCCACGCACTCGGCGACTTCGCTCACGGTCCACTTTTCGTTGCCGGCGTATCGCTTGTTCGTCTTCACATCTTCCGGAACGTCTTCCATGGTGTCGAAAACAGCGTCCATCGGGTAAATCTTCGCGAATTCCATCAAACTGCCATCCGCTAACTTTCTCGATTCGTCGAATTTCCCTCTCTTGTAAGAAGTTTCAAAGATATTCAACGCCGGCACCCAAGTGCCAAGGATAACGTCCGCCCCGGCTTGACTCAACGCCTTGGCGATGGCCCATCCGAAACCGTTATCGTCCGCCACGCCGGCAATGAACGCCTTCTTGCCTCTCAAATCAATCGGCAAGGTGGTGTTCGACGCCATCGTTCGGACGACTCTGGCCGCCCCCGGAGCGCGCGCGGAAGATTTCGCACTCTTGATGCTGGTTTTCAACGCGTTTCCGCGAAGGATCGTTTTTTGAGCGAAAGAAGTCGTGCTCATATTATCAAGTTGTTGTTGTTTGTGTGGTAATGCTCGACTTAGAGTCGAGTCGTTTTAAACGAGAGATAGAGAGAGGAAAGAAAAAGGCGTGCTTTTCTTTGCGTGTGTGTCTTTCGTCGAGAGCGCGTGCGCGTTCCTTGGATTGTGAATGAAGTTTGGATAAAATCCCGAGAGAGAGTGAGACCACTTTTTTTTTTGATTTTTGATTTTTGCTGTGCGAGCATTTTGTCGAGTGTCGAAGACAAGTGATGAGAGAGCAGGAGAGAACGACTTGTTTTTGCGATGAAAGCGCGGCGTATAAAAATTGTTATATTTTACACGCATCATCATGCGCACGGTTTGATCGTTACTATCACTTTATTGCTGCTATTGTTATTATTGTTACATTTGTACAGCCGGGCGGTTCTCAAAACTCGCGATCGGGTAACACCTTCGGTGCAATGAGCGACCAAAGATAAAGAAACGCCGTGAAATACGCACACGTCGCTTTAATCCAAAAGCTTTCCGTCGTCGTCGAGGATATCGTCGTCGTCGTCGTCGTTCCGTCCGCGTTGCTGCTGCTATCTTCTTCTTGCGTTACTTTTACCCATCCGACTAATAAACACGCGGCGTGCATGCTGGCGACTAAAAATACGCCGTGGAAAAACGTATAGGCGGCGCTACCGTGATCGTCGTCTTCGTCCGTGATGTGCGCGATGCCTTGAAACCGCTTGTGTCCGCTCGCCGCTTTAAAGGCAGACAAGGCCACAACCGCTAACTGGACGATAAAACCGACGATTTCGATGATCTCCTCGTCTGTACCTTGCATCGTCGCGTTATCGGCTAACGATTTGCACGTTTTAGATCTTTCCATGCTCGCCGACGCCATCAAGTACGCCACGTACAAAGCGACTATAGCGCTGGTGAATAAACCTCCTCTGATATCTTCCATTAAACTAAATCCACAACAGATAATCACGAAAACAATTGCCATCGAATTCGCCGCTATCGTCGTCTTATCTCCGTCGCAATCGTACCGCGAAAAACTCACCGTGAATGTCGCCACCGCCAATGCGAACGCGACAATCGTCCCAACAACTAACGCTATCGCTCCAGCACGTCCATCTTCCGCCTTTTCCACCAAATACTCGTTAATCTCATACACCGTGGCTATGATTACAATCATTTGGACGAGCAAAAATAGTCCAGCACCGAATCGAAACACTTCGAAGGCGACGTCGACGCTTTCGCTCGGAACCCACCAGAAAGAGATGCAAAGAAAAGACAACCAGAGTAAAAGTTTGAACGGCCAGTATGCAACGTGCACGCGATATCGCAAACTCAAATTCTCGAATCGGTCTCTCCTCGATTGCCGGTTTGTTTGTCGTCTCTCCTCGTCTTCTTCTTTATTTTCTCCAGCCGTTAAAATGTCTTCCTCCTCGGGAACGTCCGCTTTAAATGTCACCAAAAGCATGCACGAAAAGAACAGCACGTTCGTCAGCGCCACTCTGACCGCGGCTTCGTACGCGCAACGCGCGCCTTGGCACCCTTGCATCTCGGTGTGAATAAACTTTTCAACGGAGTTTGTCTCGGACGGGTACTCGTCTCTCATCTGCCACGCGAGCACTTGCGTTAAAAAATAAGACACAAAGTAGACGGTTTTGAAAGATCGCTCGCCTCTTTGGTGAATATTCAGCGCGTTCGCGCAGCAGTTCAAGGCGGAACATCCGGCCCAGGACGCGCAGCAAAACAAGGCGGACATTGTTTTTGTTTTCCGTGCGCGATATAATGTGTCTGTGAGGAGATTTCTCTCCTTCCCCTCCTCAAAAACTCTTCTCGGAAGACCAAATCGAAAAGGAAATATAATAATAATACAGGTATTAAATGATATCAAATGCGCTTTTAACGCGCAGCACTTGAACTCTCTTTTATTACAATTCGCGCGATTCTATTCTACACTCTATTCTGCTCTAAATTCTGTTCCGTTCTAATGCTTCGCTACAGTTCTTCCCATACTTTTACAGTAAACCTTCCGTGAGGCGCGTTTTTTTCGAACCCGAAGCGCTGTTACCGACGCTCGGAGGAATCGCTTTTCCTTCTTTAGACGACGACGACGGCGGCGGCGGACCCATGTTTCTGAACGAAGGCGTGCGGTCGCGAGCAGATGCTGGAGTTCGTCTACTCGAAGTCATCCGTCGTTCGGATTGTCGCATGGCGCGGTTCACGTCCATCTTCAAAAAGTCTTCCCCGTTCGTACCGCGTCGAGGTGTCGATTTTCGGAGTAAGCGAAGCGCATTTTCGCTCAAACCACTCGTCGTCTTCGGCGTTTGCGATTGCTTGCGCAGTTTCCGCTTAACTAAGTTAGCTTTGTCTAGTTTTCTCGCCGCGAGTTCGCGAACGTCTTCGCGTGCGAATCTGTACAAATTTTGTTCCTCCCTGGTTTCTCCAGCCGCTTTTGCAACTATGTCTTCATCTGCTAAACCAGTCGATGACGAGAGCCTCACAGGTGTTGCATCTAAAGCACCCCAAGTCATTATTGGCGTGAAATTATCGCGTCCAGGCGTAAAACTTGGCGTCGCTATTCGCGAATAATTCATATTCGGGTTCATCTCTTTTGCTCTCTGTTCTCGAAATGAAGCCAACTCTTCCTCGTCGACTTGGTTTACTTCTATTACGTGGCTATTAGTTGTGTTGTTGAATCGAGTATTACGCGCGAGCGTTTCTTTCGGAGCTGTCGTCGCGCCTAAATTGGCCAGTTCACTTTTCGATAGAGCCAACGCCGAGTCTGGTCGAAAGAACAACGCGTTGTGTCCCGGTTCCGCGAGCGCCAAGGCGCCCGATTTCGTCCTCGCTCCCTCGCTGCCATCACCGAGCCTTTGCACATTCATCGCGCCGCGAATCTTGTTCGCGTCGAATAACTTTGCATTCTTCTCTCGTCTCTTCTTATTTATCTTTTCTAATATATCCTCGAACGATTTGTTATCTTCGGAAGTGTGCGAAGCCAGAAACTGCGTCAGCGTCTTGTTCGCGTCGAGAAGTTTTGCTCTTCTTTGGCTTCTTCTTTCCTCATCGTATTCATCCTCTGCTGACATTTCTTCTTCTTCTTCTTCTTCTTCTTCTCTGTCGTCGTAATATTCTCCGCCTCTTCTCCCACTTCTTCTGGAGGAAAACTCAACTGCTCCAGAGGCACCGCTCGCCGACGTCGTCGCCGCGTTCTTTCCTCCTCTCGTCTCCAAAGACGTCGAGTTGCCGTAATAAAAACTCGGCGTCAAACCGTTGCTCCCACTCCTCGCCTCTTCCTCTTCTCTCATTCTCTTCTGAATGCTCCTCTTCGCCGTTAAAATCTCCCGCTCGTTCCCTTCGCGCTCCGCGCGGAGTAGCCTCAGTTCATCTCTCAGTCTCGGAACGTTCGGGAAATAATCGCGCTCGATGATGCGCTCTAAGCGAGCCGCGAATTCATCCTCCTCGAGAACGATTTTTTCTCTCCTCTCTCTCGTCCTCTTCCTCCTCCTCCTGGGAGGTGGCGGAGGCATCGTCGTCGTCTCCGTCTCTTCGTCGTTCCGGACGGAAGACATATGTGGTGTGTGCGCGCGCGAGCGAGCGTGCCTTTGCCGTGCTTGCTCCGCGTTGTGTCTCTCTTTGCTCTGCTACCTTTTTTGTTTTGTCACGTCTCGGAAACAGACAAACTTGAGAGACGAGAACGCAAAGAACGAAAAGAGAGAGAGAGAGAGAGAGAGAGAGAGAGAGAGAGAGACCGAGAACGGACCCAATCAGAGATCGATTATTATTGCTCTCGGGGGCTCTCTGCCTCGCTTGAAATTTTTTTTTTCTTTTTCAACAGTCAGTCACACTGGAAGAGAAGAAGCTTTTTTTGCCACGCCGCCACTTTGCGCTCTCTCTCTTGGAAAACATTCCTCACTCTTTCCTCCGGCCTTAAATTTGTGGTTCTTCTGTCTTTTAGTAGAACGCGCGAATTTCCCCGACCCTTTCATCTTGAACAACTTTTATCAGCACTTTTATCCGCGCGTGAAATATAAAAATGTCCACGACGACTGCGAACCCACCAGCTGCGGCTGCGGCGACGAAAGGTACGCGCGAAAAAGGGCGAATTTTCAGATTTTTTTCTCTCTCTCTCTCTCTCTCTCACAAAAATTGCGAGTGAAAGTAATCCTTCCTCTCGTCGGCCGCCACCTCTCGATCTATCTTCGAGAAAAAGTGGAACGCGGACCGCGAATTTGAACGACGTGGTTTTGTTCGCGCGCGTTTTTCGCGGGGAGTGATCTCAATCGCGGGTCGCGAAGGTCTTTCCCGAGGCGGTTTCCGAGCGGCGCCGTTTTTTTTTTCTTCTTTCTCTCAATTGTGGCTTTGGGGCGCACTTGACAGGACTTTTCCCGGGAGAGAAGGGAAAAAAAAAGACGGCGGCTCTCGCGTCGGAGATTTCAGTTCTTCCTCTCCGCATAAATATAAGTATCTTTTTTATAAATGCTGACTGACATAAATCTCTCATCTTCTTCTCATCAACACAACACAGCGCCCGCACCAGCCGCCAACGCTGCCGCTGCCCCGGCTAAGGGCGCGCCTGCCGACGAGAACGCGTCCAACACGTCCTTGTACGTTGGCGACTTGGAATCGAGCGCCACGGAAGCTCAATTGTACGAGTTATTTTCCACCATCGGTCCGGTTGTCTCCATTCGCGTGTGCAGAGATTTAATCACGAGAAGATCCCTCGGATACGCTTACGTGAACTTCTCGCAAGCGCAAGATGCGGCGAGAGCGATTGACGTGTTGAACTTTCAAGTCGTCAACGGGAAGCCGATTCGCATCTTGTACTCGCAAAGAGATCCGACTATTCGTAAGTCTGGCGTCGGGAACATCTTCATCAAGAACTTGGACAAGGAAATTGATACCGTCGCGTTGAGAGACACGTTCGCGCAGTTTGGTAACATCGTTTCCGCGAAAGTTGCCACGGATGGTCAAGGCAACTCCAAAGGGTACGGCTTTATCCAGTTTGATACCGAGGCTGCGGCGAAGGAAGCCATCGAGAAGGTCAACGGCATGGAATTGAACGACAAGGTTGTCTACGTCGGTCCGTTTCAAAGAAGAGCGGAAAGAGGCACGACGGAAACTAAGTTTAACAACGTTTTCGTCAAGAACTTGGGCGACGAAGTCACGGACGAAGAGTTGAAAAAAGTTTTCGAAGCCTACGGACCGGTGACTTCGGTGATGATTTCAAAGGACGAGGACGGCAAATCCAAGGGCTTTGGTTTCGTGTGCTTTGAAACGCCGGAGGATGCGTCCAAGGCAGTTGAAGAACTCGATGGCAAGCACGGCGAAGAAGACAAGAAGTGGGTCGTCTGCCGAGCGCAAAAGAAGGCTGAGAGAGAAGCTGAGTTGAAGGCCAAGTTTGAAGCGGAGAGAAGAGAACGCATGGAAAAGATGGCGGGCGCGAACTTGTACATCAAGAACTTGGAGGATGGCGCTGACGACGATACGTTGAGAGAGTTGTTCAAAGAGTTTGGTACGATCACATCGTGCAGAGTCATGCGAGACGCGGCAGGCGTGTCCAGAGGCTCCGCTTTCGTTGCGTTCTCCTCTCCGGAAGAAGCCACGCGAGCGGTGACTGAGTTGAACGGCAAAATGGTTGGCGCTAAGCCGTTGTACGTCGCCTTGGCGCAGCGCAAAGAGGACCGCAGAATGCGTTTGCAAGCGCAATTCGCGCAGAGATCGATGGGTCCGGGCGGCGTTATGGCGCCGATGTACGGTATGCCCCCGCCGGGTGTCCCGGGCGGTGGCATGCCAGGCATGTACTACGGCCAACCGCCGCCGGGTATGATGCCGCCGCAACCGCAACCAGGGTTTGGTTTCCAACCGGGTATGCCGGGTGGGCCGAGACCAATGCCGGGTTACAACATGCCGGGCGTTCCGAACATGATGAGAGGTCCGGGCGGCATGGGCGGCAGAGGCGGCAGAGGCCGTGGTCAACCGGGTATGGGTGGCAGAGGTGGCCCGCAAAACGGTCGCCAAAACTTCCGCCAGCAACAGCCGATGCCACCGATGCCGGGACAAGCGGCGCCGGAGCCGCCGGCTGCGGAATCGAACCCGATT
>Ga0181559_10004037_pt1 | contig 14292 bp, 6 predicted proteins | sample 011ome_21_FD_133752 | JGI IMG/M metagenome (GOLD analysis project Ga0181559, IMG submission 133752) | Coastal salt marsh microbial communities from the Groves Creek Marsh, Skidaway Island, Georgia - 011508AT metaG (megahit assembly) | ecosystem: Environmental > Aquatic > Marine > Intertidal zone...
ATCCAAAAACTCTTGAAAAGCCTGCTCCACGCTTTCGAGCTTCAAGACGTGTTTTTTCAAATCCTCCATCTCAGATGGAGTCACGCGATATCCAATTTCTTGAAACAGACCGATCATCTGCTCGATCGTGAATCGCTGAACCACTTGTTCGGGCGTGGGAATCTCTGGACCTGACATCTTGCTACTTACCAGCCATTAGAATCGCAGATTGAACGCGATGGCAACGCAGTTGAATCCTTGTCCGAAATATAAGCAGGAATCAAAAAACCGTAAAGTAAAGTAAAAGTCTTCATACACCGAGTGCCTGCGACTCATTTCGTTATTGGGAAAAACGCAAGAACCATGAAATAAAAAAACCGGTGAGCAAACACTCACCGGTTGAATGGACATTGGCGTTCTGACCGAAGGTTGGCCAGGACCCGATCGAGTCAAAGCGACAGCTTAGTTCAAAATCTTTTTCAAGTCGCTAAGTACGGAAGCGATGTCAAGTTCGTCTGCGCTTCCAGCAGCGTGGGAAGCTTTGACGCCGAGCTCGCTTGCCATGGTAACAGTGATCGCTGCCTTAGCGTTGATACCGTAGTTGTCTGGACCATTTTCGAATTCGTTTGGAACAACGAAAGGAATATTCTTTGCTTTCGTCTCGCTAGCAAGTTTCTTAGCGTGATCGGTTGCATCCGCCTTATCTTCACCGAGAACGTTGACGAAAACTCGAAGTTTCGCGTCTGCGTTTTGTGCAACAGCTTGATCAAGCTTCGCAACAAGCTCAGCAACTTTTCCATCAGCAGCGCGAGTGAATACGATCACCTGCGGGCGACGACCGTTACGACAGCGATAACAAAGGTTTGCGTTTTGATCGACGCCGTCATCTTCGGCACCAGCAACTTTGGTGACATAAAAAGCGCCAAGACTATCGCCCGCTTGAGGGCCGCTTTTCACGGTTGGCTCCGCGTTCGCAACGCCGGAAAACGCCAATGCGACCGCGAGTCCCAGAGTTAGCACAGAAACTTTCTTCACTGGTATCCCTTTCATGAGATAGAGGTTGAACACTGAAATCGCACTTGGCGACTCTTCGGGTATTGTAGCAAGTTGAAAAGCAAGATGTGAGAACCCAGTTTTCAAAGGCCATGAACATTATGCCCCACCTCCCTTGCCAAAACAGCCAGTTTCCTCAATCCAAAAGCCAACTTACGCAAATCACCGGTTCTGCAGGAAATTCTGTTGTCGTTGGATCGACGTCATCAACTTTGGCTCGTCTTCACCTCGAATCAACGCTCGAAAATCGACTCCGAGGGATGAAATCGAAAAAAAGAGAAACATTGGTGTTCGCCCTCGCCTCAAAGTTGCACGGCAAACTTTTACCGATAACTTGCACTCGAACATGCAAACGATCACTTTTCTCAAAGACCTAGAAAGATATTCCGGACGCTTGCTTATTCGATAAACTGTAGATCGAGGTGAGGAACGCACCGTGGCTGAATGCACTCTTGAGGATGCCCGACCGTTCACCTTTTTCAACCGCACTGACTCGGACAAGCCATGAAAATCGCGATCTGCATGTTCGCACTGCAACTTGGTGTATTGCCACTTGGTCTACTACAACCCGCCGTAGCTCAGCAGGGCGAGTACGATGATCCTCCCTTAGAACGAACAAACACTGTCAGAGAAACCAACCCAACTGCGATTACCGAAATCGATCGCTCGCCCTTCGATCTCGCCGTTTCGCCGTCGGCAGAATACATCGTCACCGCAAACCAAATTTCCAATACGGTTTCGCTGATTCGAGTCAGTGATCAAATGTTGGTGGATGAAATTCAATGTGGTGAATATCCGGTAGACATCGAATTCATTGATGAACAAACGCTTGTTCTCACAACCCAGTGGGCAGGGAACGTTGAGATTCTAAAAATCAACAGCGACCATTTGGAAATCCATCACTCCATCGCCGTTGGCGGTCATCCACATGGACTTGCGATCGATGCCAAGGCAAAGAAAGTCTACGTCGGCTTGGTTGCGACAGGTGAAGTTGCTCAAATCGATTTGCATTCCAACCAGGTGACTCGCAAGATTCCAGTTGGGCGGTGGCCTAAATACTTGACGCTGCGACCCGATGGACAACGCCTTGCGGTAGGTCTTGGCGGTGAGTCGAAAATTGCAATCGTCGATACGAATTCGGGAGAAACCCTTTACGCCGAACCGCTTGCAAACGGAACCAATCTTGGGCAGATGCGTTCTTCGGCTGACGGTCAGTACGCGTATTTCACTTGGATGGTCTACCGCACCAACCCAATTAATGTTGGCAACATTCGACGCGGATGGATTCTGGCAAGTCGCATCGGACGCGTTCGCTTTGATGGCCCCTCGTACCGTGAGGCTATTTCACTCGATGTCCCTGGCAAGGCGGTTTCGGACCCACATGACCTTGAGATCAGTCCTGACGAACAAACACTCGTTGCGACGGGATCAGGGACGCACGAATTACTGATCTATCGACTACCGGATCTACCGTTTGTGTCGCAAGGCGGTCCGGGGGACTTGATTGATCGAGCGCTGCAATTTTCCCAAGATCGATTCAAACGTCTCGACGTTGGCGGTCGCCCAACAGGTGTCCATTTTGGGCAGGACAGCGACACGGTGTTTATTGCAAATTTCCTGCGGAACTCTGTTCAATTCGTGAGCCTAAGTCGTGGCGAAGTCGTTCACGAAATCCCCTTAGGTAGCCCGGCGATCAAAACAGCATCGCGCCGTGGAATGGAAATTTTCTACGATGGAACAAGAAGTCTCGACCAGTGGTACAGCTGCCACACTTGCCATCAAGAGGGCGGTACGAACGCTCGCCCGATGGACACCATGAACGATGGCACCGAGATGACACTCAAGACGGTGCTACCGCTCTATAACGTCACGAAAACTTTTCCGTGGACTTGGCATGGTTGGCAAACCAGCCTGATGGATTCGATGGAAAAGTCGATCACTTCCACCATGCAAGGCGAGAAGCCATCAGAACAAGACCAACGTGATCTTATCTCGTTTCTTTCAACCCTACAGTCACCGAAAAATCCATTTCGTGAGAAAGATGGATCGCTTAGTGAATCGGCGATACGTGGCAAGCAAGTTTTCTACGGGCGTAAGGCAGCCTGCATTGATTGCCACAACGGGGCGCAATTTTCCGACGGAAAGATTCACGACGTCGGCACCGGTTCAGAGGAAGATTTTTACAAGGGTTACAACACCCCATCCTTAGTGGGTGTACACCAGAAAGTCCGCTTACTACATACCGGTCGTGCGAAGGACCTTCGGCGGGTGCTCACCGACCTGCATCGCCCCGAGGATGTCAATGGCGAGGGAGATCTCACCGAGCAAGAAATCGAGGATCTCATCACCTATCTAAAAACGCTTTAGAGCCCTCTACGACAACTTGATATGAACATGTTTATCTAACACTTAACACTCGAGGCGTTGCCTCAACGTCAATCCTACGAGATCAACAAGTCTTCCATAGAAGGTCTAACTTCGTCACTATCGAGCGACTCGAACTCAGGAATTCGGCACGGACCTTTCACTCATGGCCAACTGGTACGATCACCCACAATACTTCGACATGGTGTTTCGCGATGAAACCCCTGCGGAAATTAATTTTTTCGAAGAAGCGTTCAAACGTTACGCTGGACGAGACGTTCACAACCTTTTGGAACCTGGTTGCGGCAGTGGGCGATTGGTAGCAGAACTGGCTGCGAAGGGTTACCAGGTGACGGGTCTCGACCTCAGCCAACCGATGCTGACTTATCTAAAAAAACGCATTCGACGTCGCCAACTCGATGCAACCCTGATACTCGGTGACATGACAGCCATGCAGCTGCCGCAACGATATGATGCTGCATTCTGCACCTTCAATACGTTTCGCCATCTCCTCACCGATCAAGACGCGCTCGCCCACCTCCGTTGTGTTGCCGAGCACCTCAATCAAGGTGGAATTTACATCCTTGGGTTTCACATCATCCCACTTGATGCCGAGACAGAATGCACCGAAAGATGGAAGGCGTCCCACGGTGGTACAGATGTCAGCGTCACGTTAAGAGTGATCGAATTCCAAAGAGCGAAACGCCAAGAAACGCTTCGCGTGTCCATCAAAGCGACAAAACGTTCGGGAAAAACAGAGCGTGTCCGCAGTGAATTCCCACTCCGTCTCTACACTCACACACAAGCAAAGAGGCTACTCAAGCAGGTCGACAACCAGTTGGAATTAGTCGGAATCCATGACTTCGACTACCAAATCGATGAACAACGTCAATTTGATTCTGATCTGACGGACGCTGTTTTTGTATTAAGAAAAAGGTAGCAGACGATTGGGGCAGAAGGTTGACCAAGATTAATCTTGGAGATCATTCGTAATCAGCCATGGGCGTGCAACTGCACACCAAATGACGATCTCCGTAGGTGTTATCAATTCGACCCACAAATGGCCAAAACTTGTAGTCTCGCAACCACGCCAGCGGCCACGCTGCCTGTTCACGCGAATAGGGATGCGTCCACTCATCTGCTCCGATCACTTCCATCGTGTGCGGAGCATTTTTGAGCGGGTTATCGAGCTTATCGTAACTTCCGTTCTCGATCCGTGTGATCTCTTGTCGAATCGAAATCATCGCGTCACAAAACCGATCAAGCTCGGCCTTGGATTCACTTTCGGTGGGCTCGATCATCAAGGTGCCAGGGACAGGCCAAGACATGGTGGGAGCGTGGAAGCCATAGTCCATCAATCGCTTGGCAATATCGTCGACCTTCACACCAGCCGATTTTTCAAACGCTCGACAATCCACAATGAATTCATGAGCCACTCGTCCTGCTGCATCCGTGTAGAGGATGTCAAAATGCTCGGACAAACGCTTCGCCATGTAATTCGCGTTCAAGATTGCGGTCTGCGTCGCTTTCCTAAGTCCTTCTGCTCCCATCATGCTGATGTAGATATAACTGATCGTCAGGATGCTCGGACTACCATAGGGAGCAGCAGAAACCGGACCAATCGCAAACTCACCAGCCGTATCGGGTCGCTGCACCGAGTGCCCGGGTAAAAATGGTTCGAGTTGAGGGGCAACACCGATGGGCCCCATCCCGGGACCGCCTCCGCCGTGCGGAATACAGAATGTCTTGTGCAGATTCAGGTGGCAAACATCCGCTCCACAATCCGCTGGGCTGGTAAGTCCCACTTGCGCGTTCATGTTTGCACCGTCCATATAGACTTGCCCGCCATGTTGGTGGACGATCTCACAAACCTCTCGCACTGTGGTTTCGAAAACACCATGTGTTGAGGGATAGGTGATCATCAATGCAGCGAGGTCGTCTTTGTGGGCTGCTGCCTTGGCTCGCAAATCTTCAACATCGATTTCTCCCGCAGCATCGCATTTGACAGGAACGACTTTCATACCTGCCATCACGGCGCTCGCAGGATTGGTACCGTGAGCCGAAGTTGGAATGAGGCAAACGTTCCTACGATTGGGAACACCCGCCTGCTTTGCCAAATGCTCTTGGTAGGCCACGATCACCAACAAACCCGCGTACTCGCCCTGTGCGCCGGCGTTAGGCTGCAGACTCACTGCCGAGAACCCCGTGACCTCACACAGCCAAGCTTCTAGTTGCCGGAACATTTGCGTGTAGCCACGCCACTGGGTATCCGGAGCAAACGGGTGAATGTTCGCGAACTCGGGCCAGGTGACAGGAATCATTTCCGTGGTGGAATTGAGCTTCATCGTGCATGATCCCAGCGGAATCATCGACTGTGCAAGGGACAAGTCACGACTCATCAACTTAAAGATGTATCTCAATAATTCGGTTTCACTGCGATAGCGGTGGAATACCTCATGCTTCAGGTAGCTTGAAGTGCGTTCGAATTGACCAAGCTGCAACAGGCCCTGATCACTCGCTTTCTCGAGCAATTCATCAATATCAAAACCGGTGTAGTGACCGAAATTAAAAGCAGCTAAGAGATCTGCCACCAGCCGACGATCTGCGGTTTCATCGAGTGTAACACCAAGCGTTCCGTCATCGTATTCTCGAAGGTTGATTTGTCGTTCTCGCGCGGCATCTGCCACTTGCCTTGCGGCATGAACACGACCTTTTCCCAAACGAATGCGAATGGTGTCAAAAAACGGGCCAGAACCCAGCACTTGATGTCCTAGCCGCTCAAGACCGACCGCTAAGGCAGCGGTGTAACTTCGTGTCCGATCAGCAATTCGGCGAAGCCCCTCGGGTCCGTGATGAATCGCATAAAAGCCACTAATGATTGCCAACAAGGCTTGGGCCGTGCAGATATTACTAGTCGCCTTGTCACGGCGGATATGCTGCTCGCGCGTTTGAATTGCCATGCGTAGAGCACGATTTCCATGCACATCCTTGGAGATACCAATGATGCGACCCGGTAATTTTCTGGCAAAGTCCTGATGCGTTGAAATAAAGGCAGCGTGGGGCCCGCCGAGCCCCATTGGCACACCAAAACGCTGAGCGGTACCAACGCAAATATCTGCTCCCCATTCACCGGGCGGAGTCAGGACAGTGAGTGACAACAGGTCGGCCGCAGCTACCACTAAACATTGGTTGGCTTTTGCCCGTTCCACCACCTTTGAATAATCTTCTATACGTCCATCTGTAGTTGGATATTGGACCAGCAAGCCACAAAGCCCGCCTTCACCAACATTAAAATCAATTTCGTCAATCGACCCAACGGTCAAATGCACACCGAGTCCCTTCGCTCGAGTCTCAAGCAACGCAAGGGTCTGAGGGTGACAGGTATCGGCTGCGAAGAAACCGAGTTTCCGATGATTGGAGAGTGAGACACACATTGCCATCGCCTCTGCCGCGGCCGTTGCCTCGTCAAGCAAACTGGCGCCTGCAAGTGGCAAGCCAGTCAGATCGGCAATCATGGTCTGAAAATTTAATAGTGCTTCCAAACGTCCTTGGGCGATCTCGGCCTGATAGGGCGTGTACTGCGTGTACCAACCTGGATTCTCTAGCACGTTTCGCAAGACCACTGGTGGAGTAACAGTGCCGGTGTACCCCATCCCGATACATGAACGATAAACCTTGTTCTTTTCGGCAATCATCGCGAGTGACTGCAACGCCTCACGCTCTCCCATCGGGCCTTCGATTTTCAGCGGATGTCGCAACTGAATATCGGCAGGAACGGTTTGGTCCGAAAGCTCATCAAGGGTTGAAAAGCCCAGAGTCTGCAACATCTGCAGTTGTTCCACGTCTAGCGATCCTAAATGTCGCTTCTCAAAACCATCCGCAGCATCCAAGATCGATCCTTGGCTGACCGCCGACTCTCGTGATTTGAATGACTCAGTCGTCAATGGGGCAAGACTCATAACAACCACCGCCAATAAGATGAGAAAAGTGGGTGAAGCCGGTTGAAAGGATTCAGCGTGAGGCTGTCGCTAGGCATGTTCTGATCGGCTGAATTCACTCGGCAATCAATCGTCATTTCGAGAATGTCGCTCGCACACCTCTATCCTATGACAGTCACAAGATGATGTCAGTGGGCTAACACCGAAAATTACGATAGCGCGAGGAAGAAACGGACGCACCATTTAGGAAGGGAATGCCAACGCTTGCTCAACTCGACTCTGGACCGCAAACAGATCCTGACCGTCACATCCGAGACCACTTAAACCTCTTAAAAATGGGCAACCACTTGCGGGAAACACACACCAATGAGTGCACTTTCTCCGAGCTAGAATTCGGACCCCAACTACGCGAGTAACATGTTGCGGTCACAGCAAGCAAAGAAAATCCGCGACACCCATTCGACCAAGCTCGAAATCACGAAACTAGGGAAGAAACCACACCAACAGCTACATGTAACGCCGTAATGGACAACTCGCTCTAACGTTGAGCGACATTGAAGGTCTATAATCGGGTCTGGTCCAGGATCTGCTGTTCACAAATCCTGATCGTTTTTCGGTTGAGCCCCCAACTTATGCGGTTCACCGCGCTGTCTCGCTCTGAATCACCCCTCAAATATGATTCTGATCAATATGCCTCTCGATTTACAAATTCGATTTCGTTTCATCGCTTTGCTAACGCTGACTTCGTTGCAATCCAGTGCACGTGCCGAAGTTGATTTTTCGAGAGAGGTCCTACCGATTCTTGCTGACAAGTGTTTCGTCTGCCACGGGCCCGATTCGCATCCTGACACCGACCTTCGTCTCGACGACGAAAACGCTGCGACAGCCGATCGCGGTGGCGTTCAGGCGATCAATCAGCAAAATCCAAAACAGAGTGAACTGCTTCTGCGAATCCTTGATACGGCAGACCCGATGCCTCCCGCGGATGCGGAAAAACAACTTTCGGAAAAGGAACGAGAAACGCTCGTAAGCTGGATCAACGAAGGGGGTGCTTATGAAAGTCACTGGGCGTGGTTGCCTCCTGTTAAATCAGATCGGTACGCAACCACGGCAGCGGCCATCGACAAACTGGTTGAACATCAACTTAACGCGTCAGGAATCAGTTTCGCCGACGAAGCCTCGAAAGAAACATTGGCGCGTCGAGTCGCACTGGTACTCACTGGGCTGCCGCCCGAACCGCAGTGGCTAAGCGAGTTCCTCGGTGATGAATCTCCTGATGCCTACGAAAAGTTGGTTGATCGACTTCTGGCTAATCCAAGATTCGGCGAGCATCAAGCCAGATACTGGCTCGATGCGGTTCGTTATGGAGATACCCATGGACTACACCTTGATAACCGGCGAGGAATCTTTCCCTATCGCGACTGGATTGTTCGATCCTTCAATGAAAATTTACCACTGGATCAGTTCATTACTTGGCAACTAGCAGGGGACCTTCTCGAGTCTCCTTCGCTTGAACAAAAACTGGCAACCGGTTTTATTCGGATGAACCCCAGCACGGGTGAGGGTGGTGCGATTGCAGAAGAGTTTCAGATGAAAAACAATTTCGACCGAGTCGAAACGTTTGGGACCGTATTTCTCGGTCTATCTTTAACTTGTGCGCGTTGCCACACGCATAAGTATGATCCGATCGAACAACGTGAGTACTACGAGCTCTTGGCTTTCTTTAATAGCACAAGTGAATCCGCTCTTGATGGCAATTCGTACACCTACGGAACGACGATCGCAGTTCCGGCTGACCAGAACGCATGGGCGAGATGGAAAACACTCGAGCAGCGTGCCAAAGAAATGGTAGCCGCTCAGCTCGCTTCAAAAAAAGCATCCTTCCCGAATGAACTGGGTGGATACGCGGCAGCCACAACCCAGTGGAAAATGCTTGAATGGACGGGCTCCTTAAAACCAATCGGTGAACCGGAGGTACCAAGTGCTAACGGACCGCTCGGCAATCAACCTGATTCGAGTGAAGCATCATCGAACAACTCCCCTGCTGCTACCGATTCTGTTTCTGGTGCTGCAAACCTTGCGATTAAAGGATTTCCCGGACGACTCTCCAAAGATCAGCTGAAAGAAAACTTCCCAGCCGAGAATCAAGTTTTAGAAGTCCGCACGCTCGTTGAAGCGAAAATCCGACAGACGATTGATGTGAGATTTTCAGGTGGAGCGGGCTCGACGCTTGCGTTTTATTCGATCCCGAATGATGCATCCGCCGAGCAGAGTCTGGTTAACGTTCAAGACGACTCCTTTTCGACATTAGCAACCAAAGCGAAAAATGGCGGCGAGCTCTCGATCAATCTCGAAGTGAAACCAGGAAAGCATTGGTATCGCTTTCGCATCCAAGGTTTCGAAGGCATGGACGCAATCGCGATTGAGCTAAATAATCGCTGGCAAGTACTGGGCGTAAAGAAATCTTGGGCCGATTGCGAAATTGAAAATCAACTTTCAATGATCGCCGATCCATGCGGCCTGTTTCATCAAGACTTGACCGCGACCGAATCAATTGCGTTATCTACCGCAACACAATCACTCGCTGATGAAATCAAGCAAGAGCGCAGTCGCTTCACTACAAGCCTTATTGCGAGTGAACTGCCAAAGCCTCGTTCTACGCGAATCCTACGTCGAGGTGAATACGATCTACCGATAGGCGATGAACTTGCGGCATCCACCCCTGCGATCCTCGGAGGTTGGTCGTCTGAATTACCACCCAATCGATTAGGACTCGCGAGATGGGTGGTATCCGAAAAAAATCCACTGGTCACCCGTGTGCTGGTGAATCGAATTTGGCAACGAGTCTTTGGCGTTGGCCTTGTTCGAACACCTGAGGATTTCGGAGTGCAGGGCCAACAGGCCACACATCCAGAACTACTCGATTGGCTTGCAGTAGATTTCATTGAATCAGGCTGGGACCTGAAAGAGATGTTGCGGGCCATGGTAACGAGTCGAACGTTTCGTCAATCTTCGCGGTGGCGACCAGACATTGATGACCCCGAGAACCGATTACTTGCCCGCGCATCCAGTTATCGATTGGATGCAGAAGTTCTACGCGATCTCGGTTTATGGGCCAGCCACAAGCTTGATCCTGTGATGGGCGGAGAGGGGATCAAGCCTTATCAACCGGAAGGAATGTGGGCGGCTTTGGCACATCCTGCGAGCAACACCAAGAACTATCAACATGATTCCGAAGAACGTCGCAATCGCCGCAGCCTTTATGTCTACTGGAAACGCACGAGCCCCCATCCGATGATGACACTCTTTGACGCTCCCGATCGGGAATCTAGCTGCGTGCGTCGCTCGCGAACCAACACACCGCTTCAATCTTTAGGAATGCTAAATGAGACACAGCGAGTGGAAATCGGTGAAGCGTTCGCAAAGCATTTAATCCAACAATCAAGCTCCGATCGCGAGCGAATCCACCAGATGTTCTTGGGAATCGCATGTCGATCACCAAACGCCACAGAAGAAAAGACTTGCCTAACATTACTTGAAGAAATGCGAGTGAGATACCAGGACTCAAAGCAAGACGCCGACAAACTACTGGCCATTGGCGGTGTTACCGCGACGGACCAAACGCCCGCCGAGGAAATCGCTGCATGGTCGGTCTTAACCACCACGTTTCTTGCGACCGACATTGCCATCATGCTGTACTAACACGACTTCAAGACGCAGCCTTCAAAACGCAGACTTCGCAGAAGGCGATCGCACCATCGCCTGCAATCGATCGCTCGAAGATGATGCAGAGGATCGGTTGCGGGAGTAGTTGGGTGAATGACAGCCCCAGAAACGGCAATCGGAATGAGGATGCACGGGGCAAGACGGTTGGCTACAATTTGCTCGCATGTAGTGTGCTAGAGAACAAAACCTCATTCGTTTCGAGGTTTCCAGAACATTACCAACGATGACTTCATTGACTGAACGTATTATCGAACCTTTACCATTCCCCCTTAGCGGCTGTCCTCCCATGAAACACTTTCCGCTTCATTCTCTCCACTGTCTGTTGATTTTACTGATCAACCTTGCCGCCCAGTGGAATCTCAATTCCAACGCCGCTGATCAGTGGAATCGTTTCCACGGCTCGGCAGGAAATGGCGATGCGGGTTTAAAAGCAACTCTGCCAGCCCAGTGGACCGATTCACAGTACAGTTGGAAACGTGATCTAGGATCGCGTGATGTTGGATCCCCCATCATCATCAATGAAAAGGTTTACTACCTGGCTTACCGCGCGGACAAACGCGAACTTGCACTCGAGTCGCTCGACTTGATCACTGGCAACTTGCGATGGTCACGAGCGTTTCCACAAACCGAATATCACCTACATTCTCGCAACACGTTTGCATCCGGTACTCCCGCAGCTGACGACAAAAACATTTTTGTTGCGTACGCCGAGCCACAGCACACCTATCTCAAGTGCTTTGATCACGATGGTAAACAACTTTGGTCAAGAGACTTTGGCCCTTGGCAGTCGCAGCATGGATTTGGCACTTCGCCACGAATCGAAGGCGACACGGTTCTTCTTTTCAATTCACAACAAGCCGAACAACTTAAACCCGACCAAACTCCCGGCACAAGTCGTATCATCGCGTTAGATCGAGCTACAGGTCAGACTCGCTGGGAATCCGAACTTACCACAACTCGCTCATGTTACGGTGTCCCCGCGATCTTCCAAGGCAAAGCGGGCAAACAGGTCATTAATGCCAATACAGGCGACGGCATGTTCGCATTGGATCTCGAAACGGGCAAGAAACTCTGGAGCTTAGCTGTATTCGAGAAGCGAGTGTGCAGTACTCCGTTGATCCATGGAGAAATTGCCATTGGCACCTCGGGTAGTGGTGGCGGCGGCAATCATCTTGTTGCGGTCAAGATTCCAACCGAACCGGGACAACAACCAGAACAACTCTACCGCATTGACCGCGGTGCACCCTACGTCCCCACACCCGCCATCCGCGGCAATCGCATGTTCATGGTCGATGACAAAGGCATTGCCTCGTGCGTTAACGTTGAAACGGGCGAAACAATTTGGATGGAAAGAGTCGGTGGACGTCAGGGTTACGGGGCTTCACCAATCCTAATCGGAGACCGTTTACTCATCATTAGCTTGGGCGGCGACGCAACCGTTCTGAGTGCTACCGATCGGTTTGAAGTCCTTGGAGAAATGGATCTTGGGGGCCCCGTCGGTGCCAGCCCAGCTTTCGCCAATGGATGCCTACTACTGCGTGTTGGCAATGAACTACGTTGCCTTGGTGGCCAGGCAATTTAATCCACCAATCTTTTCTTTTGCTCGACTCCGGTGACATCGAATAACATTGAGCCCGGCATACCTCGCAGCAAACCAACAAGCACAGACTCGAGAACCCACAGGTTTCCGTCTGTGCTTTTTTTTCGTCGGTGCTGTTTTTGGACCTTTCTCGTCTGACAACAAGACATCGCCTACTACCAACATCCATCGGTGACTTGAGTACAATCCTATGATGGTTGTCGGACGATCACCTGACCCATTTGGCTGAAACGGGAATTTGATGATGAACTCAAGATTGCTATGCTCCATCGGTCGGCGTTCTCTGCTCAGGTCTCACGCAACTTACATCTACTGGTGTTTGTCATCTGCATTTTTTCTTGCAGTTCCCGACGTCCAATTTGCAAAATGCGAAGACCCCCTACCCAACACACAACTCCTTACCGAAACCCGTCCCCTTGATGTCGTAATGGTCGAAGGGATCGATCGCTTTGCATTGCGTGCGATCGAACAAGCCAAGACAGATCGGATTGCGAAGTGGAATCAAGACGTTTTTCTTGCAGAAAACCCGACTCAATCCTTGAAACAAAAACGTATCGAGTTTTCCAAGATCATCGGCTGCATTGATCCACGAGTTCCCAACGAGGGAATCCAAACCATCGCGACCATTGACCAAACGGCTTTGGTATCAGCGAATGACTATTTTGAGATCTATCAAGTCCGATGGTCGGTGCTCCAAGGAGTGGACGCGGAAGGATATTTTTTGAAACCTAAACGCGATCCAATTGCCAGAGTGGTTGCAATTCCGGATGCGGATTGGACTCCCGAGCAGATTTGCGGGTTGATGGAATCACCGACCCGTTTTGCAGCTGACCTTGCGGTCATGGGGTGCGAAGTTCTTGTCCCGACGATCGTGAATCGTGGAAATCAATTTAGCGAGAACCCCAGCATCAGCCGCACCGCCAATCTGACTCACCGTGAATTCATCTACCGCCAAGCCTTTGAGGTCGGCCGACACATCATTGGCTACGAAGTTCAAAAAGTACTCGCTGCGGTTGACGCGTTCACTTTTCGGAATCAGAAACATCGTGATGTACCGATTGGTGTTTGCGGAGTAAGCGAGGGCGGATTGCTTGCGTTTTATTCCGCAGCTATCGATCCTCGCATCGACGCGGCGTTAGTGAGTGGGTACTTCAGCGAGCGTGAAGGTGTCTGGAACGAACCCATCTACCGAAATGTCTGGCGTTTACTCGATGACTTCGGAGATGCGCAAATCGCCGCAATGATTGCACCTCGTCACTTGATGATTGAAGTAAATCCTGAGATCCCAATCCCAGCACCACTGCCAGAGAGCGGCAGACGCATTGCTGCTCCGGGTCAAATCACGCAGCCTAATATTGACGACGTGCTCGCTGAAGTGAAACTCGCGGAACCGGCGTGGGAAGCCTTAGCGGAATTCACGGCATCACAATCCGAATCACCTAGTGGTGGACTTGTTGCAAAGACATTGCCGAGTTTCAGTAGACGGCCAATTTCATCTCAAATCGCGATGGAGTTTTTAAATCAATTAACTGGAAAAACGTATAAAAACACTTTTCCACCGGATTACCAGATCGAACCCAAAATCGACACCGTTCTGATCGCTGAGCGTCAATCACGAACCATTTCGCAGAT
>Ga0181559_10004041_pt1 | contig 14286 bp, 10 predicted proteins | sample 011ome_21_FD_133752 | JGI IMG/M metagenome (GOLD analysis project Ga0181559, IMG submission 133752) | Coastal salt marsh microbial communities from the Groves Creek Marsh, Skidaway Island, Georgia - 011508AT metaG (megahit assembly) | ecosystem: Environmental > Aquatic > Marine > Intertidal...
CTGCGTGCGTCTCACTTCGTAAGAGCCTTCTTTCCAGCTGTTAATTTGGCGTATGCACTGGTTGTACGCGTTGACGAATGCCTCTTGCGATTTCAATTCCTCTTCCTGAGCTTGTTCTCGCTTAAACAACCCGTCGAAACCGTCTACTCGACACGGCCACAATCCGTTCTCGTTTTCTTCGCCGCCGACTTTATCGAGCAACTCGTGCCACGTCCGTTCGTCGATGTTTTGAATTTTTACTTTCTGTCGTGGATCTTGCGCGATGTTGTAGAAAAATGCTTTGAATCTATACTCCGGATGCTGAGGATTATACGCGTTCATGACGTCGTGTAACTCTTTGACCGGTTCTAACGTGGTCCCGTTTGCCGGAGGTTGACTGGCTAGTTGTCTTTGTTGTCGCGCTCTGAGCAAAGCTTCCGAGGGCGCTAAGTTGCCGCCAAATAACGTCGGGCCGCCTTGCGCTTGCGTCGCGATCGATTCTGGAACATTAAAGAAGGAGTTTTGTTGTTGCTGAAATTGCGAGAGTCCTTGTTGATTTTGCGGTTGCGTCCCGCCGAGAAGCGACGGCCGATTGCCGAACAACGACGACGTCGTCCCGTTCGTTTGCTGTTGCTGTTGTTGTCCTAACCCACCACCGAAAAGGCCACCGCCGCTGCTTTGGTTTTGTTGATTTCCAGCGCTCGCGTTGCCGAATAATCCTCCGCCTCCGCCAAAAAGTCCCCCTCCGCTCGTCGTCGTCGTCGTCGTCGTTCCCGCCGGTTTCCCAAACAGACCCGATCCACCCGCCGCAGCGCCTCCTCCCCCAAACAACCCTCCACCACTCGTCGTCGTCGTCGTCGCTCCTGTCGGTGGTTTCCCGAACAATCCTCCTTGAGTAGTAGTAGTAGTCGTCGTCGTCGCGCCGCCGCCAAACAACCCTCCTCCTCCTCCTCCTCCGCCGCCGGATGTTCCAAACAAAGGCGTCGAGGTCGTGCTCGTCGGATTGCTGCTCCCGAATAAACCTCCTCCGCCTCCTTGTTGTTGTTGCTGTTGTTGCTGCTGCTGTGTGCCAGTATTCGTCGCGTTCCCGAATAATCCACCGGGCGACGACGACGACGCCGGCGCCCCCCCGAAAAGTCCTCCTCCTCCTCCTCCTTGATTTTGATTCGAACTTCCAAAGGGACTACTGCTCCCAGCGTTCGCGTTCCCGGCGTTCCCGAACAATCCACCGCCACCAAAAGCACTTCCACCACCAGGTTGTTGTTGTTGTTGTTGCTGCTGCTGCTGCTGCTGCCCAGAACCTCCAGGAGTGGAATTACCGAACAAACCTCCTCCCCCTCCTCCGAAGAGGTTCGATTGCTGCTGCTGATTCGTCGTCGCATTCGCCGAGAGACCAAACATGTTTTGTGTGGTGTGTATTATTTATCGTATCGCGCGGGGCTTCTCTTTAATAAAAAATAAACGACCTCTCGCGCTCTCTCTCTGCGTCGTCGTCGTTCTCTGTTTTGCTCGACCAAAGGTCGCTCGTTCTCTCTCCGTTTACGAGCGTTTATTATGCGTGTGCGGTCTTTTGTGCTTTGTGAGGCTTTTCGTGCTCCATTTTTTTTCCAATTCTTAACGGGAAAAAAAAGGAATTTTTCTGCGTGATAACGGAGAGAAGAGCGCACGCTCTCACCTCTGCGCGAAGAATAAAAATGGCCTCCTCCTCTTCTTCTTCGAACAACAACGCGCTCGTCGATTGCAGCTGGAGAGTCGACGTGACCTTGTCCTCTTCGCAGGCGAAGAAAGTTTTGCGACCGACGATTTTGATGAGTTTGGAAACGAAGAAGAGTGAAGAAGAAGAAGAAACAGAAACAGAAAGCGCGGCGACAACAACGAGAAAAAGAGAGACGTTCGAGATGTCTCTGGAAATGTTTCAGGAGCTGCGGGTGTCCGTGGCGAAGATTTTGACGGAGATGGAGTGGGCGAACGAGGAGTTGAAGCGAACGTGAGAGATGAGAGAGAGTTGAGAGAGATGAGGTTTGGTGTTGCGCGCGCGCGCGCGAGAGAGAGAGAGAGAGGACGAAGGAGGCGCATCCGAGAACGATGACAAGTGTAGTAGAAATAGAGCGGGAACGCAGAAGCAGTAGAATGTATTCATCTTTCTGTCTCTTTGTGTTTGCGTGCGTGTATTTGTAGTAGAAGAAGCTTCTCTTTTTTGTGAGCGTGTACCAACACCGTTTTAGTAGGATAATGTGTATTAAAAAAAATCAATCTTTTACGCGGGAGTTCGCGAACTGCTCCCCGACTTGTACCTCTTGCTCTCCTCTAAATACTCGTTCATTCCAACCGCGTCCTTCAATTCGTCGAATGTCGGCAGCAACTCTTCGTCCGGGTACCCCTCGAACATTATTCCTTGCAACGCAGTTTCCATAGCTTTTACGCTCACCGCTAACATCGACAGCGGGTAGGCGACGATTTTAAACCCCATGGCGTGTAACTCTCTCGGTTGACAAATTGGCGTCATGCCGCCGCCTTCTAACATGTTTGCCATTTTCGGCGTGTTCGGGCACGCGTCGCAAAAGCGTTGCATTTCCTCTTTCGATTGTAAAGCGTCGATAAACACAGCGTCCGCGCCGGCGTCCACGTACGCTTTCACGCGTTCCAAAGCCTCGTCTAAACCCATGGAACTTCTCGCGTCGCTTCTCGCGAATACCACGATATCTTCTAAACTTTCATCTCTCGCGTCGCACGCGGCTCTCACTCTCGCTATGCTCGTCTCTCGATCGCACACTGGTCTCGGACCGGTGTGTCCGCACCGTTTCGGCGCCATCTGGTCTTCGATTAAAATCCCCGCGAACCCGGCTTTGATGTACCCTTCCACCGTGCGCTTCGCGCTCATGGCGTTCCCGTACCCATCGTCCGCATCGCCAATGATTGGAAAATTCGGAGACACCGCATCGCATATCCGTCCGCCGACGTCTTGCATCTCCGCGTACGAAATCAATCCAACGTCCGGCAACGCCAAGTGCGACGCCGAGACGCAAAAGCCAGACATAAAAGCGGCTGAAAAACCTGCGCGTTCGATTAACCGCGCGGATAACGCGTCGTGCGCGCACGGCGCTTGCACGATGGCGGGCCCGTTGAGCAGCTCTCGCAACGCGCCGGCTGGATCTTTCTTTTCTCTCTTCTTCTTTGACGACGGTCCTCCTCCTCCTCCAGATGATGAAGAAGAAGACATCAACGCAAAGCGCGTTTTGCGACCATATCTACTAACCGCCGAATCGAGTTGGGGTGAACTCGAGGAGGAGGAAGAAAACTTTGTACTCCTCCTCGACGACGACAACGACGAGGGGGAAAACGGAGACAAAAGCAGAGAGGAGGACGTGAACGTCATGTTTTTCTCTCTCTCTCTCTTTTATATCTCTCTCTATCTGGAGCGTGAAGATAGCGCGCGCGTGTTTATGAATGGAGTCCATACTAAACTTTAGCTGACTCAGACTTTTAGATTGAAACCCTAAAAATATACATTTGTTTTTTCTAGCGTACTTTTTCTTTCTCTCCTCCTTCTCCTGCGCCTCCGAACAACCAGACGTCGTCGTCGTGCATCCACGGTAATCTGCTGCTGATGGCACCACCGCACTCGTCGTCGTCGTCGTTATCGTTGTTACCGTCGTTTCTCTTTCTTTGCTCTTCTTCTTTTTCTTCGTCTTGGTCTGCGGGAAAAAAAGACGCGTCGCGGTCGTCGCGCGTCTCTTCGTAACCTTCTTCTTCTTCTTCTTCTTCTTCTTCTTGGTCGAGCGTCGTCTTCGCGAATGTATCGGCCGCGGAGGATCGTTTCTTTCCTTTTTCTGTTCCTTTTCCTTCGCGGCGCTGGTGCTGCTGCTTCTGCTTCTGCTTCTGCTGCTGCTGCTTTTTTTTCAATCGCTGTTTTCGCTCCATCTCGTCGTAGCGGAGCAACGCGGTTAGCGGGCCGGGGGAGATGAAGCCGGCTTTGCGAGGGATCGGGGAGAAGAGGAAAGATGAAGTTGACGATGTGAGGAGGGCAGAGGACGAAGGAGGGTGGTGATGGTGGTGGTGATGGTGATGGTCGATGGTGGAGTATTCGCCGCCTCGTTCTCCCGTTCCGCGTATTCTTACGCCGCGAGGGGGGATTTCTACGGAGAGTTTCCGCTTTTGCGGGAAGGTGAGGTTTATCCCGTCGTCGTTTTTGTCGTTTTCTCGATTCGTTGTTATCGTCTTTCCAGGGAGAAAAGGTATCGTCGGCGGTGATAGGAGCATGTCCGAGTAGTAACATCCCGCGGCGTTTCTATCGTCGTTGTTGTTACTGTTGTTGTTTCCGAGAAGGTACGAAAGCCATCCGGTAGAGCCAGAGGTAGATTTGAACGTCATCATCGACGAGTCCTGATTGTTGTTATTATTATTATTATTATTGTTGTTATTATTATTCGGAGAGTACATCGGCGATGGTAAGCCGGCGAGCGCGGCGGCCGTAGGCGATAAAATCTCATCGAGGTTGAAACCGGCGTGAGATCCTCCGATGGGAACGGCGCTCGCATCTGTCGCCGCCGTAGCGTTCTTACTCTTCTTAGTATTAGTATCTGCGCTAGTGCCGCCCCATAGTCGAAAACCTCCGTTGAAAAACCCGATACCGTTACCGCGCGCCAAAGCTGGACGCGTTTGGCGGTTGTGATGATGATCTTGATGTCCCTGCTTTTGTTTTGATGTTGTTGCCGGGGCGTTGGCTGAATCTCTCTCGCGCGCTTCCCGCGCACCATCATCGTTTCGCCCAGTACTATCAGACGACCACATCTTGAAGCGTCTTTTCTTTATTGGACTGCTAAGTTCGGTGATTCTCATCTTCTCAGCGTCAACATGCTTCGTTCGATGGCCGTTATCGTCGCCGTCGTTGTCGTCGTCGCAGTCGCTCCCGATGAGTTTCTTCGCTTCCAGTCGTAACTTCTTCACCGCTCGCGCCGAGCGTTCGTCGTAACTGCTGATAATTTTTTCCGTGCTTTGTCTCTTTTTCTTTTTCTTCTTTTTACCATCAACTCCACTCGACTTCTTCGTTTGTAACGACCCGAGCTGCGTTGCGGCACGCGAGGCTACCAGAGTTTCTACTTTTTCTACTTCTTGGTCGACGTGTAATCTGCCTTTCTTTGGTGCGCATGTGATCGTTATCGCTGCGGGCGCTACGATTCTACTCTTTGATTCCCCATTCCCTTTCGCCGTCTTAGCTTCAGCGTTCGTTTTCGCGCGTTTCCTCGTCGTCTGTTTCTTTTCTTCCGCCTCCACCCTTACCGTCTCTTTTTCTTCCTCCTCTTTGTCGTCGTCGCTCTCGCTTCCGCCGCCTTCCTCCTCTTCGTGCTCGTCGTCCGTATCCAACGACCCTTTCGGAGCGTTCTTTTCTTTTCTCTTCTGTTCCTTTCTATCATCCAATGCAGTTCCCGCTAAACTCTGATCGGCAAAGTGTTGTTTGAACAGATCCTTGTTCGACTTCTTCTCCTCCACGTTTGTCATTCCGCCGGGGTCTCCGATGACCGAGACCGATAAACCGCCATCTCTGCTCGGATTATTATTACTATTGTTATTACCACCGCCGCCGTTATTGTTACCATTCACTTTCTTCATCGCCGCTTTCCTATACTTCTCCAAAACGCTCTCAATCTCCCCATCTTTCACGCTTGAATACTGAAACGCTTTATTGTTCGAGTTTACGATGACCAGAGCGATGTCGCAATCGCACAAAACAGACAATTCCATCGCTTTCTTCATCAAACCGTTCTTGCGTTTCGTAAACGTCACCTGTCGATTTCGCTCGTCTTTAATGCGTTCGATGCGGATTTTCCTCCGTCCCATCGTTAAACTCGAGATAGATGGATAGATAGATAGAGATCTCAGTCAAATGATACCTTTTTTCTCTCTCTTTCGGTCCACCTAAAGTCAGTCTTCTTCTTCTTCTTCTTCCTCTGACTCCCCGCGCTTTCTTCTCGCCGCAAACGATGACGACGACGACGACGACAACCCCGAACGGAAAACAAAAAACAGCAACAGCCGAGAGCCAAAGAAAAAGCGATCGTTATGTCTCTCTTCTTCTTCTTCTTCTTCTTCGGCGCGCGGTCTCTCTCTGACTCTCTTTCGCTCGTATTTTTCACCTTTTTTTGTTCTTGAAAAACGTTTTTTTTTCCCCTCGGATGCAAAAAAAAAGAAGGAAGAAAAGAAAGTCTAACCAACGCACGAGCGCTCGAGCGTGGATGCCCCACTCGTCGAGCACAAAAAGGGAATAGAATCGCGCCCCAAAAAAGGAAAGAGCGCGCGGTCCGTGATCTCTGTTTTTTGTTTCTCGTCTCTCTTTCTTTCTTTCTTTCTGTCTCTCTCTCTCTCTTTCTCGTTGCGCGCGCGCGGGCGAATGTGCATGTGAAGAGAGAGTCAAACAAAGTTTTTTCCCCTAATTTTTTTGATACAAACCCTAAACAAAAAATCACAGCTTCTCGCTCCAGAGTCCATCATCGTTCCGCAGAACGCGCTCCCTTTGCGCGCGCCTCAAAGTGCGGTTAAAAGAAACCAAGGAGCGACGATTTCCACGCGCGGAGACAGAGCAACAAAATAAGCAGCCGGAGAAAAGAAACACGAGAAGAGGGCGTTTTTTCTTTTTTGTCGGAGAGAGAGAGGAGAGTAAAAGAGACACACGCGTTTCCTTTTTAGGTGAATTTTGGAAACAACGGAGAAAAACACCGCGACGCGACGATGTCTCCTCCTCCATCTTCCACCGCCGCCGCTGCCACTGTTGCTACTACTACTACTACTACTACTACCGCTGCAGCTACCACTGCTACGTTCACGCATCCTGCTCCCGTCGTTCCTTTGAATAAGCAAGTGCTCAACGTCAAGTTTGTTTCGTTCAAGCAAGAGAGGGACGACTACAGTTCAAACAGAAAAGGTACGTACGAATTTTAATCGTGTGTTTCGTGTCGCGTTTCTGACCGCTTCTTCTCTTCTCTTTATTTACTCTCTCTCTCTCTCTCACTTCTTCGCAGGAACGAAATTTTACCTCATCGACTCGGATTCTATCCCGCACTTGGCGATAATCGGCGACGAGCGCGAACAGAGAGATGGACATTACACGTACCGCGTGAGCGAGGAGTTCGCGAAGGCTGAGCTCGGGATACCTCCGCTGAAACAAGGAAATTTAGTCGGCGTGAGAAAATGGTTGAAAGATAGAATCACGCAAAGCGCGCAACAGTATAAGAAAAGGATGATGATGATGAGTGGTAACGGGAACGGAGAAGGTGTGACTTTCGGAGAGAATGGGGGCAAGGCGGGGAAACCGCTGATGAAAGAGACGAAGATTGTGGCGTTGAGCGCAGCGCAGTTGACGAGGAAGAAGAAGCAAGACATTCCGGACGGCGCGAGTTTGATCGACCACGATGCGTTCATGAACGCGAGTTTGCGGGCGAGGAAGCTCGAGGAGAAGGAGTTCAAGTGGGCGAGCACGAAGGAAAATGCATTTGCGTTTATTCGGGGCACGGAAGTATTTGAGGACGCGGCGGCGGAGATGATGATAAAAGTTGAAGATTTAGATGAAAACGATAACGAGAATCAAGAATATCTTCACCAGACGAGAGAAGACGTGCGAGTATTAATTGACGAATCTATAGCTACGATATTAAAGCACGCGTCGTCATCGAAATCGAGCGGCGTTATGGAGCTCATCGAGGCATTGAAAACGCTCAAATCTTCTCGTTTACATTTGAAGCGCATCGCAGGGGACGAGTACGCTTTAGTGGACGCGTTGAAACGTTTACGAGAAGAAGGTAAGAACGCAAAGAGGTCGTCGCACGTAGCCACCGCGTCAAAACTTGCGAGCGATTTGTTGAAACATATAGCCGGGTCCATCATAGGCTCCGTTGGCGCTTTGATTTCGAGCTACGACCGCGTGCCGCCTCCACCACCACCGAGAGTCAAACCGGGTTATTTAGTACAACTCGTCGACGGCGCTGGAAACGTAATCAGTCAAACCGATGGCGGTGCAGCAACAACGCGAGCAATCGCAGCGAACGCCGCCACGGCGGGAACAGCAGCGGGTGCCGCGGTTGTTCCCAGTCTGCCGGCACTTAGTCCCCCGAGTTTGCGAAATCGAGGTGCCGTCGGCGGCGTGCAAATCAAAGAAGAACCGCAAGTTTACCTTCCACCATCTACCGCTACAAAAAAGAAAGCTGCTGCTGCTGCTGGCGGTGTTACTACTACTAATACCACAACTACAACCACCACTACTACTACTAGTAAAATGAACAAAGGAATGGGGCCAGGAGGTAAACGAAAATTGAAAGACATTCTTGCGAGTTCGCCGCCGAGTTATGACACGAACACCTCTCAATCGAGTAAGAAAAAGAAGCAACGAAAAATGCCCAGTCGTAACAACAGCTTCGATGAACGAGGAGGTACTGGTACCACGGAGATAGCTTGCGATACGGCCACCGACGACGACGCGGCAAACACCGGGACGCCGCCGGCGGCGAAATCGACAGTAGGAAAGGGACGCAAACTGTGTCACGTTTGTTCGACAGTCGTTGGCTCTCCCACGCGCGTTTGTCCGCACTGCAAAACAACTTTACCCATGAAAATACCAGCCTCGACGAAAAAGGAAAAAGCTGCGTTGTTGGAAGGGAAGGAGAAGAACGCCGCGTTGGCGAAGGCTGCCGCGTTGAATCACCAAAACAACGGTGGTGGTAAAAACTCCGCCACTGCTGACGTTGGTGAATCTATGTTAGAATTTCGACGGATATTTACGAATTGCAAACCGTCCGTGTTGAAAGTGGGCGCGCAAAGATTGATAGCAGAATTGAAAGAACGATTAGACGAGAATAGCACGACGTTTGCGTCGGAGTTGTCGCCTGGGAGCGCGATGAATAGAAAGTTCATCTTAGAAGAATTGATGCAACCGTTATTGGAAAAAGTTGAAACGACGAAACTCTTCAACGGCGCCAACGAAAGGCCGAAAGGAAGAAGAGAACTTTTGGAAGCGTTAGACGCGTTCATTGCGAGTTATTACTCGTAGTTTTTAGCGTATGTATACAAATTTCTCTCAGCAATAACAACAACAGATTTTGCTAGTTTCTAACTTTCAATAACGATTTCAACGACGACTTTGGCAGCGTCACGTACAACGAGCTCCCTCGCTCTTCCGTGTCGCAATTTACGCCCGCCGCTCTCGCGACCGATTCTACCGCTAAACTTCTTCGCGCCGCGTTCCCGCAGTTGATGCAGATTTCATCCGGCAAATTCGCAAACGTTTTCCCGCCACCTTGTGAGGATGAATTTCCGCAGTACCGAACCACTTTTAACATGGCCAGTGTAGCCACGATGGTTTCCGTTCGAGTGTATTTCGAGGCGTCGTAATCGCCGCCGTTTTTCCACAATGCCTCGTCGATGTCGTCGTACATGCACACTCGTCTAGCCTCATCGCTCTTGAACAACTCAATCGCCAACTCAACGCGTTCAGAATCGAGTAGGGACGTTTTCATCCCAGACGAAGAGCCACCTTTTTTATCTTTACCGAGCTCTAAAGCAACAGCGGCGACGGCGGCTTCAGCGCCGCCGGGACCTAACGCGGCATCTAACATTGCGCCGTACGTTTCGCGTCCGATGTACAAATCAGAAGACCCTGTGCCGCCTCGGTTTTCAATCTCTACTTTAAGCTTTTCAAAAACCTTCCTGGCGTCTTCCCATCTGCCAGCTTGGCCGCAAGCTGTGATGCAACTGTTAAAAACTACCGTCGTGGGATACACCTCTTCGCTTTTCTCGAGCATTTCGTCAAGTAAACTTAACGCTTTCGTCGCGTCACGAACTTTCGCACACGCGGCGATTAAAGAACCGTAGGTGTACGCGTCTGGTCGCAAATCAGCGGCGTTTTGCGCCAAGACATATTCGTACAATCGAACGGCGTCGCGCAACCCGTTGGCGGTACCTTTCTGGCCGCACGCGTGAATTAAACGGTTGTACGTAGCCATAGTTGGTGGGATATTTGCTTCTTTCATCGCATCAAAAGCGTCGAACGCGTAGGATTCCTTGCCCGCGCGAATGGCACAATCAATTAATGCGGCAAACATCGCTCTGTTTGGTTCCACCGATCCTTCTTCGCGCAACCGATAAAAGATTTCAAACGCTTCGTCGCACTTTGGTTCTTTTGCTTTCGCGCAGGACAAGATCAAAGCGGTATACGTTGACTTTCTCGGCGCGAGCCCTCTTTGTCGCATGACTGCGAATACGTTCAACGATTTCGCCAATTCACCGCCTTCGGCTAGAGCTTTCAAGGCAATTTCGCACGTCTCTCGACTCGGGGCGACGCCTCGACTGGTCATTTCGTCGAACGTTTGCGCGACTAACTGCGGCTCTTTCGCTCGAGCCGCGCCGACTAACAACGCGTTGAACGCCACCGGAGACGGCTCCACGTTTGATTTGCTCGTCATCTCTTCAAATAACACGCACGCTCGCACCAATCGAGCTTTTGGAGAGCGACCTTTGCGATCTTCTCCGGGCATGTCTACGTCGATGGTTAACTTTAACAACTGATCGAAAATTTTCGGACTCAACGTCCACCCTCGCTCTTCAATGTCTTCCTTTACGCGCATGGCAGGTTGCAACTTTTTCGCTTTGACCGCGCATTCGATCGTCAACAACATGGTTCGTTTCGAGACTTCAATTCCCGACATTCGACAGGCGTCGTAGACCTCAATAGCGCGTTCGGGGGTTCCTGCGTTTTTACAGGCAATCATAACGGCCACGTACGTTGACTCCACCGGAGTTATGCCAAACTGTCGCATTTCTTTCACGAGGGGCAAAACTTCCTCGAACGAAGTACATCGACGAATTGCATCGTTGCACTTAGTCAAATTCGATGCAGTGATACGCGACGACTCGTCGTCGTCTTCCGAGAGCATTCGATTTTCGTTCAAAAATGGAAGCAACACGGCTTCTCTGTTACTATTAACATCTCGCTGTTCGATCCGAGGCACGTTGATTTTCTCTCCGTTCGTTTTTTCACTGCTCACGGACGTCTTCACCACATCGCTCGTGCCTTCCTTCAGCTCAAACCGAGTTTCAAAACTTTCATCGTTCATGTCGTCCTTCTTTCCATCGTCTTCGTCTTCGTCGTCCATGCTCCCCATAAACACCGCTCTCACTTTCCTCGATTTCTTCACCTCGCGGTTGCTCATCTTCTTCTCCCTCGCCACCAGCGCGCCGTTGTTCGGTTTTTGTCCCCTCTGCCGCCGCTGTTCTCGCGTAACGTCGTTGCCATACCTCCCTCGTCCTCTCCTACCTACAACACCGGCGCCTTCGTCGTTCTTCTTCCCGCCGTTCCTCCTCGCGCCGTTCTTATTCGATCCTCCTCTCACCGCTCCGACAAACTCCATCACGTTCGTCTTCAGCGCCTGATCTTCCTCCCCACCATCGCCGCCACCACCACCGAGAGAAGGAGGAGAAGAGGGCAGAAAATTCTCGTCGGAAGACACGTCAAAACTTTGCATCGCGTATTGAATCGCTTCCATTTTTTCTCTCTTCGTCTCTTCGTCCTCGCTGTCTTCTTCCTCTTCTTCGTAAGAAGAGAACAAAACGACGTTGTTGTTGCCGAAAGCGGCGGCGTTTTTGTTGAGCGCGCGCGTCGCGGCGCCGGGGGAAAAAGCCAATCTCTTCTCGCGAGAAGAACTCGCGTTCGTTCTTCTTCCGTCTTTTCTTCGTGCACCGACGAAGAGTATTCGGCTGCTCGTTATCTCTTCGCTACGCGTCGTCTTCTTCGTCGCGGGGAAAAACCGCTGCTGCGGGGCGAAAGCGCTCGATTTCATCTTGGAAGAATAAGAACACGACGCGGATAAAGACGACGCGGCGCGCATGATGATGACGATGACGACGATGAAATCGACGACGACCGCTTTTGCGTGGTGTTTTTTCTGAGCGCTGTCCGGCGGTTGCGTGTTCTCAAAGAGCGCGCGTTTCTTCTTCTTCTTCTTTAGCGCGAGTGCGCCTAATTTTTGGAGACGGATAAGGATGAAACCTGTGCGAGTCACAAAATAATACGCGTTGACGCGTACGATACGTACATGCGAATGCTTTTGCTATTTATTAAACTCTTTCTCTCTCTCTCTCTCTCTCTCATTATTCCTAAAGAAAACTAATCTACGCATCGTTCAACCACCAGTTTTAACGTTATCGTAGGCGTGTCGCATCAGAGATTCCCACTTGCGACCGCCGTCGTCGGTAACGTTCGCGTTGTGCTTGGGACGTTGTTGTTCGCCGCCGTCCGGAAGCGCCGGGAGCGACGCGTTTAAGAATCCCGGCGTGGCTCTTTCGGCGTGCTCTAACGCCTTTTTATCGTTGCCGTTCCAATCAAAACCTAGGGAGGGGTTGGTGGGATACGCGCGTTGGCTGAACGTGATCAAGCGTTTGACCGATTGTAAGTATTTTCTGGTTTCTTCGTCTTGCATGGCGTGCGCTTGGGTGGTGGCGGAGATTTTCTCTCTCGCCGAACGGTCGTGGATGCCTACCGAAGTGACGCCGATGGGCCAAGCGGCGTTGCCGATGGCGACGCCAACGTACGCGTCCGTGGCTCTCTTGTAATCTCTCGCTTTCATGGCTTCAAAAATGAGAAATAAAGCGCGTTCGATGTCGTTCGGCAAGTCTCGTTTTTTCATCTTTTTGAATAAAGGTTTCATGTGCGTTTTCGTCAACTCGCAGTTGGCGACTTGTTGCCTCTTTTGTGCGTTGGAGTCAAACTTCGTGCCCTCTATATCCATCGCCCACTCTTTGAGCAACCTTTTAAAATGTTCCGCGACTCGATCGATCGGATGCGCGTTTGGATCCGTCTCCGCATCCATTTGTTTCTTCAGTCGTTTCGCCGCACGTTCAAATTCCAACTGCGCCATCTCCGCCTCCCGTTTCTTCTTCTCTATTTCTTGTTCTTTCGTCGTGAGTTTCCTCGAATTGTTCGTCTTCGTCGTCGTTGCGTTGTTATTCTTGTCGCCGCCGACGCCGCCGTTCTTAGTACTGCTCTTATCATAATTCGACCCGTCGTTGTTATTCCCGTCGTCGTTGTTGTTATTCTTCTCCCTGTTGTACTTCAACAATTCGTTCGCTTGTTGACCGCCGACGTGTTCGTCCGTTTCTCTCACCTTGATGTTCTTCGCCGCGACTTCCAATCTCATTCGCCTGTCCTCTTCCTTCTCCGCGAATAACTTTGCCGGCTGTCCCAACTTTCTCAATCGAGCGATAACCTCGGCGTTCGTCAGATTTTTCACCTCGCGTTCGATGCGTTTGTGCAACTCTTCCTCTTCTTTCTCGGTTTTGCCGCTCTCGTCGTTGTTTTTTGACTTTTCGTCCTTCTCGAACGCTCTTCGCGCCGCCGCCGAGCGGAATTTACTCGCGGTGGTCGCGGTGGGATTGCCTCCTCCTCCTCCTCCTCCCGCAAAAGCACGAACGGCTGCCAAAGAAGAAGAAGAAGAAATTTTATTCGTCGTCGTCGTCGTCGTCGTCGTTTCTTCTTCTTCTTCTTCTTCTTCTTCTTCCGCGTTTCCGTTCTTCGTTCTCTTCTTCGTTCTCTTCTTCTTCTCTTCTTCTTCTTCTTCTCTTTCGCGCGCCGCTGCTGCCGCCGCGTTTACGCGGAAAAGGTGTTCTTCGCGTTGTTTCTTGGACATGAATTTGTTCGTCGTTGTTGTTGTTGTTGTTGTTGTTGTTGTCTGAGCGTCGTTACGTTCGGAGAGAGAAGAGAGCAACGCCGCTTTTTCTCTCCTCTTCCTCTCGAGCTCTCGTTTCAGCGCCTCCATGATGATTATGATGATTTTGGCGCGCGCGAGAGCGCGCGTCCGTGATGTGTCGAGCGCGTTTCGTCGTTTTCCCCACAACAACAAATGTAGGAATTTACGTAAACCCTAAACCCTATTTTTTTTTTTTCCCGCTCTTTCGGTTCAAAAAATGAATCAATCCTCGCGCGAGAAAGCAAACGACGCGAGCGCTCGTCTTCGTTCGTTCGGCCGATATAACTAACACGCACACACACACATATATGCGCATAAAAAGACTCTCGTTACTAAACGCGATGATGTCTTTCTCTGCTTCTGCTTCTGTTACTTCTACCACTACTAAATCTTGTTGCACTTTTGCATCTTCTTCGACTTTCAGAAGAAGAAGATGCAAAAGCGACGGTCGTTTGATGACGACGAGAGGAATGAATAACGAACGACGCGTATCTTCGGGGTCGTCGGTGAGAACGTTCGCGTCGTACGCGCAGCGGGATGCGCAGTTTGGTTCCGAGCAAAGAACGGCACCGCCGGCGAC
>Ga0181559_10004063_pt1 | contig 14241 bp, 5 predicted proteins | sample 011ome_21_FD_133752 | JGI IMG/M metagenome (GOLD analysis project Ga0181559, IMG submission 133752) | Coastal salt marsh microbial communities from the Groves Creek Marsh, Skidaway Island, Georgia - 011508AT metaG (megahit assembly) | ecosystem: Environmental > Aquatic > Marine > Intertidal zone...
CACCGCTCATACGGACACGGCGATGAGCTGCGCAGCGCGCGCGGTCCCGGCGAGGGCGCTCGCGGGATGGCGCACGCCCGCGACGACTGGAGGGGAGCGGCTCGGATTTCCCGCGCACCCGCGGTGTCGCTCCGCGCGGCGGTCGGGGGACTCGACACGCGTGACGATGTCTTTTCTCGTGCGTCGGCGTGGCGTGGCGACGGCGTCGCTCGACGCCGGGACGGGCGGGGGGGCGACTCGGGAGGGTTCTCAGCGCTCGTTGTCGAATCGTGAAACCACGTCGACCTCGCGCGACGTCGTCGCGAGGGCCGTGACCGACCCCCAGGGCGTGCGCGGCGCCGAGGACGACCCGTCGAACGGCGGCGACGAGGACGCGTCGGAAGACGACGGGCGGCGCGGCGGTCCTCGGCGACCGGGCCGCCGCGCGACGTCCGCCTCGCCGCAGCGCCGCCGCAGCGCGGGCTCGGACGCGGAGTACCGCGCGCGCGCGGTGATGTACGGCCGCGAGCGCGACCGCCGGAACGCCCCGGGACCGGGGGACGAGCGAGGCAGGTCGCGCGCGTCCTCGCGGGACGCATCTTCCGAAAGGCGCATCTTCCGAGGAGGCGCCCGAGACGCTTCGGAGAAACCAGGTGTGTCAGGTGTGTCAGGTGTGTCGGCGTCGACCGCGACCACGCACGCCTCCGCCGGCGCGATCGTCGACCGCTTCGAGCGCGCGCTGGCGCGAGGGAAGCTGGAGTCGTGCGTCTCGGCGCTGGAGGCGGCGCGCGTCGCGCGCCCGCGCGACGCCTCGGCGCGACGCGTGGCTCGCGCGCTCGCGCCGCACCACCGCGGCTTCCTGAGCGCGTGCGCTTCGGCCCGCCCGCCGCGCACGGACCTGGCGGCTCGGTACGCCGCCGCGCTCGCGCCGAACGCGCGCCTGTACGCCGCCGCGCTGACGACGTGCGCGCGCGCCGGCGACTTTGCCGCCGCGGCGCGCGTTTTCGCGTTGTACGAGTCGCGCGGCGTCAAGGCGGACGTCTTCGCGTACTCCGGGATCATCTCCGCCGCGGGCAAGGCGGGCGACTTAGCCTCCGCGCGCGCGCTGCTGGCGAACGCCGTCGCGCACCTGGGCGACGCCTGCGACGTCGGCGTGTACAACGCCTTCGTGGACGCGTGCGCGCGCGGCGGGGACGTCGCCGCGGCGCGCGCGGCGTGCGACGCCATGAAGGCGCGGGGGCCGGCGGCTCGGTGCGCGCCCAACGCGCGCACGTACAACTCCGTGATCACCGCGGCGGCGCGCGCGCGCGACCTGCCCGCGGCGAAGGCGGCGCTGGCCGAGATGGAGCTCGCGCGCCCGCGCGTCGAGCCCACGGACCGCACGTTCGGCGCCGCGCTGGCGGCGGCGGCGGCGGAGGAGGTCCAAAGCGCCGAGAACGTGCGCTGGGCGCTGGCGACGTACGACCGCTTCGTCTCGGACCCGGCGTTTCTCAGCGCGTACAGACGCAACAACCACGCCGCGTCTTCGGTGCTGACCGTGCTCGCGCGCGGCGTCGCCGCCGGCGCGTGGCCCGCGGAGGACGCCGTGCGCCGCGCGGGGGAGATCACCGGGGCGCTCGTGGCCGGCGCCGCCGGCCACGAGCGCGGGGAGGGGGAGGAGACGGCGGAGGCGACGAGAGGCGCCGAAAAAACGACTCCGCGCTCTTCGGGAAGAGCGTCCAACGCTACGAGAAACAGCGCGCCCAACGCCGCCGTATGGAGCGCACACATGTCCGTCTGCGCGCGCGCCGGGCGCGCACGCGAGGCGCTGGACGCGCTGGCGCTCATGCGCGCGTGCGGCGTGGCGCTGGATGCCTACACGCTCGCGTCGGCGCTCACGGCGTGTCGGGGGCCGCCGCGCGGCGACGCTTCGCCGCGCGGCGAACGGCGCGGCGGCGACGGCGACGCCTTCGCCGAGGATCCTCTCTCCATGATCTCGGCGGGCGACGTCCTACTCGGCGATACCACCGAAACGTCGGACGCTGTCTCGGACGTTGTCTCGGCGTTTCCGACAAGCGGCGTTTCCGCCGCCTCCCCCGAGGCGTTGGAGGCGCTGGCGGCGTTCGAAACCGCGCCGGCGGCTGTCTCGGGGACAGTCGCGGTGCGCAACGCGGCCATCGCGCTGTACGCGGCGGCGGGGCGCACCGACCGCGCGTTCGCTCTGTACGAGTCCATGCGGAGTAACCCGCGCGGGTCGGGCGAGGCCAGACACCCGGGGGGAAACGAACGCCGCGGCGACGCCGAATCGGGCGACTCGCCAGATTCAAATGGACGACGACGGACTAAAAACGAGGAGGAGTCGTCGTCCGTTCCCGGGGAGCGAGCCGCGTTTCGTCGGGAAGCGCTTCCGGCGACGAACGCGGCTTCCCAATCGTCTTCGCCGGACACGATCACGTACAACACGCTGATATCCGCGTGCGCCTCATCCGACACGCCCGCACGCGCGGAAGCGCTCCACCGTGACATGGTCAACGCCGGTGTGCCCCGGTCGGGGCGCACGTACGTGGGGCTGATGACGGCGGCGGCGCGCGCCGCCGAACCCGGCGCGCGCGCGGCGGCGGCGGCGCGCGTCTTCGCGCTCGCCGAGGCGGACGCGACGACGGAGCCCGCGAACGCGTTCACGTACACCGCACTCATCGACGCGCAAGTCAAGGGCTTCGACCCGGACGCCGCGTTCGAAACCTTCGAACGCATGAAACGCGCCGGCGTCGCACCCACCGTGGTGACCTTTGGGTGTCTCCTCAACGCGTGCTGCGCGCCGGGACCGCGCGGGGGGGATCCAAACGCGAAATCGTCCAACGCGAAATCGATTTCGACATCGCTCGACGAGACGTCGAACGCGCACGTCTCGGTGTCCCGCGCGTACGACCTGCTGTCGCAGATGTCCCTGTACGGCGTGTGCCCGAACGACCGGTGTCAGAACGCGCTCGTGCGCGCTGTCGCCGAAGCCGGGCGCGTGGACGACGCGCTCGACGAGGTGAAGAAAATCGCCCGGGGGGGGGGTCGGTTCGAGCGCGCCACCCTGGAGGGCGTCGTCTTGGCGTTGTGCCGCAAGGGCTACGCCGAGCGCGCGCTCAGAATCGTGGGCTGGATGGACGTGCGCGGCTTCGTGCCCGGGGGCGCCGCCTACCGCGCGCTCGTGCGCGCGTGCAGCAAAGAGGGCTCGGTGACGACGGCGTGGCGCGTGCACGTCGACGGCGTCGAAAAGGCGGGCTACCGCCCGGACCGCGCGGCGGCTTCGGCGCTGATTTTGGCGCTCTGCCGCGCGGCGGCGAGCTCCGGGTTGGACTCCAGCGACGCGAGGGTCATGACGCGAAGAGCGGTGGAGGTTTTCGAAACCGCCATCCGCGAGGGCGTCGCGCTCGAGGGCGAGGACGACGACGTGGATTTCACGACCGTCGGAGCGGGAGACGCGCCGGCGGGGCAGTATTGCCCCGTGCGCCCCCCCCTCGTTCTGGCGAGCGCGAGCGCGCTTTCGTCTCCGAAAGACAAAAAAAACGTTTCGCCGGATGCCGTCTTGACCCCCGCGGCGGCGCGCGCGCTGGTCGCCGCGGCGGCGCGATGCGGCGACCTGCGGTTCGCCATGTCCCTGTTCCGGAGCGAGGGCGGCGGAAGCGCGCTGCGGCTGCACGTCGGGGCGGGCGCCGGCGTCGGGCCGGGCCCGAACCCAGAGGCTTCGCTCGCCGACGACCGCGCCGCGGCGTTCGAGGCGCTCATCGAGACGTGCTGCCACGAGGGCGACGTGGACGGCGCGCTGGAGGTTTTCGACCGGCTCAAGTCGCTGGACGTCCCCGTAGGCAAGGTGACGCTGGCGTTCCTGGAGAACGTCTGCCGCCGCAGCCGCGTGCCGGAGTGGCGCGTCTTCGACGTGTGCGCGCAGATGCGCGCGCAGTCGGAGAAGAAAAAGGCGCGCGCCGCCGACGCGGCGTCCGCGGCGGCGGCGAAACGCACGTCGCACCACGTGCGCGGGTCGGTGTCGCGCGAGCTGCGCGAGCCGGGGCTGGGGGCGAGGCGAGGGGACGATACGCCGTGAAAACGGTCGTCGCGAGTATTCCATGGAATACTACGTACCGTACGAGACGCTGTTTTTTTCCTTCTAAAAGAGTAAATCATCGTATCGCGGCGAGCGAATGAGAAAGACGTCGAGAGACGCCCACCCGTCACGCGGCTCTCCCGTGCGTGGGAACGCCTGGGTGTCTCTCGAGTTCTTTTCGTCGTCGTCGCGCTTTCCCCGGCGTTTCGACGAACCGGGGACGTCGCACCTCGGTTCCGACGTCGGTCGCTTCACACGATCAGCATCGGTTTCGGGCAGCACGTGTACTCGAAGACGTCTCCGTTGTATTTGAACTGCGTGAGCGCGGTGTCGGAGCCGCACCGCACCTTGATGTCGGCGAAGGCGCTCGCCTTGTCGCCGTGCCCCGCGGGCGCGGACTTGGACATCTCGCAGTCCTGCGGCATGGGCGTCTTCGTGCCTGTGCACTGGTGCCTGATGGTCATGGACGAGCTCCACTGCTTCATCTTGAACTGGCTGATAAAGCGCTGGCCGCAGTCCACGTCGTGGCTCGAGATCTGCTGCATCGAGTTGCGCGAGCTCCAGCGCGATCCGCTCGGGCCGATGGGCGTCTCCATGGGCGACCTCTTGCCGAAGTTATCGCCGTGCACCACGATGATGCACGTGTAGTCGTTGTTCACCATCTTCGCGAGGTCGTCGTAGTTGAACTTGAACTCCGTCAGCGCGCCCTGCTCGCCGCAGTCGAGGTCGTGCAGGTTCCCGTAATCCTTCGATCCGCCGTCGGGGGAGTACTCCGTGGCGTGCTTCCGCATCTCGTACCGGGGGGGGGGAGGCTTGGGCATCGACGTGCGCGCCGAGCCGTGGCCGTACGACGAGTAGCCGTCGTCAGAAGCGCTCACCATCGCGTACCCGATGATGAACGCGGGCACGACGAACAGCAGCACGCGCCGCGCAATCTTGCGCGCGCTCGGCTTACGCCCCATTCTCCTGTCGAACACTCGATCCCTGTGCGCACCGAGGCTGAAAGAACCGGCGGTCTCGACGCGGACGGTGGTGGGACGGGCGCGCCGCGGGAAGCACCTGCGCGTGCTCGCGGGATCGGGAGCTCGATCGTCGCCACCGCGCGACGAGTATCTGGGGGTGGCGACGCGTCCCACGCCAAACGACGGAAGATCGATCACCGCACGTGCCCACCGGGCACGCGCCGGCACAGGGCTGAAATAATATTCCGCCTTCGAATGTTCATCTACGAAAGATCGCGTGATCGCCCTTGACTAAATACGCATAGGAACCGACATATTCACTTTTTCGACACTACATGGAGTGGCAAGTACCGAGGCGCGCGCCGTTTTCTTGAAAAATGACCCGAACCGTTTGTGTGCGAAGCAACGAGCTTTCCTTCAATCGTCCGCGCACTCACGCGCCATGTCCACCACCGGGAAACGCCAACGCAAGGAGACCGTCGCTGTGTACACGGTCGACTCTCCAACGAAAAAGGAGTTTGTCATCGAGGAGGGCGAGGGGACAAAACTCGGAGACATCCCCAACGGTGCGCTTCCCGACGTTTCTCGAGTGCCTAGGCACGCACGATCGATCCGACATTTTTTAAAAAGTGCGCCCTCGCGGCTCGCCGTCACGCGCCCCGCGCCTGACCCACCCCCCGCGCCCCGTAGTCGAGTTCGCTCTCTCCAAGATCAAGAGCGATGACGAGCTCCTGAAGCTCGTGCATCGGTCCATGTTCCGCACGCCCGGCAAGGCGACGGTCATCAAGAAGAACATCCGTGCATTTTCCGGTTTCCCCGAGGGCTTCGACAGCGCGAAAACCGAGGATCTGTTTAACCGCGCCTTCGCGGCTACGCTCAACGCCGTGCTCGACCTGTTCGACCTCCCGCGCGGCGTGGGCGAGGAGGGCAAGAAGGAATCCAAGGTGGCACGGATCATGGCGTTCATGGCGGCGCCCAAGGCGAGCGGCAAGAAGGACATGAAGGCGGCGGCGGATGCGAAGCGCGAGAAGGCGGCGGAGAAGCGCGAGCGGCTGGCGGCGAAGAAGACGAAGCTCGCCGAGAAGAAGGACAAGGCCAAGGCGAAGAAGGAGCGCGAGCAGGCGAAGAAGGACAAAGAGCGCGCGAAGAAGGGTGGCGGGAAGGGCGCGAAGGCGCTCCCGACCGACGCCGAGGCGATCAAAGCCGAGCTGCAGGCGATGGCGGCGAGGCAGGCGAAGCTCCTGGCGAAGCTCGAGAAGGCGGTGGAGGAACCCGCGTCGGCCAAAATCGCCGACGGGGCTCGAAGCGGGCGCGCAGCCGCGCCGCGCGGAGACGCCGAGGCGCCCCCCGCGAAGCGCGCGAAGGCGACCGCCGCGGAGGGCAGCGCTCCTGACGCGGCGGCGGCGGAGAAGCAGAGTAAGATGCCCGCGGACGACGCCCTGCGGGAGGCCATCGCCGAGCTCCTCAAGGATGGAGACCAAGAGTCGCTCTCGCTGAAGAAGATGCGCGCCGACCTGGAGGCGCGATTCGGCGTGCCTCTGAACGAGAAGAAGGCGAAGATCAAGGAGATTGTCGAGGCCATCGTGGAGTAGGAGAGCCCGACGCGACGAGGCTGTCACATCGCCCAACATCGAACGCCCTCGAGAGTGACGACCGCGCGTGACGCGGGAGGAGTAGTACGGCGGTACGCGGCAAAACCGAGACGCCTTTCGAAACGCCCGCGCCGCGCCTTTCCCTTTCCCTTTCCTAAAACGCGCGCCGCGCCGACTTTGTCGACGTAAAACCGGTTATAGGTATAGAAGACTCTCATCAACCCTAAGCCTCGCGCGACGGACCCGTCGCACAGACGTCTTCTCTGAACGCGTCCAGGAACGCGGCGCGGCGTGTGTCCCCTCTCGCCTCGGCGTTCAGGACGCACGCGCGCACGCCGCGGTCCCACGCCGCGCGCACCTCAGATCGCCCGGCGAAAACCTCCTCCAGAGCCTCCGCGCTTCGAAGCAGCGTCGCCGCCACCAGCGTCCACTCCGCGCCCGCGTGCCCCGCCCGCTTCGTCTGTTCCAGGAACGCCCCCACGCCGGCCCAAGCCGCGCTTGCGGCGGCGGGATCGGGATCCCCGCGCGCCCTGTGCCTCGCCCTGTGCCTCGCCAACGAGTCCGCCGCGACGTCCAGCGCCTCGGGGAAGTCGCCGAGACGCGCCGCGCCGCCGCCCGGGACGCGCGCGGCCTGATCCAGAAGAAAACAGCCAACGTCGAAGCCCGTCTCGCGGGAAAGAGCGCTGAGGTTCCCCAGGTCCCGCGACGACGCCAGCGCCGCGGCGTGCTCGCGGAGCGCCTCGCGCAGCGGCGCGGGGAGCAGCGGGATCGCGCCGCCGCGCGCGCCAGGCACGCGCCGCGCGCCGCGGGGCGTGCCGGGCGCGTCTTTCGGAAACCAGTCGCCGGCGGCGGGTTCGGGTTTTTCTTCAGACGGTTCCGCCGCCGTAGGTTCCGGCGGCGCGCCGACGAACCAACGCAGCACCCCGCCCGCGCCGCCGCGCCGCGCCGCGTCCGCGGCGGCGGCCTCCGCCGCCGGGCGCACCAGGAAGCGCGTCAGCTCGCCCACGAGGCCGTACTGCCCCGCGGCGAGCGCCGCGCCGTACAGCGCCCCCGCGGCGGCTGCGCCCGCGCGCGCGCCCTTGAGCGCCTCCACCACCAGCAGGTAGCAGGCGGCGACGCGCAGGCGCCCGGCGGCGGCGGCGCGCGCCTGCAACGTCTCGGGGTCTCCGGCGACGGCGAACAGCGCGGGCCACTGCACGGTGTCCGTCTTGCGCGCCACCGAGGCGACGACGTCCGTGAACTCGGGGAACTCGCGGATCAGGCGCGCCGCGTCCGCCAGCGCGGCTCGATGTCCGCCCGGATCGGATCCGCCCGGATCGGCTTCTTCCCCGAGCACGGGGTCATTCTCTCCGCGCGGCGCGTTCCCCGGCCCCGCCGCGCGGTCCAGCGCGGAGAAGAGCAGCCACTCGAGCGCGTGCGTGAAGCGCGGCTTCCCGGCGGAGGCGCGCGCCGCCGCGAGCGCGGCGTCCCACTCGCCGCGGCGGAGCAGGTGGCGCAGCACGCAGGGAAGCACCGGCTGCGACGTCGGCGCCGGCGCGAACCGGGCGCGAAACGGCGCCGAGAGCTCCGCGTCGAAGAAGCATCGCGCCAGCCTCTGCGCGCACCCCGCCACCGCAGGCACGCCGCGCGCGCCAAGGCGCACGCACAGGGGGTACGACTCGCGGTCGAGCTCGAGCTCCGGGTCCTCTGCGCCGTGCGCGGGCGCCAACCAGGGGGGGAGCGCGTCGGAAAAGGGCACGTGCCACGCGCGCGTGCCCTCGGCGCCGTACGTCCAGAAGGACCAGCGCGCGTCGCGTGGCGTCGCCAGCGGGCGCGGCGCGCCCGCCACCCAGAACCGCTCGATGCCCTCGCGCGCCAGCCGCGTGACGCGCCCGTTGCGCGCGCCACCGCGCATGTCCACGAGCGCGAGCGCGCCGCCCGCGCGCCACACCAGCGCCAGCTCGGGCCCACCCCGGGTGTCGTCCGCTCGTCCGCTCGTTTCCGTCGACGTCGACGGAACCGGCGCGACGTCCAGAACCGTCCTCTCGACGTCCTCTCCGGCGGACCCGAGCGCGGCGCGGCGCGTTTCGCGCAGCGCCGCGCGCGCTCCGCCGCCCAGGCGCGGCGCGCCCGTGACTGTCACCTCGTACAGCACCGCCTCGGGGCCCGCGCCGCCTCCGCGCGCGCCGGGCGGGGCGGGACCCGCGGCGAGCGCGACGAGCAGGAACGGCCCGTGCGCGTTCATGGCGAGCGGCGCCGCGGGCAGCGGCGCGTCCAGCAGCGCGGAGGAGGCGTCCAGGTGGTACTTCGGGTAGACGCGGAGCGAGTACGTCGGCGGGTCCTGGTCTCGGTCCCGATCGAACGCGTCGCCCGGTCGATCGATCGACCTGCGTTCCGAATCGCTCCACGGGTTTTCGGCCGCGTCGTCGTCGCCGTCGCCGTCGCCGTCGTCGTCGACGTCGTCGTCTCCGCTCCGGCCGAACCAGTCGAACCACGAGGCGTTCCCTCGGCGCTCGCGCGTCCCGCGCGCGCCTCCCCGCGGCGCCGCCTTGACCGCCACAGCCACGACGTCGCCCACCCACGCGGCGGCGACGGCGACGAACGCCTTCTCCTGAGACACGTCTCCGAAGACGCGCGTCTTCTCGGTCTCGAGGTCCACCAGCACGAAGCCCCGCGCGCCGGCAGCCAGGACGTCCGCGCCGCCCTCGCGCGCGCACACCAGGCGGGGCGGGCCGTGCGGGCGCACGTACTCGCCCGGGAGCGTGACGCGGCGTGCGCGGGGTCGCGCCCGCCGCGGCGGTCCGCCGTTTCCGTCGTTTTCGTTTCCGCTCGCGTCTTCGTTCGCGTCTTCGTTCGCGTCGCCCGCGAGGACCAAGAAGCCGTCCGCGCACGTCAACGCGCGCGACGCGGCGCTCTCCCCGTCGCCGAGGTCCGCCGCGCGCGCGGGCGCGGGCGTCGCGAGCGCGTACTGCAAGGCACGCGCGCGCGCGCGCGAAGCGCTCGGCGCGCGCGCCGCCTTCGATTCGCCTTCGATTCGTCTCTCTCTCGCGCGCGCCGGGGCGGCGGCGAAGATTCGCCCGCCGCCGCCAGTCCACGCGACGCGCTCCACCCCGAGCGCGGTTCGCGGTTCCTCGCCGCCCTCCTTTTCCGTCGCCGCGGTTTCCCGTGGTTTCCCGTCTACGTCTTCGCCACTCGCGCCTAAATCGAGCGTGCACATCAGCCGGCAGCCCCCGGGGGACCACACGGCGAGGCCGGCGCGCGCGTGCCCCGCGGCGATCGCGGCGCCGTCGGGGGACCAGCGCGCGTCCGCGACGCTCCCGAAACGACTCGGAGAGACGCCCCAGTCCCGCAGGCGCAGCGCGCGCAGGAAAACGGGCTGAGCCCCGGGCGCCCACTCGCGCGGCGCGGGATCCCGCTCCTCCGGGAGGCGATACAGCAGGCACTCGCCCCGCCGCGTGCCGACGGCGACGAGCCCGGCGGCGACGCCCGCGTGCGGCGCCAGCCGGGCGCACGTCGCGCCCTCAGACCCGGGGCACCACCTCGGGGGCGAGAGGCGCTCCGCCACGCGCGGCGGGACCCCCGCGGCGGCGGCCGTGGCGCGGACCAGCGCGTGGTCGTCCAAGCGCAGGACCGCGGCGGCGCCGTCCCCCCCGCGGGGCCCCGCGACGGCCGCCAACACGCCGGCGCCGCCGCAAAAGTCGGCGTCGGAAACCTCGCCGGCGTGCGCCAGCTGGTCCCCGCGGCTCAACACGCCCGCGCCCTTACCGCCGGAGCGCTCCGGCGATGCACCGGCGCGCGCGTCGCCGTCGCGACCGCCGCCGAGGCTGCCGCGGCGGTCCCAGTCGAACTGTACGAGGTGGCCGGTGGACGTGCCCACGAGGAGCACGTCCCGGTCGCCCGCGACGGAGACGCACGTGCCGTCGTTCGCGGCGGCGGCGTCCTCGATGACCGGCGAGAGCGGAGGGACCCCGCCCGCGGAGGAGGCGCCGAGGACGTGCGCGAACGCGCGGGGCGCGACGGCGCGCTCGGGGGGGCGCACCGGCGTGCGCGGGGTCGCGAGGCGGAGCGTCGCGCGGCGCGAAATCGCCAGTGAAGAGGATGCGACGCCCGCGACGGTCTCCGGGCCGTCGTGGAAGGCGAGGTGGTACAGGTACACACGCCCCCCCTCAGCGACGACCGCGAGCATGTTCCTGCCGTCGCGCCACTTCGCGGCGAGGAACGCGCCCTCATCGGCGACCGTCGCGGGCGACCGCCAGAAGCCGCCCAGGCGTCGACTCCCGCGCCAAATCTCCAGTGAAGAGGATGTCACCAAGGCTGTGGTCTCCGCACGCGCGTCGCGTTCCAGAGCAACCACCGGCGCGTCGCCACGCACCGCGGGGCTCGCCAGCGCCGTCGGGTGCCCTACTGCGAACATCGCACCCACCGACGTGCGCCGCGCACCCCCGAACCCGGCGAGGCTCGCGGAGACCGGAGAGAAGCCATCTCGTCAGCTCGCGAAAATAGGCAATCTTTACGTATATCTGACACGTTTCCTTTTGGCGAGGCGATGCAGTCGCGGCCGCGCGCGAGCGATGTCGGCCCCTTTCACGGACGCGCCCGCGCCCGCCGACGCGCTAGCGCGCACGCGGAGCCTCCGCAACGAGACCGAGGAGGACGGTTTGCGACGCGCGCTGGAGATCGTCCAAGCGCAGTCTCGAAAACTCACGAATGAGGATCATCTGTCTCCCCTGTCCTTCTGCATGGGTGTCCTGAACGTCGCCGTCAGCGCGTTCATGCTCGGCCGCGCGCCCCAGCTGTACTGGGCGTACGCGGGCATCAAGTCCGTCGCCTTGAACGGCGTGAGCTACCACCTGAAGCGCAGGGATCACCAGCGTCTGTACCTGTTCGACCTCTGCCACGTTTTATCCTTCGCGTACACCGCGGCTTCCGTCGCCGCGCTCGTCGCGTGGTCGTTTCCGGAGGCGCGGCCCGCCGTCGCGCCGTACACGTCGTCGCCCGCGGCGTTCCGCGCCGCCTTCGCGCTCGCGAACGGGCCGCTGGGCGTGGCCGTCCCCACGCTCGCGAACGCGCTCGTGCTGCACTCGCCGCGGCAAACGGCGGCGCTCTTCATCCACATCTCGCCGCCCATCGTGACGTGGGCGATGCGGTGGCACCCCGAGGCGCACGAGCGCGCGTTCCCCGGGATCCTGCCCACGCGGGACCTGGGCGACGCAGAGCACGCCGTCGCGTACGAAGCGCTCGTCGCGCCCGCGCTGTGCACGTACTTCGCGTGGTGGCTCGCGTTCGCGGCGTGGATGATGCTCGACGGGCGGCGGCGCGGAAACGTCGGGACCGCCGGGACCGCCGGAGACAAAAAATCCAAAACGCACGACACCGTGTACCACCGCACACTTGGCGGCGCCGAGGCGAACGCGCTGGGAAAACTCGCGGGGTACAACCCGAACGCGTCGCACAAGAAGACACCGGTGGCGAAGTATCTACTCGCGCACGCGGTTTCGTGCGTCGCGCTGATTTGCGTCTCGCCTCTTTTTTATCGCTCGTACGCCGCGCACACCGCGTTCGTGTGCGCGCTTCTCTGCTGTTCCGTCTGGAACGGCGCGCGGCGGTACTACTGGATCATGACCAAGGGGTACGAGAAGCGGCTCAGGGCGCTCCTTCCGGAGGACAGAGCGCGGGGGGAGCGGGACAAGAAAGAGGAGTGACGGTCTGACGGTGATGAAACGACTGCGGCGTCAATTCGCTTTTTGCGTTGTTAACTTTCACCACGAATCTGAATTTTTTGCCAACTGTCAGCGCCGCGGACTCCATCACGGTCACACTCGTCTTCGTCTTCAGTCTCGCCCCGCACGCCTCGATGAGCGCCCCGTGGGACGACGCGTCGTTCCCGTGGGACGAACGCCCGCTCCACGGGACGGACGCGCCCACGGTGGTGGAGGCGGTGGTGAGCCTGAAGTCGTGGGAGGTGATCGCCGAGAAGGGAAAGGAGACGCTCCATCTGCGAGGGTTCATCCTGCTGTACTGGACCGATCCGCGCTTGGTCGGGTTCCCCACGAAAGCCAAAGGCGAGCACCCACCCGAGACCATATGGCGCCCGGGGTTCATCACGTGCGCGGGATTCGGGCTCGGTCCGGCGGAGCAGTACGAGCAGGTCCCGAGGTTCTACGCCGGCGGGCTCGACAAGCAGGGCGTCTCGGACGGCCAGCTCGAGTTCGAGGTGCCCATGTCGTTTGGCGCCGAGGGGTTCGACATCTCCGGCGACATCGACCGGTTCCGGTCGTTCCCGTTCGACAGCACCCGCGTGGACGTGTCCGTTTTGTTGTTCAAGAGGACGCGTCCGGAGTGGGCGGACAAGCAGGTCGCTCTGTCGCTGCGTCGGCCGCAGATGCAACTCCTGGATTACGCGCCGCACTCGGAGTATCAGCAGTTTGACCTGGACGGCCTGGACCGGCACAGCAACGATTACCAGCTCAGCGGCGTGTCTCTGGCGACGGAGACGCACGCGCCACCGCCGTTCCTGCGGAACAACGGGTGGGAGGAAGGCGACCTGCTGTGCGGGCTGCTCCTCTCGCTGCACATACGCCGGTCGCACTCGTTCTACGTCGTGAACTCCATCAAGCCCATGTACACCATCGCGGCGTTCGGATTCTGCGCGTACGCAATCGAGCCGAGCGACCTGGCGGACCGCGTCGGGCTCTGCGCGGTGCTGTTCCTGTCCATCTACGCCGTGCAGTGGACCACCGCGGGGCACATCCCGCGCCTGCCGTTCAAGACCGTGCTCGACGACGTGAGCGAGAGCGTCAGCGCGGTGCTGATGCTCATCCTGATCGGGAACGTGGTGGCCTACCACCGCGCGCGGCCGCCGCGCGGCTGCGCGCGCCGACTGGAAGACGTCGACGAAGCGTCCGACGAAGCGTGCGCGTTCGACGACGAAAAGGCGGACGCCGTCGACCTGGCGTGCTCGCTGCTCGTCCTCGCGTACGTGCTGCTGTTCAGCCTCGGGTACCGCACGGTGTACGCCGCCTGGGTTGCGAACCGGCGGACCGGCGCGTCGCGCCCGTGGGCGAAAGGGCCGTACCTGCGAAACAAGCGGTTCAGGCCGACGAGCGAGGCGTACCACCTGCGCGTGGACGACGCCTTCGCGGCGAGGCACGGGAAGAAGTACCTCGGCCAGGGCGAACGCGTGGCGAACGCCGCCGAGCGCTGGTGAGACGACGAACGATAGTTGAACGAACGAAAACGAACGATACGCGTACCGTATTAGTACGACGATACGATTCCCCGAACGCCGCCGGCGTTCGGGGAATCGCCATCGCTACGGACGCGTCGGAACGAACCCCAACCCCAACGTTTTCAACGTTTTGCGCGCGTCCGCCACGATCCGCGCGTCCAGGCTGTTGCGCGCGACGGGCGGGAAGAACAGCGCGTTTGCCAGCGCGAGCTGCGCGGCGAGAAACGCTCCGTTTTTCGCCGCTCTGACGACAAAAACAGTCGCGAGCGTCGGCGGTTTTCTTCTCGCGTCTTCCGGCGTCTTCTCGCGCCGGGCGCGTCGTCTCGCCGCGTACGCCGCCTCCAGGGAAACCAAGGGGGCTTGCGCGAAGAAGAACGCGAACCACTCCCACCCGATCGCGCGCGACGTCCCGAGACGCGACGAGCGACC
>Ga0181559_10004065_pt1 | contig 14238 bp, 12 predicted proteins | sample 011ome_21_FD_133752 | JGI IMG/M metagenome (GOLD analysis project Ga0181559, IMG submission 133752) | Coastal salt marsh microbial communities from the Groves Creek Marsh, Skidaway Island, Georgia - 011508AT metaG (megahit assembly) | ecosystem: Environmental > Aquatic > Marine > Intertidal...
AAGGTGACAAGCGCATATCGCTGAAGCGATCGCGATCTTAATTGTTCTACGTATGTATTGTTGGTAGTAATTGAAAGCTGATCATTTTGGTTGAGCACATCGTAAAGTCCCAAACTAATTTCTCCTTTTTTGCTTTTGAATAGTTTCTTAGCAATGGATGCGTTCCACATAATAAAATTTAACCCTAAGGCTTCGGAGAAGCCATCATTGATTTGATAATTTGCCTGAGTCCTAACTATCAATTCTTTTGGGAGAGTCCAAGTAAGTTTTGCTTTGTAATTCTGAGTTAAAAACATTGACTCTCCCCTGCCTCCAGCATTTGTAATGTCGGTGAGTGTTGCTCTTCCTGAAAGTGTAAAATCAATTTTCTTACTTATATTACTACTCAAGACAATTCCTGCCTCGTACTCGGTGCTGGAAGCTAAAGTCTTGACCCCATTGACCATTGAAGGAGTGCGAGAATAGGTAATGGCTCCATCTAAATTTAGGTTACTTTTCAATTTCTTAACCGGCATTCCGTAAGAGCTAAACAATCTTACATTTTGGTAACCACTCAGGTTTTCATAACTATTCAAAATTCTACCTTTCTCCAAGAAAACTCCATTTACATTTGAATCCACTTGATAAAAATCTGAGGTAGTCGAAATTAAATTATTGGAAAAAGAATAACTCGCCATCGTAAAAAATGTAGTCGCTTTTTTGGTATTGGTAGAAATGTATCGAGTCATCAATCGATGGGTGTAATTTTGGCTCAAATTACTGTTTCCAATCTGCAGTTGAAGCGGATTGGAATTATTCAAAAAATTCTGAAGCTGATTCACAGAAGGATCTTCCGTAGAGGTTCGATACATCAAAAACACTTGCTTACTTTTAGAGAGCGTATACTTGATCATAGCAAATGGCAAAATGGCTTGGAATGTATTTTGAGTTTGCGCCACACCCGGATATACACTTTGTGTACTCAAGTCAGTAACTTGATACTTTGCTCGGATGAACGAAAAAATCTTTTTGCTAAAAAATCGATATCCCAACGAATAAGACTGCGTAAAATTCTCCGAAGAGAACTGGGAGGAAAATTGTGGTAGTAAATCTTTGTAGGCTTCTTCAACAAATGAATAGGCGTTTGCCTGGTTATCGGTTTTTCCCTCGGTTTTTTCAGCTTCAACATCAAAAGAAATCCCTCCCTTTTTTCCAATTGGCTCTGTGTAACGTATTTTACCGCCATAAGAATTTGTTTTCGTAATGAGGGTTGATTCTTGATCCAATGTATCCGTAGAATTCGTAAAATCATTTTCCAGAGAAAATAAGTTGCTGACACCATCACTTCCGGTTAATTGATTCGTGGCCATTACAAAAAAAGACCTTCCTCTTTTTTTGAATCTATAATTATAAAACAATCTTGAATTTGCATTGTACCCAAGTAAGTCCGAGTTAAAATCCGTTTTTAAATTATTGGCAGGAGTCGACCCAAAAGTGGTCAATCCATTAGTAAAAGATTCTCCGTAGTTAGTTTGCAAACTAGCATTGGTTCGGAACGTTAATTCACTTTTTTGTGAAAACTTATGTTTTATTTGAATACTCAACTTCCTATTTTCGTCTTGCGTGTACGAAGAGTCTGTTTCATCATATACCTGGTTTGCATCTGATCGAGAAAAATAATTTTGTACTTTTTTTTCAAGTGCGTTGGTTTGAGTATTGTTGTAAAAATAACTACCGATGAATTCTGTTTTTCCCCAAGTATCTTGATAATTAATTCCGCCTGCACCTGTTTGAGCGATTCCGTTTTGCTGAGGAACCAAAAAACTACTTGCACTGGCACTAATGGCTCCTCGATTTCCCCAACCTCTTTTCCCCGATCCTGCAGTCACACCTAGCAAATCCTCGGATGAAAAGTTCTGCTGATTTACATTATTAAACAATCCTACAATAGAAATCCGCTGATCTCCCTTAAAAATATTATAATTTCCTCCTGCGTTGTACCGCTCGTCACTTCCATATCCTGCATACACGTTTCCAAACTTACTGTTTCGGTATTCGGGTTTAGTGATGATATTAATAGTTTTGGTAGTATTTCCATCTTTTAGTCCAGTTGCTTTGCTTTCATCACTTTCATCATCAAACACTTGAATTTTTTGAACTACTTCTGCCGGGATATTGCTCAATGCTGATTTTGGGTCTTGACCAAAGTAAGGTTTTCCATCTACCAGCACTTGTTTTACTTGCTCACCCTGAGCGCTTATAGTTCCATTCTTACTCGTTATTCCAGGCATTTTCTCGATCAAGTCGCCTGTTGTGGCATCTTGATTGGTTTTATAGGCACTGGAATTGTATTCGGTCGTATCCCCATTTTGAACTGCCAACGGCTCCTTCTCCTCTACCTGCATAGTGTTGAGATGCGTGATAGATACTTCCATAGAAATTTTTCTCAAGAAATTTCTTGACTTGTCGACCAGTACCGTTTGCTTTACTTTTTTGAAACCTACCGAACTTATTGTGAGTGTATATTCGCCATAAGGAATGGAATCAAAAAAAAACAATCCGCGCTCGTTGGAGGAAACACCTTGTTTCATCGATTCATTTTGAAGAAAAACAGTAGCGCCAATAATAGGTGCGTTTTCTTGGTTATCTATAACTATACCGCCCACTTTGGCAACTTGAGCGTTCCCCTGAATGACCAAGAGTAATAAAAAAAATAGTGCGAATTGCTTCATTGTAAAAAAAGAATTATTCAAAAAATGAGTTACTAAAACTTAGACCAAAGTATTTGACCAAGGTTTAATCTAGTAAAAAATTACACGAACGGTCACAAAAAAACCTCATATCGAGTCTTACGGTATGAGGTTTTTCATTGATTGAAATTAAAATAGATCTTCTACTAAAATCTCTTTTTCTCTTTAATTCTTGCTGATTTACCAGTTCTTTCTCTTTGGTAAAAGATTCTTGCTCTTCTCACTTTTCCTCTCTTCATTACTTTTACTTCTTCGATAAACGGAGAAGCCATAGGGAAAATTCTTTCAACACCCACAGTTCCAGACATCTTTCTCACAGTAAAAGTTTCTGTTGCAGTATTGTTACCTCCTCTTTTTTGGATAACAATTCCTTGAAAAACTTGCAATCTCTGCTTGTCTCCTTCTTTAATTTTATAAGTTACAGCAACTGTATCTCCAGAAGTGAAATCTGGTAGGTTGTGCGCTGATTCTAATTCCTTGTGTATTTCGCTAATTAAATTCATAACTGTGTTTTTTCTCCTCGATTTTCGGACTGCAATATTACGAATATTATTTTGTAAATTAACTACAGACCTCTCGTTTTTTTTAATCTTTTTTTTTGAACTCGTTTTTTTTACTCCCCTAACAAGTCTGGACGCCTCGTCTTTGTTCGATCCAATGCCTGCTTGTTTCTCCACTTTTCTATCTCTTTAAAGTTTCCAGAAAGTAATACATCTGGTACCTTCATTCCTTCATAATCAGCTGGCCTAGTATAGACTGGCGGAGCGAGCATGTTATCTTGAAACGAATCTGTCAAGGCAGAGGTTTCATCGTTCAACACACCCGGAATAAGTCGTATCAAGGAATCAGCTACGACAGCTGCTGCCAATTCTCCTCCCGAAAGGACATAATCTCCTATCGATACTTCTTTGGTGATATACTTTTCCCGTATTCTTTCGTCAATTCCTTTGTAATGACCACAAAGCAAAATAAAATTAGTCCCCATCGACAAAGTGTTGGCTGTTGACTGGTTCCATACTTCACCATCTGGGGTCATATACATGATTTCATCATACTCACGTTCTGCTTTTAGCTTGTCAATACAATCGGCTATTGGCTGAATGGTCATCACCATTCCTGCTCCTCCACCGAAGGCATAATCATCTACCTTCTTATGTTTGTTTGTGGAATAACTTCGCAAGTCATGCACATGCACCTCAACCAATCCTTTTGTCTGAGCTCGTTTCAATATCGAATCAGAAAATGGACTGTCTAGCAACTGAGGGAGTATGGTTAATATATCTATTCGCATGGAGCAAAAGTAATTAATTTTAAACTCTTACCGATCATGGACAAACTTAAATTACTCACCTTGTATTTTTGTTAAATTCGAAACAGAAATGATTAATTCAGCTAATTTTGTGGTGTATGAAGAAACTTATTCCAACAATTCTGCCTGCTGGTTTGCCTCTTTTTTTAGTGGCGTTCGCTTGCTTTTTTTTGGCATCACCTGGTGCTTATTGCCAAAACTTTGAACTTGTAAAAAAGAAAGAACCGTTGCTCTCAAAAACTAAGGGTGGTCCTTATTTGGGAATACAAAGAGGAAAATACAACAGCCTTGAGCTAGGATATGAAGTTCAAAAAAAAGCGGTGAAACTTATCAAGCCCAGAACAATTGCAGCCAATGTTGGAATTGACTATAACTTGACTCAAAACATTGTAGGTTTTTCTGCCGGAGTATGGTACAAGCACAGTCGAATAGATTTTACCTATGGCGGAGGTATCAATGTAAAAACAGATTTTGATCACTACAAAATAGGAGTTACCCCCCTGATAGGATACAAAATCTCTTTGGCTCATCTTCAACTTGGATATACGTTGTATTCAGCCAAAAGTCTCCCGCAAGAGACGAACACTCTTTTTATTTCATTGAGAGCAGTCCTTATAAACAAACGAAGTTTTCATTGGCGAAAAAGAAAAAAAAGAGACTGAATTTTTCATTTTGTCTGGTTCCAATAATCAATTGATTCTAAAATTCCTCATCTTTGTATTGTTATGCAATTATTTTACAACCCCACTATAGAGACCGATTTATTCTTAGAAAAAGAGGAACACATCCACGCGACAAAGGTTCTTCGAAAAAAAGAGGGCGACACCCTTTTTGTGATGGACGGGAAAGGCGGATTATTTGAATGCCTCTTGACTCAAATTGCCTCGAAAAAAAGCACGGTTTCTATTATTAAGCACCAACAATTTAATAAAGAGAACCACTTACACATAGCCATTGCCCCTACTAAAAACAATAACCGAATGGAGTGGTTCTTGGAAAAAGCAACGGAAATTGGTATTGCTGAAATTACACCTTTACTCTGCGCAAGATCTGAGCGAAAAGTGATAAAAAAAGACCGTATGGAAAAAATCATTTTGGCTGCGGCAAAACAGTCAAAATCTTATTTCCTCCCACAACTCCATGAAATTATTTCTTTCAAAAAGTTTGTAGAATCTTGTGAAGCGAACAACTTATTTATCGCTCATTGTGAGGAAGAATCTGAAAAAAAAACACTATTGAATTATTCCTCTGAAAAAAGAAACACCACAATTATCTTAATTGGTCCTGAGGGAGATTTCACTTCTGACGAAATCACAATCGCCAAAAACAATCATTTTTTGGAGCTTTCGCTAGGCGAATCAAGATTAAGAACCGAAACAGCGGCAGTTGTTACTGCTGTTCATTACAACATGTTACCATGAAAAATACTGACTTAATAAAACTAAACGAATCATCCTCTGGCACAATGATGGAGGTTTTAAGGATTGAATACACAGAGGTAGGAGAAGATTATATTTGCGGAACAATGCCTGTTGACAACAGAATCCACCAACCAATGGGAATTATGCATGGAGGAGCCTCTGCTGCGCTTATCGAGACTTTGGGGAGCATTGGTTCGCATCTGCTCATCGATTCTGCCTCAGAATTTTCCTCTGGGCTAGATTTAAATATCAATCATTTGCGCGCTGTAAGATCGGGCAAAGTATATGGCAAAGCACAGATAGTGCACCAAGGAAAAACCACTCACGTGTGGCAAGTGAATATCACCAATGAAGAAGGCAAATTGGTTTCCACTGGAAGACTCACTGTTTTTGTAGGTAAGAAATAATTACGACAACGCTTGCTTAATTAGCTCTACTCGTATTTCATTGTGGGAAGCGTCTAATATGGCTTGTCCATTTTTTACCAAAATTATTTGTGGGGAGGCATGAAACACATCGAACTTATCCGCAATTGCATTTGAGACTTCGCGAAACGAAATTAAATCCAAATAAAAGGGTAAAACTTCTTCTTCGGACATTTCCCATCCTGACTCAGTTCGGTTGAGAGCCATGGCACTTATTGAGCACCTCACACTGTGTTTGAACAGTAAAACCGGCACCTCAAAAGATTTTTCTAGGGCTTGTTCTAAATCCGAGAGACTCTCTAGTTTATTCCACTTAATACGGCTTGTGTTCTCACTTTTATTTCTGTTAAAAAAAACCATAATATCTTAGTTGAATCGAGAATAAATTGGTAAATGATCTGAATATCCTCCGAAATAATTAGGTCCTCCATAACTTCGGCTCGGCTTTTTGTCCCCGTACTTTTTATCGGTGTACATCATCCATTCTTCTTGAAGAACCAAGCAATGAGTATATGCAACTTTCACTCCGCTTTCAGGCGCATACAATCCTTCGCTCACAATCATTTGATCGAGCATGCCCCAATCTCCTCTGTAATTGTAGGTTCCCTTATCTTCTTTTTCCAATTTGTACGCCATATTGAACAATTGTCCATTCTGAAAATCTGGAATTCCTTTCGCATTCAGGGTAATGTAAATACTTTTGTTAGTGGGTAAGTCATTAAAATCTCCCATGATTACAATCTTTGCCAACGGATTTTTTACTAATAATTTATCTACCTCCTTTCTCAGGACTGTAGCAGCTTTTACTCTCTTGTGCTCAGTTTCCTTTTCCCCTCCTCTTCGCGAAGACCAGTGGTTCAAAAATATATGAATTTCATCTTTCCCTTGCAACTCTCCCTGAATATACAAAATATCTCTGGTCGCAAAATCCGGATCAGATTCAAGTGATACTTCCAAGTTTTCTGACCTTTTCACTCGCAAATAATCTTTCTGATAAATGAGTCCCACGTCTATCCCTCTTTTGTCAGGGCTCTCGTGATGAACAATTCCGTAGTTTCCTTTTTGTAATTTTTTTTGTGAGATCAAATCTTCCAACACTAATTTATTTTCAATTTCTGCAAACCCCAGAAAAAGAGGAAAATCTTTGTCGATAGAAGATATTACCTTTGATAAATTCTCTAATTTCTCCTTGTACTTTTTTGTGTTCCACTCTTTTTCTGAATTAGGCAAAAACTGCTCGTCAATCGTGTATTGGTCATCAATGGTGTCAAACAGGTTTTCGACATTGTAAAAACCAAATGTTTTTCCTTTTGCCGATTTCAATTCTCCCTTGCTTTGTCCTTCGGCTGGAACTCCTTCTCCCTGGTTCGACAAATTATCCATATTCTTTGTAGTTTTTTGACCCAAGCTACAGGCCAACAACAAAGAAGCTGTGCAGAGTACGAGTAATGATTTCATTTTATATCGGTTTGAATCTCCAACAATATGTCTGTCATGTTAGAGGATTAATACTGGTTCAAAATTAAAAAAGAAAGGAGAACAAATTCAGTTTTGTGCAATTTTAGTTTCATTTCTACATTTTTCCTGATTGTTTGTCGGGAACAATTTGGATTCATCCTTCTTTTTTCGAGCATTGTTTTCTCAATTTATTTATCTTTACTCCCGTATGAATATACCATCAAAAATAGTCGAGCAGGCAGTTGAAGAATTTGCGACACTTCCCAGTATAGGAAAAAGGAGCGCTCTGAGATTTGTGCTGCATTTACTCAAGCAAGATCCAGAAGATTTAGAGGGATTGGCTACCGCTATTTTAAAACTAAAAAACGACATCAAATACTGCAAACAATGTCAAAATATTGCTGACAAAGAGGTGTGCGAAATATGTGCAAACCCCAATCGCGATCATTCGTTGATATGTGTGGTGGAAGATGTAAGAGATGTAATGGCTATCGAAAATACTCTTCAATTCAAAGGAGTGTATCATGTATTAGGCGGACTTATTTCGCCTATGGACGGGATTGGACCAAACGATTTAAAAATAGAGGAATTGGTAACCAAAGTAAGCCAAAACAAAACCTCTGAAATTATTTTTGCCTTGAGTACCACCATGGAAGGAGACACAACCAATTTTTACATTTACAAAAAAATTGAATCCTTGGGTATAAAAACCTCCATGTTATCCAGAGGTGTATCAGTGGGTGACGAACTCGCCTACGCAGATGAATTGACTCTCGGAAACTCTATCCTAAATCGAACTCCTTTTGAAATGAGCTTTCAAAAGTAAAAATCAAGAGTCAAACCTCTTCTCAACTCCCCCAAAAGAAGAAGTCCTGATTATTGCTTCTACTATTATTGGAGCAAAACCCTCTATTAACAAACGGAGTAGCTCACATAATTGACGAGGTACTTATTCCTTAATTCGTTCCACCTACCCAATTCAAAAAAAGCCATCTCGATTCACCGAGATGGCTTTTTTTTGTTTCCTCTCATTCTGTCTTTATCCCTTCCGAAAAACAATTTTATTCTCAAAATTATCGATGATAATCGGCTGATCAGAATCAATATTCCCCGACAAAATCTCTTTGGATAACTCATTCATCACTTTTTTCTGAATCACACGTTTGATAGGTCTTGCGCCAAACTGTGGGTCATATCCCAGTTGAGCCAACCACTCTATTGCTTCTTGCGTAGAAGAAATATTCAAGCCATTTTTTAGCAGACGCTTAGACAATAGTTCTAGCTGAATTCGAGTGATTTCGGCCACATTTGCTCTTGTAAGCGGATGGAACATAATCGTTTCGTCAATTCTATTGAGGAATTCTGGTCGTACTGATTTTTTCAACAAATCAAATACTTCCAACTTTGTTTTTCTCTCCACATCCAATTTATTCTCCTCAACCATTTCTTCAAAATTATCTTGAATGATATGAGACCCAATATTCGATGTCATGATGATAATCGTGTTCTTAAAATCTACCACACGTCCTTTGTTGTCCGTCAACCTACCATCATCCAACACCTGAAGCAAGATATTGAACACATCTGGATGCGCTTTTTCTATTTCATCCAGTAAGATAACAGAATAGGGCTTTCTTCTTACCGCTTCGGTCAGCTGTCCACCTTCCTCGTACCCAACGTATCCTGGGGGAGCTCCTACCAATCTCGAAACAGCGTGTTTTTCTTGGTACTCACTCATATCGATACGTGTCATGGAGTTTTCGTCATTGAACAAATATTCGCTCAATGTTTTGGCCAATTCTGTTTTACCCACTCCAGTAGTTCCTAGAAAAATAAAAGAACCAATCGGTTTTTTTTCATCCTGAACCCCTGCTCTACTTCTCCGTATCGCATTAGAAACTGCCTCAACAGCATCCTTTTGCCCTACCACTCTTCTTTCCAATACAGACTCCAGCAAGAGTAATTTCTCACGTTCGCTTGCCATCATTTTACTCACAGGAATGCCAGTCCACTTGCTCACCACATCTGCAATATCTTCTACATCTACCTCCTCTTTTATTACTTTGCTCTCAATGGCAGCAAGTTTCTCTTTTCCTTCTTCCATCTCCTTCTGGAGTTGCACTAATTTTCCGTAGCGAATTTCTGCCACTTTTTCAAAATCTCCTTCTCGTTCAGCTCGTTCAGCCTCAAATTTTAGGTGCTCAATTTCTTCTTTCGAATTTTGAATTTTTTCAATAGCCTCTTTTTCACTTTGCCATTGTACACGCAACTCTTGAGATTTTTCTTTCAAATTAGCAATATCCTCAGTTAACTGAGCCAGTTTTTTGTTATCATTTTCTCGTTTAATTGCCTCTCTTTCTATTTCCAATTGCATAATCCTTCTGTCCACCTCATCTAGTTCTTCTGGCTTAGAATTTATTTCCATTCTTAATTTGGACGAAGCTTCGTCAATTAAATCTATGGCTTTGTCGGGTAAAAATCTATCAGAAATGTAGCGCTGAGACAACTCAACTGCTGCAATAATCGCAGAATCTTTAATCATCACTTTGTGATGATTTTCGTACTTCTCCTTGATTCCTCTCAAAATAGAAACTGCATCTTCGGTCGATGGCTCATCAACCAACACCTTTTGAAACCTTCTTTCTAGCGCTTTATCTTTTTCAAAGTATTTTTGGTATTCATCCAATGTGGTAGCTCCAATCGAACGCAGTTCGCCTCGAGCCAATGCTGGTTTCAAAATGTTGGCTGCATCCATTGCTCCTTGTCCTCCGCCAGCTCCAACCAATGTGTGTATCTCATCAATAAACAAAATGATTTCTCCTTCACTTTTTGTCACTTCCTTCACCACGGCTTTTAATCGCTCTTCAAATTCCCCTTTGAATTTTGCTCCGGCAATGAGTGCTCCCATATCCAAAGAAAATATCTTTTTGGACTGAAGATTCTCTGGCACATCATTGCTAATAATTCGATGAGCAATTCCTTCAGCAATGGCAGTTTTTCCAACTCCTGGCTCTCCTATCAAAATAGGGTTGTTCTTCGTTCTTCTCGACAATATTTGTAAGACTCTCCTGATTTCCTCATCCCTTCCTATTACTGGATCCAACTTGCCACTCTTGGCTAGTTCATTGAGATTGTTAGCGTATTTTTCTAACGATTGGTAAGTGTCTTCTTGTGTTTGTGAAGTTATTTTGTCACCATCCCTTAATTCTTCACTATACTTTTTGAGTTGCTTGGTGGTCAAATTGTACTTTTTCAGTAACTCTGCCACTCGATCTTTCCCTTCACTTAGGGCAAACAATAAGTGATCTAATGCCACAAACTCATCTGTCATTTTTGAGGCATAGTGCTGGGCATTCGAAAGGGTTTTTCCGGCAGCGGAAGAAAGTTGAATGGTTCCTCCCGAAACTTTTGGATACGTGTCAATCAATCGATCTACCTCGCTCTCAATCGTGCGCAAGTCTATCTCTTCTTCTTTGAGTATATAAGGAAAAATAGTGGTATCCACATTCATCAATCCTTTTAAAAGATGACCATTCTCTATTAGCTGTTGACCTTTAGATTGAGCCAATTCGTTTGCCTCTTGAATAGCTTCTTGTGTTTTTATTGTAAATTTCTCTGGATTCATTTTCTTTTCTTTTTGAATTCATATAACTTCTATCAAATCCGAAACCAATATGTTAATTCGCTGAAAACAAGCAAGTTTGTCATAAATACTTTCCAAATTCTGCCTTTTTGACTGAGTAAAACCAACAAACCGACTTTTTTACCATTATTTTAAGTAATAGGCCTAAGAAGAAAGAAAGTATTTTAGTAATTTGGTGAAATAATTGAGTAATACCGAAATACACCCATTATGAAAAAAATAATCTTATCAGGGCTGATCTGCTCTGCACTAGTTTCTTGTGATATCGCCCAACAAGTGGCGGGAGAAATTCTACTTCCTACCGAAAGTTCAGAAACCAAATTAACCAATACCGAGGTAATCTCTGGATTGAAAGAAGCACTAAATCTTGCTATCAACAACTCTTCTTCCTTGGCTTCCAAGGTTGATGGATTCAATGGTAACTCTCTTATCAGACTTCCCTTTCCGGAAGATGCAATTCGTGTAAAGGAATTCTTAAACGACAAAGGATTATTGCAAAACCAATTGGCTACCTTTGAAACCACCTTGAATAGAGCCGCTGAAGATGCCTCTAAAACCGCTGCCCCTATTTTTTTAGACGCTATAAAAAACATGAGCATTCAAGATGGTTTTGCAATTTTGAAAGGTGGTGAAGGAGCTGCCACTCAATTTTTAAAAGAAAAAACTACGGCTCAACTTATTGCAGCATTTTCTCCCATTGCAAAAGCTTCCATTGATAAGGTGGAACTGACCAAGCAATGGAATCCGTTGGCAGACTTGTACAATAAATCTACTCTCTTGACGGGAAAAGAAAAAGTGAATCCAGACCTAGATCAATACGTTACCAATAAAGCAGTTGACGGACTTTTTACCCTAATGGCTCAAGAGGAAAATAAAATTAGAAAAGATCCTGCAGCTCGTGTTACTGATGTGCTCCAAAAAGTATTTGGCTCGTTGGATAAATAGATTTTAGATGTTGGATTTTAGACAAAACGAAAACTTCTGAGGGGATTGGATTATTCGGAAATAAATTCTCTACAAAACAGTGAACAATGAACGCAAGATTAAATGAATCAGAAAATCCACTTGAGGAATCGGAATTAGTGATTAACCCAGACGGAAGTATTTTTCATTTACACCTTCGGCCTCATCAGCTTGCCGAAACGGTTTTACTAGTAGGAGACCAAGGAAGAGTAGAGCAAATCTCCAAAAATTTTGATTCTATTACCCATAAAACGGCTAACAGAGAATTTGTGGCTCACACAGGAACTTATAAAGGCAAGGAAATTACTGCTCTTTCGACTGGAATTGGAGCCGACAACATTGATATTGTGCTCAATGAGCTGGATGCTTTGGTAAACATCGACCTACAAACTCGTTGTATCAAGAAAGAAAAAAAATCGTTGAATCTCATTCGAATTGGAACGTGCGGTGCCTTGCAGCCAGACATTCCGGTTGACTCCTACATCGTTTCAGAATTTGGTCTTGGTTTCGATGGCATTGCAGGATTCTACAGCCACCTGTCTAGCGAAGAAGAGTTGGATTTTGAAAAAGCTTTTTTTTCACAAGTGAATTGGAGCGTCTCTACCGTAAAGCCCTATATGGCAAAGGGAAGTGATGAACTCATCACCCTATTAAAACCAGAAGCCAGCACCGGAATTACCGTAACGGGAAATGGATTTTATGGCCCACAAGGAAGAGTGCTCCGAATAAAAACCCAACAAGAAAACCTCAACGAACAGCTGGCTCAGTTTGAATTTAATGGTACAAAACTGGTAAACTTCGAAATGGAAACTTCCGCCTTGTACGCGTTAGGCTCCATGATGGGACACAAAACTGCCACCATTTGTGCGGTTATTGCCAACCGCCATCTGAAAGAATACAGCAAGGATTACAAAAAAACTGTGGACAAAATGATTGTGTATGTTTTAGAAAAATTGGTGGAATAAAAGTAAAGCTTACTATGTGCTCTTTTTTTTGACCTGAATTTATTCCTTTCATTTTACTGAATCATCAATCACTTGTTTATATTTGCTTCAGAAACCTAATTCTCCTATGAAATTTTCTTTAATCGTTCCAGTTTACAATCGTCCTGATGAGATGAAAGAACTACTGGATAGTCTCGAAAAACAAGATTATCAGGATTTTGAACTAGTCGTGATTGAGGATGGATCTTCTGTTACGTCAGAAGACATTTGCACTCAATATGCAGATAAGTTTCCAATTCATTATCATTTTAAGAAAAATGAAGGTCCGAGTATAGGAAGAAATTTGGGAGCTACCTTAGCCAAAGGAGACTACCTTATTTTTACCGACAGCGATTGCATTCTTCCGCCAAACTACCTCTCACTTATTTCGAATTCTATTACAAACGAATACCAAGGCTATGGTGGACCAGATGAGTCTCATCCGGATTTTAATAACATGCAAAAAGCCATCAGCTACTCCATGACTTCGTTACTAACAACAGGTGGAATTAGGGCTCGGAAAAAGAACGAAAAAAACTATGTGTTGAGGAGTTTTAACATGACCATTTTGAAAGAGGCTTTTCTAAAAATGGGAGGATTTCCTGCAACTAAATTGCACCCAGGAGAAGACACAATTTTTGGAATAGACTTTCTACAAGCTGGTTACAAAACCAAAATTATTCCAGAAGCTCACGTCTATCACAAACGAAGAAATTCCATTCAGAGTTTTTACAAACAGGTTTCAAATTTTGGCAAAGTACGCTACCTCATTACAAAACTATATCCCGAAACTTTCAAGGTCACGTTCTTGTTTCCCTCGGCTTTCTTTTTGTTTGTGGTTCTCTCTGTGCTTCTTTTGCCTTGGACAAGAATCCTTTTTGTTCTGGTAGTTAGTTATTTATTAGCTATTTTTATTGACTCAAGCAGAAAAAACAAGTCCATTTCGGTGGGAGCCTTGTCAGTGTGGACTACTCTTGTTCAATTTACTGGCTACCACCTTGGCTTCTCTCGAGCAATTTGGAAAGTAGAAATCAAGCAAGAAGACGAATTTAATTTAGGAATTACAAAAAAATAATTATGAAACTAAAAGACTTAGCCCAAACCATTAAGCCTGTTCATTTAATCGCGATAGGCCTTATTCTTGTTTTTAATTTGGTTTATTTCTCTCCCCAATTAGATGGAAAGGTTGTGAAAGCAAATGATGCAATTTCCTCTACTGCATGGACCAAACTTCCAGCAGATTATACAGAGAAGACAGGAGAGCCCTCTCAGTGGAATTCTTCTATGTTCAGTGGTATGCCATGGGG
>Ga0181559_10004073_pt1 | contig 14215 bp, 13 predicted proteins | sample 011ome_21_FD_133752 | JGI IMG/M metagenome (GOLD analysis project Ga0181559, IMG submission 133752) | Coastal salt marsh microbial communities from the Groves Creek Marsh, Skidaway Island, Georgia - 011508AT metaG (megahit assembly) | ecosystem: Environmental > Aquatic > Marine > Intertidal...
AAACGGGAAGGTTAAATCGATTTACTTGACCGCTAAAAACCCGATTTCTGTGAGAATCTTTTCCTAAATGAAAAGGTGATGCCGATGGATTGATTATCAAATCCGCACCAAGTTTTTTAAGTACTTCTCCAGGGCTTTTGGTATACTCAAAATTATTGTACAAATCCCAGAGGTCTTCACATATAGCGATACCGATGTTTATTCCGTTAAAGGAAATTACCTGTTGCTCTGTGGCAGGCTCAAAGTAGCGGGATTCACTGAAAACATCGTAAGTGGGTAATAGGGTTTTGGGAATCACGGTTTCAATACGGCCGTTTTGCATGAAGCAACAGACATTTTGAAGTAAACGTCCTTTGCCGGAATTACGCATCACCCCACCAACAATAGCCGCAATCCCTTGACAACTTTGAGCGACCAACTCCAGGCTATATTCGCTTTTCTCTACAAAAGAAGGATAATCCAAAAGGTCATCGGGCATATACCCTGTAACTGACATTTCGGGAAATACAACCAAATCAACCCCTTGATTTTTAGCCGTAAATAAGACGTCGGCGATTTTTGAGGTATTGGCCTCGAAATCGCCAATTTTGAAGTTTAATTGAGCAATGGCTATGCGTAGCATTCAATTCAATGGGGAATTAAAATAAAATTCCAGCTGTTAATGAAATGAAGTTATGTCTACCGCTGTAGGCATTATCCGAAAGGAAATCTGTAAATCCATTGTCAAAACGTAAACCAGCAATAAAGCTTGCATTTCCAGAAATAGGATATTCAATTCCTGCTCCGATAATTAATGACATACGAGCTGATGACATGTTGTCTACGAAAATGAATTGTGTGTTTTCTTCTTTGCCTCCATCAAACTCAAAACGTGTGCTTTCTGTGCTATTGGGATCGTGAGAAGTACTGTTTGTACCTTCATAAACCGAAGTGTTATATGGATCTACTTTGGTAGAAAGCTTTCTTGAAATGGCAAATGAAGGAGCCAATCCTACATTGATATAATATTTCATACCTGCCGTTTCATTGGATTTTAATTTAATATACACAGGGATTTGCAGATACTGAACGGCATATCGGAAATTTACATTTTGATAAACCTGAGTAGAGTCTGAAACGGTACGTTGTAATTTCCCTCCGTGTTTCAAAATAGCAGGTGCAGTCGAGATTAATAAATCGGCTCCGATAAAATAATTATCCGAACTGGTAAAACGATAATCTCCAGTTAGTCCGTAAGAAAAACCCAGTCCAACATCATCGTTTTGCATGATATCTCCTTCCGTGATTTTTAACCAGGAAAAATTTGGACTAATTTTGAAACCGAAATTGACGCGGTCGGTTACATCTTGAGCGGTTAGTGCGGAGCTTGAAAGCAAAAACGCAAATCCCATAAGGTGAGAGCTGAACTTCTTCATTTTTGGTGATACCTTTATCTATATGCAAAAAAACAACTTTTTTAACAATTACTCTTTTTTAAAGGTGGTATTGGCAGTCGTGTTGTTCACATCTTGCTCTAAGCAGAATATAAAACCTGCAGATATTACATATCAAGATTTTACTGTAGAATTGGATAAATTAGCTCAAAAAAAGGCGGAAGTTGCTGATTTGAAGAATCTTAAGCAGGGCTATGGGCGTTTTTTTGATGTGTGGTTTTCTGAAATAATGGACTATTCCAAATACAGAGGATTTTCGGATCAAGAAATAACCCAAGTTTTTGGGCAATGGCTGCAAGTAAATAAGCCGGTTTTTCGCATTTTGAAATCGCATTATGAGAAAGAAACGAATTGGAGAAACGATTTGAATATTCAGTGGGGTCATTTGCAAACGCTTTTACCCGAAACACCAACGCCCCAACTTGTTGGTTACTTTTCACAATTCAGTAATTATAACACATTCGTTGATACCACAGAAAACGGACAATTGCTCTTGGGGTATTCTAAGGAAATGTTTTTGAACGACACCTTTCCATTGTATCAGATGCTTGAAGTGCCAAGTTTTTACAATCGATACAATTCTCCTGAACAAATTCCCACTATGTTGATTTGGAATTACCTAAAAAGTACATTTGAACCGAAACACAAGATAAAAAACATGTTAGACCAAGCTGTATTTGATGGTAAAATATGGAGTGTATTAATGGAAATTTCAAACGAGAAAAACCCTTTTGAAATGCTGGGTTATTCTGAATCAGAATGGGCCATGTTAGAAAGAGATCAAGGTCAAATGTGGCGCTTGTATTTGGAGCAAAAGGCCTTGTATTCAAATGATTTTAATGTTTACAGACGTTTTTTTGTTTACGGTGATAAAACATTTGGACCTGGAATTCCGCCGGAATGCCCGCCTATGATTGGTAGTTTTACCGGGTATAAGATTGTACAACGTTATATGCAAGAGATGGATGTGAGTTGGCAAGATTTATTTAATGAATACGATTCTCAAAAAATATTACGACTTTCGGGTTACAATCCTGTAAAATAGAGGTTCTTTTGAATAGACATAAAGAATAGTTTTTAGCTCAAGAACAAATAATAGATGAATAACGAACTTAAAGAATATCTAGACGAAAGGTTAAAAAACAACCATTTCATTCATCATATGGGATTGGTATTGGACGAAGTGGATACAGGTGAAGCCAAAATGTCAATCAAAATAGAATCGCATCATTTACAGCAAAATGGTTTTATGCATGGTGGTGTAACCGCAACTTTATTGGATGTTGTAACAGGTATTGCGGCATATACAACGGTGAGTAAAGATAAAAATGTGGTAACGGCTGATTTAAAAGTAAGTTATTTAAATCCAAGTACCTCTGAACAAGTATTCGCCATTGGCCGGGTTAGAAAAGCGGGAAAGTTTTTAATTTTTTGTGAAGGTGAGGTATATGACGATCGAGGAGAAGATGAAGATCCTGTTTTGGTTGCAACCTGCACATCTATCATGGCAGCCGTAGATATACCCGTAGTTGATAACAAATCATGAAGTACAGAGAAACCCTATATTCCAATTACCACACCACGCAAAGTGGAAGGGCCGCATTAACCGATGCGAAATCCTTGTTTGAGCGCGAAAAATGGCGTTTTACTAAGGAGATTTTGCCCTTAATTGAGATTCCTAAAACTGGGAATATATTGGATATTGGCTGCGGAAGTGGAAGCTTTTTGAAAGCCCTTTCTGAAAATGGGTTTGAATCCATTAAGGGTATAGATTTGAGTGAAGAACAAGTGAACTTAGCACATAAGTTCGGTGTTGAATCCGTTCAGCAAGGTGATATAATTACGTTCTTAAACAATACAACAGAGAAATTTGATCTCATCTCGGGCTTGGATATAATAGAGCATTTTACAAAAGATGAATTGGTGGATTTATTAAAGTTAATTCGTGAAAAATTGAATAAAGATGGATTGGCTATATTCAGAACTCCAAACCTTGATGCACCTGTAGCTACTGTTTATGCAAATGGAGACTTCACTCATGAAAACTACATGAATGCATCATCGGCTCAACAGGTTTTGATGGCATGTGGCTTTAAAGAGGTAAAAGTCTTCGAATCCAATATGGAAATTCCTCAATTTTCGAAAGAGTTAATGCGTAAATGTGTAATGGTTTTGATGCGATTGAGCTTCAAATTGACATTATTCGCTACCGGTCGAAGTACCCGTAATGTATTATTGAGTCCTAATATGGTAATATTCGCAAAAAATAATGGATAGAAAAATTGCATTGATTACAGGAGCAACCTCGGGAATTGGCGAGGCATGTGCCGAGCGCTTTTATGAAGAAGGTTTTGATATTATTATAACCGGTAGAAGAGAAGATCGTTTGGCTGAATTTGTCGCGAAGAAAGATAAAAACCGAGTTTTTTCATTGTGCTTTGATGTGAGAGATCGAGAACAAGTGGTAAAAGCCATTGAATCCATTCCCACAAAATGGAAAGATATTGATGTTTTGATCAATAATGCAGGCTTGGCGTTGGGATTGTCCACCTTTTTTAATGGAAATATCGATCATTGGGAAACCATGATAGACACCAATGTCAAGGGACTTTTATATGTTTCGAGAGCGATATCTCAAGGAATGATTGCCCGAAAAGCGGGACATATAATAAATATAGGATCAATTGCAGGGAAAGAGGTTTACGCCAACGGCAATGTGTATTGCGCGAGTAAACATGCGGTTGATGCGTTAAGCAAAGCTATGCGCATTGAATTGGCCGAATATGGAATTCGTGTAAGTGCCATTCATCCCGGAGCTGTCGAAACAGAATTTAGTGAAGTTAGATTCGAAGGGGACACCGAAAAAGCGGCTCAGGTTTATAAAGGCTTTGAAAATTTGATTGCAGAGGATGTGGCCGACGCTGTGTTTTTTGTTGGTAGTAGAAAAGCCAGAGTAAATATTAACGACCTGATTATTATGCCTCAGGCTCAGCCCGTTGCATCGGTGATTCACAGAAAATAAGATTATGAGCAATAAGAATAAAGGAAAAAACGGAATAGTTTACAGTACCAATCCCGATTTTAACTACAATTCAGACGAGCAAGAAGAAATAACCGTACCACCAGACCAACAACGTTTATATGTGCGTAGAGAAGTCCGGAATGGAAAACCAACTACGGTAATCAAGGAGTTTATTGGTTCGAAAGAGGATTTAAAACAATTGGAGAAGCAAATCAAACAGTTTTGTGGAGTTGGAGGCAGTTCTAAAGATGGTGAGATTTTAATCCAAGGTGAACTCGCGGATAAAATAAAAGAGTTCCTTCAGAAAAAAGGCTATAAAACAAAAGGTTAATACAGATGTTTACATGTGTATGAAACGATATTTGCTATGGCTGTTTCTTCCTTTAGCCTGTGCAGGAAGTTTGAAAGAAAACCCTAAGAATACTATGTCGCAAGAAATACAAACAACAAATTTAGATAGCATCGTTTTAGGTGGAGGTTGCTTTTGGTGCCTAGATGCCGTTTATCGCAATATGGAAGGCATTGAAAAAATCGAATGCGGCTACTCCAATGGATTGGTAAAAAAACCAACTTACAGAGAGGTATGCACCGGAAGAACGCAATGTGTTGAAGTGGTGAAATTGTATTTCGATTCTCAAAAAACGACTTTAGAAGAAATACTAACTGTTTTCTGGCGTATTCACGACCCAACTACCTTGAATAGACAAGGGAATGATATTGGTACACAATATAGAAGTGGTATTTACTTTGTAAACTCGGATCAAGAGAGTATCGCTATGAAAAGCCGAGATGCCGCTTCCGAGGCCGGTCTTTGGGACGATCCAATTGTTACGGAAATACAGGCGCTTAAAGACTATTCAACCGCAGAAGACTATCATCAAAACTATTATGAAGGCAACAAAGAACAGCCTTATTGCGTTTTTGTAGTTGGGGAAAAAGTAGAGAAATTTAAAAAACTCTTTAAAGACAAATTGAAGGATTAGCGCGGACGGTGGATATACCCGTTGAGTAGAGCCACTCCTGTTCCAACCGTCCATCCAATCAAAACATCGGAAGGGTAGTGCTTTCCAGATTCAATCCTTAAAATACCGGTGATTAGGCTTAGGCCAGCAGCAGACCATCCGATAATTTTTGCGTGTTTAGGTGCGCTGGGTATATGATAAGCATAATACAAACTTGTAGCTGCAGCCGATGCGGTTAAGGAACTATGTCCACTAAAAAATGAATAATAGTCATCATTTGAGTTCCATTTACTAGGACGTTCTCTTCCTACTAATACTTTTACTGTTTGGGTTAAATTAGCCGTAATGAGCGTGTTTTCCACCAATAAATTGGCAAAGTTCCAGTTGAGGTTTTTATCGGAATTTATGGCCAACATAGCAGAGAGGGCTGCACAACTCCAAAATGTGATGTCTGAAGCCTTTTTTAGGTTGTGATTATTCACCGATATGTGGTGATTGTCTAAGCCATTAATCTGAAAATTTCTAGTTGCAGAAGTTCCATAGTTGGTCAATAGTAAATTACCCACTCCCCAAATAAGATTACTGGAATAAATGCCAGTTTCAAGCCTTTTTGATACGTGAATATTCTGTGCGTTTATACTATTCAGGTTAAAAAAGAGAATAGTTAGTGTCAAATTGACACTAAAAATCGACCTTTTTCGTTTTATTATTAAGTTATTGTATTTCAATTTTTTAAATAGGGTTTTTGGGGGTGTATTTAATGTTTACTTATTGTGCGAAACTAATAATTAAATTGTTGTGGATTTATTGGGTAAAGATACGAATGGGTAGTAATTTTGTAGCACAAAAATAATCTGATTTATCTATGTTGACTAATGAAGAGCTGTTATCAGCCATTCGCAATCACGCCCAAGAAATTTTCGAGAATCTTACCACCGAAGAATTGGTTCAAAAAGCGTTAGAGAGAAAAGAGGGTAGTTTAACCGATATGGGAGCATTAGCTGCCGATACCGGTGAATTTACAGGAAGAAGTCCAAAAGACAAATTTATGGTTCGCGACGCTAAAACTGCGGATACTGTTTGGTGGGGTAATGTAAATCAACCTATCGAGCCCGAACAATTTAATGCTTTGTTAGATCGCGTTATCCAACACCTACAGGGTAAGGATATTTTTATTCGTCATGCCTATGCAGGAGCCGATCCGGAATACCGTGTTAATATACAGGTTGTTACGGAAAGTGCTTATCAAAACTTATTTGCTAAACACCTTTTCTTAAGACCAACAGAACAGGAAGCATCACAACAAGAAACTGAATGGCTGATTGTTGCAGCCCCTTCTTTTAAAGCGGGTGGCGCTATTGATGGTGTTCGCCAGCACAATTTCACAATCGTAGATATGACCCGGAAAATAATCTTAATTGGAGGTTCGGGTTATACAGGTGAAATTAAAAAAGGAATATTTGGTGTGATGAATTACATCTTACCTCAAGAGCGTAACGTACTTAGTATGCACTGTTCTGCAAATATTGGAGAAGAGGGAGATACCGCTATTTTCTTTGGACTTAGCGGAACAGGTAAAACTACATTGAGTGCAGATCCAAAACGTAAACTAATCGGGGACGATGAACACGGTTGGTCTGAAAAAACAGTGTTTAATTTTGAAGGCGGTTGTTATGCAAAATGTGTCAACCTAACAGAGGAAAAAGAACCTCAAATATGGAATGCCATCAAACGCGGCGCATTGGTTGAGAATGTGCGTTATTTTGAAGGAACGCAATCTGTTAATTTCGATGATATATCTGTAACCGAAAATACCCGTGTTGCATATCCGATTGAATATATCGACAATATTGCAGTTCCTTCAATTGGAGATGCCCCCAAGAATATATTTTTCTTAACAGCCGATGCTTTTGGTGTTCTTCCTCCTATTTCTAAGTTAACACCAAGTCAAGCAATGTATCACTTTATTAGCGGGTACACAGCAAAAGTGGCAGGTACAGAAGCGGGTGTTACCGAACCACAAGCGACTTTCTCTGCTTGTTTCGGACAAGCATTTTTACCGCTGCACCCTGCAAAATATGCAGAAATGTTGGGTAAAAAATTAACTGAAAATCCTGATGTGAATGTATGGCTGATTAATACCGGTTGGACCGGTGGTCCATACGGCGTTGGTTCACGCATGAAACTCTCCTATACCAGAGCCATGATAACAGCGACTTTAGAAGGTAAGCTCAATGGAGAATTTACCGAACACCCTGTTTTCGGAATATTAATGCCTAACGAATGTGAAAATGTGCCTGCTGAGTTGTTGCACCCTCGCAACACTTGGTCTGATAAGTCTGCTTATGATGCTCAATGTCAGAAGCTTGCGAAATTATTTAATGATAATTTTGAGAAGTTTGCTGATGGTTCGAGCGAAGAAATTAAATCGGCAGCCCCTAAACTTGCAGAGATCGGCTAATCACCGGTTTTGATTGAACCAAAAAAGCCACCGTTTTGCGGTGGCTTTTTTTATCTTTGCGCTTAATTATGAGCGCAAGTTCCCACGAAATTAAAAAACAGTTCCTGGATTTTTTTGAATCAAAAGGTCACCAATGTGTGCCATCAGCACCTATAGTCGTAAAAGGTGATCCCACATTGATGTTTACCAATGCAGGGATGAATCAGTTTAAAGATTTTTTCTTGGGAAATGCAAAAGCCACCTCTACGCGTGTCGCGAATAGTCAGAAATGCCTACGCGTTAGCGGTAAGCACAATGATTTGGAAGAGGTAGGACACGATCATTATCACCACACCATGTTCGAAATGTTGGGAAACTGGAGCTTTGGCGATTATTTCAAAAAAGAAGCTTTGGAATGGGCATGGGAATTGCTTACCCAAGTGTATAAATTGCCCAAGGATCGTTTGTATGTTAGTGTATTTGAAGGGGATGAAAATGAAGGTCTTTCGTTTGATCAAGAATCTTACGACATCTGGGCATCTATGGTACCTACTTCACACATAGTTAGGGGTAATAAAAAAGATAATTTCTGGGAAATGGGGGATACGGGCCCTTGTGGACCTTGTTCAGAGATTCATATTGATATGCGTTCTGATGAAGAACGAAATAATAAAGACGGTGCTATATTGGTGAATGCCGATCATCCTGAGGTGATTGAAATATGGAATAACGTTTTCATGGAATTCAATCGATTGGCAGATGGTTCGTTACAGCCACTTCCGGCAAAACATGTGGATACGGGAATGGGTTTTGAAAGATTGGTGCGTGTAATCCAACAAAAAAAATCCAATTATGATACCGATATATTCAGCTACATCATTGATAAAACAGCGGAATTATCCAATGTTCCTTATGGTCATTCTGAGAAATCCGATATTGCTCATAGGGTAATTGCAGATCATATACGTGCGGTCGTAATGATCATTTCAGATGGTCAATTGCCTTCAAATAATGGTGCTGGATACGTGGCCAGACGCGTACTTCGAAGAGCGGTGCGATACGGTTACAGTTATTTAAACCTGACAAAACCATTTCTATCGGAATTAGTCCCTGCTATTTCTGCTTTCTTCAAAGATTCTTTTCCTGAAATCAATCAACAAGAAGATTTCATTCAAAAAGTTATTAGGGAAGAAGAAATTTCATTTTTCAGAACACTGAGTTTAGGAATGGGACGATTGAATGAATTTTTCGAACAAAACCCAGATAGTTCTATCAGTGGAGAAATGGCTTTTGAATTGTACGATACGTTTGGATTTCCTATAGATTTAACCGAGCTCATTGCACGTGAAAAATCAATTAATATCGATATAGAGGGATTTCAAAAAGCGCTTCAAGAACAAAAAAACAGATCGAAAGCTGATGCTAAAAAAGATACAGGCGATTGGAATGTATTAATTGAGAATTCTAATGAATCATTTTGTGGTTATGACACGTTGGATGTTAAAACACAAATATCGCGTTATCGTCAAGTCGAACAAAAAGGCAAGACATTTACGCAACTTGTGCTCGACAACAGTCCTTTTTATGCTGAAAGCGGGGGTCAAGTAGGAGATACCGGATTATTAATCGGTGAAGATGGGTCAAAGATTGAAATTTATGATACACAAAAGGAAAACAAGTTGCATGTGCTTTTTACCAAGAATTCGATTACAAATCCCAATCAGCTTTTTAGCGCTCAGGTTAATAAGCAGCATCGTAACTTGATTTCAAGTAATCACAGTGTTACCCATTTGATGCATTCGGCATTGAGAGAAGTTTTAGGCGATCATGTTGCTCAGAAAGGAAGTTTGGTAAATGCCCAAGGATTACGATTTGATTTTTCTCACTTTGGTAAGATGACCGAGGATGAAATCCAAAAAGTGGAGTCTAGAGTCAATCAAAAAATACGTGAAAATATCAAATTGGTTGAATATCGTGATCTGCCAATTGACGAAGCACGTTCAATGGGCGCAACGGCTCTGTTCGGTGAAAAATATGGAGACTTCGTTCGTGTAATTGAATTTGATCGTGATTATTCGATAGAGTTATGCGGAGGAACACATGTAAAGCAAACTTCCGATATTGGATTGTTTAAATTGGTTTCCGAGGGCAGTGTTTCTGCGGGTGTGCGTCGCATCGAGGCGCTTAGTAATGAAGGCGCGTGGGAATTTGTTCAAGCAAAACTTAATGAATTGCACACCATTCATGAGAAATTGCAATTTCCGAAAGATGCGGTTACAGCCATTGATAAATTAATAGAGAATCATGGCGCCCTAAAGAAACGTCTGGAACAAATTGAACAGGAACAGGTTTCTGCATTATTGAATATCTTGAAATTGGAAGTAGAAGTTGAAAATGATACCGCATTTCTTTTCAAGAATATGGTTTTACCCAACGCCGAAGCCGCAAAGCAACTTTGTTTCGATTTGAAAGATTCATTTTCCAAAATTGTGGCTGTGTTGGCCTATGAAGCTCAAGGGAAACCAGGGTTGGCCATTTATATCTCTGAAGAATTAGTAACAGAAAAATCGTGGAACGCCAGTAACATAGTTCGCGAATGCGGAAAATTCATACAGGGTGGTGGAGGCGGACAAGCCTTCTTCGCAACGGCAGGTGGTAAAGATGTAAGTGGATTGGATAATGCAATCCAACACGCTAGATCTATATTTGGGAAGGCGTAATTTATTAAATAATCCGAAATAGAAAGGACTTGTTTAAAAAGCCATTACGACCTTTTTCGTCTCGAAAAATGGTTCTGGAATATGTTTGAAAATTGAATGAGATTTGAACCTGATTTTAGGATTCAATTCGAGTGCTTCGTTCAATTCTTCGCTTAAATCACCCCCTTTTAAAAAAGCAAGGTAGGGTTTTTTATTCCACTTGCTCTTCATCCAGTTCATTAAATCTTTGGTGGGTGCAACAGCTCTTGAAACGGCCATATCAAATTTTTCATCGATGTTTTCAACTCTTGAATGCGATGCTCTTAAGTTCGTTAACCCAATTTCTGAAGCAATGGTGTTCACCACTTGTATTTTTTTTCCAATACTGTCTACAAGGTGAAATTGAATCTCCGGTAATGCAATGGCCAACGGAATTCCAGGAAATCCCCCTCCAGTGCCCATATCAATTACAGATTTAACATGTTGAAAATCGGCAATGTTCAAAAGTGATAAGGAATGCAATACATGGTGTATATAAAAATTATCCATGTCTTTTCTTGATATCACATTTACCCGTGCATTGTGGTATTGGTATAAGTCGAACAATTTTGTAATTTGTTCAACTTGCTTTTCATTGAAATTTGGGAAATACTTAAAAATAATATCAGCGTCTACCATATAATTCTCTTTTTGAAAAAGGCGCGTATTCCAACAAAAATATACCAAAATGAATGGAACAGATTCCAAAAGGGGTAAAACGGAGCTGCAATAGGCATGGAAAGTAATTTGCTTTTTTTGAAAAAGAGGATCCACTCGGGTAAGAATTTCAATAGTATCAATCCTGTAGGATAAAGCCAGCTGCTACTAAAAAAGTAGAAAGCCATCACACCAATCCAAAAAAGCAAATTCAAAAATGGAAGTATCGCTAATTTGAATGAGATTCCAGATTTATAAAATTTACCCACCCACAAATGGCGCATGCGCTGTCGCCAGTAGGCTTGGAAATTCTTGGGACCTAATGAATCAATATACGCTTCAGGATTGATCACAACGGCAGTATTTGAGTTAGTAGCAACGGATTGTACAAACAAATCGTCGTCACCTGCAGGAATATGGTGATGTGCAGAAAAACCACCTACTGAATTGTAAATGCTTTTGGTATAAGCCAAACTGCGACCAACGCCCATATAGGGCTGCTTGCGAATAGCCATGCCCAAGTAATTCAGCGCCGTAAACATATTTTCATAATGGACCAATCCACCCAAGACGCCTTTTGATTGCAGTGGCGAAACGCCTAAAACAATTGATTTACCATCCGTAAATCCAGACATCATATTTTTTAACCATTGGTCGCTACATGGAATGCAATCAGCATCGGTTAGCACCAAATGTTCGTATTGTGCTTTTTTAATTCCCAAAGTTAAAGCCAGCTTTTTTCCTCCGTTTTTAATTACGGCAGGATCCATGAGTACGTATTTCAATCGTGGATGTTTTTTCGATTCTGTAACGAGTAAATAAGCAGTTTCATCAGCACTACAATCATCTACGACTACGACTTCGAATTCAGGATAATCTTGATTTAACCAATCTTCCAAATGTTTTTCTAAATGCAGTGCAGCATCTCTTGCGCAAATTACAATGCTTGCCGGTGGGTGCTTGGTATTGCTTTCTTTTGACTGAGTAATCCGTACAGATCCAAAATAATAAAAGAAATAGATGGCAGAAATTATCCAAACCAATCCCAACGAGATGGCGAATAGGGCATCGATAGAGCTGAAAATCAACTGGTCGAAGTAAGCGGTTACGATTTCCATTGATGATTAAAATTCAAAATTAGACTTCAATGACTAAAACTTACAGGAAATTTGTCAGCAAGTTATCCCCCTTAGATATAAATGGTATTCCTCTAGGAGTTTTTGGAATTATAAATTCAGAGAAATTTATGGGATTTTCTTTTTAGGTGGATTTTGCTGGGGCTTAATAGATTTTCAGAGATTTTTTTTTCAATTAATCAATGGTAAATGTCCAGTGATGGTTGTTCAAATATTTAAGATAAACAACTTATCAAAAAATACTTACAAGTACTTTTACTCTATGTTTTGGGTTTGTGCTAAAGAGTAAATTTGAATTATTGTAATTTTTACAATATACTTGAACTAATTATCCTATGGATGTAAATTTACAAGAACACTTTCAAGCAGCGGTGTCCGTCGATAACGTAATTTTTGGCTTCGATACCAACGGCTTAAATGTTTTACTTATTTATCGTGGAGCAGAGCCGTACCGTGACCATTGGGCTTTGCCGGGAGATTTAATCGATCTGAAAGCCGATACGCCAGATAGCGCTGCCGTAAAAGTACTTCGTAACTTAACCGGTTTAGAAGAATTATACATCGATCAGATAAGGACGTTCGGACGCTTGGACAGGCATCCATACGGTCGTGTTTTTACCGTTGCCTATTTTGCCTTAATTAAGACCCAAGATTATTCAGTAGAAGCATCTTCTTGGGCCGAGCAAGCCGAGTGGTTCCCAATAGACAAATTACCCGATTTGCCTTTTGACCATAATGAAATTTTCAATTATGCTAAAGAATTGCTGAAGATGAAAATCAGAAAGCAACCAATTGGCTTTGAATTGCTCCCTAAGCATTTTACGCTGACCGAATTGCAACGTTTGTATGAAGCCATACTGGAAAAGGAGTTTGATGTAAGAAATTTCAGGAAGAAAATACTCAGTATGGATTTTATTACCGATACCGGACTTAAACAACACAGCGTGATGCACCGTCCTGCCAAGTTGTACAAATACAATTCGCGTAAATACGCCAAGCTCATGACAGGCGGTTATGATTTCGATCTTTAATTATTTGCATTAATTCCAAAGTATACCATTCTATATGAAGAAATTTTACGTTTTATGCCTGTTTTCTTGCAGCGTTTTTTCGCTTTTTGCGCAACCTAAAACAACTAAAACACCGGTTAAAGCCAAGCCTCCTAAGTTTATTGAGGTGGTTGAAGAGGATAAACACGTAGAGGTAGAACCACAAGCTAAATTCGACAAGGTAGAATCCAACGTAGAAAATGTAATACGTGACGAAAAAGAAATTCTATTCGAAGGGGAAGTATATGCATTGGATTTGAAATTGCCTGAGTTCCGTCATGTTATTCCAGATAATGAGGTACTTAAGAAGGTAGCGTCTTTGTCGGTTAAAGAGTTGGTCGGTCAAATGACACAAATAGACCTTGCCTTGATATGTGACGGTGACATTTGCGCATTGAAAAGCCCTCAGACCTTAGTAAAGGAAAAATTACAAACAGCATTTGAATCCTATGCGGTAGGTTCCGTTCTCAATGTTGGATGTGGATCGGGTACGATTTCAAGAGAACGTTGGATAGAAATTCAAAAAGACATTCAAATTGCCAATTCGGATTTTACTTCGCATAATATCCCTGTAATTTTCGGAATTGACGCCATACATGGAGCGAATTACACCAAAGGGGCAACCTTATTTCCCCAACAAATTGGTCAAGCCGCTATGTGGAATCCGGACTTAATCCAAAAAGCAGCTCAAATTACGGCTTATGATGTACGCGCTTCGGGAATTCATTGGAATTTTTCTCCCGTTTTAGACTTAGGTCGTCAACCTTTATGGTCTCGT
>Ga0181559_10004081_pt1 | contig 14202 bp, 9 predicted proteins | sample 011ome_21_FD_133752 | JGI IMG/M metagenome (GOLD analysis project Ga0181559, IMG submission 133752) | Coastal salt marsh microbial communities from the Groves Creek Marsh, Skidaway Island, Georgia - 011508AT metaG (megahit assembly) | ecosystem: Environmental > Aquatic > Marine > Intertidal zone...
CCCTAAACCCTAAACCCTAAACCCTAAACCCTAAACCCTAAACCCTAAACCCTAAACCCTAAACCCTAAACCCTAAACCCTAAACCCTAAACCCTAAACCCTCGACATCGCGTTCAACACCTTCGCGACGTCGCTCCAGGTGAACGCGTCCGCGCGAGGCGACGCGATCAGGTCGGTCAGGACGAGGAAGCGCGCGTCGCCGCGGAGCGCGCGCGATGCCTTCCGCGCGTCCTTTCCGAGCTCGTGCGCCGCGGTCACGACGTCGGACGGCGTCAGATCTCCTCACCTCGCGCCGCATACGATCTCTAAGATGTCGTCCGCGCTCGCGCACGTCGCGAGCGCTCGCGCGGCTCCGAACGCGCGTCGTCCTCCGCGCCAGTCGTCCTCCTCCGCGCCGATGGATTCGCAGTAGCCCCCGCGTCCTTCCTCCGCGCGCCACATGCCGCCGCGTCCGCGCCGTGCGGTCTGAGCCGCGCTACGGATAAGGTTCTAGCATAATCAACGCTCGACCTCCAGTTAGCCAGTCTCCGCTGCGATTGAAACGCGCCAAAAGATCGAGAGCACTTTTCGGCCGAACCGGTGGATCTGCGGGATCAATCGATCCTCGCGCGCTCGTCGTTCAGGCAGCCGCTCGCACGACAAACCCGCGAGGCACAGACGGGCGTCCATTTTTCGCGCGCACGCGGACGCGCACGTCCACATCGAGCGCGATATGGCGAACGTCGACAGAGCGACCGCGGGGCGGAAACCGGGCTCGGTGCGTTCCGTAAATGCCGAGAAAAGCTAACAACCTTACCGTTCCCGCCCGCGCGCCGGGGAACGGAATCGCGCGCGCCGCCGCCCCGCGTTCGCGCGCACCGCGCGAACACCCGGCGTCGAGATGCGTTCGCGGTCGTTCGAGATCGCCGCGCGCGCGCGATGCGATCGATCGCGCTCGACGACGGCGCACCCGCGCGTCTCCGTCGTTCCGAGCGCACGCGCACGTGCCCGGGATAGATAATTCCCGTCGGGTCCCGACCGATCGCGATCGCCGCCTCCCCCCACGCCGCCTCCCCACGCGCCGCGCGACTCACCGCCCCTACTAATCCCTCCCGCAAATCCCTTGCGCCCAGGTCGTCGCGCACGGCGCGCGCGGGCACGCCCCCGACGCGGTCGTCCTCGCGTCCGTCGTCCTCCTCCTCGGTCGATACACCGGACGACGCGCGTTCGTCGTTCGACTCGAATGCGTCGACGTCGACGGCGCGTCGCCGCGGACGGTGACGACGCGCTTCGACGAGGACGCGACGATCGAGGACGTCGTCGTCGCGTGCGCGAACGCGCTAAAAATCGCGGAGGCGGAGGCTGAGAAACTCGCGGAGGAGGAGACCCCTGGTGGTTCGAATTCCGATATTTCGACGAAGATCGACGCCCTCCTCGCGATGTCGTCGTATTCGACCGCGTCGTCAAGTGCGTTCTATACACTGGTTCCCATACGACCGCGTTGGCGTGGTGAACGCCGATCCTTAAGGACTTTTGCCGTCGTCTCTCTCCGCCCACACCTCGCTTTCAATCCCCGCCCTCGACGCCTTTCGACTCCACCTGACGCCTTTGAACTCCACCCCGACGTTTGCCCGTATGGAATGGCCCTCAGCTTCGGACGCCGCGGACGAGCGACTGCGCGCGCTCTGTCTGCGCTTCGTGGAGAGCAGCAGCAGCAGCGCGAAGGAGGCGTCGAACGACGACGGCGCGTTCGCGTTCGCGGTGTCCCCGCGAGGAACGCGCGCGGCGTACGCGGACGACCGCGCGAAGGCGCGTTCTCTTATCACACTGGTTCCCATACGACCCCGTTCGCGTGGTGAACGCCGATCCTTAAGGACTTTTCCCGGCGTGTCTCTCCGCCTACACCTCGCTTTCAATACCCGCCCTCGGCGCCTTTCAACTCCAACTGACGCCTTTCAACTCCACCCCGATATCATCGCTCGTATACAGCGTCGCGGCGGATGCCCGCCGATGGAAAACGCCGCCGGCCACCTGGACGTCCTCCTCGCCGCGCTCGGCGACGAAACCGACGCATATGATCATCTCGCGACGCGCGGCGCGTGCGCCGCGCCGCTCGCGACGAACCACGAGCTCGAGGCGCTGCGCCGATGGAACGAATCGTCCGCGCGCGCCGCGCTCGTCGCGGACGACGCGATGACGCTCCCCGTCGTCCTCGCGATGAACGCGGCGACGGTCCGCGACGGCGCCGACGCGGACGCCGCGCAGCTCGAGCGCGAGCGCGCGTGGGGGTACCGACGCGTCCTCGCGCGCGCGCTGCACCTCGCGGACGAGCTCGAGCGGCTGATCCTCGGCGATCGGCTGACCAAAAACGACTCTGAGCGGCTTCGCGGCCGCTTCGTGGGCGTGTACCTCAGCCGCGGCCCCGACTTGCTCGCGGCGCTCCTCGCCGTGCACCTGACGCGTGCGGCGTACGTTCCGCTTGACCCGGTGTACCCCGCGGAGCGCGTGGGCGGGATGCTGAAGGACGCGCGCGTCAGCGCGGTGATCACCTCCGACGCGGACGGGCTGTCGACGCGCGTCGCGGAGGCGGCGGAGGCGGCGGGGTGCCTTCGTGATCAATTTCCGACGCTTCTCGCGGACGACGCGGCGTCGCTCGCCGCGTTTGAAGACGCGTTTGAAAACGGCGGCGACGACGACGACGACGACGACGACGACGCGTGCGGCCTCGGCTTCGGTTTCGGTAACCTCGCGTCCATCTCGCGTCGCGTCTCCGCGCGTCTCGCGAGCGCTCGGTCCTCCGACCTCGCGTACGTCATCTTCACGAGCGGCAGCACGGGGCGTCCGAAGGGCGTGCAGGTGACGCACCGCAACCTGCTCAACTTTCTCGGCGGCATGGCGGAGCTATTGAGAGACGGCGGCGTCGACGCGAAGACGCGCCTGTGCGCGGTCACGACCGTGTGCTTCGACATCGCGGGCCTGGAGCTGTTCCTCCCCGCGCTCGTCGGCGGCGTGTGCGTGATCGCGTCGAAGGAGACCGCGGGCGATCCCGACGCGTTGCGAGCGCTCATCGCGGACGCGAAAGTCAACGTGATGCAGGCGACGCCGACGACGTGGCGCGGGCTCTTGAAGCGCGCCGGCGGCGGCGGCGCGAGTACCACGACCGCCGCCGCGACGTCTTCTTCTTCGCTGCGGCGGCTCACCGCGCTCGTCGGCGGCGAGGCGCTCCCCGCAGACCTCGCGAACGACATGATCGACGGCCTCGGTCTGTCGTACAACGTCTACGGTCCGACGGAGACGACGGTGTGGTCCACGCTGGCGCGCGTGTCGCGGCCGCGCGTGTGCTCCATCGGGCGGCCGATCGCGAACACGACCGTCTACGTCTGCGCGGTGAGCGAGCGACGCGACCAGGGCGGCGTCAAAATCCACGTCTCCCCCGCGCCCGTCGGCGTCGCCGGCGAGATACTCATCGGCGGCGAGGGCGTCGCCGTCGGGTACCTCGGGCGCGACGACCTCACTTCGGAGCGGTTCATCCCCGATCCGTTCTCGAACAGGGGCCCCGGCCGGCTGTACCGCACCGGCGACGCGGGTCGGCTGCTCCCTGACGGCACGCTCGAGTGCCTCGGTCGCCTGGACCACCAGGTCAAGATCCGCGGGTTTCGCATCGAGCTCGGGGAGATCGAGACCGCGCTCGCGGCGCTCCCGGGGATCGACCAGGCTGTCGTCCTCGCGTCGCCGGCGTCGGTTCCGATCTCCTCCGGCGGCGGCGGCGCGGACGACAAGCAGCTCGTCGCCTACGTCGTCGAGCGCGACGACGAGGACCTAAACCCGCCCGATGGAGACGCGTCCTCGGCCGCCGTTATTAATAACGTTCCTAACACGAACACTTCATCCGCCGCCGTTATTAACGACGACCTCGCCGAGGCGGAGGCGTGGGGCGCGGTGTACGACGAGGCGTACGCGGCGAGAGACGCTTTGGACGAGTCGGATCCGTCGCTCAACTTTTCCGGGTACGGCGACTCGTACACCCCGGGGAAGGTACACGAGCCCGACGTCGTGCGCGAGTGGGTCGAGACGATCTGCGAAAGAATCATGGCGCTTCGACCAAAGCGCGCGCTCGAGCTCGGGTGCGGGAACGGGATGATTCTGTTGCGCGTCGCCAAGGCGTGCGAAGCGTACGTCGGCACTGATTTGTCCAAAAACGCCGTCGAGTACGTCCGCGACGTCGTGACGTCGCACCCGGACTTTCTGCTCCCGCACGTGAGCCTGGACATCGCGGGCGCGCACGAGGCGACGCGTTTCGAGGAACACGACCTGGACGTCGTCGTCTGCAACGGCGTCTCGATGTACTTCCCGAGCGCGGATTACCTCGCTTCGGTGGTGAAGAACGCGCTCTCCGCGGTGACGCCCGGCGGGCACTTTTTCCTCGGCGACGTTCGGAACAACGAGCTCCTGACGCACTTCCACGCCAGCGTGCGTTGCCACATCGCGAGCGACGAGACGCCGTTCGCGGAGTACGTCTCGATCGCGCGCAACGCGCTGAAGCACGAGAAGGAGTTCCTCGTGGACCCCGCCGCGTTTCTCGCGATGGCGCGCGCGACGAACGGTATCCTCCCGGCGTCTCTGTGCGACCGCGTGAAGATCGACATGCGGCGCGGGTACCACCGCAGCGAGTTCGGGATGTACCGCTACGACGTCCTCTTCCGACGCAGCCACGCCGAGGGCGACTCCTCATCGGACTCGAATTGCCGCCGCGAAGAACAAAAACGCCTGGGCGGCGCGACGTACGCGCTGATCGAATGGGACGGCTCGTCGAAAGGCGTCGAGTGGCTCGCCGCCGTCGAGACCCGGCTGACGACCCCGGGGGGCGGCGCGCCGGACTACCTCGCGTTTGCGGGCGTCCCGGACGCGCGGCTGACGCGCGAGGAGATCCTGACGAGCGAGGTTGAGCTCGAGATCGAGCTCCGGGACGAGTCCAGGGGACGCCTCGACACCGTCGGCGACTTGCGACGCCGCGTCGCGACGCTCGTCGCCGCGTTCGAACCGTTCGCGGTGGAACCGGAGGACGTCTACCGCCTCGGCGAGCGCCTGGGGTACGACGTGAACGCGATGTGGTCGCCGGTCGCGCCGACGCGCTTCGACGTCGTGTTCAGCAGGCGCGGCGCGCGCGAGCCAGAGCCGATTCTGTTCGCGTCACGGCGTCTCCGCGGCCTCGACGACGACGCCGCCGTCGCCGCCGTCGCGCGTGCGTCCGAAGCCGACGCGACGAGCGCCCTGCGGGAGATGACGAACAAGGGCGCGCGGAACGTTTCGCGCGCGGAACGCGACGCGCTCGAGGCGTCCAAGGCGGCCGCGGCCGCCGCCGCGGCCGCGGCGGCGTCCGCCACCGCGCTTGAGGACGCCATCGCAAACGAGGACGCCGCCGCGACGTCGACGTCGAAGAAATCGGCGTTCACGATCATGCCGGCGACGCGCGCCAGGACGCTGCGCGACGCGCTCCGAGCGCGCCTCCCTCCGTACATGATCCCCGCGGCGGTGGTCCAGATCGCGTCCGCCGCCGACGTCCCGACCACCGCGAACGGTAAGGTCGACCGCGCGGCGTTGCCGTCGCCCGCGTCGTTGCGAGGAGCGAACGGTCGACAACAAACGGACGACGCTTACGTCGCGCCCGACGGCCGTACCGAAGAGATCGTCGCGTCGCTGTTCGAGACGACGTTACCCGGGGACGTCGTCGTCGGCGCGGCGGATGACTTCTTCGAGCTCGGCGGGCACTCGCTCCTCGCGATGCAGTTCATCGGGCGCCTGCAGGCTGCGCTCGGCGTGCGAGTGACGGTGCAGACGTTGCACGAGCACTCCACGCCGAGGGACATCGCGCGGTTCGTCGACGGCGGCGGCGGCGGCGACGCGTCGGGGAATAAGGCTAAGGTGCGTTCTCCTTACACTGGTCCCCATACGACCCCGTCCGCGTGGTGAACGCCGTTCCTTAAGGAGTTTGCCCGGCGTCTCTCTCCGCCCACCCGTCGCTTTCAGTCCCCGCACTCGACGCCTTTCAACTCCGCTTCTGACGCCTTTCAACTCCACCCCGACGTCGCTTTGTACGGAACGACCCTCAGAAGCTGAAGAAGGGCGAGACCCCGCTGCCGATGGCGTCGAACGACGTCGTGACCGTCGTCGACCCGGAGTCGCTCCCACGCGGCGAGATCACGCGCGTGGACGAGATCTTCTTCGAGACGCGCGACGGGTGCCGCCTCAGCGCGCGCCTGTGGCTCCCTGACGGCGTGTCTCCCGACGACGCGTCGTCGCGGAGAGCGCCGGCGGTGATTGAAATTTTACCCTACGGCGTCCACCACGGCACGATCGACACGGACGAGGCGACGTGGCCGTACCTCGCCGGGAACGGCATCGCGTGCGTGCGCGTCGACGCGCGCGGCAGCGGCAACTCGCGCGGCGTCCTCGACGACGAGTACTCGCCGACGCAGCAGCGAGACGCGTGCGACGCCGTCGAGTGGGTCGCGTCCAGGAGTTGGTGCACCGGCGCGGTGGGGCTCATGGGCTGCTCTTGGGGCGGATTCGTCGCGCTGCAAGTCGCGGCGCTGCGCGGGAAGACGAAGCGTCGCGAGGCGCCGAGCCTGCGGGCGGTGTGCGCGGTGTGCGCGACGGACGAGCGCGCGTCCGACGACATGCACTGGATGGGCGGGTCTTTGCTCGGGGAGAATTTGGCGTGGGGCGCGTGGTTGCTGGACGCGTGCGCGGCGCCGCCCGTGCCGGTGTCGGACGAGAGAGGCATCGCGTCGGACAAAAACACGTGTACACGCGTGTTGTCCGACAAAAATAACGACGATGACGCAACCGACCGCGAAGAAGAAGACCACCAGTCCGCGTGGGAGTCGCGCTGGGTCGACAGGCTCGACGCGCTCAAGCCCATGCACGGCGAGTGGGCGTCGATTCACCCGAGCACGGACGCGGGCGACGCGTACTGGAGCACCGGCTCCGTCGGCGGCGCCAACACGCGCGACATCGACGTCCCCGTGCTGTCCGTCGGGTGCCTCAACGGCGGCGGGTACGCGAACGCCACGCCGCGCGTCGCGAGAGCGCTCGGGCGCGAGAAGGTGACCGCGATCATGGGGTCGTGGACGCACAACTACCCGCACCTGTCGCGGTCGGGCCCCGCGTTTGGCTTCCTCGCCGAGACGCTCGCGTTTTGGCGCCGGAACCTCGGAGGCGCGCAACACGACGACGGCTGGCTCCCCGGCGACGACGGCGAGGGCGGCGGCGACGCGCTCGACGAGATGAACGACGCGATCCCGGGCGTGAGGATCCACGTCCAGCGCCCGCCGCTGGTCGGCGGGCCGGTCACCGCGCCGACGCGCGCGGAGGGGTACTGGATCGCGGAGGCGTCGCAGCGCGACCTCGACGCCGCCGCCGCCGACGGCGCGATCGAGGCGTCGTTCACCGCGGAGAAGACGCTCGCGCTCGTCGCGAAACCGGAAGACGGTCGGTTTAAAGCGAGGTTGACCGACTCCCCGAGCGACCCCGTCGGCGCCGCGTCCGGGCGCTGGTTCACGTTCGGCGACGGCGACGACCTCCCCGGCGACCAAACCCCGGACGACGAAAAGTCGCTCTGTTTCGACGGCGACCCGGTCGTCGCGGAGACCGCGCTCGTGGGCACCCCGCGCGTGCGCGTGACGTGCGTCCGCGTCGTCGAAGACGGCGACGGAGGAGACGACGCCGACGCCGACGCCGCGCCGCCGCCGCCGCCGCCCAGCGGCGTCGTCGTCGCGCGTCTCTGCGCGGTGTCCCCCGACGACGGCTCCTCGCATCGGATCTCCTACGGCGTCGTCAACGTCGCCGCGGCGCACGGTCGGTCGGTGGTCAAAACCGCCGCCGACGGCGCGTTCACCGTCGACGTCGAGTGCGCGTACTGCGCGTTCTCGCTCCCCGTCGGGTGGAAGCTCAGGGTGGCCGTATCTCAGACGTACTGGCCCGTCGTCGCCGCGTCGCCGAACGGGTTTCATCCCGTCGCCGTCCTCGGCGGCGGCGTCGTCGTCCCGGCGCTGTCGCAAGCGCACGTCGAGGAAATGTACGGCGACGGCGCGAAGTACGAGGCGCTGCTTCGCGCGTCGATCCCCGAGCTCGAGGTTCTCGTCGCGCCGCGCGCGACGCGGCGTCTGAGCAGCGGGAACGTTCGGAACTCGTACGACGGCGAGCACGCGGTGGCGGTGCGCCGCGTCGACTCGGGCGCGATGATGATCAACCCCACAAACAGCGCGCCGTCGCGGACGTCCTCCCCGAAGCCGTTCGTGGTGCAGGAGACGTCCAGCGACGTCAGCGCGAAGAAGAGCGTCCTCGTCGACGGCGTCGGCACGCAGCGCGTCGAACGCCGCCGCGTCATTCGCGGGCTGGACGTCGGCGGCGGCGGCGGTGGATTCGATTCGTCGGCGCCGAATTCTCCCAAGCGCGTCCCGACGCCGTCGCTCGTCGACGCGGAGATCGCGGTCACCGCGGACATGACCGTCATGGACGGCGTGTACCGGTTCGACACGGAGCTCGAGGCGTTCGTCGTCGACGGCGGCGAGGGCGGCGAGAGCGACGGCGACGACCCGAGAGCGGCGTCGCGTCGGAGCGTGTTCAAGAAGCGTTGGATCGAGACGATGCCCGCGGTCGGGTTCGATCCGGCGACGGGGGGCGCCAACGGGATCAACAACTCCGCGGCGTGATGCGGACGCGATGCGATCGCGTCCGTCGCCGCGAGTGCTGTTTTATTTCTATCACCACGGGTACCGCTACCAGTGCTACCCCGGGGGGTGTTCGAGCGACACCCCCCTCACCGTTGACGGGCGGCGGCAAAATCAGCCGCCGCCCGCGAAAAGTTTTCTCTGTTTTTTTAAAGTATTACCGCGGGGCGGAGCCAGCAAAAATGCGGGCGCCCCGGCACATCGTAACAATCGCACGAGTTTAATATACACTTAAGCGTACATCACGAGGTTCGTTCGATCGTTCGATCGATCGTTCGTTCGTTCGTTACAAGCGCGTCTCGTCGTAGCTAGTTCAGGCAGACTCTTCTTTCTCCTTCGCGACTTTTTCGCGGAGCACTGCGAAATAGCCGGGAGGAATCATGTGCACGACACGCGAGCACGTCTCTTTGTGCGGCGGATCCCCGCGGTTCCAGTCGCGCTGCTGGCACCGCTTGTCGCAGTACCGCACGCCGCGGCACAGCTTGCATCCCCAACGAACGTCGGTCTTGCCGCAGGTGACGCACGCGCGAAGCTTGACGAGCTCCTCGACGGCAGCGGCGTTGCCCGGGTATTGAATTTCTGCGACTTTGAACACCTCCTTCGCCATCCGAAGTTTCTTCTCCAGTCCACACCTCCCGTGGAGGAAGCAGAGTCCGATGTGGTGGTAGGGATCATCAGCTTCGTGATCGGAAGGAATTTCGGCAACGAAGAGCTCCACGGCGTCATCGCTCAGTTTTAACCCGCCAAGTTCTGAGACGGAAAGGAGACGATTTCTTTTTCCCTCTCGGATAGTCTTGAGAGTGTTGATGGCTTCCGCGTCCGTCTCATCCCTTGCCACGGCATCCACCCAACCCTTCTCCCAGTGCGTAAACGACTTCGGCTTGTCCTCCAATGCCTCCTTCGCAACTTCGTGCCCGTGCGCCGCAGCTCTCTCCCACCACTCCCGCGCCTTCGCTTCGTCTCGCTCCACGCCTTGGCCGTTGAAGTACAGTGCCCCGATGTTATGCTCTGCTTGCGCGTCTCCTTGAGCCGCGGCTTTCTGATACCACGTCATGGCACCTTCATAATCGTTCCGCTCAGTGAAGAGAAAGTACCCGTAGTTGCATTGAGCACGAGCTAACCCCTTCTTCGCGGCTTTCAAGTAGAACTCCACCGCCGTCGACTTGTTTTGCTCCACGCCGAGGCCTTCTTCGTAGAGCTCCCCGAGGTTGAACTCGGATTCGATGTGGCCCCGCGCCGCAGCCTTCAGGAACCACTCGCGCGCGGGTCCGTAGTCGCCTGCCCGCTTATGCGAGCAGCCGAGGTTACACTGCGCGTCAGCGTCCCCCAGCTCCGCGCCCCTCTCGAGCCAGTGACGTGCGAGCTCGTGGTTTTCCTCCACGCCGCCGGTACCGCTGTGGTAGTGCACGGCGAGATCCCACGCCGCATCTCCAGACCCGGCGTTCGCCTTCTTCACGAGCTCGCGGATCTTCCGCGGGAGCTTGATCTTCGGCATCGCGTCGCGACGTGGCGGCGGCAGGGAAAGTGCCCGCGGCGTCGTGGCTTTTTGCCAAACTGAAGAGACCCGCTGACCTCTCTGTCCTTTCTTTTCGCTCACTGGCGGATGACGCTGCGCTGCCTTGCGTGATGAGGCACCGAGCGCGGGTCGAACGCGGCGCAGCGCAGACGGCTCGCAGCGAGCGACTCCCCCGCCGCCGCCAGTCCGCGCCCGCGCGAGGCCACGCCCTCAGAACGAGCTCGACGCGTCGAATCCGTCCTCGTCGGCGTCGCGACGCGCGATCGGCCGCGGACGCGCGCGCGCGATCCGATCGCGCGCGGAGCCGCCCGCCCGCGTCGTCCTCTCATCGGACACCTCGCCTTCTTCTTCAAACGCGACGAAGAAGAAGAGGGAAGCGCGCGCCGCGATGCCCGGCGACGGCGAGACCGCGGTGACGGTGGACCCGCCGAAGCAGGAGGACGCGCCATCGGCGTCCGCGCCACCGAAGGAGAAGAAGGAGCGAGAGCCGCGCCTGTGGGAGGAGTGGCCGGGGAAGGACGTGCGTTCGCGCCCGATCCCTCCCGCTCGCCGCGCCCTCTTTTTTTGAAAGCGCGCGTCGTCCCTCCCTCCCTCCATCCATCCATCCATCCGACCTCCTCCCCATCCCAACCCACCCCTCCTCTCCCCAACCCCGTCCACAGAGATTCTTCTGCGACGGACGATGCATGACCGGCCCCTCCCCCGGCGCGCTCCTCGGCACGACGCTCACGATCTCGATCCCCGTGATCCTCTTCCTCGCGTTCGTCGTCCCGGACGTCGCGTCCGAGCACGGGGCCGCGATCTGGGTCTTCGCCGTCCTCCTCCCGGCGTGGAGCGTCACGAACCTCGTGATCACTGGCACGAGCGATCCGGGGTACCTGCCGCGGCTTCCGCACCCGGGTCCGACCCCGGACGGGCGCGCGCGGCCGCGTTACCGCGAGGAGATCGTGGAGGGGACGGGCAAGGCTATCACCGTGAAGTGGAACGACACGTGTAACTTTTACCAGCCGCCGCGCGCGCACCACTGCTCGGTGAACGACGACTGCGTGGATAAGTTCGACCACCACTGCCCGTGGGTCGGGACCACGATCGGGCGGAGGAACTACCGGACGTTTCTGTTCTTCGTGTTCGGGACGCTGTTGATGTGTGTCTATGTCGTTTGCGTGTGCGCGTTGCAGATTCAGATCAAGCGCGACGACTTGGCGGCGGGGACGGAGAACAGGACGACGAAGGTGCGTTCTATACACCGGTCCCCATACGACCGCGTTGGCGTGGTGAACGCCGATCCTTAAGGACTTTTCCCGGCGTGTCTCTCCGCCCACCCCTCGCTTTCAATGCCCGCCCTCGACGCCTTTCAACTCCGACTGACGCCTTTGAACACCACCCCGCCATCGCTTTGTATGGAACGACCCTAAGGCGATCGAGAAGGCGCCCGTGGCGATGCTCGTGATGATCTTCGCGTTCGTGTTCTTTTGGTTCTTAGGGATAATGACGTGCTTCCACGCGTACTTGGTGCTCACGAACCAGACGACGTACGAGAGCTTCAGGGACGGGTACGGCAAGGACGAGAACCCGTACTGGCGCGGCCGGCTGGGGAACTGCGCCGAGGCGTTTTGTTGGCGGCGGCCGCCGAGCCGGTTTAACTTTCGAGGGACGAAGGATCAGCAGCCCAAGCTTGACGACGCGTGGGTCGCGCACTTGCAAGGGAGCGTCGTGCCGCTGCCGCCGCGCGTGGACCGGAAGAAGAAGAAGACGGCGAAGGGCAGGGCGGAGGAGCACGCGGAGGGCGGCGGCGACGACGGGAGCGACGGGAGCGACGAAGGGGAGGAGGGGAGAGGCGAACGGCGCGGCGCGGGGTCGCACCTCGCCGAGCTCGCGGCGATCAAGCTCGAGGAGAAGACGGCGGCGGGCGGCGCGGACGGGGAGGATGCGGACGACGAGAGCGGGTACGACGCGGAGGCGGAGAACAAGGTGTGACGCATGGCCCGGAGGCCGTAGCACGCTCTCATCATAATATTCTGTTCGAACACCACCAGTTACCAGTGCTGACTGCAGCGCGACCGACTATTTCTTCGTCGTCCGGTCCGACGCCGGATCTGAGCCGCAGACCGACGCCGCGCCGCGCCCCGGGGCTCCTCCTCATGGAGCCCCCCCCTCTCTCTCCCTTCCCACCCCCCGCCCCGCCGCCGCCGCCGCCGAACGCGCAGACGCCGCACCTCATCCTCGGCTCGCTGCGGTACACCATATGCTTCGATCTCCTCGTCGCGACGCCGCTCGTCCTCCTCTTCTTCTTCCGACGGATGGACGAGTACGTCCCGATGGTCACGTCGCGCGCGCGCGGGCTGCGCGGCCGCGCGAGGCAGCTCGCCGCGGTGTGGGGCGCGAGCGGGACGGAGGTCACGTCGCGGTGCGGCGCGGACGCGCGCGATTACCTCCGCGTGCAGCGGCATCTTCTGGTCGCGCTCGCGGTCGTCTCAGGCGCGTCCCGTGCACTGGTTCTCCCCATACGGCCGCGTCGGCGTGGTGAACGCCGATCCTTGAGGACTTTTCCCGGCGTCTCTCTCCGCCCAGGGTCCCTCGCTTTCAATCCCCGCCCTCGGCGCCTTTCAACTCCACGAAATGACGCCTAGAACTCCACCCCGACATCGCTTCGTATGGAACGACCCTCAGCGCCCGCGCTCCTGATCCTCCTCCCCGTCGCGTGGCGCGCCGCGCCGTCTCCCGGCGCGGACGCCGCGCGCGACGATCGCGCGAATCAAGACGCGAATCTCTTCGCGCGGGGGACCGTGCACCACCTTCCGAACGGGTCGCCGTGGCTGTGGGTCGTGGTGTTCGTGTCGTTCGTCGTCGTCGTCGTCGTGGAGACTGTCGCGTCGAGACTGCATTCTAATCTCGTCGCGCGTCGATACGCGAAGCGCGAGTTAAACGCGTCCGTCGCGCGCGTGACCGTGCTCCTGAGGCGGCTGCCGCGGTGCGTGACGTCCGCGCCGCGGGTGCTGGAAACGGCTCTGGGTCGTGCGTTTCCTGGGCGCGTGCACGCGGTGATCGTGCCGAGGGACGGGAGAGAGGCGACGCTGCGGCGGCGCGCGCAGCTCGCGAAGCGGAGGCTGCGGGTCGCGAGGAGGAAGTTTTCGCGCGGCGGGAGCGCGTTCGGCGGCGGGAGCAGCGGCGGCGACGGGTTCGGCAGCGGCGGCGTCGGCGTCGGCACCCCCAGTGGCACCCCCATCGGCACCCCCATCGGCACCCCCGGCGCGTCGAGCGCGCCGAACGACCGCGCGCGGATGGAAATCTCGCGGCTCGTTCGCGACGTCTCAGGTGCGTTCTATACACTGGTCCCCATACGACCGCGTTGGCGTGGTGAACGCCGATCCTTAAGGACTTTTGCCGGCGTCTCTCTCCTCCCACTCCTCGCTTTCAATCCTTGCCCTCGACGCCTTTCAACTCCAACTGACGCCTTTCAACTCCACCCCGACGTTCGCTCGTATGGAACGGTCCTCAGCCGCGGAGGACGCGCTCGCGGCGTACAAACGCCTCCCCGCGCGCGATGTCCCGAACCCCGGGTGCGCGTTCGTCGTGTTCAAGGACAGGAAGACCGCGGACGACGCGCTGGAGGCGCTGACGCCGACGGTTCGAGGCGTCGGCGTTTGGTGTCTGAGAGCGGCGGGCGCGGCGACCGCCGACGCCGCCGCGGCGGCGGGCCCCGGGTCGATCGTCCATCGTCGTAACCGCCGCGGACGGGGCGTTACAGGTGCTGCCGCCGCTGCTGCGACGACGACCGAACTGGAACCGGAACTGGAACCGTCTTCTTCCATCTCGGTGGAGTCGATACGCCTCGCGATCGAGCACGGTGTCCACGCGTGGCGAGCGGACCGCGCGCCGCCGCCGTCGGGCGTCCTGTGGAGAAACGTCGGCGTCTCAGGTGCGTTCTATACACTGGTCCCCATACGACCGCGTTCGCGTGGTGAACGCCGTTTC
>Ga0181559_10004083_pt1 | contig 14198 bp, 5 predicted proteins | sample 011ome_21_FD_133752 | JGI IMG/M metagenome (GOLD analysis project Ga0181559, IMG submission 133752) | Coastal salt marsh microbial communities from the Groves Creek Marsh, Skidaway Island, Georgia - 011508AT metaG (megahit assembly) | ecosystem: Environmental > Aquatic > Marine > Intertidal zone...
CAAACGCTCCGCGCCGGCGCGCGCGTTCGCGTTCGCCGCGGCGACGCCGAGGAGCGCGGGGAGCTGCGGGCCCACCGCGAACGCCGCCGCCGCGAACAGCGCGGCGATGGCCTGCACCAGCGCCGCCTTGGCGTAGAAGTTGGGCGCCGAGAGCATCGACGCGAGCTTCAGTGCCAAGCGTCCGGGGCCGCCGTCCGGGAACCAGTTGGCGCCGGCGGGCGCGCCGGCGCCGCCGCGGCCGGGACCGCACCTCCGGAAGACGCGCGCCAGCGCTCGGCACGCGACGTCCTGCGCGTTCCTGCTGTTCGTCTCGTGCATGGCGTCGATGACCGGCCGAACGAAGTGCGGTCCCACGGCGTCCGGCCCGGAGAGCACCGCGCGGTTGATGCTCGGGGGGAGGCGCGCGGCAGCCTCGGCGAGCGCGCCGAGCGTCTCCACGCACGCGTCGCCGACGATGGGGTCGGGATCTTTCATCCTGCGGATCGTCGCGGCGACGAGCCGCGGGAGATGAGGCAGCGCGTGCTCGCGCTGCGCGTCCGCCACCGTCTCGAACATACGCAGGACCTCGCGCCTCGCCGCGGGCTTAGGCGCCGCTGCGCTCTCGTCGCACAGGCACTGCACCACCACGGGGAGGTGCTCGGGAGGCATCGACGTGATCAGGCGCGTCAACTCATGCACCGCGACGCGCGCGGTGTCCCGGTCGCCGAGCCGCGTGAGCGCATCGAGCGTCTTCTGCTTCAACAGGCTCGCGTGGCGCTGCGACGCCGAGAGCGGCGTCATCGCGGCCCGTCCGTCCCGAACCCGCCAAACGACGAGTCTCCGGTTGACCGCCTCCGGTTGACTTTTGGACACGACGAACATTTTGAACCCAGAAAACGCTTTTTCTTGTGACGGACTATCTTGCTTCATCCGGAAGTCCGCGGAACGGAGCCTTTGAAGTTGACCCTCTCGCGCTGGAACCGACCGGTCCATCCGGTCAAACTCTCGGGTCGAGTACAGCAAACGCCACGCAAAGCTGCTGCGTCTGCTTCTGTGCGGGAAAAAACGAGCCGCGGATCGTGTCCTGCGCGCGTTTCACTTCGTCCGTCGCACCTCTCCGTCCGACATGTTCGCCCGCCAGCTGCTGCGCCGCGTCGCGCGCCGCGCCGCGGAGGTGCGTCGAGCGCGCTCCCGACCTCCCCGCTTTCCCGCCGCGCCGGACGACCCTCGCGACCTTCGATCGTCACCGGTCACGAGCCGACTCGGGTGACGTGAACGCGCTCGCGATCGCCATCGGGACCCGACTCGCCGCTGACCTCACGCGTTCCCCACGCGCAGGCCTCCGCCTCCCGCGCGTACGTCGCCGCTCTCGAGATACGCGCGGGGTCTCTCGCGCGCCTCTCCGCCTCCGAGGCGGCCGCCTCCCGCCCCGCGACCGCGCGCGCGCCCGTGGCGTTCGGGTTCGCCGCGGCGACGCTCGCCACCTTCGCCCCCGCGGCCACCGCCGCGTGCGCGGAGGCCGGCGAGGCCTCCGCGTCTGCCGCCGCGCCCGCCTCGGCGGGCGGCGCCGCCGAGCATCCCACCGTGGTGTTCGTGCTGGGCGGCCCCGGCGCCGGTAAGGGCACGCAGTGCGCGAACATTGTGCGCGACTTCGGGTTCACGCACCTCAGCGCCGGCGACTTGCTTCGCGCGCACATGAAGTCGGGCAGCGCGGACGGCAACATGGTGGCGGAGATGATCAAGCAGGGCCAGATCGTACCAAGCGAGGTCACGGTGAACCTGCTTTTGGGCGCGATGAAGGATTCGGGGAAGAGCACGTTCCTGATCGACGGGTTCCCACGCAACAAGGAGAACCGCGACGCGTGGGAGCGCACCGCCGGGTACGACTGCGACTTCGTGCTCTTCTTCGATTGCCCGGAGGACGTCATGCTGCAGAGGCTGCTCGGCCGGAACGAGGGCCGCACGGACGATAACGTGGAGACGATCAAGAAGCGGTTCAAGACGTTCCAGGACTCGTCCATGCCCGTCGTGCAGTACTACGAGGGGCTGGGGAAGGTGCGGTCCGTCGCGGCGACGGCGTCGCCGGAGGCGGTGTACGCCGACACCGAGGGGCACTTCGCCAAGTTCAGGTGAGGATCTTTACGAAAGCGTCGGGGCGATCGTCGTCTCATGTAATAAGGGAGGTCGTCTCGTTTGCGGTATCACACACACGCTCGCGGACGCGCGTCTCCCTCTGTGTCTAGTACTACCTCTCCCGATTGATATCTCGGAAATCGATCACGCACGCGCCCGACGCGTATTACCGGGGCGACGCGGGTCCGTCGCGCGGCGTCTCGTCCGTCTTCTTCCCCACCAACCCCCGCGCGCGGGGGTTGAACGGGAGTCGTTCCTTGTTCGCCGCCTCCTCGGAGGGGTCCCAGCGGGGCGTGGGCAGCGCCGCGGACGCCGCGCGCGCCAGTCTCTTCGCCTCCTCGCGGGTCAGATCCCGCCGGCGGTTCGGCGCGTCGATGAGGTCGTACCGCCCGTGGAACGGCGCGCCCATGCCCGTCGACTCGAGCTCGACGAGCGCGGGGAGCGAGTCCTCGGCGAGCGCCTCCAGCCGCGGGGACCCGCGCACGATGAACGACCTCAGATCCACGCCTCGGGAAAACGCGTTCGCCGTCAGACGACCGCCCTTGCTTCCTTTCAGGTCGTTCATGCGCGCCTCCAAATCGTCGCTCGCGACGAGCGCCTGGAGCTCATCCGCGGTGGTCTCCGCCTTGTCTCTCCACAGCTCGACACCCTGGTTGGACGCGGCGAGCGCGCGGCGCAACGACTCGGCGTCGCGCGTCGCCGAAAACACCTTCTGCTCGGCGTCCATCTCGATCTCCGCGAGGCGCGCCTTCACCGCGGCGTTCACAGCCTTTTCCTCGGCGCGCGCATACGCCGCGCCCTCGCCCTCCTGCAGGATGCGCAGCTTCTCCTCGGCGGCGGCGCGAACCGCGCCAGCCGCCGCCTCGGCGGCGGCGGCGCGCTGCTCCAGCAGGTTCACGGCAGCGTTCGCCTTGGACTGCCAGGTGGCCGCCGCCTCCGCGGAGGCGCGCGCGCTCTCCGCCAGCCGCGCCACCTCGCCCTCGCGCGCCTCCACCTCCTGCTGCAGCGTCACGACCAGCGCCTGCGCGGCTTCCTTCTGCGCGGCGAGCTCCGCCATCTCGTCCAGCAGTTCCGTTTGCGAGCGCAGCGACTCCTCGGCGTGCGTGGCGCGCGCCATGGCGGAGGCGATCTGCGTCTTGAACGAGGTGGCGTTCTCCGTCGCCTCGGACAGCTCGCGGTTCTTCGTCTCCAGCGCGACGAGCGCGTTCGTCGCCTTGTCCTCCCAGTGCGCGATGGTGTCCTTCGCGACGGTGGTCTCCTCGATGAGATCTTGAATGAGCTTCGCCTTTTGCGCAATTTCGCGCGCCTGCGTCTCCGCCTTCATGCTCAGCGCCTCGCTGCGCCCCGCGATGGCGGTCACCTCGTCCAGGCGCTCGTTCGAGCGTCGCAGGTTCTCCTCCGCGGCGTTCGCGCGCGCCGTCGCCGCCTCGAGCTGCTGCGCGGCGACGTTCTCGGCGGCGAGCGCGTTGCGCTCAACCTCCTTCTTCACCCTCTCGGCGGTGCTCACGCACGTCTCGGCGGCTTGCAGCGTCTGCGAGACGCGGTCTGCGATCTTGTTCTCGGCAGCCTCCGCCATGGACATGCCGCGCGCGGCGTCCGCGGCGGCGGCCGAGGCGGCCTCGCGCATGCTCTCCACCTCGCGCGTCAGCGCGTCGATGGCCTCCTCCTGCTCAGCAATCCGCTTCGCCTTCGCAGAGGTCTCCTCCGTCAGCGCGTCCACGCGCGTCAGGAGCTCCGTCTGGTTCTTCAGGCGCTGCTCCGTCGCCGCCGCGGACTCCAGCGCGAGGTCGCGCGCCTCGAGCGCGGCGACGATCTCCTTCTCCGCGCGCGACAGCGCGATGGCGGACGACTCGCTGGCGTCCTTGGCGAGCGCCTCGCGCGCCTTCGCCTCAATCTCCGTCGCCGAGGCGAGGAGCGCGGCGGCTTTGCGCGTGGTCTCGTCCGCCTCGCGGCGCGCGCTCGCGGCGAGCGCGGCGGCGGCGTCGTCGACGCCAGCCTTCAGGCGCGCCTCCAGGCGCTTCTCCGTCTCCGCGGAGATGGCTTTGAGGGAGCTCTCCATTTCCGTCTTCGCCATCTCGGTCGCTTCGAGCGCCTCGCGCGTCGCCTGCAGCTCGAAGCGCACGTCCGTCGCCTCCTTGAGCCGCTTTCGCGCCTCCGCCCGCGCCTCCTCGGTCGCCTCGGCGAGATCCTCCTTCTCCCGCGTCAGCTCCTCCACTTCCGCCTCCGCCTCCGCGAGCTTGCCGCTCTCCGAGGCGAGCGACTCGCGCGTCTCGTCCAGTTGTTCCTTGAGCACCGCCACCTCCGCCGTCGTCTCCTTCAGCGACGCCGCCGACGCCGCCGCCGCCGCCTCCAGCTCCTCCGCCGTCGCCTTGGCGCGCTCGCGCTCGCCGGCGAGCTCCTTCTCCAGGGTCTGGCGGCGCGCCACCGCCTCGTCCAGGAGCTTCGACAGCGAGGACATGCGCAGCTTGAGCGCGCGGACGGTCGCGGTGAGCTCCACGATCTCGTCGTCGCCTTCGGGGTCCGAGGGAAGCACGTTGTTCGCGGCGTCGACGCCGACGACGCCCGCGACGGCGGGCGCGGCGCCCTTCGTCTTCTCGGCCTCCTTCGTCTTCGTCTTGGTGGTGTTGGCGTTGGTGTCGTCTGTGCCGCCCTCGGCGACAAGCTCCGCGAGTTCCGGCGCCGAGACTGTCGCCGCGGACGCGCGGAGCTCTTCGGCGTCCGCGCTCAGCTCTCGCTGCGCGCGCGCCTTGGCTTGCGCAAACGCCGTCATGGCGGAGTCCGAGGCGGTCTGCGTGCCCTCCGCGGCGGCGTCCGCGGCCGCCTCGGCGGCGGCCGCGGAAGCCTCCGCTTCCGCCGCAAGCGCAGCCTCGAGCTCCTCAGCCGAGGCGACACCGACCTCCTCTTCGCCCGCGCCGTCAGCCTCGGCGGCGCCCTCGGCGGCGGCGAATGGGGCGACACCGCCCCGGCGGCGCGACGCCGAGAGACGCGCGGGCCCGTGTTTCCCGGCGAAGGCCTTGAGGCTCGGGGGCGCGACGGCCGCGGGTCCGGGTCGACGGCGCGAAGCGCGCGCGGAGGCGCGCGCGCCGGCGACGGCCACCGCGGCGGACGACGTCAGGTTTGACGCGGACATGATGCGATGAGGCGCGCGAAGTCGAAAGGTTTTTCGACTGTCGTGATTCGCAGTTGCTCGAACCGCCGGAAAAAGCTTCCCGTGACGCGTGCGGCGCCGCTTGGATGCGTGTGAGAAAGCCTGCGTCGGGGGAACGGAGAGGAACGCGAGGCGGGTCAGTGGACGCGCCGGCGCATCGTGGACACACGTGGCTACCATCACGACCGCTCGACGCGCGCGCGCGAAGGACGCGCGCGCCGCCGCGCGCTCCCCGCGTCGCGCCATTTCGCGCCGCTCGGTGTGCTTTTTCCACCGTTTCGCGCGTCGCGCGATCGAGGGGGGGGGCGGCGTGCCGCGCGGAGACGCAGCAGTCGGTCGGGGCGCGCACCTGACGAGTGTCGAGCTCGAGTGTCGCGGGAGCACGCGTGTGACGCGTGAGCCGCCGCGAGTCTCGCGCGCGTTGGAGTGCGGGCGCGCCCAAACGCGGACCCTACCCAGTCACGCCGGTCCGAGGACACGTCTGATGAATATCGCGGCCATCGCGCGCGCGACTCGAGAAACAACTCAAGAAACGACGCCGGGCCCAGATGGCGAGTCCTCGGACGCTCGTTCGGCCCAGCGTGGATCGAGCGGGACGGCGAATTTACAAATTAGTAAGACTACTCGTACACACGCGATGCGGGCGATTTTTTTAACCTAACAACGCCCCGCGGTTTTTGCAAAGCCGGATAAGGAGTTTTTCCCAACAGCAAGTTCTCGATTCACTGGTTTCTTGATGGTACATTACATTTACGTCGGTCAGGCAGCGTTGTCAGGTCGCTCTACTTATTTGGTGGAGCTCGCGCGGACGCGCATGAAGCCCCCCAGCGCGCGCGTCGCGACGCGGCACTCCTGCAGGTCCGCGTCCGAGTTGAGCGCGCACCACTCGCCCTCCTCGTCCTGGTACTGCAGCCGCAGCGCGCTCGCGTCGGCGTCCACGGACGAGACCAGCCGGTCCACGACGTGCGCGAGCGACATGTCGCCGGTGAGAGTCATGCGCACGACGTCGTCCCCGTGCGCGATCTTGCACGTCAGCGCATCCGGCGGCCGGTCCACGAGGAAGGACTCACCGGCGCCGCCGCTCCCACCGGAACCGCTCTGCCCGCTCGCGCGAGCCACGTTCGTGCCGCCGCCGCCCGGCCTGTTCATGCCGTCCCCGACCGCGTCGCGCGTGAGCCCGGCGCCGTCCGATCCCCCGAGGCCCATGTGCGCAAACGCGAGGTTGGCGCCGTGCGACGTCTTCTCCATGCGGCTCGGGAACGCGTCCTCGCGGAGCGCGCTCGCCGCCGTCGTGCCGCCGTGCCAGCTCATGCCGCGCTTGCTCTCGGGCGGGTCCGCGAAGCCGGCGGCGTGATGGCCGCCGTCGAAGAAGGCGCGCGCGCCGAGCACGTCGCCCACCGAGCGCTTGACGCCCAGAAGCGCAGTCCCTCCGCGCGCGCTTCCGCCGCGCGACCCGACGCCGTGCTCGGCGCCCGCCTGCTGCGCCGCGGCGCCCGGGCCGAACGACGAGCCCCCCCGCGAGCTGTGCCCCCGGAACGCCGCGGACGGCGACCCCGGGCCGTCGTCGTCGCGCATCGGGAACGGGAACCCCGAACCGCCGCGCGGGGGGCCCGCGCCCGGCCCCGGCCCCCGGGGGCTCGCCGCGTTCGCCGCGCGCGCATTATTTTCGGCGCGTTCCGTCCCGGACGGTCCGGGTCCGTTTTTGGAAACGCCGCCAAACACGCCGCGCGCGCCGACGCGCTCGTTCATCAGCGCGGCGTAGTTCCCCGAGCCGCCGGCGAGCGGGCCGTGCACGGACTGCCCTCGCGCGTCCCCACCGCCGTCCCCCGGCGCTTCCGGACCGCCCACGTAATCGGGCGCGCCCATGGACATCATCGAGGCGCCGCCGTGCGTGGTGCCCGTGACGCCGGTGAGCATGGACCCGCCGTGCATGGACCCGCCCGCGTCGCCGCCGCCGTACGCGGAGAGCGTCTTGATGGCGTTGTTCAGCTTGCCCTGCTTGCTCTTCAGCGAGCGCCGCGGCCAGCGCGCGATGCCGAAGTGGCGGCAGATGCGCTTCAGCGTCGTGCTCCCAACGCCGAGGTCCTTCGCCGCCTCCTTGAGGTGCTTGTTGAAGTGCCCCTGCAGCACCTCCAGCGTGACCCCCCAGGGCGGCCGAGGGTCGCCCGCCTGGCCCACCGGCGGGCCGGGGAACGCGTCCGCCGCCGTGTTCCCGGCGACGCCGTTCGCGCCCATGCCCCCGGCTCCCCCGTTCGACCCGGGTCCGTTCGCGCCCGACCCGCGGCCGGAAGTCGGGTTGCCGTCCTCGTCCAACAGCATGCGCAGATGCCGCGAGCGCTGCAGGTGCGCCCAGAGCGCGTCCAGGCTGCTCTGCTGCTGCGCGCTCGTCACAAGCGCGCGCGGCAGGAAAACCTCCAGCACCGCCTCGATCGGGGGCCCGCCGTCCGCGGCGTCCATCGCGAGCGTGCACGCGCACACGCCTCTCAGGTCCAGCAGCGCGGTGGCGTGCTGCAGCGGCCAGTCCGCCAGCGACCCCTCCTGCACGTTGTCCACCCAGATCATGCTCCCCTGGTCGAAGGCGCGGCCCACCGGCCCGTGGCTGGACAGCAGCGCGATCTGCGCGGACAGCAGCCGATAGGGCAGCGTCATGGCGTCGTGCGCGCAAAAAGGCGCGCCCGCGGTGACGAGCCGCGGCGAGCCGTCGTCCACCGGGAGCCACATCTGCGCGAAGGGGAGCCCGAGCGCGAGGCACATCGCCTCGAGCTCCGCCGCCGCGCTCTCGGCGACGCGCGGAAGCGTGCGCGCCACGCGCGCGCGCATGTTCGCCTCCGTCCCGAGCAGGTCCGCGCCGCAGGTGAAGAGCCCGTGCTTGCGCACGCACGTGGAGATGAAGTCGAAGACGTCGCCCAGGTTGGTGGTCTGCGTGTCCAGCAGGCACTCGACGACGCCCAGCGGCGTCTGCGCTCTCGGCTCGAGCGCCGGGTCGAGCAGGAACACCGGGAACGCGAGCGAGGACTGCACGAGGCAGTCGATGGCCATCGCGAGACGCAGGTACTCCGTCGGTCGGTAGCAGCACACGTTCGGGGACCACTCCACGGTTTTGTACAGGAACACGCGCCCGGGAACGCCGTGCGTGCTGTCCGCGCTGGACGGCGAGACGTCGAAGACAAAGGCGCGGCTCACCTCGTGGTACCGCCGGAACTGGTCGCCGTGCACCGTCTTCACGCGGCTCAGGTCGTCGCTCGTGCTGAGCTCCACCACGTCGTGCGCGCGCACGGTGGGGACGAACATCTGCAGCAGCGACCCGCACTCCAAACCTTCGGAGATCTCCGTGAGCGCCGCGGAGACGCGCCGCGCCACGCCGCTCGCGTCGAAGCGGTCGCCGTCAAACGGGACGTGCGGCGCGCGGTCGCCGGCTTCGCGGCACAGCGCCTGCAGCTTAGACGAGGCTTTGGGGAAGTCGCGGAAGTACGCGAGCCCGGGGACGAGGCTCCCGGCGCCGTCGCTGTCGCTCCGCCCGCCCGCGGCAGCCGCGCCCGTGCCGCTGCCGCCGCCGCTGCCGTGCTCGACCGGCGATTTGCGCGATCCGAGGCCGAGATCGGCGCCCGCCGCGGCGGGGAGCGAGGGCGTGGGCGCGCCCAAATTCAGGCCCGGCGCGCCTTCATCGGGGCCCGCGAGGCTCCCGTTCGGCTCGAGCGCGTCCCACACCGGCGCGTTCGCGTTGTCGCCGCCTTGCGGGTTCGCGTTCGGGCCCTCCCCGTCGTCCACGATGTGCTTAAAGATGTCAATCAGACTCGCATCGTCCGCGAGGTTCTTCCACAGGCCCTCGTCCCCGAGCGCGCCCGCGCGCTCGGGATCGAGCGCGGTCATCGCAAAAAACGAACGCCGGCGCGCGCGCGCGTCGCCCCGCGCGCGCTCGATGGGGTCTCGCGGCAGCGACTGGGACCGAGTCGGGCGAAAAGCGCTCGCTTTTCCCCTTTTCTTTTCGAGACACACCCACCTTCACGGACGCGAGTGGGACGTTCGCGCGCCGATAGCCTTCGGCAGCGCGCGTGTGCTCCTCGAAGCGCCTCGCTGTCGCTCCGTCGCGCCTGATCGCGCGACTAAGAGTGGCGCGCGCGTCTCGGCGACGGGCCGGAAGTCCACGCGCGTTCCCGAGATTTTACCCTAGAACGTGGGCGGACGGAAAATCGGGCGAAAAAGCAACTCTTTTCGACGAACGGGGAGATCCCACTCGCGTTTTCGACCGCATTTCTCGAAACAGTATAAACAGTATGGGTATTCACTCGCGGATAAACTCAAACTGCAAATTTCTCGAACGGTCGGGCAAATCAGATCCGTTTTTCGTTTTCTCAAATGACCCCTTCTTTGTTTTCGCGCGCGTTCTTGATCTTTTCCGTGTTTTCGACTTTCGACGTTTCGAGCCGAGAACCCGGTCGGCGTCGAAACCACGACCTGATTATTATTGATGACGGGTTCGCGTGCGCTCCAGACCGAGTCCGCGAGGTCACGCTCGCCGGGCGTCGGCGGGGATGACCGACGCGCGGACGTTGCTGGTGCTGTACGGCTCGGAGACGGGAAACGCGCAGGTGCGTCGAGGGACGCTCACCCGGCGTCCGGGAACGGGACGGACGCGCGCGCGCGCGTCTGCGGTGCCGAGTCGCGCAGATCCGTCGCCGCCTCGCGCGTCTGCGACGACGCCACCCGACGCGACGCGATTCCGGACGCGACGCCTTCACGCGCCTGACAAAAGACCGTCTCCCGAACCGACGTCGACTTCCTCGTCGTCCTTCTCCCGTCGACGAACGTCTCGACACGTATCGCAGGATGTCGCCGAGCGCGTCGCGCGCGAGGCTTCCAGACGGGGGTTCGCGCCGAGCGTCCTGGCGATGGATGCGTTCGAGGTCACCGAGCTCCCCGCCGCGCGGCGCGCGGTGTTGGTGACGTCCACGATGGGCCAGGGCGACCCCCCGAGCAACGCTCGATCGTTCTGGAAGTTCCTCCTGCGCCGGAGCCTGCCCGCGGACAGCCTGCGCTCGCTCGCCTTCGCGTGCTTCGGCCTGGGCGACTCGCACTACGCCAAGTACAACGTCGCGGCGAAGAAGCTGCACCGCCGGCTGGAGACGCTCGGCGCGACCAGCCTGGTGGCGGTGGGTCTGGGCGACGACCAGCACCCTGCGGGGTACGACCACGCGCTCGACCCGTGGCTCGAGCGGTTGTGGAACGCGTTGGCTCTGGACGACGCGAACGCCGCACGCGAACGAAACCCGGACCCGAAAGGAAGGTTTTCCTTCGCGGCGGATGACGACGACGAGGCTCGGTTCGACGTGTTTCGGGAGACGGCCGCCTCGCGCGCCGACGACGCCGTCGACGCGCCGCCCTGCGTCGAGACGCTTCGCGCCGTCGCCGCCGCGTTCGACGCGCTCGCGGAGGCGGCCGCGCCGGTGAACCCGAGGTGGCGCAGGAGGCACGGAGACGACGCGGCGAACATCGCCAAAGCTTCGGCCGCCGCTTCGGCGAACGCCGAAAGCCAAAAGCCAAATCTCCCGTCGGCGTCCTTCGGCGTCGCCGCGTCGCTTCGCGCGCTCACCGCGGATTCCGCCGTCGCGCGCTCGGCGCATCTCGAGATCCGACTCGAGACGGCCCAGACGGCCCCGTTGTCGTACGACGTGGGCGATTGCCTGGAGGTGCTCCAGTTCGCGCTCTACGACCCAAACGCGAACGCGACCGGGTACGGCAAGTGCGCGTTTCCCGAAAACACAGAAACACTTCCCGAAACGCGCGTTTGGTCCGTCGGCGCGGACGCGGTGTTGCGGCGCGCGGGCGTCGATCCGCGCGCGTTCGTTCGCGTCTCGGCGCGGCGCGCGTCGCGTCTCGTCGCCGGCGAGCCGAGCGTTCCGAAATCCTTCGCGGTCCCCGCGCGCCACCTCGTGCTCGCGTGCCTGGACATCGCGTCGGCGTCTCCCCGGCGGTACTTCTACGAGACCGCCGCGCGGTTCGCGGCGAGCGCCGACGAGAAGGAGCGGCTCGAGTACTTCGCCTCCCCCGAGGGCCGCGACGACGCGCGCCGGTACGGCGCCGGCGAGCGGCGCACGCTGCTGGAGTTTCTGGACGACTTCCCCAGCGTCGCCGTGCCGCTGGGCTGGCTGCTCCAGACCGCGCCCCGGCTGCGGCCGCGGCTCTTCTCCATCGCGTCCGCGCGCGCCGCGGACGGGCCGGAGACGGTGCACCTCACCGTGACGCGCGCCGCGTGGACCACGCCGTACGGCCGGGAGAGAAACGGGCTGTGCTCGACGGCGCTGACGAGCGCTTCACCGATCGTCGGCGCGCGTTTAGCGGCGCGCGTCGTGAAGGGCGCCGCGGCGTTCCCCGACGACTCTCAGCCGGTGGTGGCGGTGTGCACCGGGAGCGGGGTCGCGCCCGTGCGCGCGATGGTCAGGCAGAGAAACGCGCGGTTTACGGCGTCCGACGCCGGCGGAACGACGGCGCCGACGCTGGTGTTCTTCGGGTGCCGCCACGCGTCGCGCGACTTTCTGTACGCGGACGAGTGGGCGGAGCTGGAGAGGCGAGGGACGCTGCGCGGGAACGAAAGCTCTGCGAACGAAAGCTCCGAAAGCTCTGAGCTTCCAGACGACGCGGATCGCATGTTCGTTCCCGTGTTTTCGCGCGACGGGAACCGGAAGCGGTACGTCTCGCACGCGGTGCGCGAACGCTCGCGAAGCGTCTGGGAAATCCTGCGCCGCGAACGAAGCGCGATCGTCGTCTGCGGGAGCTCCGGCGCGATGCCCGAGGACGTGCACGAGTCGCTCGTGGACGTCTGCGCGCGCGAGGGGGGGATGGACGACGCGCAGGCCAGGGCGTTCCTGCGCAGGATGGACGCGAGGGGGGGGTACGTGGTAGAGGCGTGGTGACAAAGAAGAGCCGGATCCGATTTCGGACGGCGAGTGTGTATCTGTGGTGTACTTTTCTCAGAACGCGCAGGGCGCAGCAGTCTGACGAGTGACGACGACGCCGTGTGACGAAAAAGGCTTTTCGAACCTCGGACGCCTCGTCACTCTCGTGCGCGCGAGCGCGCGTCGTCCGCCCCGATGCCGAGTTCGGAGCCGAAAAGTGCGTACCGCGACGTCGATGTGCCCGCGACGATACGCCCGCGTCCACGAGCGTTTCGTGCGCCCGGCTCCGTTCCCCGCGCTCGCGCTCACCGCCATCCCCCGAACCCGTCCGCACGTCTCCCGCAGATTCCAAGTTCACGCAGCAGGAGCTGCCGGCGTGGCGCCCGACGCTGACGCCCGCGTGGGTACGTCTCCCGCGCGCGCTCCCACGACCGCCCCGCGACCGCGTCACAGCTCGCCGCGCGCGCGGCGCGCCGAGCCCTTCCCGAGCGCGCGCGAAGACGTCCGGGCGGCGTCGTTTCGTTCTCCCCCCAAAACAGGCGCGCCGCGTTTCGTCACCTTCTCACCGTCGTCGCGTTCTTACCGTCGTCGTCGCCGACGCGAGCGCTTCCCGACGACGCGTACTATCGCCGACTGACTCACCGCCGTACCCCTGACTCACCGCCACGCGTTCGCAGACGTGCGCGATCCTGTTCCTGGTGGGGTGCGTGTTCGTGCCCCTGGGCGCGGCGTGCTACGCCGCGAACCGAAACGTGGTGGAGGTTGGCGCGCGCTACGACGACGCGTGTCGCGACGGGTTCTTCGCGAACGACGCCGAAGTCGCGACGCGCGCGCAAACAAACGGAGAGGGCACCGAGTGCGAGGTGTCGCTCGTGGTGCCGAGAACGATGCGCGCGCCCGTGTTCGTGTACTACGAGCTGACGAACTTCCACCAGAACCACCGCCGGTTCGTGAAGAGCCGCTCGGACGAGCAGCTGGCGGGAGAGACGAGCGCGCCGGGCAATTCGTTTTGCGACCCGAAAGCGGTTCGTACGGACGAAAACGGCGACGTGGTGAAGATCGACCCGTGCGGGCTCGCGGCGTGGTCGTACTTCAACGACACGTACGCGCTGGAGATGACGACCGCGGTCGAACCCGCACCGCGCGCTTTGCCGGTGAACGAGCGCGGCATCGCGTGGCCCTCGGACTTGAAGCACAAGTTCGCGGACAAGGCGCCGCGGCACCACAACGACGACCCGGCGACGCGCGGCGGCGGCGCGGTGAACGGTACTTTACGCAGTGACGAGCACTTTGTCGTGTGGATGCGCACGGCGGCGATGAGCACGTTCCGGAAGCTGTGGGGGCGGATCGAGGAGGACATTCCGGAGGGCGCGCTCGTGACCGTTCGCGTCAACAACCGGTTCAACTCGTACAAGTACGGTGGCGAGAAGCGGTTCGTGCTCTCCACCACGTCGTGGCTGGGCGGGAAAAACGCGTTCCTCGGCGTCGCGTACCTCGTCGTCGGTTCGCTGTGCTTCGGCGCATCCGGGGTGTTTGCGTACTTCGCCATGTACCCGCCGCGCGCGCTGGGGGACGTCGCGGAGTTCATGTCCACCGCGAGGCGAGACTGACGACTGACACACGCGAGTGTAAACGTATCTTTATTTACAAAAGCGATTCAGTATCGGATATACGTGTCATCGTGTCATATCGTTTTTCGGCTGATACGTGCGCGGTACCTTCGTCTCTCGTCGTCTCGTGTCCCATCGCGAGCGCTTCACGCTTCACGCGTCGGCGAGAAAACGAACGCGGCGCGAGCGCCGCTTGAAATCGTTGGCGATTTTGGACGACTCGTGCACTCGGCCGAAATCGCGCCGGTCAAGAATTGCACCCTCGGCGCGCCGCGAGGTCCCGGGCCGTGGCCATTCGCGCGCGCGCGTTCTGTCCGTCCCCGCGACCGGGATTGCAGGAGGACGCACCGCAGAGGAGCATGACCGAGGCGGCCGCCACGGAGGAGGCCCCGGAGGAGGTACGGAGACGAAGAAGCAAGACCGCGCCTGTTTTAG